>Ga0268266_10003367_pt1 | contig 16013 bp, 13 predicted proteins | sample KBSS13metaG_FD_190356 | JGI IMG/M metagenome (GOLD analysis project Ga0268266, IMG submission 190356) | Switchgrass rhizosphere microbial communities from Kellogg Biological Station, Michigan, USA - KBS S1-3 metaG (SPAdes) (version 2) | ecosystem: Host-associated > Plants > Roots > Rhizosphere...
TCTCTACGGCTACCCACAAGATTGGATTCACACCCTCGCCTTCACCATCGCTAAAGTCCACCTAAAGGACTTCAAGCGCAGCGAAAACGGCTACTCCTGGGTCAATCTCGGCGAAGGCGACGTTGACTGGCCCGCCGTCCGCCAGGCTTTCATCGACGTCGGTTACCACGGCAGCGTCATCGCCGAACTCCAGCCCGGCGACGAAGCCTACCTTCGCGATGTCAACAAACGCATTGACCGCTTGCTTCTCGGTCGCTCGTAGATTCGTCGAACGCCAAGTTTCGTGGATCCTCTCTTTGCAAAAACAAATACCCGCAGTGTCGAGGCCAACTTGAAAAAATCCGACCGTCCCGCTCCGGCTGATTCAACGTCACTCTCTCGCCGCTCACTCTTGCAAGGAGCATCCGCCGCCGCTCTACTCAGCGTCATTCCGCGCGAATCGAATGCAAGCGCGGCACCTCGGTTGGTTCCAGCCACCCCGCAACCTCCTGCCGACAAGTCCAAATCCTTCCCCGACAAATTTCTCTGGGGCTGCGCCACCGCCGGCGCCCAGGTTGAGGGCAACAACACGACCAGCGACCTCTGGGCCCTCGAGCACATTCCCGACAGCATGTTCAAGGAGCCTTCCGGCGACGCCTGCGACCATTACCACCTCTACGCGCAGGACATCGCCATGCTCGCTGGCCTCGGCTTCAACAGCTACCGGTTCTCCATCGAATGGTCGCGCATCGAACCCGAAGAAGGCCAATTCTCCAACGCCGAACTTAACCATTACCGCCGAGTCCTGGCCGCTTGCAAGGAACACAATCTCACGACTCTGGTCACCTACTCTCATTTCGCCATGCCGCTCTGGTTCGCAAAAAAGGGCGCCTGGCAAACCGACAGCGCTCCCGATCGCTACGCTCGCTACTGTGAACGCGCCACCAAACATTTCGGCGACATGATCGATTTCGCTTCGACTTTCAACGAACCGGACATCCCGCAGCTTCTCAACTGGTTCAACCTGCCGGGCGCCGGGGGCGTCAGCATGACGGAACAGTTTCAGCAGGCGCTCATCAGGGCACGCTTGGCCCTCAACGCGCCCGGCTTTGCCAGTTTCTTCGCCGCTGATCCCCAAAAAACCCGCGACGGCCTCCTCTCTGCGCACGCCAAAGGCAAATCCGCCATGAAGTCCGTGCGCCCTAACATGCCCGTCGGCTTCAATCTCGCCATGAGCGACGATCAGCCCGCTCCCGCCGACAGTCACCTCGCCGAAAAACGCGCCGAAGTCTACGGACCGTGGCTCGAGGCCGCCAAGAAATGCGACTACCTTGGAGTGCAGATGTATTCGCGCTCAATCGTCGGCAAAAAAGATCTGCCTCCGCCGAAGGACGCGGAACTCACTGCAATGGGAATGGAGTTTTATCCGGAGTGTGTCGAAGGTGTCGTCCGCTACGCCGCCAAGGAAACGGGAGTTCCGATTTACGTTACTGAAAACGGCGTTGCCACCGATGATGATGCACGTCGTGTCGAATACTATCGACGCGCCCTCGCTGGCTTGAAGCGAGCAATAGATGACGGCGTAGACGTCCGCGCATACGTAACGTGGAGCTTGCTCGACAACTGGGAGTGGATGCTCGGCTACCAACCCAAATTCGGCATCGTCGCCGTAGACCGCGCCACGCAAAAACGTACCATCAAGCCGAGCGCCGCGTACCTAGGCAACCTCGCCCGTCGGAATTCCCTCTGACGGGATACTCGGCTACAACAACACGCCCCGCATGATAATGCTTGCCACCGTGAAATAGATGATCAATCCCGTCACGTCCACCAGCGTGGCGACAAACGGTGCCGACGCGCTCGCGGGGTCGAGTCCGCAGCTCCGCAGAATAAACGGCAACATCGAACCTGCCAGCGTCCCGAACATCACCACACCAATCAGGCTGCACCCTATCGTCATCGCAATGATAAGGTAGTGCTCGCCGTAAGTCCCTCGTAGTACGTGCCACAGAAAAATTCTCGTAATACCAATCACACCGAGAATCGCACCCAGCGCTACGCCCGCCATCAATTCACGCCGGATGACACGAAACCAGTCCCGCAACCGAATTTCCCCCAACGCCATCGCCCGAATAACCAGCGTCGTCGCCTGCGAGCCAGAATTTCCCCCGCTGCTGATAATCAGCGGAATGAACAGCGCCAGCACCACAGCCTTTGCAATTTCATCGGAGAAGTATCCCATCGCCGTCGCTGTCAGCATTTCGCCCAAAAACAGAATCGCCAGCCACCCGGCGCGCTTTTTAATCATCTGTGCGAACGTCACATCCATATACGGCCCTTCCAACGCCTCCATACCGCCGATCTTCAGGATGTCTTCGCTCGCTGCTTGCTGAACTACTCCAGCTAGATCCGCGCTGCTAACAATTCCCAGCATTCGCCGGCTCACGTCCAACACCGGAATTGCTAGCAGCCGGTTTTTCGCCAATACCTGCGCCACAACTTCCTTGTCCTCATCCTCGGGCACGAAAATGAAGCTCTTTCGCATCACATCCCGCACCTTCTTCGTTCGGTCCGTGGAAACCAGCTCGCGGAATGACACGACCCCTAATAAATGCTGGTCGTCGTCCAGAACGTACGCGTAATAGATCATTTCCACGTTTTCGGCTTGTCGCCGGATCGCCGCTATCGCATCCTCCACCGTCATCTCATCCGAAATCCGCACAAAACCCGAGTGCATCAGCCCCGCCGCTTCGTCCTCTGGATAGAGCGAACCTCTGCCTTCATGGCTGCGCTCCGCAACCACCGTCACTTCCATGTCGCGCGCTTGATAAAGCACTTGTTCGGTGAAATCCAATCCCGGGAGCCAGCGTCTCTTCTTTTTCGATTCTGCGGGGGGCGGCCCGATGAAAATCTGCGTCACTCCACTCCCGTGCGCGTAGTCCACGAACGCCTTGGCAGCGTTCTGCCCTTTCAGAATCGCTTTCTCGATTCGCAAGTCCTCCGCAAACCGCAAATGGCGGTCGACGGCTTGCCGCTCCGCCGCAGGTAAACTCATCAGCTCTCCCGTCGGGCATACAAACACTGCAACGCAGCTCGCGTGCAAGTAATCCGCTACGCGTCTCGCGCGCCGCAGTAACATCGCCGAGGACGGATCAGCCGTCACATTGACAAGAATTTTCTCTGCTCGCGCCTCAGCCTGAGCTCGTTTCGCTGCAGCGCGCGCCTCTAGCGCCTGTGCGGTCTGACGAATCGCCAGCTCGCGTAGCGCAACCAACGTCGGCTCCTGAAACAGCCGCTCGCTCTCCACCTTCGCGCGTTCGGGCTTGTAGATCGCTCCCCGCTCCAGCCGGTGCAGCAGCGCCCGTGGCGTCACATCCACCATCACCACTTCGTCTGCTTCCTGAAAAATCCAATCCGGCACCGTCTCGCGTACGCGCAATCCGGTGATCTGCAGGATCTGGTCGCTCAAACTCGCCAGGTCCTGCACATTCATCGTCGTCAGCACGTCGATGCCGCCATCGAGCAATGCCTGCACGTCCTGCCAGCGCCTCTGCCGTTCTGATCCCGGAGCGTTCGTGTGCGCCAGGTCATCGATGATGCAAACCTTCGGCGCGCGCCGCAGAATCCCCACCACATCGATCTCTTCTGTGTAACTTCCTCGGCAGGCCACCCGCAACAACGGAAGCGCCTCAAACTGCTTCGCTTTTTCATTCAAATCGCTGCGGCCCTGCGCTTCCAAGAAGCCCAGCACCACGTCCGTGCCGCGGCCCAGCATCTCGTGGGCATCCTCCAGCATCTGGTACGTCTTCCCGACTCCCGCCGCATAGCCGAGGTAAATCTTCAAGCGCCCGCGTCGCGTCTTATGGCTCATCGTTTTTCTCTCGAATAAAATTCGTCAGGCAAGTTAGTGCGGAAACACTCTCACGTCGATTCCACGCGCTTCTCGCACCAGCCGGCTCACCGCGCTCCCGAACATCCGCGTACCCAAATCCCTTTTCGCGCTGTGTCCTACGAAAATTTGCGTGATGCCATGCGCCCGCGCGTATTGCACGATGCTGGTCACCGGATCATCCCCGTCCAGCACCTCCACTTGCAGACCGCCGGCCTTTGACCTTTTAAGCGCCTCCTCCAGCTGCTCGTTATCCACGCTGGATAGGCCTTTCTGCCGCACATACACCGCCAGCACGTCGCAGTGAAACCGCGCGGCGCTCCGTTTCGCGCTGGCAATCATCTTTTCGAAATTCGCCCGCGGCGTCAGGCAAATCAGAAACCTTTCGTGCATTCCCCAACTTTGTTCGATCCCATGCGACCGTAGATACCGCTGCAGTCCCGCTTCGATCACGTCCGCGGAAAGCACCAGCGCCATCTCTCGCAACGCCGTTCGTCGCTCCGTTCCCTTTTCGCTCGGCGCATCCACGATCACAATTTCATCCGCCGTATTCAAAAACTCGCGTGGAATCGTCTGCGTCACCCTCTTGCCGGTCAGTAGTTCCACGGCGTCGCGCTGATCTTCGATGTACTGCAGGTTTACGGAACCGACCACCGTGATGCCAGCTCGCAGTAGTTCTTCCACGTCCTGCCAGCGGTGCGCGTTGCGGCTTCCCGGCGGGTTGTCGTAAGCCAGCCCGTCGACTAGGCAAATCTGCGGATGTCTCAGCAGAATCGCTTCCACGTCCATCGCTGGCATGCCTCTAAGGCTCTGCGTCGGAATCATCTCCAAACCATTCAGCAGCGGCTCAATTTCCGGCGCAAGCTTCGTTTGTGTTGCCCCCACCACCACGTCCTGCCCGCGCTCTTTGCGCCTGCGGCCTTCGTCGAACATGCGAAACGATTTGCCGACTCCCGACGCATACCCGAGAAAGACCTTTAAACGTCCTGGGCCTGCCTGTTGTATTTCGCTCTGGTTCATCGTCCGAGGATTGTAACCTTTACTTCCCTTTCTTTGCTGCCTGCGACAATCGCGAATGGGCGTCGCGAGCGCCTCGGCCAAAGACTGTAACAGCACGCTCACAATAGGAATTTGCCGTCTTGCACTTTCCTGCCTCAAATTTCTTCACTTGTGAATTCAGCCTTAGTGAAATCGCGCTTCCAAAAGAGAAAAAGACTGTTTGTCCGAACTGTTTAGTCTTCGTTATCAGGTGATTCCCCTATTGAATCGCGCCCGCCATGCGGGGCATTCTTTGGGTCTGCCTCAGGCTCCCCGGCGACTCTGGCGAAAAAATAATTTACCTGGATGATGCCACCGTGGGAAAGTTTGAGGAGCTCAGCCGCGAGCTGGGGTATACGTTTACAGAATTGGAAAATGCGGAAGGCGCCGCTAAGCGAAGGTGGCTCCGCAAGGCTCACCTGCTCCTGCTAATGGCCGACGAAATGATCGCCGACGCCGGGGAGCCAATTGCCGGCGCGGAACCTGCCAGCGATGGAGTTGCGACCGTTCGGTCACTTCCGCGCGTTTTTGTTGAAGACATCGTGCGCTCCGCGGAGCGCGGACCGTGCCGAGGACTCCAAACACTGCTCGTTCTTCGACCGCGCTCGGACCGGGTGAAAGCCCCTCGCTCTGCTGAAATATCGCACGCTCGGCGTTCGCAATTTTGACTCGATTCTCCGAGATCAGGGCAAGGCTAGGTGATCCTCCGTTTTCGCCCAATACTGCCATGCTCCCCGCTACGCTGACTTGGGCGGCCAGGCAACTTGTCCGTTCTTGCTGTACGCAAGGTTCGCGATTTGGCCAGCACGCGCTGCGGCGACCCCCGTTTCCACCGGTGCATTGGGCTCCCGCCGACTCCGGACGCAGTCCAGAAAATTCTGAATGTGGTCAATCGTGCCGTCCTGAAAGCTGTCCGCCTTCACCACCGGATTCGCCTTCGCCGGCGCGCTTTCGCGGTGTACCGTGAATCCCGTGCGGTTAATTTTAAGCGTCCCTTCCATGCCGCGAAACTCCAATCCGCCATCGTCAATCGACGACGCCATCATGCCTTCGTATACCACATCAAAACCAGGGTACCGCAGCAACGCCTGCACCGTATCCGGGCACTCCCAACTCTGGAAAATATATTTGTCGCCCAGCATGTGCACCAGCTGCGGCTGCTCCGCTTTCATCGCCCAGTGCACCACGTCAATCCAATGCGTAAACAAATCGGTCATAGCCCCGCCGCCAAAATTCCAGTACCAGCGCCACAAATAATATTTGTCTTCGCTGAATGGTTGCTCCAGTGCGCCGCCGAGCCACTGCTTCCAGTCCAGAAGTTTCGCGTCGATTGGTTTGCGATTTTTCCACGCGTTGTAGTTCTGCCACCAGTACGTCCGCACTTGCGGCACCCGTCCCAAACTTCCACCCTGAATCAAATCCACCGCATCGCGAAAGTGCGTCCAGCTCCGCTGCTGCATTCCGCACTGCAGAATCTTCTTGTTCGTCCGCACTGCTTTTATGAGCGCAGCGCCTTCCTCAATCGTGTGCGTAACCGGTTTTTCCAGGTACACATCTTTGCCGGCGTCCAAGGCATCCACGGCCATCCGCACGTGCCAATGATCAGGCGACGCAATAATCACCGCGTCGACGTTCTGTTGCAGCACTTCGCGATAGTCCGCGTGCGTGGTCGCATCCTTGCCGGCCGCCCGCTGCTTTACCGCGTCCATGTGCGGTGTGTACACGTCGCTGACAGCCGTGAACTGAACGCCGCCTGCTTTTTCCGCTGCGTTCAGCAAGTCACCCATGCGGCCGCCCGCGCCGATCACGCCGATGCGCAGTGCGTCGTTCGCGCCGAGAATGCGCGTAGCGGAAAGTGCGGTCAGTCCGGAAGCGATGAGAAAACTGCGGCGAGTTGGATTTTGCATGGCGCCTATCTTAGCGATTCGCTTCCGCTCAGAAAAGGCACTAGTGGTTTTTGTTGCGGCTGCAACAATGCAGACTTAAGGCTTGCCCTGCTTCTGTTGGCGTTGCTGCTTCTCCGCTTCCTCAATAGCTTTGCGGAATTCCGCTACCGCCGGAACGCTCGGCGACTTGAGCGCGTCCTTGTTGATATACCTCCAAACCGGCGGGCCATCGAGCGGATTGCCAGCGCCGCCCTGATAGACGACAAACATGTCATCAGGCAGACCCGCTTCAAGTTGCGGCCCCGGGCGTGTGTCCTGCGGAGAAGGATCGGTCGAGCCAGGTGGGCGTCCCTTCTGCCCGCCGAGGCGGGTGCCATTGTCCGTCGGTTGCACAATCACGGGACGATCATTCGTCGGCAAACCGCCGATGGTCGGCTGAACAATTTTCCCGGAGCCCTTGCGCACCACAATGATCAAGTCGGCGACTCCCGGGTTTATCGCAAGCCGGAAACGGCCCCATTTCATGATTGCCTTCTCAACATCATCGCGCGCTTTCTGGTTGGCCTGTGGCGAAGTAGGGGACGTTCCCGCGTCGGGATCGATCAGAACAAACGCAGTCTCGGCGCGCAGAACATACGCAGGCAGAATGGGCTTGCTGTCATTGCCAGCAAAAGCTAGCGCCGCGAACAATACCAACAGAGGCAGGATCACACGCATGCGAACACGCATCGCAACCTCCATGCGGCGAACATACGGCCGAATCATACGCTTATGGTCGGAAGATTTACGCCATCAGTTACGGTTGGCAGGAATTTGTAGCGAGGAAAATCGGATCCTATTTTGCGGAAAAACTCACCAAGGCAGGTGCTTGAATGCACCCACCCGGATCAGCGCCGCCAGCGTGAACGCTGCCAACCCGATCCAGGTTTCCAGCGAAATCCGCCTCGGCTTGTTTGCCACCGTAACTTGTTGTGCCGAAACCATGGTTTTCTCCCCTCGATCTCTCAGATCGGCAAATCGCGAAATCTTATTTCAGGCGAAAGACTCTCCGGCTGGAGGCGCTCGCGCCATTGCTGCAAATCCTGCGCGGCGACGCGGCCGACCAACAGCAGCGATGGCGCAGGAAGGTGGTCTCCGTCCGCCAGCGCCGCGAGATTCGACCAGCGCACTTGTTGTTCGGCGCGCGTGGCGTGCGAAACAATCACGCACGGCGTCTCGGCCGCGATCCCGTTTTCCATCAAGCGTGCGGCGACTTCGCCGTAATGCGTTCCGGGCATGTAGATTGCAATCGTGGTTTGCCGAGTGATGGCTGCCCAGTTCAGCCAATTGTCGTTTTCATCGCGCGAAAAGGTCGTGAACAAAACTTGTGAAGCCGCGCGGCGATCCGTGAGCGCTATTTTTGCAGCCGCCGCAGCGCCAACCGCCGCGGTAATTCCCGGAACGATTTCGAAGTCGATTCCAGCGCGACGGAGGGCTTCCATCTCTTCGCCCGCGCGGCCAAAGAGCAGCGGATCGCCACCTTTCAAACGGACTACAATCTTTCCTTCGCTTGCATAGCTGACGAGCAGACTGTTGATTTCATCCTGCGTCAGCAATTTCTTTCCGGCGCGTTTTCCAACATCGACCAGCAGAGCATCATGCGAGATCAGTGAGAGCACTTCCCTGCTGACGAGCGCGTCGTACAAAACGATTTCTGCCTGTGCGAGCAGTCTTGCCGCTTTCACGGTCAGCAGCTCCGCATCTCCCGGGCCCGCACCTACTAGATAGACTTTGCCGCTCACACTCATCCCTCCACCGATTGCGGCGCACGCGCCGCGGGCAGATCGCGGTCGACGGCAAGAACAATTTCTCCGGCGAGAATTTCGCGGATCTGGTCGTTGGTCTTGCGCGCGAGAAAGGCGCGCAGAGGTTCGTGTTCGCAACGGGTGTTCTGGAAATTCGTCAACAGCCGTTCAATAGCATCGGGCACATCCGTCGCTGCGCAGCGGTAGCCCACCGGCCGCGCGATAGTCGAAAACTGTCCGAGGCTGCCGCCGACGCAGAAGTAGTAGGCGTCGACAAGCTTGCCGTTCTGCTTGATTTTCTTGCCCTCGATGCCGATGTCGGCGATCCAGTGCTGGCCGCAACTGTTGGGGCAGCCGGTGATGTGCAGCTTGATCTGCTGGTCGAAGCCCGGCAGGCGGTCATCGAGTTCAGTGGACAGCCAGCGCGCAAAGGCTTTTGTTTCCGTTAGAGCGAGCTTGCAGAATTCGGAGCCAGTGCAAGCGACAGTGCCTCGCGCGAAGGCAGGCACCTCTACGGGCAAACCGGCGGCCGTGAGTTCGCGCGCGACTGTGTCGGCGTGTTCTTCGCGGATATTCGCTAGCAGGACGTTTTGCTGAGCAGTGAAGCGGAGACTCCCGTCGCCGAACTGGTCGGCAAGTTCGGCGGCGCGGCGGAGTTGTGCTGGAGTGATTCGTCCGCGCAAAACCGACGCACCGATGAAAACGAGACCAACTCGTTTCTGGCGGTGGATTCCGGCGTGGTCGCGGTGCGTGTCGGAAGGAATTTCTTCGTGCTCGCTGGGATCGAGATTGTAGCCGACGACGCGCTGCAGTTCAGCGAGAAATTTGTCGGCGGTCCAGTCGAATTTGAGGAAGAGATATTTCAAGCGGGCGTTGTCGCGGCTGATGCGAAGCACGTCGCGCGAGCGGAAGATTTCCGCTATGCCGCGGGCGACATCAACGACCTGATCCTGACGCACGAACGCGTTGAGCTTGAGCGCGAGATGCGGCTCGGTGGAGAGGCCGCCGCCGAGGCGGACAGTAAATCCGTGCTCCACATTGGATCCGCGAACACGGCGCGTCGCCGTGAAAGCGACGTCGTTGATTTCGGGGTAGCTGCACCAGGTGCGGCAGCCTGTGACTGTCATCTTGAACTTGCGTGGAAGATTGTAGAACTCGCGATTGCCGCCGAGCGCACGGTCCACGGCAAGCGCCCAGGGCGATGCGTCGAAGTGTTCGTCATGCGCGAGGCCGGCGACGGGGCATCCAGTGACGGTACGAACTACGTCGCCGCATGCCCCGGTGGTGGTCAAGCCGGCCCTTTGCAAGCTTTCGATAATTTCGGGAATGGATTCGATTGTGACCCAGTGAAGCTGAAGGTTCTGACGAACGGTGATATCGGCGAGGCCGCGCGCATGATTTTCCGAAAGGTCAGCGAGAATGCGGACCTGATCGCTGCGCAGGATTCCGTTCGGAATGCGGATGCGTACCATGAAGAATTCGGTGGATTTGCCTTCGCCGTTGGCCCCACCGAGCACGCCTGCGCCGTCACCTTGCGTGTAAATGCCCCACGAGCGGAAGTATGTGCCGAGCCATTCGGGCGGAACGGAGCCGCGGCCAGTGCGCGCAAACTCACGGATTTCGTCGAGGTGATCCCAGGCGAGTTTTTCGCGCTTCAGGCGCTCGACGCGCTGTGCCTTGCTTTCCTTTACTGGAGCTGCATCTGGCATTTTGCCGATGTCCCTTTGGATCGTTCAGTCTTGTAGAAAAACAAAAAGCCCACGTGGTCCATTTCTGGCACGTGGGCTTTGGAATTTCTTTGTTTAGAGCGGGTTTAAGTCCGCTTCACCCTTAGGCCAGAAATGTGTGGTTCGCGACAGCAACAGCAGTCGCAGCAACAACACATGGTCTGGCAGCTCATTCGCATCACGTTAAGAGAGTACGCGGCATAGGTGGTGGTGTCAACGATGTTCGCCGATGCGAAAAACCGATAGCTACCAACAATATTTTCGATGCTGGGCGACGGGCTATGGTTAGGAAAACAGATTTGTTCGGCTTAGTCTGCACAGACTGAGGTTTCTGCTACTTAGTCGAGATACATCCAGGAGGACCAGGAGGCGGAAAGGTTCTGGCGGGGACTGCGACATATATAAATGGTGAGACCGGACTCCTCCGGAAGAGCGTAGGCGGGGCTGATCGTTTCGAAGGGCTGCACCTCGGCGAAGGATTGGTCGAGGCGGGATTTGGTGAAGCCGATGGCGATGACGATTTCGCCAGAGGCGCCGCGCGGTCCCCAATAACCGTATTGGTTATGGCCGCTGATAGCTTTGGGCAAACCGTAGTGTTTGCCGAAGTAGTCGATGGCGCCGGCTTCGCCATAGTTGTAGGCGAGTAGCGTGGCGCGGGTTTGCTCTTCGGGTGGAAGCGAGTGGAACGCGCGGGAAACGGCTTCAACCTGTTCCCTCCAGCCAAACATGTCGCCAAAAAGTTGAGGGAGCGAGTCGAGAGGAACGTTTTCTACTTTCACGTCTTGCACACCAAAGAATTTGCAGTACTTCACGGCAGCAGCGACGGGAAGGATTGGCATGGCAAGCGGAGCAGCCATGATGCCTGAGAGTACGAGCGGCGCGATAATGGCGGACTTCAGCCAGGATTGAGCACGAGAAAAAACGTACTTCTCCCATGCCACGGCGCCAGCCGCGAGCAACATGATGTACGCCGGCGCGAGGTAGTAAATCTTGCCGTGCAGCACGATCATTTCGAGTAGGACAACGAGGTAGGCAATGCCGAGAACGGCGTACTTGCGACCCGCCTTGTCGAAAAGAAAAAACCAAAGACCGGCTAGCCAGATGGGCGCGGCGAGCGGGTTCACGAGCAGAAATTGTTCAGCGATGAAGGAGAGCGGAGAGACGGTTGTGTACTTGCTGCCGATGACGGTGTGAAGCAGCGCGATTGTCGGATAGCCGTTATGAATTTCCCAGAGAAGGTTGGGAAGGAAGATGAGTAAGGCAATGGTGGCACCGAGCCAGATTTCGATACGGGCAAACTGCTTGCGTGCGGGCGTAAGGAGAAGACCCACGGCGAGGCCGGAGCCGAAGAACAGCATGGAATGTTTGTTCAAGAGTCCGACTCCGGCGACGACGCCGAACAGGAACCAGAGGCGCGGGCTGCCGCCGTTTATGATTCGGAGGACGATCGCGGCACATGCTATCCAAAAAACGGGTTCGAACGCGTTCATGGAAAGAAAGTTGTCGAAGGTGAGATAGATGGGCGCTATAAGAACCAGGAGGGCGGCGAAAGATTGAGAGAATTTAGCGCCGCCGAGTTCGCGAGCCATCCATCCCGCGAGGAGAACTTTTGGCACAGCGGAGAGAGCCGGAAGAAGACGGAGCGCGAAAAGCGAGTCGCCAAAAAGAGCTCGCGTGAATTCTGAGACAAAGCCTACCAGTGGAGCGTGATCTACATATCCCCAGGCGAGATGTTCGCCGCAGGCGGCATAGTAGAGTTCGTCGCGGAAATAGCCGTATTGGCGGTTGAAAAGGAAGTGGGCGAGAACGGCCAATCCTGCGAGGACGTAGACAGATTTTGTGATTGCAACGGAAGGCGCCCCCGACGAAGCGGGGCCGCTAGATTCGTCCGCAATCGGCGCGCTCGCCAAAGCCGTGCGGTTCTACGGAACCAGCGTGGCGGACTTGATGTAATCGAGCTTCGGCCAGCCTTTTTTCAGGTACGGATCGCCCTGCTTTTCTAGCTGGTCCTGGTCGGGACCGGCGTTGTCGCCGTAGCCCTCGTACATCATTTCGACGACGTTCATGCCGTTGCCGTCTACCACACCGAAGGGTGAAAAGCCCATGCCGTCGAGGCGGCCGTTGTCCTTGAGATTGATGAATATTTGCGTGGTGCGCGTGTTGGGACCAGCAGTGGCAAAGGTGAGCGAGCCGCGTTTGTTGGTTTGCGTGACGGGGTCGTCCTTAATTTCGGTGTGCTTCCATGCCGCGGAAACGGCAGGTGTTGGGCTGATACCGAATTGGACGACGAAACTTGGGACTACGCGGAAGAAGGCGGCGTTGTCATAGAAATGATGCTTGACGAGATTGTAGAAGCGGTCGGCGCCAAGCGGAGCCCAAGCGCGGGTTACCGAGACGGTGAATGCACCACGCGTGGTGTCGAATTTGACCTTGTACGTGTCGGGAGCCTTTTCGGCAAGTTTCTTTGGTGCGAGCAGAGCTTTGGTGTCAGCTACGGTGTTGCCAGGTTTGGCGTCGCCCTTTCCGCCCGAAGGCTGGGCAGTGGAGGCCGCCGGACTCGACGAAGCAGGTTCGGCAGGAGTAGCCGTTTGCGCGGGCGTTTCGGTTTTTTGCGGCTCGGCTTGCGGCTTCTGGGTTTGCTGTTCGTTGCCTTTGCATCCCGCGAACGCCAATGCCGCCACCATCATGCAAGCGGCGAGGTCTGCGATTTTGCGTCTCTGTGCCATTTTTCTCTCCGAGCCGTGCCTTGACAGTCTCAAGACCAACCGCAAAAGGGCGGCTACACGTTCTGCAAACAACCAGAAAGTATTATTTCTTAGAGTTGAGTTCCCTGCTGACGCGTTCCACGTCCGTCATGACGCGCAAGGTATTTTCACCCAGAATCTTCCGGACGTCACCTTCCGAATAGCCCTTTTTCAAGAGGGCGTCGGTGATCTTTGGCAGCATGGTGGCGTCTTCCATTCCGTAGGGCATATTGGCGCCGTCGAAGTCAGAGCCGAGCCCGACGTGGTCGATTCCGGCGACTCTTACGGCGTGGTCGATGTGCTCGATGATTTTGGTGTAGTCCACTCGGGGCAGTTTGCCCTGCGCGACGAATTCGCGCGTGATTTTGTCACCTTCGAGGAGTTGGCAGGCTTCGTTGCCGTCGCCTCCACAGCGTTGCCGGACCTGTAACGCTATGTCTTCATTGATTTTCGGATCTTTCTTTTCGGCGTCACGAAATTCCTGGCTAAGAAAGCCGACGTGGTAGTTGATCTGCACAACTCCGCCCCTCGCGGCAAGGTCTTTCATCATCTGGTCGGTCATGTTGCGCGGAGCATCGCAGATGGCGCGGCAAGAGGAGTGCGAGGCAAAGAGCGGAGCTTTGCTGATTTCGAGCGCATCGTAAAAGGTCTTGTCGCTGACGTGGGAAATGTCCACGATCATGCCCAGCTTGTTCATCTCGCGCACTACGTCCTTGCCAAAGTCGGAAAGGCCGTTGTGCGCCGGTTTGTCGGTGGAAGAATCCGCCCATTCCACGTTCAGGCTGTGCGTCAGCGTCATGTAGCGAACGCCGGAGTTCGCGAAGGAGCGCAACACGTCGAGGTTACTACTGATCATGTGGCCGCCTTCGACGCCCATCAGCACGGCGATCTTGCCTTCCTTCTTGGCGGCACGCACTTCGCTGGCCGTGGTTGTCAGGACCAGGTCCTTGGGATGCCTTTTCACCTGCTCATGCACAGCTCGGATTTGAGCTTCGGCGCGCTTCACCGCCTCCGGGCCCGTGATTTTTCCGGACATCCAGATCGACAAGAAAATTGCGCTGAGGTTACCTTCGCGCATGCGCGGGATGTCGATGCTGCCGTCGGAATGGCGAACGCCGAGGTCGAACTTATCTTCGAGCAGACGTTGCGTGGTGTCGTCATGCGTGTCGACAAGGATCGAGGAAAAGTGAAGTTTTTTGGCACGCTCGGAAATACTGTCGCCGGCTACCATCGTGGTCACGAACAGTCCTCCCAACATACAAGCTGCGGCGCGGAAACCACTGTGCATCGTTGTTCTTCTCCCGAACTGTTTCAGTGCTGAGATTGCAGTTCGCGGGCGACTTTTTCGTTCTGCTCCATGACGCGAAGCAGGTTGCCGCCGAGAATTTTGCGAATGTCGCTCTCGGAATAACCTTTGCGCATCAGAGCTTCGGTGATTTTGGGGAGATGCGAGCAGTCGTCCATTCCTTCCGGCATGGTGGCGCCGTCGAAGTCCGAACCCAGGCCGACGTGATCGGCGCCCACGAGTTTCACCACGTGGTCGATGTGGTCGATGATGCGCTCCCAGCTGACGTGGGGGAGTTTGCCTTCAGCCGTAGCCTGCTTTTCCATTTCCGACATTTTCTTGCCTAGGCACTCTTCGTCGTCGCCACATAGTTTCTTGAGTTGATCGAACTGAGCGACCACGCCACCTGATAATTTGTCGGAGGCGTCTTTATAGGCTTGATCGATGAAGCTTTTTTCGTAGTTGATCTGAATGACGCCGCCTTTCGCGGCGAGGGCTTTAATCATGTCGTCGGACATGTCGCGTGGATGGTTGCAGATGGCACGGCACGAGGAGTGCGATGCAATGAGAGGAGCTTTGCTGACTTCAAGCGCGTCGTAGAAGGTTTTGTCGCTGACGTGGGAGATATCCACCATGATTCCCTGCCGATTCATTTCGCGGACGATGTCTTTGCCATAGTCGGTGAGACCGTTGTGGGCTGGCTTGTCGGTCGAGGAGTCGGCCCATTCGTCATTGTAAAAATGCGAAAGGGTCATGTAGCGGACGCCGAGGTCGCCGAATATGCGGACGATTCGAATATCGTTGCCGATCATGTGGCCGCCCTCGACTCCCACGAGCGCGGCGATCTTGCCTTCCTTGTGAGCGCGGCGAATTTCGTCGGCTGTGCGGCAGAAGACCATGTCCTTGGCATTGCGGACGGTTTCGTGGACGGCGTCGATCTGATCAAGCGCTTTCTGGATCGCGGGCGGGCCCATGATGCGGCCGTCAATCCAGATGGAAAAGAAGATGGCGTTCATGCCGCCTTCTTTCATGCGCGGAATGTCGACGTGGCCGTCGGGATTGCGTTTCGAGATGTCAAACTTGCCGCTAAGCAATCGCTGAGTGGTGTCGTCGTGGGTATCAAGAACAATCGAAGAAAAGTGCAATCTGCTGGCGCGGTCGGCGATGTCGTCGCCATGAACAGGTGCGAGCAGTGGAGAAAAGGTGAGCAGCAGGACATAGGCGATAAGCGAGGCGCGAAGGCAGCGCATCCGGTTCTCCTTTTAATGGCGGAGGATCAGCTCAGATAAAGTTGCGGAGAGATTCTAACCCATCAACCACCCGAAAAGGGCTTGTTTCCACGCCTGTCGATTGATTTCGGCGAGCGACTCGGTGAGCGGGATTTCCTTCGGACAGGCTTTCACGCAATTTTGTGCGTTGGCACAGTCCTGAATGCCTCCGGGCTGCATGACGGCGTTGAGGCGCTCGCGAGCGTGCATCGCGCCCGTTGGGTGCATGTTGAAGAGGCGCACCTGGCTCATGATGGCGGCGCCCATGAAATCGCCCGAGCCTTTGCCGGTGACCTGCGGGCAGACTTCGAGACAGCTTCCACACGAAATGCAAGTGGAAAGCTTGTAGGCTTTTTCCTGCGTATCGGCGGCCATGCGCGGACCTTCGCCTAGGTCGTAGGTGCCGTCGATGG
>Ga0268266_10003369_pt1 | contig 16003 bp, 13 predicted proteins | sample KBSS13metaG_FD_190356 | JGI IMG/M metagenome (GOLD analysis project Ga0268266, IMG submission 190356) | Switchgrass rhizosphere microbial communities from Kellogg Biological Station, Michigan, USA - KBS S1-3 metaG (SPAdes) (version 2) | ecosystem: Host-associated > Plants > Roots > Rhizosphere...
GATGAAATTTGGCGGCGGATACCAATATCAGCAAATCAACGTGCTGCAGGGGATCGCAACCAACGGCTTTTTCGTATTCGCGCCATTCCCGGTAACGGACGCATTCGCGAGTTTTCTCACCGGCCAGCCGGTCGTGTTTCTACAAGGTATCGGCGATTTCTCGCGCAACATTCGCGGCAACAATGCGAACGCGTACGCGCAGGACACGTACAAGCTCTCCCCGCGACTCACAGTCAATGCCGGATTGCGATACGAGTTGCCCGTGCCCTACACCGAGCTTAAGAATCGGGTGTCGTTGTTTGAGCCGGGGAAGCAGTCCACGGTCATGCCGCAGGCTCCGGCGGGCTTGTTGTATCCCGGCGATTCAGGCGTTCCGAAAGGGCTGATCTCCACGGATTACAAAGCGTTCGCTCCGCGCGTCGGCATCGCGTGGGACCCAACCGGTTTGGGCACAACTCTCCTGACTTCGTCATACGCGATCTTCTATGAGCCCTATTACACCGGACAGGGAGGTCCTTTACAGGCGCCGATCAGTGCGCCCCCGTATCTGGGGACACCGCAGGTTAGCCTGCCGAACTTCTCGGATCCCTACAACGGCACTCCGCCCGTCCCAGGGACGTACTCCAAACCACTGACGAACCTGACGCTGTCGCCGACGTTGAAACTACCTTATACGCAGGATTGGGACATCAACCTGCAACAGTCGTTCGGTTCCGATTTCCTTTTCGAGATTGGATACGTCGGCACCAAGGGGACACGCCTGCCCCGCTTTATCGAAGCCAACCCGGCCGTGTTCGTTCCCGGATACGTGGACGGCCAGCCAATTTCGAATTCCAGCAATGCCGATCAACGGCGGCTCTATTCAGGCTGCACGCTCGCCGATTCGCCGAGCAGTTGCCAGTATTCGTCTACCGGCGAGATAACGGGAATTGCCAATTCGTCCTACAACGCGTTGGAGGCTTCACTTCGGAAACGGTTTAACCACGGCTTAGGATTTCTCCTGTCCTACACATGGTCGAAGTCGATCGATGATGTTTCGTCGTTCAACATAACCGGATCGGAGGCAAAGCCGGTTGCTGGCGAAAACGATCTCGCCCAGAATCCGTTCGATCTCGCAGCTGAGCGCGGGCTGTCGCTCTTCGATGCGCGGAACCGATTCGTTGGAAGCTATGAATGGGTGCTCCCCTTCTGGAACCATCCTGAGCATTGGTACCAGTCAGCGCTGGGCGGATGGCAGTTGGTTGGCATTGGCACGTTGATGAGTGGTACGCCCTTCACCGTCTTCGACTCGAATGACGTTTCGGCGCAAGGCAGCGCGCCGGAAGTTACAGGATTCTCCGCTCAGCGACCCGATCTTATCGGCAACCCAAATCACGGGCCTCGTTCGGTTGGCGAATGGCTCAACACCGGCGCTTTTCAGCGACTCGATCCAACTGCCGATGCGGGACAGTTTGGCAACGAAGGGCGGAACGTGAATTTCGGTCCGGGATATGCGAACTTTGACTTCGGCGTCCTGAAGAACTTCACAGTGACCCCAACGAAACAGTTCCAGTTCCGTGCTGAGTTTTTTAATTCCCTCAACCGTGCGAACTTCCATTTGCCCGACTGCGACATCAGTTCGCCAACATTCAACCACATCCTTGCCGCGTCGCCTCCGCGCCAGGTGCAGTTTGCGTTGAAGTTCATGTATTAGCAGGTACTAACCACTAGAGAGGGGGACGCCAGTGGAAGACGGCCCCCTCTTCAGAAACCTGGTTATCGAATTTTCCCTAGATCTTGAGATTTTGTCCCGAGGGCGCCACACCGTGGCAAACGGGAACCGTGACGAAATGCATGCATGGCCGCCAGGCCTCGCACGGAGGGTCTCGCGCTGCAGGATCGCTGACTCAGCAGCAATTTGTTGTCCATCGAAATCGCGTCCTCCATTAATCAGCTAGACCCCGACCATGAAGTCAACAACCTCGTACTCTTTCTGATTGACGCGTAACTTTCAGAAAGGACTGGTAGCATATCATTCTCTCGATTTGGAGAAAGTGCGATATCTACCCGATGACGAACGAGACAATTGCTCAAGGGAAAAGCGAAGCAGCGGGAATAAACATCCCAGGATCAGCCTCTGCTAAAACAGGACGCCTTATGGGCGTGTCGTTCCCCGTCGCAATGACGGCTCTCTACGCAGTTCTTCTTGGAATCGCCGTTTTTCACCATGAGATCGGATATGAAGAAGGTCAAGCATGGTTGATCGCTCGTGGTTCCAGCTCTATTGCAAATCTCTTCCATAACATACGCTACGAAGGCCATCCGTCTCTGTGGTATCTGCTGATCTATGTGCCGGCCCACATTAGCTGGAACCCTGCCAGCATGCAGGCCATCAACTATGTTCTGGCAATCGGCGAGGCCGGACTGATCCTCACTGAATCGCGCCTTAGCCGCTCGATGCGCTCCCTACTGGTGTTTTCTTATTTTGTTTTTTTTGGCTACGGAGTGTTGGCGCGGAATTATATGCTTACGGTCTTTCTGCTGACCGCGGCAGCCCGTTGCTTGCTGCAACAACGCAAACGCCCGTGGCTTGCAATTCTGCTGCTTGCACTCGCCTGTAATTCGCACTTCTTCGCGATCCCGTTAGCTGCGATGCTCTTTGTATCCCTCTACTGCTTTCCGGAACCGGGGAGTTGGAGGAGACCGGCGACGCTGCTGCGACAAGAGCAATTTTGGGCATCAGCAGCCGTCTTGGCGGCCAGCTTGCTCGCGACCTACTTCACCATTCGTCCGCCCGCGGATTCCTTCACTCCCCACTACGGAGTTGAGAAGATATCTATCGGCACCCGCTTTTTGATTTCTCTTGGAAGTTTCTGGCAGGCTTTTTTCCCTGTCAGGTCCGCGTATCTTCCTCATCGGCTTGTCGATTTGCTGGTGCCGACCGACCGCCCATTATTCTTGGCCCTCGCAGTTTCCGTGGTCGTCTTATTCCTGCTTTTGGCAGCTCTGCGTAGCGCGCGAGCCCGCTGGTTTTTCTTCTCCTGCACTGTGTTTGAATTTCTGCTTTTCGCCGTTACGGTTCACAATCCGCGCATGCACCACCTGGGCCTGATCTTTTTTGCCCTCGTTCTTGCATTGATGATTGATGCCCACTCCACCGTCACTCCAATCGAGAACTCATCGCTTTCTTCTTGGCTAGGGAGGAAGACCTTGTATCTCTCTCTAATATTGGTAATGCTGGCTGGCGCATGGTCATTTGTCGCGGATGTAAGGCGCCCCTTTTCCGAAGGCAAGGAAACCGCTCAGTGGCTAAGAGAGTCCGGCTACAGTGAGTATCCTCTTGTGGCTCAGCTGGACTACGTTAGCGCCAGCCTGCTCGCCTACTTGCCGAATGATAAGGCGTATCATCCGGAGTGCAATTGCTTCGAATCGTTTGTCCTGTATAACACCGGCAGGACCGATCGCCTCGTTATGACGTCCGAGCAGCTTGACAGTGTTTCGAACTCAGCGAACAGGCCAGTCGTCGTGGCGCTGACATTTCAGCCGGATGCGGAGACACTCGACAAGCTGGGACTTCATTTCATAAAGGCCTTCGACCATCACCCAATGGACGCTGGGCAGCATTACTTCGTCTACCTTCGGCAACTCAATTCCGAGTCCAAGCGCGTTGGGCAGTGAGCATTCACTCTGCAATGATCAAACTGTGGCCTTCCTCAATCCCGTCTTAGTCATCCGTTTCGATCAGGTACGAGAACATCTGGTTCTGGATCGATAGGTGAACTCGAATCCTGGCTGGTGTTTTCGCTTATTATTACGCTCTTCTACAATGGTTGACACCAGGAGCAAAGAGAACCTCCAGTACGCACAATTCTTTGGCGATGAGCCGACAAAGCCCGCGAGGAAGCCTATTTCCAAAGGCATCAATTGAGTTGAGTTCATAATTCCTCGAGTGGAGTTTTAGGAGACTCATCCTGGCTCCGCAGCTCCGCTTCAGAATTGTTCTGACCGCCGAAGTTTCAAGTCGAGGTATGAGTGTGATGGAAGAATCCGCACCGAACTTTAACGAGCAGTTGCAAGAGCGCCTTCGCTTCGAGACCTTGATAGCGGAGCTCAGCTCGCGATTTGTTAGCGTTCCTGCAGATCGGGTTGATCGCGAAATCGAAGGCGCCCAGTGCGCCATCTGCGAGTGTCTGTCAATTGAGCATTCCTCACTCTGGCAGTCCTCGGAAAGCGATCCCAATGAAATGGTCCTGACTCATCTCTTTCGGGGTGCAGACTTAAGTGAATTGATAGCTCGTGAAACCGTCGATTACCTGCTAAATCGATGGCCACAGGGAGGGATTAAGAAGTCTCTGAGCCCGCGGCAAGCGCAAATCCTAAAATTGCTGGTGGAAGGGAATTCCATGAAACGGGTGGCCGATATCCTCGATATTTCACCGGGAACAGTCGCTTTCCATAAGTACAACATGATGAGGGAACTCAGAATTAACAGCAACGCAGAATTCCTGCAATATGCGATGAGAAATCACATGATTTCAGCCAGACCAGATATGCGATTGCAAATGGCAGTGGCGGGGCAAGATTGATAGTTGAATTCAATCCGTTGATGCTGCGGAGTGTTGAATTGGTTAAGAGGAAGTATAGACGGCGCTCGATCGCCTGCTGGTAATTTTGCCAGTTACAAAAGTTCGATTTAGTTGGTACCCTTCGCAGGTTCAATTAAATCGACATTGATGGATATCCTGGTTCGACCAATCCCTCGGCAATTTGGCGATGGGTTTGAGGCCTGACCGTATATGGCGATCGAATCGCCGCAGCGGGATGTGTTCTTGCTACATAGAAAGACGGAGAACGTTTATGAAGACGAGGGTTGCTGAAGCGGCAGTTCTGACGTTGGTGCTTTTGAGCTTTGGAGTGATGGTTTCCTGCAAGAAAGCTGAAGGGCCACAACCGGCACAATCAACTGGCCAGACGTCGAATGAACCAGCGCCGCCTCCCAACCCCGACCGTAACGCATACTTCGGCGAGGAGCACATCCACACCAGTTGGTCCATGGACGCGTGGCTCATGGGCAATCGCATTACCGGACCCGATGACGCCCTCAAGTACGCACAGGGTCAGACCATCAAGCATCCGATGGGCTACGACATCAAGATTGACACTCCCATGGATTTCATGGGCGTCACCGACCACTCCGAATATGTCGGCATCACTGCAGCGGCGAATACTCCAGGATCGGCCGTCAGCAAGTTACCCGAGGCGCAGCCTCTGATTCTGAAAGACCCGAACGATCAGGCTGAGATACAACGGGCCTTCACCTATCTCGTTGGCCTGAACAGTGGAGCTCCTGTCAAAGCGTTCATGAGCCCTGAGATCGCTGGCTCCATCTGGAAGAAGAACGTCGACATCGCAGATGCGAACAATCACCCAGGCAAGTTCACTGCGTTCTGCTCCTACGAGTGGACGTCGATGCCGAACTATCGCAATCTGCATCGCAATATCTTCTTCAAAGATTGCGCCAAAGTGCCGGAGATGCCATTCAGTTCACTGGATGACAATCACCCCGAGGCGTTGTGGAATTGGATGGACACGCAGCGCAAGGCGGGCAACGTGTTGCTGGCCATTTCGCATAACGCCAACTTGAGCGACGGCTGGATGTATCCGACGGACGTTGACAGTTACGGACGTCCTATCGACGCCGCCTGGGCCACATCGCGTGACCGCAACGAACGCCTGGTTGAGATCAAGCAGATCAAAGGTCAATCGGAGACCCATCCGCTGCTTTCGCCCACCGACGAGTTCGCCAATTACGAGATTTTTGCCGATGGCCTGCTTGGGCAACCGGCGACTGGTGGCCGGATCGACCACATCCAAGGCAGCTTCGCACGCCAGGCATACAAAGACGGCATCACCATGCAGGACGTCCGCGGCTACAACCCCTACAAATTCGGTATGGCCGGCGGTTCCGATTCGCACAACACCGGCAGCCCCTATCGTCAGGACAACTTCTATGGTGGGCACGCTCAAATCGACGGAACGGCCGATCGGCGCTTCGCTGGAGTCCTGGCGTTCGGCACGCTCGACGTTCGCTACGAAAATCCTGGTGGACTCACCGGTGTATGGGCTGAGGAGAACACCCGTGCGTCACTCTTCGATGCCATGTATCGCAAGGAAACCTTCGGCGTCAGCGGCCCGCATATCAAAGTCCGCTTGTTCGGCGGATGGGGCTACAACAAAGACATCCTGAAAGCCAAGGACTGGGTACATCAGTCGTATGCCAACGGCGTCCCCATGGGGTCCGACCTGCAGACGATGCCGGGCAGCAAGGGTGCCGCTCCTACGTTCGTGGTTTGGGCTGTGAAAGACCCGACCTCGGGTAATCTCGACCGCATCCAGATCATCAAGGGTTGGAGCAAGAACGGCCAGAGCTTCGAGAAGATCTACGACGTGGTCTGGTCAGGCGACCGTAAGGCTGACAAGTGGTCTGGCCGCGTCCCCGCCATCAAGAGCACGGTGGACCTGGAAAAAGCCACGTACACGAACGATGTCGGCTCAGTCGAACTCAGCACCGTCTGGACCGATCCTGAGTTCGACGCAAGCCTGCATGCCTTCTATTACGCCCGTGTTCTGGAAATTCCGACGCCGCGCTGGACCCTGATTCAAGCGGTGAAGGCTGGTATTCCACCGCCCGACGTAGTGCCGCTCACTGGACAGGAACGGGCGTGGACTTCGCCCATCTGGTACACGCCCAGCGCAGACGCCCGTAAGGCCGCGCCTGCTGGCATGACCGTCACCGACTTGAAAGCAAAGGGTGCGACCCAGTTGGGCGATGCGCAATTGAAGGCATTGATTGTGGGCAAGGCATTCTGGGTGCGTAATAACGTCACCGGCGACCAGTTCAGTGTCAGCTACACGCCCGACGGTGACACCAACACCTGGCACTTGAGTTCCGGTTCAACACTTCCAAGCCATGTCGGCAATCCCATTCGCAATGGCTATCAAGGGATCACCACGCCGTACAAGATTGAGGGCGGCAAGGTGATCACCAAGGTCCAGCAGGACCCGTATTCGGTGGCCGTCTACAAATTGGGTGATACCTATTACGGCGTGAGAAGCAACGAGTTCGGCTACGCGAACTACGAGATGATCCCCAGCCCGCAGTTCGTTCAGAACCCAGTGATCGCCATGCTCAACCAGTTCTCTGTGGAGCTTGGCCTGACCGAACAGCAGAGACAGCAGATTCTGCCCTTCCTGCAGGACGAGCTAAAGCAGCTCGGTGCCCTCAAGAAGAACACCTCGCTCAAGACCCTCGAGAAATTGGAGCAGTTGAAGAAGATCGCGGACGACGTGGATACCAAGGTCAGTCCGCTCCTTGACCAACAGCAAAAACAGAAGTTCCAGGCGATTCGCGAAGAGCACCGCCGTGAGTTGATCGAGAAGATGTCGAGCCAGGTGATGCAGAAGGCCGAAAGCGAAGTGAAGCAAATCATGTAGTTGCGAAAGTGAAGATGCAATGAAGAAGGTGCTCGCGGTTGCAGCGATTCTTGAGGCGGCTACCGGCTTGTTGCTGATCGTCAATCCAGCCATTGTTGTTCGGCTGTTGCTGGGGTTGGATAGCACTGACTCTCTGGCAATGTTGAGCAGGATCTTCGGCATCAGTCTGGTTGCGCTCGGCGTGGCTTGCTGGCCGGCAGGCCCAGACCAGCCACTTTACGGAATGTTGACCTATGGCGCGCTCGTCACTCTCTTTTTGATCGTCGTTGGAATTGGAGGCACCGCTGGAATTCTATTGTGGCCGGCCGTTGTACTTCATGCCATCCTGACAATCCTATTGGGAGGGGCGCGATTGCGGCACCGAGGATGATCGTTCAAGCAGCCATCTTCCTCATCAAGGAACCCAAGCTGGACTGGGCGGAAACTGGGCATGGGGCGTGCCCTTGATCGTCATGACCGTGATCATTCACGTCTTTGGACTCGGGCTGATAGGGCGTGGCGCCGGTCGTCTGACTGGCGGGAAGTTTGAACACCGTCATCCCACCACTACGTTCGTGGCGATTTTGGGTGCCACAACGCTGTTGGCTACCAGCTTGCACGCGCTGGAAGCTGGAATATGGGGAGTTGCGTACCTGCAAGTCGGTGCTCTGGCGGACCCACGAAGTGCGATGCTCTATTCGCTAAATGCCATTACGAGCTATGGTCACGACAACATATTTCTGGAGGACCACTGGCGGCTGATGGGAGCAATGGAGGCGCTGAACGGATGGCTGCTGTTCGGGCTAAGCACCGCTTTTCTATTCAGCATGATTGAGAAGGTCGGGGCGTTAGGCAAACAGAAAAATCTGTAGTCGTCTTCTTGTCTCTGCAGAGAACCCATGCAAATCGCAGACCAGGTTAGGTATTTCAACGCCAAGCAGTAATAATAGAACGGTACTGGAGTAGAGACTTCATATGAGTGCTTCGCCTGCGGTTTCTGATGAGGCGCAATCGGCTGAGGAAAGTTCGCGGCTTCGCCCACGCTTCTTCGCAGCAATGCGGCGATGGATGCGAGAACCACTGGTGCACTTTCTTCTGATAGGTATCGCCGTGTTTGCGGTTTACACATATATGAATCGCGGCAGGGGCGGGTTCGGATCTTCGCGCCAGATCGCATTGAGCCTCGATGAACTGCAGCAGATTGAGACCTATTTCGAATCGCAATGGCATCGCCAGCCAACTTCCGCTGAATTTCAAGCTCTCGTCGAGGACAAGGTCCGGGAAGAAGTGCTCTATCGCGAAGCGATGGCCATGGGCCTGGAAAAGGACGACACGATTGTGAAGCGCCGCATGGCGCAGAAGATGCAGTTTCTCGCAGAAGATGTGGCGACCGCTCATGAGCCGTCCGCCGCGGAACTCAAATCATGGTTCGAGAAGAACAAAAGCCAGTTTGCCTTGCCCAGCCGTTATACCTTCCGCCATCTTTATTTCTCTCCGGATAAACGCGGCAAAAGCGTACAAGACGATGCGGCGAAGGCACTCGCCAGAATCGCTGGTCAGCCTGAGGACTCGAAACTTGCGATTTCACTCGCCGATCCATTCATGTTCCAGGATTTTTATGGCGATCGTACTCCGGAAGCATTGGCCAAGGAGTTCGGCCCGCAATTTGTGGTGGCTCTTGAGAAGCTCAAACCCGGATCGTGGCAGGGGCCAATTGAATCGGGATACGGGTGGCATCTTGTTTTCGTCGACACCGTGATTCCCGGACGCATTCCTACCTTTGAAGAGATCGAGCCTGAAGTGAAGACAACATGGCTAGGAGTTCAAAAACAACAGGCCTGGCAGAAGGCGTATCGGGAAATGCGTGCGAAGTACAGAGTGACGGTGCCTGCGCCTGCAGATAAGGAAGCCGCACAAGCGCCTGTTCCTCCCGCCACGAAGCAGGTTCCCGCTCCAGCCGCTGAGGGACCTCTGTGACCTCCATCCGTGCCCACTTCGCCGCTCTTACGGCTTGTTTGCTGCTTGCGGTCTCCGTTGCCATGGCGCACGAATCGCGGCCCGCGTACCTTGAGGTAAAGGAGACGGCTCCGGGTCAATTCGACCTGCTTTGGCGCACGCCGGTCGTTGCTGGCATGCGTCTGCCGGTTGTAGTCAAGCTTCCTGACGATGTGAAGAATTTACGAGAGCCCAATGTACAGGAGCTAGCGGACTCCTTCGTAGAACGTCGCTGGATCGATGCGGGTTCAAAAGGGTTGGCAGGAAAGCGAATCGAATTTCCCGGTCTGCAATTGACCATCACCGACGTACTCGTGCGCGTCGAAATGCTCGATGGCCGGAAGTGGACGGCCATCATTCATCCGTCGCAGTCCTGGGTTGAAATCACTGCAGCGCAAACCCGCGTGCAGGTTATGGGAACCTTCATCCTGCAGGGTATTCGGCATATTCTTTTTGGAGCCGATCACTTACTCTTCGTCCTGGGCCTGCTTCTGATCGTCAAAGATCGTTGGATGCTGTTGAAGACCATCACGGCATTCACTGTCGCACACAGCATTACGCTCGCGATTGCAACTCTGGGATATGCGGAAGCTCCCATGCTTCCGCTGAACGCGGCGATCGCATTGAGCATTCTCTTTTTAGGTCCGGAGATCGTGCGTTCATGGCGCGGAGAAACCAGCTTCACGATAAGACATCCCTGGGTGGTCGCGTTCGCTTTTGGTTTACTCCACGGCTTCGGGTTTGCGAGCGCCCTTACCAGTGCAGGCCTGCCCAAAGCTGAACTGCCGGTGGCACTGTTGTCTTTCAATGTTGGGGTCGAGATCGCGCAACTCTCTTTCGTTGCATTGGTACTTTTACTCGAAAGAGCGTTTCGCATCCTTGAAGTGCGGTGGCCGCGATGGGCGCAGGCTGTTCCCGGATACACGATTGGTTCTCTCGGTGCTTTTTGGACGGTACAGCGCTTGGCCCTTACGTTCGGAGACGCACGATGAAATCCGCGTCAAAGAACACACTGGCCCGCTGGAGCGGAGTGCTCACGGTCGTTTTGTTTTGCACTGAAACAGCTTTCGCGCACGTGCAAAAAGGTGAGGCCGCCGGTTTTGTCACTGGCATAAAACATCCAGTCACAGGATTCGACCATGTGCTCGCCATGGTTGCAGTTGGCTTGTGGGGAGCGCAGCTTGGCGCGCCTGCGATATGGTTGCTGCCCGTCGCGTTTCCTATGGTCATGGCGTTCGGCGGAATGTTGGGGCTGATGGGCGTCCCTTTGCCGGGCGTTGAGTACGGCATTGCAGCCTCGGCTATTCTGCTGGGCGCTGCCGTTATGTTTGAATTGCGACCACCGTTGGCAATTGCTGCCGCCATCGTGGCCATCTTCGCAATCTTCCACGGGCACGCACACGGCACCGAACTTCCACCAGGACAGAGCGGCCTTCTTTATAGCATAGGATTTGTAATGGCCACTGGATGTTTGCATGGTGTCGGGATCGGCATAGGCACAATACATCGCTGGGGATGGGGAAAGAAAGGGCTGCGGCTGGCAGGGGCCGGCGTCGCCCTTGCCGGAATGTTCTTCATGTGGAGGGCATTTACTGCATGAAGACGAGACTGCGCGAATCGCGAATTCCAATCTACGCCATGGTGTTCTTCTCTTGCCTGATGTTTCCACTGGCAGCTGAGGCGCACCTCAACTCCACCGGGATGGGGCCAATCTATGACGGCCAATTGCACTTCCTGTTAAGTCCAGAAGACATTATTCCCGTTCTCGCTCTCGCATTGCTCTTCGGTCTACGAGGAGTGGCCTTCGGAAGACGCGCATTGTTCGTTCTTCCCGGAGCGTGGCTGTTGGGTGGTCTGATTGGACTTGCGGCGTCGTCTTCTACGGGAAGTGGTGTTGTGTCAGCCGTGTGGTTTCTGCTGCTGGGTGGTTTGCTCGCGGCAGACGCCAAACTGTCACTGCGAGTAGCTACTGCGATTGCGGTTTTACTCGGCGTCTATCACGGATATTTGAACGGAGCAGGCCTTGGACTGAACTTCTCGTCGGCTGCAGTATTACTCGGCCTTATCTTCTCCGTGTTCATCACCGTTGCCCTGGCCGCTGCATTCGTCGCACAGTTGCGCGCACCGTGGGCGAGGATCGCAGTGCGCGTCGTCGGGAGCTGGATATTTGCCAGCGGCCTGCTTCTGATGGGCTGGGTAGTGCGTAGAGGCTGAGTCATGACACCGATCCGTGCCTGTCCCCGATGCGCCGGAGGCGGTCCTTTGCATCGGTAGAAAATCCCACCTCCAGATCCTGAAATGCGAATCCCGGCAATGAGTACGGTTCCTCGTTGTCCTATTATGTAGAGTTAAATCGCCAATGAATCCGGTGCAGTCGACTGCGATAAAATCTCGTCGTGGACACCATGGGATGGCTGCTCGATTCGGACCCGGCCCTGGCCTGGCAGGCGATGCGCGATCTGACAGGCTCCTCCCCTGCGGCGATTACCTCCGAGCGGGCTCGCATCTCCCACGAAGGGATCGGTGCCGAGATTCTTAAACTGCAGCAGGCGGATGGCTCATGGCGTCGCGCCGGTGTTCCCGTGTGGCTTACAACCCTCTTTACAATGCAACTGTTGCGCGCGACCGGCATCGACCCGGCGGATTCTCTAGTAGCTACAGCGGTAGCACGTCTGGAAACGGGCCTGCGGTGGAATGATCAAGGTGGCACATGGAACTTGCGTGCTCCGGAATCCGGTGGGAACACTTTCTTCGAGGGCGAAGAGGAGCCCTGCATCAATGGAGGTGCACTCGCGGCGGGAGCATACTTTGGACGACCAAGTCAAAACCTTATGCTTCGTTTAGTCGACGAACAGTTGGAGGATGGCGGATGGAACTGCGAAGCACCGAAAAGCACTCGCTCCTCGTACCACACGACGATCTGTGTGCTGGAAGGGCTTCTTCATTACGAGCGCGCTGTCGGGTCCTCACCCGAAGCAAGTTTCGCCCGAAAGAGGGGCGAGGAGTACCTGCTAAAACGCTCTCTCTTTCGGAGGCTTTCAACCGGCGAGACTGCGAATTCAGAGTTCATGGAGTTCGCCTTTCCGCCTCGCTACCACTACGATTTGCTCCGCGCACTCGACTACTTCCGCGCTGCCGGGTCTGCACCGGACGTTCGGATTGCGGACGCGGTGGGCATCCTCCTGAGCAAACGACAGACCGATGGACGGTGGTTGCTCGATGCCAGTTACGACGAGGCACCCTCTCTTACGCTGAATGAGCCACTAAACCATCCAAGCCGCTGGAATACGCTTCGGGCTCTCCGGGTGATTCAATGGTACGAGCGGCCCTTTTAGAGTGCTTCATGACAACCTAAACATGTGTCGCGAACCTACTCGTTTCGAGGTACGCCATGAACTTGCTCAAGATGGAGGACCTTGATGCAAAGGTCCTACTGAGAAAACGCGACATATTCATGGCGACTTTTCGGTTAGGTGTCGAATTCGCTCCTCGCCGTCTTTTGACTCACCCTGCATCATGTCGACAATCATCTCGAACAATTGATTACGAGTTACCAGCCTTACGCCGGCGCGCGTGATGTACCGGATTACAACGTCGACCCCCGCTCCGGCCGGTCGCAGATTGACGGATGGCATCGCACTGAACTGTGGGGATCCTACCTCGCGAGTCACCCGCTTCCATTCCTCTTGCGCCATCTTTGCGTCGGCCTCTGTCGCCTTTACCGACGCTTTATAAATCTTCTCGATCAGCGGATGAATGCTCGTGCCCGGCGGTATGTTGACCTTGATCTCATCCCACATCCACTGTCCCACCGTGGAAAAGTTGAAATACTTTCCCCGAATTGCATATCCATTCAGGAAAGAGACTCTTCTTCCTGTGGGATGGCCATTCGCCGTCCAATTTCCCGTCTCCAATAGCCAGGTGCGGAACAACCCCAGTTCCACAACTTCTCCGCCGACGCCATCGATCTCGACCCAGTCGTGGTCCCGGATTCCGTTCGGACCCATCAACACGAACCAGCCGCAGAACGCCAGGATGAAGTCCTGGAAGACCAAAGTCAATCCAGCCGTGGCCAGGCCAAGAATCGTCGGCATCTGCTGCGGAACACCAAATACGACCAGCAGGACGAGCAACAGGCCGACGAGCTGCGTACTCAAATTCAGAATTGTCTTTAGCGTTTGTTTCTGACGGCGATCGCGGAAGACTCGCTCGAGCGCCACTTGAAGTCCCCAGCCGGCAAGCAATGTGAGCACGCAAATCGCCGCAATAATGGCTAGTGACTGCAGTATGAGATGAATGACGATCTTATCCTGTATCTCGACTTGCTTTCCCCATCGTCCGTACAATGCGACAAGCTGGTGCTGTGCTTCAAGGCGATCGTTCAGGATGCTTTGGATATTCTGTTGCGCTGCCTGCCTTTGCAGTCGCTCAACACGTTCCGAATTCGAAAGGGGAGCCGTCGTTGCAGAAGTATTGGCAGCGGCGGCTTCGGCCTTCATTCTTTCCTGATCGCCCGTCAATGCTGCCACGTCTGCCAAGGCCAGTTGCTCGGCCTGCGCAATCAACTGCTTTCTGTCGCGGTGCGACCACCAAGCGGAAATCTGTTGTGCCAGTGTCTTGTAGTGTTCCGCCGAGGTAACGGCCGCCTGCCCTTCGCTCTTTTGCACGCTATCGGCGTACTTCTTCATCGCGGCTTCGCGTGCCGTTAGCTCCTGTTGAATCTTGACTCGCTGATCGCCGCTCTCACGCGAAAGATCCACGAGTGAATCCGCCAACTCATTCTGGTCGAGACCAAGCTGCGCCTTCGCAATTTCAAGCTCGGTGTTTTTCGAAGCATCCTGTGTCGCTGCAGCATCTGCTGTGAGTGCCGCGACCCGCGCCTGATCGCTCTTTACCGTAGCCTGGAGTTCCGTGACTCGTTCTTGCAGCGCCAGTGCCTTGCCACTCAACTTCGGCTTATCCAGGCCCGCCTGCCTTAGCGATTGCGAGAAGGCTTGATTTACCTCGTGATCTGCAAGCCTTTCGGCCTCTCGCGCGAATTCCTGCTCTTCCGCGGACTGGGCCAGAGCCGCCAGCGTCGATGCCGTCTGCCACGGTCGCTGGTCGACGACGCCACGCGAAACATACTCACCCGTCCAATTTCCCTTCTTAGCCTGCAGGAACGGAAGATATTCCATTACCCCGCGGGTCACAAAGGAGCCCGCCAGCGCAGTAATCAGTAAAACCAGGAAAACCGTAATGGTGATCTTGCGACTCCGAGTCATCTGCATACTTTTCCAATGGTCCCTTCGATTAGTCTCGATTCAAATTAGGACTGTCGCTCTGTCCGTGAGGCACCATGGTAACGCCCCGAGGGAGCGTCTTTTCAATGTTGCTTAGAATCTCTTCTCCAGGCGAATGGCGACTGCGCGAGATTTCCGTCGAGCAGCATCATGGCCACGCCAATACGATGCGAATAAGGCTGGGAGTACCACTTGGTGAGGTGGCGATGTTTTGAGCATGATTTACGTACGAGACAGGTCGTTTTTTAAAGTCCCGCGAAGTCGTGATGGTGACGCGGTAAGCCATGTTGTATCCGTCGTTTAGACAGCAATCCTTAAAGTGTTTTCCAGGCGCGTGTTCAATCATGCGATGTGTGCGGCAGAAATCGATATTGAATTTGTGACAAGTCGGTCCACGCCAGGACCTCAGACTTTACAGCGAGGTGTGCATCTACGACTATGGACTTGGTTGCGAGATTAAATCTGGCCATGTGAGCGTTCGTACAGACGTCGCTCCGGGATCAGAATTTTGACCCTTCCGTAGGAAGATTCGCCTTGGAGGCAGCAAGACCGTGAGGATTTCCAGAAGAAAGGCTCTCTCTATCGTTTCCGGAGCGCCTGCGCTCCTTTCATCTCTTCAGTCCAAGGTGTTAGGCTCCATCCTCAACGTTGGTGTTGGATTCGACACTGCACACGCATCACAGCAGGAAGAATCAGCCAAGCCGGATCTTACTATCGCACCTGGCCCTTTTGAAGGGACACGCCAATCGCTTCGCAAATGGCAGGTTCCCGAGTGGTACCGCGATGCCAAGTTCGGCATCTGGGCGCATTGGGGACCACAGTCTGCCGTCGAATATGGCGACTGGTACGCGCGCAACATGTATATCCAGGGCAATAAGCAGTACGAGTATCACCTGAAGACGCATGGCCATCCGACGAAGGTCGGATTCAAGGATGTGATTCCAACATGGAAGGCTGACAAGTTCGATCCCGACCACCTTCTGGGACTCTATAAGAAAGCCGGTGCGAAGTATTTCTGCAGCATGGCTGTGCATCACGACGGATTTGATCTTTGGGATTCGAAGTATCAGCCACGCTGGAACGCCGTCGCGATGGGACCGAAAAGAAACATTGTCGATGGCTTTAGGAAAGCTGCCCAAAAGCATGGACTCCGCTTCGGACTTAGCGAGCATCTCGCGCCGAGCTATCACTGGTTCTCCACATCGCATATGAGCGACAAAACCGGTCCGCTCGCTGGAGTCCCTTATGACGGCGCCAACCCCGCGTTCGCCGAT
>Ga0268266_10003371_pt1 | contig 15991 bp, 14 predicted proteins | sample KBSS13metaG_FD_190356 | JGI IMG/M metagenome (GOLD analysis project Ga0268266, IMG submission 190356) | Switchgrass rhizosphere microbial communities from Kellogg Biological Station, Michigan, USA - KBS S1-3 metaG (SPAdes) (version 2) | ecosystem: Host-associated > Plants > Roots > Rhizosphere...
ACGTTTTTGGAATTGCAGTCCTCGCGAACGATACGTGGGTGCCAGTGCAACTCACTCGCGGCGCGGCCGAAAAGGACCCGTCAGCGGCGGGAATCCCTTTGGGCCTGCGCTCGCTTGTTCGCCTGCGACACCCGCCCGATTGTCGAGCGTGGAAGTTTGATACTTCGCCGGCGATTGGGAATCGCCTTCATGCCTTCACGAGAAGTCGGCTCATTTGCCGGACGAGAAAATTGCTGAGCCCTGCGAAGTGCAAGCGCTCGCCGGGCCGACTCTCCCAGTTCCTTCCTCGCCTCGAATTTCTGGAGACGTACGATCTCCTTGTTGACCCGCTTCAGGGCAGCCGCGAAAACCTGCTTGCGATGGAGAGAATGCTCGCTAGTCCCCGAAGCGGTCTGGCCGCGTGGCTCTGCCTTGCCCTTGCTGATCCGACGCCGCTGGAAGGCAAGCGTACGCTCCTTGTCACGGAGTTTTCTGAGCGATGATTTCAGGTTCTCAAGCGCCGCGCGATCCGCATCACCAATTTCGGGGTGATGGGAGGTCTTTACGAGCGCGGTCTCGTCGTGATTCAGGATACTCAGCTCGAACTTGCAGGGTGCAGACATTTGACACCTCATACATGCAATTCGTTGCCTTGCCGTCGCCAATCAACCTCGACGATCATATCCGCGGAGCGCTTCCGGAGCTTTCACGATAGCTTGATGAACTATCGAATTGCGACGGACAGCAGGTATCCCGCATGAGCGCAGCGACATGCGGGATAGATCACCCCCGGATATCGCTTCGCTCATCCGGGCTACGCGAGCCCTGCCTGCCTCTCGCCGCTTTGCGTTGCCGCCGAACGGCTACATCCGCGCCTGCAGCGGCACGCGAAATGTCCTAAAGCCCTCCACCTCGGGAAACAGGTTGGCTATTTCGCGCGGGGCAAGCACGACGGCGGCGGGAACTTCGCCGCTGATCAGCCGCTCGATCGCACTGGCTTTACCTTCGCTGAACTGGACTTCGGCAGCTCCCGCCGCCATCAGCGCGGCGCTGATGCGTCCACTCGAGGCGGATTGCTTCTCGGTGATCGCGACACTCTTGTTGTTCAGGTCGGACAACGAATTGATTTCGGGGCGCGTTAGCACGATCGCGATCTGATTGTCCTGATCATCGGGCGATGCAACTGCGGTCTTTGTGATCTCTTTGGCCTTGTTGGACGCCGCACCCGGAGCAGGCGCGACAGGCGCGGCGGCAATATCGAGCGTCGCCGGTGGCGGCAGGGCGATCTCGGGCTTGACCTCGGATCCGGGCGCCTTTGACGTGGCGGCTTGCGGCGCGGCAATGGCGACTGTCTGCGCCGGCTCCGGCCGGGCGGAGCTTTCGACCTTTGGCTCCGGTTTTTCAACTGCGGCCGCAGACCCGCCCCCGGTCTTTTCAGGAGTAACGGCCGCCGTGGCCGACGGCATATCCTCCGCTGGCGGCGCTGCCGGCGCGGATTTGGGGACTGCGATCTTCTTGCTGTTCGACGCCTTGTTGCCGGGCGCCTTGCCATTCGATGCCACCTTGCCGGTGTGCGACGCGGTGCGGGCAACCGGCGCGGCATGTCGTGCCACACGTGGGCGGACCACGGGCTCGACCCGTTCTGCTTCCACCTCGGTTGGGACCCCGACGCTGGTCTCGCGTTCCGCCTGACGCCGGCCTGACAACGCCCGGTAAGACCAGTCCATATAGGACTGGCACGCGCGGTTGCAGGGCTGCCCGTCGATATAGACGACGCCGGGTGAGTCGAGCGGTTCCGCCTGCAGCGTTGCACCCGAACCGAGGAAAGCGATCAGGGCCAGCAAAGTCCAATTTCTCGACATGACTACTCCGTTTGAACACGCGTGGAGCGGGAACCGACCCGGTGAAAGCTCTTACGCGCGAGCTACGACCGGCCGGAGACGGAGTTTCAAAAAAGGACACCTATTCTACTTTGCATGGGGTTGTTTTCGAGATTTTGTATCCGGGCCTCGCGGTACGCTTCCGGCGAGCACCCGCAGTCCATCAGGGCGAGAAGCGGACGCGAGGAGCGATCCACTTCTTCCGCACGCCAGGTGTATTGCTTGAAGGAAGCAGGCTGCAGACGGGCCTCATGGTGCGAGACGCGCTTCGCGCGCCTCACCATAAAGGGCGACGCAGCAGAACTCCTGCCCTAGTTCGGCACCGCCCGCTTTGCCATCGTCGGCGCGTTCGCGTTGACCGTCACGCCGCGCAGCAGGTTGAAGGCCGCGGTCAGCGCCTTGTCGTCCTTCTCGTTCGGCGGGACGTAGGCTTGCGAGCCGGCTTGCTCGGCGCCGTCTGCGGCGAGGTGGCCACGCATCGAGGCTTCGCCCTTCAGCTCTGCGCGGCTCTTGAGTTCGTCCGGCACATCCTGCAGCACCTCGACATCGGGCGCGATGCCCTGGGCCTGGATCGAGCGGCCCGACGGGGTGAAGTAGCGCGCCGTGGTCAGCGCCAGCGCGCCGTTGCCGGCGCCGAGCGGAATAATGGTCTGCACCGAGCCCTTGCCGAAGGTGCGCGTGCCGATCAGCGTGGCGCGCTTGTGGTCGCGCAGCGCGCCGGCCACGATCTCGGATGCGGAAGCCGAACCGCCGTTGATCAGCACGACGAGCGGCTTGCCCTTGGTGATGTCGCCGCCGCGCGCGGTGAAGCGCTGGGTTTCCTCTGCGGTGCGACCACGGGTGGAAACCACCTCGCCTCTCGTCATGAAGGCGCTCGACACCGAGACGGCCTGGTCGAGTAATCCGCCGGGATTGTTGCGGAGATCGACGACATAGCCCGCGAGCTTGTCGGCCGGGATCTCCTTGGAGATGCTCGCGATCGCCTTCTTCAGACCGTCGGTGGTCTGCTCGTTGAAGCGGGTGATCCTGATGTAGCCGATATCGCCGCCGTCGGTCTTGTAGCGGACCGGCCGCACCCGGATGATCTCGCGCACGATGGCGACATCGATCGGCGCCGCCGTGCCTTTGCGCGCGACCTTCAGCCTGATCTTGCTGTTGGCCGGGCCCTTCATCCGGTTCACGGCCTGTTCGAGGGTCATGCCCTGGATGACCTCGTCGTCGATCTGGGTGATCACGTCGCCCGACAGCATGCCGGCCCTGGCCGCGGGCGTATCGTCGATCGGAGTCACGACCTTGACGAGGCCGTCTTCCATCGTGACCTCGATGCCGAGCCCACCGAACTCGCCATGCGTGGTCTCCTGCATGTCGCTCCAGCCCTTCTCATTCATGTAACGCGAATGAGGATCGAGCGCCGAGATCATGCCGTTGATGGCGCCTTCCATCAGCTTGGAATCGTCAGGCTTCTCGACGTAGCTGGTCTTGATCCGCTCGAACACGCTGCCGAACAGATTGAGCTGGGTGTAGGCGTCAGGACGGGCCGCGGCCTTTGCCGCCGCCACCAGATGCGCTCCCTGCGGTCCCGTCACGAGAACGGCCAGACACGCGCCCGTCACCGTGCCGAGAAGAAAGGCAAAATTCCTGCGCATCGGCGTCCCTTTTGTATTAACGGACGCTGGCGATCCCCATGAATCGGCGCCCCTGTCCCGGAACCGCCAACTCACAATGGCTTTTTGGTCGGATCAAGGCATGCACGCCCGGACCATTACGGCCTTGTCAGCGCCCCACTCTGCCGATCGAGGCCGAGGGCGTATTTCGCGAGAAAACGTGCGCTATTCGGCTTCCTGCAGCCCGTTTTGCCAGGTGGAGGGCCGGGTTCCGAAACCGCGCTTGGCGCGGGTGCCCAGCCAATAGCCGAATTGCGGGGGAACGTTGCGGAACGGCCCTTCAACGCCGAGCTTGATCGCGGCGTCCATCGGCCAATTGGGATTGTTGAGGATTTCCCGTCCCACCGCGATCAGGTCCGCCTGCCCGTCGCGCAGGATCTGCTCGGCCTGATCGCCATGGATGATGAGACCGACCGCCATCGTCATGATGTCGGCATGGCGCTTCACAAATTCCGACAGCGGCACCTGGTAGCTGTACTTGATTTCCTTGCCGAGGATCGGCGCCATCTCGGTGATGCCGCCGGACGAGCAGTCGATGACGTCGACGCCTTTGGCCTTGAGAATCTTTGCCAGCCGCGCGCTCTGCTCCGGTCCCCACCCGGCATTGTCCTCGACCGAGAGGCGGACGAACAGCGGCTTGTGGTCGGGCCAGTGCGTGCGCACGGCCTCGGTGATTTCGGTGATGAAGCGCATGCGATTGGCTTCGGAGCCGCCGTATTCGTCGCTGCGCTGGTTGGAGCGTTCCGACAGGAACTGATGTACGAGATAGCCGTGTGCGCCGTGCAGCTCCAGCACGTCGAAGCCCGCTTCATGCGCGCGGCGCGCCGCGTTGCCCCAGGCCTGCACCAGATCTTTCACCTCACCGCGCTCCAGCGCCTTCGGCACCGGCCATCGCTCGCTGTGGGCGACCGCGCTCGGGGCCACCGGCTGCCACGCGTCCCAATCCTCGATGTCAGATGTCCGCTCCAGCGGGCGATCGCCCTCCCAGGGCCGCGTCGCGCGCGCCTTGCGCCCGGAATGGCCGAGCTGGATGCCGGCGACCGAATTCTGCTGCTTGATGAATTTGACGAGCCGGCTGAGCGGTTCGACAAAGGCATCAAGCCAGATGCCGAGATCGCCGACCGTGCCGCAGCCGCGGCGCTCGACCTTGGTCGACTCCACCACCACGAGGCCGGCGCCGCCGGCAGCGAACTTGCCGGCGTTCATCAGGTGCCAGTCGGTCGGAAAGCCCTTCGCGGCCGAATATTGATGCATCGGCGGCACCACGATGCGGTTCTTCAGTGTGACGCCACGGATCGTCATCGGGGAAAACAGCAGCGTTCCGGACATGGTTGATTTCCTCAGCTAGCGGACCTCGTTTCCCTCGCGGGCCGGTCTCTTGGGTACACGGAGAATATACGCGCCTGAGATGGTGTGAAGAGGCCTGCCGAGTGGCTGCATTGCACGCAGGAGTGGCGATGGCGCGCCGACTTGGCTAAGTTACCACATATCTGCCCACGCCCTCTCGCGTCACCCACCGATGCCCGTGCCCGACCTTTTCCGCGCAACCGAACTCCGGATGCGGCTTGAACTCAATGCCGCCACCGCACCACTGCACGAATTTCGGGGCGGCCGCAGATGAGGACAGGCCGCTTCGGTCAAGGGTTCTTCGAGATTCCCCATGCGGCAGTTTACACGCTGCTGATAGCTACTCTCGTCATATCCGGCCTGCCCTTTATCCAGGCGGGCGGAGCGAGCGCTCAGGGTGAGTTATTGTATCGCTACGGCGCGATGTATTCGAGCGCGCTGGCGCGGCACGAATACTGGCGCCTGGTTACCTACGGATTTCTGCACTTCGATTTCATCCATCTCACGATGAACATGCTCTGCCTCGTGCTGTGGGGTGGGCATCTCGAAAAGCGCATCGGCTCGCTCTATTTCCTGATCGTCTATTTCAGCGCGATGATCCTCGGCGCGATCATCGGCGACCTCACGTTCGCGGGTCCCTATCTCACGGTCGGCGCCTCGGGCGCGACATCGGGGATTCTCGGCGCACTGCTCTGCCTGTGGATTCTCGGCAAGGCCGGCCTCGATGCGAACTTTTTCGCGATCAATATCGGATTGAACGTCGCGTTTGCCATCACCAACCCGAAGGTCAACTGGCGCATTCACCTCGGCGGGTTTGTCGTAGGCCTTGTCGCCTGCGCGGTCCTCGACCTCGTCGAAAAGCTGAACGCGCGGCTGCTCCGCTGCAAATTCCCTGAATTCGTCAAGACAAACCTGGCGATCCTCGCCTGCGCCTCAGCCATCTTGTTCTTTGGCAATCGGCTATCGGCGGCGGTGGGCCCGGAAACATGGACGATGGCGATCGCCTTTCTGACCGCGTGCTGTCTTGTCATCAAGCTCGCCGATATCGTGCTGTCGGCGAAAAAGGGGCTGGCGGTCATCGTCGTTGCCCTGGCGCTGGCGAATGGCGCGATGATCGGGCTCGCTGGCACGGTGTTCGCGGCACAGCTCGCTTCAAGTTGTGGCGCGCGTTGGCCGGGCGGATTCGCGCCGATCCAGAGTTTTATCGATGCGGCCTGTTCAAACCCGTGGCCGGTGGTCGGGCTTTTTGCGCTGGGAGCGGCTACGCTGACGTATGTGATCTGCTCCAAGCCGTTCCATCGCGGTATGGCGGACGTCGGATTTGTCGGCGCCTGGCTCCGCGCCGAGCGCAATCGCCGCCGGGGAATCTGACGTCCGGGCCAAATGTCAGGCCTCGCCCGGACATCATTGCCGGGAAGTGTCTTCTACTTGGGGGCGCCCTCGGCGGATTTGGCCTTCGGCTTGGCAGGCGGCGCCTTGGCCGCGGCTTTCGGGGCTGCGGTGTCGCTGCGCATCGTTCCCCAGGGGTCCGTCTTCTGTTGTTCCGGTATGTTGCCGAGCGACCGCCGGTAAGCCTTCTCGGCGTCCTTCTCGGCCGCGATTTCCGAAGGCGTCTTGGGTGTGTCCTCCTCGCCATACCTGGTAGGACCCCGTTGGGCCGCAGCAGATCCCACCAGTAACGCGAGCACGGCGACGGCACCCAGAACTCTTCCTACGACTTGCATGCGAATACTCCCTGAAGCAGGCCCAAGCCTTAGCACAGCTCGCGCATGGGCTTAAGCGCCCGATTGGGCCTGGAAGCAAATCCCGGTGGGGCCGTTGCCGAGGCCTGACCAGTTTTGTAAACGATTGCCATGAATTTGCCGCCAGTCCTCTCCTCCGTCGACGTGTTGCTGTTCGATCTCGGCCGCGTCGTGCTCGACATCAGTTTCGATTCGGTAATGGCGACCTGGGCGGGCCACGCAGGCTGCGAGCCGGGCGACCTCGCCAAGCGCTTTGTCGTCAACGACAGCTTCAAGCATCACGAGATCGGCCGGATCGACGACGCGGCGTTCTTTGCAGGCCTGCGCCAGTCGCTCGGCATCGGCATCACCGATGCGCAGTTCCTGGAAGGCTGGAACGCGATCTTCACCGGCGAGATGCCGGGAATTGCGCCGCTATTGGCAAGCGCCGCCAAACGCAGGCCGCTCTATGCCTTTTCCAACACCAATCCGGCCCATATTGCGCATTTCTCGCAGGCCTATGCCGGCGTGCTCAGCCATTTCCGCGAGATTTTCCTGTCGTCGAGCATCGGTTTGCGCAAACCCGACGCGGAAGCCTATGATCACGTGGTAAAAGCCATCGGCGTGCCGGCCTCGCGAATCCTGTTCTTCGACGACTCGGCCGCCAACATCGAAGGTGCGCGGGCGCGCGGCCTTTATGCCATCCACGTGACATCGACGGATGACGTGGCACGGGCACTGACCGCACTCGAAGCTGTTTAATTTGAGCATGATCTTTTCGGAAAACCGGTGTCCACTTTTCCGGATCATGCTCCAGGAGGTCTGCCCGTGGCCTTGATGCCTGTTGCCGATGCGCTTGCTGCGATCCTTGCTGGCGCAGATCCCCTGCCCGAGGAAATGGTGGCGCTCGATGGCGCCTACCACCGTACGCTGGCACGCGACGTCGCCGCACGCCGCACGCAACCTCCGCAGGCGATGTCGGCGATGGACGGCTATGCGGTTCGCACAGTGGATGCTGCCGATCTCAGCGCGCGACTCAAGGTGATCGGCGAGGTCGCTGCCGGCCGCCCGTTCGAGCGGAACGTGGGCAAAGGCGAAGCGGTGCGGATCTTCACCGGCGGCGTGATCCCCGACGGCGCGGATGCCGTCATCATCCAGGAGGACACTGGCGTCGACGGCGATTACCTCACCATTACAGAAGCCGCCGTCCAGGGGCGGCACATCCGCCCGGCCGGCGTCGATTTCCGTGAGGGCGATGTGCTGCTCAGGCGCGGGCGCCGCCTCACCGACCGCGATTTGTCGCTCGCCGCCGGCATGAACTATCCGGAGCTCGCGGTGCGCCGCCGCCCCAAAGTCGCGGTCCTCGGTACCGGCGACGAGCTGGTGATGCCGGGCGTAACCCCCGGCCCCGGCCAGATCGTCTATTCCAACGGCTACGGCTTGCGGGCGCTGGCGCGGGCGGAAGGCGCCGAGGTCGTCGATCTCGGGATCGCCGCCGACACGGTCGCCGCCACCGCGCAAGGCATCCGCCGTGCCCGCGAGGCGAACGCGGATATCCTGATCACCATGGGCGGCGCCTCGGTCGGCGACCATGACCTCGTCAAGCGGTCGCTGGAGGCCGAGGGGACGACCATGGCGTTCTGGCGCATCGCGATGCGGCCGGGCAAGCCGATGATGCACGGCAGGCTCGGCGGCATGCGGGTGATCGGCCTGCCCGGCAATCCCGTCTCCTCCTATGTCTGCGGCTTCCTGTTTCTGGTGCCGTTGATTCGCGCATTATTGGGCCGCGACACCATCCGTCATTCTCCCGAAAGCGCCGCGCTGGGCCGCGATCTCCCCGCCAACGACCAGCGCGAAGACTATCTGCGGGCACGTCTCGAGGAGCGCGCAGACGGCACACTGATCGCCGTGCCGGTGAACCACCAGGACTCATCGCTGTTGGGGAATCTCGCTGCGGCACGGGCACTTGTGATACGTCCGCCGTTCGCGCCGGCAGCACCCAAGGGTTCGCGCTGCGAACTGCTCCGGCTGCCGGAATGACGCCCCGACCCGCACCGCAAAGGGTAAGCCGCAAAGCGTTCACCTGAAATTAAGTGGTTGCGGAACACATATCGAACATATAGTGTCCGTTCATGATTTGTTTCGACAGCTAGTGTCTGTGGCGGGAAGTTTGGGGACTCCCGCGATCTGGACCTGACAACTCGAAACCGAAGGACGAAGCCAACCGGGGGATTGCTCGAGATGCTTACGCGCAAACAGTACGAACTTCTGCGTTTCATCAATGAACGGCTGAAAGAGGCTGGCGTACCGCCCTCCTTCGACGAGATGAAGGATGCGCTCGACCTGCGTTCGAAATCCGGCATCCACCGCCTCATTACGGCGCTCGAGGAGCGCGGCTTCATCCGCCGGCTGCCAAACCGCGCCCGCGCTATCGAAGTCATCAAGCTGCCGGAGCTGGCTGCCGCCGGCAACGGCCGCCGCGGCTTCACGCCAAGCGTCATCGAGGGCACGCTCGGCAAGCGCGCCGTGAGCGCGCCGGCTGCCGAGGACGACGGCAATCGTCCGGTCGCGGTCCCCGTGATGGGCCGGATCGCCGCCGGTACGCCGATCGAGGCGCTGCAAACCCGCAGCCACACCATCAGCGTGCCGCCCGACATGCTCGGCTCCGGCGAGCATTACGCGCTCGAAGTGCGCGGCGATTCCATGGTGGACGCCGGCATTCTCGACGGCGACATGGCGCTGATCCAGCGCAACGAAACCGCCGACACCGGCGACATCGTGGTGGCGCTGATCGACGAGGAGGAAGCAACCCTGAAACGCTTCCGCCGCCGCGGCGCCTCGATTGCGCTGGAGCCGGCGAACGCCGCCTATGAAGTCCGCATCCTGCCGCCGAACCGGGTCCGGATTCAGGGCAAGCTGATCGGCCTTTACCGAAAGTATTGACCGCCCGGTCTGTCGACACGAGCGTCACGACTACCCACCCCGGCCTTCGGCCGGGGTTTTTGCTGCAAGCGTGGAACCAAACTGCGCTATCGCGTTTGTGATGCAGACGCGCTGCGCCAGTCGCAGAATTGCCTAGAAACGAGAAAAGGCTGCGCGCAAAGTCCACTCTAATATGTCCACTCTGATAGAGGCCTGTGCCTCCTTCAAGACACGGGTCAGCTATCTCAAACGAGGGAGCCATCCGATGTGTGACTATAGCCTGCATGCTGTGAAGACACGGCCTGCCAAGGTCGGCGAGACGGTGATCTCCACGACATTCCGCGGTACATCGACCCGCGGCTTCGCCTCCGAAAGTGAGCCTGCAGTGGCGGTCTGCATGCTCCCCGGCACCGAACTGGCGTTCGCCGAGGACGTCAGATACGATAACCGCTGGATCTGGACGCGAACCACCGACTGGCGGGTCGGCAAGTTCAACCAGATCGAACCCGAAGTGGCCGACCGTCATCATGACGCGATCGAATTTCCCGACGGAAGCCATGTGCTGGTAACGCAGCTTTGCGAAGGCCAGCGTGCGACCGTGCTGCAATTGCCCGTGACCGAGGGTGAGCGTACTGCGAAGGTTCCGGAAACCGCTCCGGCCGCATCCATCGTGACCGGATAGACGCCAACGCATTAGACGATCCGCCGGTTCAAGCCGGCGGATCATGGTGATATGATCGATCGAGAATTAGGCACCGAGGGGCTGTCGGTGGTCAACAAGGTGACATGGCAAAGAGCCGGACGCGTTACGGAGCCTGGACGGTACATGTTCAGGTACGGCTGGCTCACCGTCACGGCTGACGATATCGCGGTCTGGCGCCAATTCCCCGAGGCCGCGTTCACGCTGGTCAACCTGCCGTCGGAGGCCGACGCGCCTGAGGAATTCCACCTCGGCGCGTTCGAAATACCGGCCCATCCCGCAAGCCCCTCGCTCGACGAGCACTGAATTTGGTCTATTCGTCCGCCTGAAGGTCTGCCTCGGCCGGCGTGGCATCGACGGCGCGCGGTGGCACCACGCGCGGCGCCAGGATGGTCGCGTCCGTCTCGCTCTCGTCGGCCGCAGCCGGCGACCAGGGCCGGTCGATGCCTCTCGGTTTGGCTGCTTCGACGACGAGACCCTCGCGGCCTTGCCGCAACACCATCGCACCCTGCCGCCGCAGCCGTTCGGCATCGATGACCGACGCCGCGCAGGCCGCAGGCGCTTGCCGCAGCGTCACGATCAGCGCTGCGCGCTCGCAATCGTCCGAAAGCGCCTCGGGCCTGAATGCCTGCGCGATCAGGCCGCCGCCGGCGGACTGCATTACGCAGCCAAGGTCGTCGCATGAGACGCCCGAGGTGAGCGAGGCATCGGACGCCGTACGCGCGTCCGCATCCGCCGCCAGCCACTCCTTGACCAGAAAAGTATCCCGGGCGCCCTTCGCCGCGTGCATCAGATGCAACCGGCCATCCTGACCGCGCACGCCGACGTGGCGGCCATCGGCGGAAATCAGGACGTCCGGTTGCCGCGCGCCTGCCGCCCAGAGTGCCGCTGTCAGTACCAGCGCGGCGCCCGACCAGCGCAGCGGCGTCCGCAACAGGCCGAGCAGGATGATGCCGAGGCTTGCCGCGACCAGTGGACCGATGCCGAACGCCGGCACCCGGCCGACTGCGCCCGGCAAGGCTGCGACCCATTGCGTCACCGCGATCATCCAGTCGATGCCGACGCCCATGATCCACCAGAACAGGCGGTCGAAGCCGAACGGCATCGCGATCAGGCCGAGCAGGCCCGCCGGCATCACCAACGCGGAGACCACCGGCATCGCCGCCAGATTGGCGAGCACGCCGTATGGCGTCACCCGGTGGAAGTGAAACGCTGCGTACGGCATGGTCGCAAGCCCTGCCACCAGCGATGCCAGCAGCAGCATCGTGAGTTCGCGGCCGCCCCACAGCGCCGCACGCGCGGTTGCGGTGTGATCGGGCTTTGCGAACAGGCCGGGCATGCCGATCTGCACCAGCGCCACCAGGCCCAGCGTGGCGGCAAACGACATCTGAAAACTCGGATGCACCAGCGCCTCAGGCGCGACCGCCAGCACGATCAGGGCCGCGACCGCGAGCGTGCGAAACGTAATCGCCCGGCGATCGACCATGACCGCGATCAGCACCACGGCCGTCATGAAAAACGAGCGCTGCGTCGCCACTTCCGCGCCCGACAGCAGCAGATAGAACGCGGCGGCCGCGAGCGCGGCTGCGGCCGACCATTTCTTGATGGCGTAGCCGACCGTGAGTACGGGGAACAGCGCGAGCATCGCCCGCACCGCAAAGAACACAACGCCGGCGACGACGGCCATGTGATAGCCCGAGATCGACAGCACATGGCCGAGCCCCGAGATGAACATCGCGTCGTTCACCGGCGGCGAGATCGCGTCGCGCCGCCCCGTCAGCAGCGCGGTGGCGATCGCGCGCTTGTCACCCTCCAGCGTGGTGCTGATCCGGGCGTCGATCATGTCGCGCAGTCCCTGCATCACGGCCGAATAGCGCAGGCGCAGCCCTCCGCCGGTTGCAGGTGGCTCTGCAGTCTTGATCGCGCCCATCGCGAAACCGGAAGCGCCGATGCCGGCGAAGAACATGTCCCGGCTGAAATCGTAGCTGCCCGGCCGCACCGGCGTGAGCGGCGGCAATAGCCGCGCCTTCAGCTCGACGAAGCTGCCGACCGCGGGCGCCGTGCCCTTCTTCACCGACAGCCGCACGCGTTCGAGCCTGGTCGTGCCGCGCGCGCTCTCCATGGTGACGACGCGCAGCACAAAGCGGTCGGTGCGTTCGCGAATGTCGCGCGTTTCGACGAAGCCCGTCAGCGATACCGAAAACATCGGCCGCGCCAGCACGCCATGTGCGATCCGCGCCGTCTTCCAGGTTGCGATCGCAAAGCCCGCCGCGACGGCCGCGATCATGACGGCTACGGGGAAGAATTTCTGCCGCCGTAGCAGAATTGAGATCGCGCACAGCGCGATGGCGACGATGGCGGCCACCGACAAAACCGGCTCGTGATCGGCGGCGAAGTAAAGCGCAATGCCGGTACCGAACGCCACCGGGACCCAAGGCAGCAACCGGCCGGCGCCGGCTTCCGCGCGCGCCCATGAGAGCAGGGTTTCTATCAGCGGCGGCCAGAATGCGGGACGCGACGGCGCGAAGCCGCCGACAGGCGCAGCGGCGCGCGGCGGCCAGGTCCCGGCATAGCCCCGCTTCCGGCCTGACGTATCCCCCTGCTCCGCCACGCCAGTTACACCTTACGATCCCGTGGAGGACGTAAAACTACCGGACGGTGCATTCGGGCCGCTAGCGGAACAGATGCAGAAACCGGAAGAAATGCACATCGACTGGCGCTACACTCGGCGTACCCAGAATCGGACAAAGGTCGGAAATCACATGAAGCTTGCGGCCTGCGTCTCGATTGCTCTGACGATATCGGGTTTGTCGTCAGCCTTGGCTGCGACCGAACAATGCCGCTTCATCGAGGCCCGCGCCGATCGGGATGCCTGTTATCAGCGCCAGGACGCGGAACGGCTCGCCCGTCAAAAGGCGAACGAAGCCCGACAGGCTGAACAGCCAAAACCCTACGAGCCCATGACAGCGGACGATGCCCAGCTCGCAAAAGCCATGCGCGGCATTTGCCGGGGGTGTTAGGGGCGCGCCGACTACTGCTCAATCAGCGGCGTCTTCGACGAGACGTGATGGCTGACGATTTTCCAGTCGCCGTCCTCGCGGACGATCAACCAGGTGATCTTCACGACCAGCGGTTCGGCACCCTGCTCGACGGTAAACGACGCCGTGCCTGCGACATTGATCAGGTCGGAAGCGGCCTGTGCCGTTCTGACGTCGGTGAATTGCACTGATGGCGAAGACCATCGCGGCAATCCGGCGAAATAGGCCTGAACGCCGTCATTGCCGCGGTAAAGGTTCGGGTTCGAGCCGAAGAAGAATGCGTTCTTCGAATAAAGCGACGAGAGCACCCCGGCATCGAGCCTGCTGAATGCAGCCGCCCATCGGTTCATGATGCCGGAGACGATATCGTCGGTAGCGCTTTGCATCGATGATCCAATCCCTTGCTAACCCCTCTTGGTGAGGAGCGCGTCTTCGCGCGTCTCGAACCATGCGGCCCCGCTGGTGCCATTCATCCTTCGAGACGCCTGCTACGCAGGCTCCTCAGGACGAGGTCTGACAGGACACGCATTGCGCAAAATACACGGCCTCACCCCTTCCCGCCGACTTCCTTGGCAAACGTATCACGCAGGCCGATGGTGCGGTTGAACACCGGCTTGCCCGGCGCGGAATCCCTGTCGCGCACGAAATAGCCCTGCCGCTCAAACTGCATCACCTCGCCCGAATTATCAGATGCGACCGAGGGCTCGATCCGCGCGTCGGGCAATACCTCCAGCGATTCCGGGTTGAGATCGGCAGCGAAATTCGCGGCATTCGGGCTGGGGTTCGCGAACAGCTGATTGTAGACGCGGATTTCCGCCGGCACCGAATCCTTCGCCGACAGCCAATGCATGGTGGCCTTGACCTTGCGGCCGTCGGGCGCATTGCCGCCCTTGGTGGCGGGGTCATAGGTGCAGCGCAGTTCGACCACCTCACCCGCATCGTTCTTGATGACGCCGGTGCACTTGACGAAATAGGCGTAGCGCAGCCGCACCTCGTTGCCCGGCGACAGGCGGAAGAACTTTTTCGGCGGGTTCTCCATGAAATCGTCGCGCTCGATATAGAGTTCGCGGCCGAACAAGATCTTCCGCGTGCCCAGCGACGGATCGTCGGGATGATTGACGGCCTCGAGCTCCTCGACCTGGCCTTCCGGATAGTTCTCGATCACGACCTTCAAGGGCCGCAGCACCGCCATTCGCCGCTGCGCCGATTTATTCAGATGTTCGCGAATACAGAACTCGAGCATGCCGACATCGACGACGCTGTTGGCCTTCGCTACACCGATGCGCTTGATGAATTCGCGCACCGCCGCCGGCGGCACGCCGCGCCGCTTCAGGCCAGCAATGGTCGGCATGCGCGGATCGTCCCAGCCGGAAACGTGGCCGTCACGGACCAGCTGCGTCAGCACGCGCTTGGACAACAGCGTGTAGGTCAGGTTCAGCCGGGCGAATTCGTACTGGTGTGGTTTCGATGGCACCGGCAGCTTGTCGAGCAGCCATTCGTAGAGCGGCCGGTGGTCCTCGAATTCCAGCGTGCAGATCGAATGCGTAATGCCTTCAATGGCGTCCGACTGGCCGTGGGCATAGTCGTAGCTCGGATAGATCGACCATTTGGCGCCAGTGCGCGGGTGTTCGGCATGCAGGATGCGGTAGAGCACGGGATCGCGCAGGTTGATGTTGCCGGAGGCCATGTCGATCTTGGCGCGCAGCACGCGGGCGCCGTTCGGGAATTCGCCGGCCTTCATCCGGCGAAACAGGTCGAGGTTTTCGTCCACCGAGCGATCACGATACGGCGAGTTCTTGCCGGGTTCCGTCAGCGTGCCGCGTTTGACGCGGATTTCTTCCTGCGACTGGTCGTCGACATAGGCATGGCCGGCCTTGATCAGGCCTTCCGCCCAGTCGTACAGGCGCTCGAAATAGTCGGAGGCGTAATAGAGATCGGTTCCCCAATCGTAGCCGAGCCAATGCACGTCGGCCTGGATGGAGTCGATGTATTCCTGCTCTTCCTTGGTCGGATTGGTATCGTCGAAGCGCAGATGGCACTTGCCGGCAAACTCCTGCGCGATGCCGAAATTGAGGGCAATCGACTTGGCATGGCCGATATGCAGGTAGCCGTTCGGCTCCGGCGGGAAGCGGGTCACGATCCGGTTATGCTTTTTGGAAGAGAGATCGGCCTGGACGATGTCGCGGATGAAATCGCGCCCTGCTTCGGCCGTTGTCGTTTCAGTCGTCATCCTGATTCCTTACGTCTTTCGTTCCTGCCGTGGCGAGCCGCCCGCCTTCGCCCTCAGAGCCCGGCGATTTTTGTACGCACGCGTTCCGTAAACGCTTGCCGCGAAGCCGGCGTCGATCGATCCATATCATAATGCGCCAGATAGAATGATCGAACCCCGGGCCCGCACATCGGCTTCAAGGCGCGGAACAGCACCTTGCGGCCGGGGTCCTGCATTACGATGCGGGTGAGCCACCAGGGCGAGCCATAGGTCGTCACCACGCCGAAAAGCTTGATGTTGGTTAGCAGGGGCTTGATGCGTCCGCCATCCAAATCATGCTCAAAAGCCGTTCCTGGCGCCCAGACGCGGTCAAAATAGCCCTTCAGCATGGCCGGCATCGAGAACCACCAGTGCGGGAAGCAGAAAATGATGCCGTCGGCCTGCCGCAATTGCCGAACCAGAGGCGACACCTCCTCCTCGGCATAGTGCGGCTGATAGTAGCTTCGCCGCTCTGCCTCGGTCATAACAGGC
>Ga0268266_10003373_pt1 | contig 15989 bp, 12 predicted proteins | sample KBSS13metaG_FD_190356 | JGI IMG/M metagenome (GOLD analysis project Ga0268266, IMG submission 190356) | Switchgrass rhizosphere microbial communities from Kellogg Biological Station, Michigan, USA - KBS S1-3 metaG (SPAdes) (version 2) | ecosystem: Host-associated > Plants > Roots > Rhizosphere...
TCACGGATCTGGCCGCGCTGCATGCGGGCGGGCTTGCCGCTCGTGAAAACAAAGTCGACCGGTTGCTCCAGGTCGTCCGGTGCCAGATGACCAACATAGGTTGAGTACGAGTCGTCGGTTTCCCGGGCGCTGTCGGCCAGCGTGTTGAAGTCGGGAATCTGCTCCGAGCGGGGTGCGACACGAAATTCGCAGGGTTGACCTGGACCTCGCGGCGTTCGTGTGTGTGACCACCATCGAAGCGGTGACTCACAGCGCCGTTCTGCATCACTCCGAAATGCTATCGGATGACCGGTTCGAAGCGCTCATCGAGGACACCACCCGGTTGATCGTTGGATATCTGGCAGGATGAGACGAAGCTCTCGGTCTGTACCGCGTGAATTATGTCACCGTGGCGGCAATATCGATGTCAAGGAAGAGAGGATGTTGTCCGCCGCGCGGTTGAGATTGGCGCAGGCCGCCCCGCACGTGCGCTTGCTGGTCCTGCTGGTGTTGGTTGCCGTGGGGGCGACTCACCGTGCATCCGGATCCTGGAACGACGACAGTCGCATGGCGACCATCCAGTCGCTGGTCGAGTTTCATTCCCTGGTCATTGACCACTCGGATTTTGTCGGTACGGGTGACAAGGTCTTCGTCAACGGCCATTTTTACAGTGAGAAACCGCCGATGCCGGCGGTCATAGGGGCGCTGATCTACCTCCCGCTGCATGCAGTGGGTATCGAGCTGCACAGCGGCACCAACCTCGCCTATTTTCTGATTACTCTGTTCACCATCGGCGGGTGTTGGATCGCCGGCACACTGGCGTTCTTCGGCTCCCTGCGCTTCACCGGGCTCGATCCGGAGCGGCGCCTGCTCGCAACCCTGGCGCTCGCATTCGGCTCGCTGTATCTCACATGGGCCACCACCTTCAACAATCATGAGATGGCAGCAGGGTGTCTCGCCGTGGGATTTTATTGTTTGCTGCGGGGCCGCTACGCGGAGGGGTCCATCCCACGCAATCTGGCGGCGGCCGGCCTGTTTCTATCGTTGGCAGGCACGGCGGATATGCCCACCGCGATCTTTTATCCCATCTTCTTCCTTTACGTGCTGCGTGATCCGGCGCTGCGCAAATACAGCCTCTACTACCTGCTACCAATTGCCGTTACCGTAGTGCCGGCACTTGCCCTTAATTTCTCCATTCACCACAGCATCGTGCCCGTGCAGATCGTACGCGCGTATTTCGAGTACCCTGATTCACCCTGGCAGGGCTCGCCCTCGCTGTCCGGAATGACTGCAAACTCTTGGAGCTCCGTGGGTTCCTATGCCCTGCGAACCTTGGTCAGCGAAAAGGGTTTCCTGGTCTACAACCCGTTCCTGGTCATTGCCGTATGGGGGCTGGGTCGCGAGATTTTCCGCAACAACCCGTTCCGGTATGAGGCGATAGCCATCGGCACCGGCACTGCCTGCCTGCTGGGCTACTATTGGGTCATGACAGACAATTTCGCGGGCTGGTCGTACAGCATCCGTTGGTTTGTGCCGCTGCTGCCGCTGTTGCTGTTTTTCCTGTACGGCTTTTTTCAGGCCTGGAATGTCGGGCGGCGTGCGGTGTTCAACGGACTGTTGGGCGTGTCAGTGCTCATTGCCTGTGTGGGAGCGATCAACCCCTGGAGTGCGTTGGTATACGACGACGCACCGCTCCTTGCAAACATCAAACAGCTCATCGCGCACATTCAGGATCCGTTGATCTTCCCATGAGCGCGCCGGCGTCATCCGCGGCGCATTCGTAGGAGTTGTTTGACGTCGAGGGTGCCGTCCCATTGCCGAAGGTGGGGCTCCTTGGTTTCGACGGCGTGCATGGCCATGCGGTCGGCGAGCTCGTTGCCTTCGGTGCCGACGTGGCCGCGGACGTGAGTCAGTTTCAGGTGGTCTTTGATGTTGGAGTAGACGGCGTAGGCGGCCTGAATGATGGCGAGGTTTTTGATTTCACCGTCGGCCTTGCGCCAGCCCTTCTTCTCCCAACCAACCGCCCACTTCGACACGCAATTGAGTGCGTAGGTGGAGTCGCAAAGGATCTCGGCGTCTTCGCCGGTGTTGATGGCCTTCTCTGCCATCAGCAGCGCTGAGAGCAGGGCGTTGAGCTCTGCGGTGTTGTTGGTGCCGAGGGGGTTGTAGAGGCCGTACCACAGTTCCGCGACCGCGCCGTCGCGGTAGACAACGACGCCCGAGCCGGCGTTGCCGGGGTTAGGTTCGCAGGCACCGTCGCAGTAGATTTGCAGACTGATAACCGAGTCGCTGGCAAACGCGTCGCTTTGGGCGGGCTTGGATTGCTTGGGTGTCGCAGACCGCGTGGCCGTGCGCGGCGGGCTGCCGGCTCGGAAAGCCTCTTCTGCTTCGACCCGGGTCGGGAAGGATTTGTACTTCGCCCCTGCGAACCCATCAACGGACCGCTGCGCTGTCGGCCAGTCCGTGAAAATGCCCGTCTGACGGCCGGTCCACACTACATAGAATTTCTTGGCCAACTCGAGGTCTCAGCGCCGCGATCGGCGGGCAGGCTTTTTGGCGGTGTCCGTGGGCATGGCATTGGTCAGAGGCCCAATCTGCTCGACGATCGTTTCGATCGTGGGCGCGTCCCCGCGAACGTGGCTATCGATCGCCGCACGCATCGCAGCGAGATGTTCCGGCGTGGTGCCACAACATCCGCCGATGATTCGCGCACCTGCATCAATAGCCAGAGTCGCGTAATTGGCCATCAACTTCGGAGTACCTGAATAAACCGCTTCCGTTCCCTCGAAGTGAGGAACACCGCAGTTTCCCTTGGTGACGAGGGCGTAGGGGGCATCCTTCATATGCACCAACGTGACGAGAATGTCGGACGCACCGACGCCGCAGTTCGCGCCGATAGCCAACGGCGCAACGGGCTGTGAAGCAAAAGTCTCGGACACGCCCTGGGGCAACAGACCCATCATCGTCCGGCCAGCGGTGTCGAACGAGTACGTCGCTACATACGGGAGTCCAACGGTTGATGCAGCTTCCGCCGCGGCGCTGACTTCCTCTGGTGAAGACATCGTTTCGATCCAGGCGACGTCGGCACCGCCGTCGAGCAAGCCGCGGATCTGTGCTGTGAACGACGCTACGGCAGCTTCATGGGTAAGCGCGCCCATGGGCTCGAACAGTTCGCCGGTCGGTCCGACGGAGCCCGCCACCACAACGGGTCGATCCGACGCGTCCGCCACCTGTCGGGCCAGCTCGGCCGCACGCTTGGCGAGCTCGTAGGCGCGGTCCTGGGCGTTGTGGAGTTTCAGGCGGTGCGGATTGCAGCCGAAGGTGTTGGTCAAAATGATATCGGCACCGGCATCGACAAATTGCTGGTGTAGCTTGACGACTTCATCGGGGCGATCGGTCGTCCAGAACTCCGGGGGCTCACCCGAAGTGAGGCCGGCATTGAAATAGTTGGTGCCGGTGGCGCCGTCGGCCAGAAGCACGCGGTGGGTTGCGAGTAACGCAGCAAGGGAAGTACGCATGGCGCGCATGATATCCCGGCAGCCGCCCGCCGACGACCACCAATCGTTGCAGAAATGCGCCAATTTCATGCATCAGTGGGCCTGTCGTTTATGGTAAAAGCACCCACCATGCGGCCCAGGCCTGAAGAGAAGAAGCTGGAAATCCTCGGCACACTCGACAGTGCCATGGACCGCGCTGAGCAAAGTGCCACGATCGAGCCCTATCTGGTGGACAAACACTTTCGCGTGGTGGCCAAGGCGGCGACGCTGGCGGGCGAGCGGGCCTTGCCGGACCTGACACCGGATCTGCTGACCGCCTACGCGCGATTTCTCGAAGATCCGGTCAAGCGCGATCCGAACTGTATAGCGAAGGGGGCCATTGCGCGGGCGTTGGTGAACCTCGGGTGTGATGATGTTGATTTCTACCTCGCCGGGATCCGCTACACGCAACTCGAGCCTGTGTGGGGTGGGTCGGCGGATAGCGCGATAGACGTCCGTTGTAGTTGTGCGCTGGGGTTGGTGAATACGCGATATTCGAGAGCCATTCAGGAGTTGACGACGCTGCTTAATGACACCGAGGCGCGGGCGCGTGCGGGCGCGGCGCGGGCCATTTCGTGTGGTAGTCCGCGGGAAGCGGAGGCGGTGTTGCGGCTGAAGGTCCTCGTCGGTGATGCGGAGTCGGAGGTCATTGGCGAGTGCTTCACCGGACTCATGAGTATTGCGCCGCTGGAGTGTTTGCCGTTTGTTGCTGAGCACCTCGCCAGTGAGAATGAGGGCGTGCGTGACTACGCGGCGCTCGCGCTGGGAGAGTCACGTAATCCCAAGGTGGTTGACCACCTGCGAGTTGCCTGGGATGCCTGCGGACCGTTTGGGGAGTTTCCTGTCGTGCTCATCAGAGCAGCGGCGCTGAATCGGACGGAGGCTGCCTTTGATTGGCTGGTCTCCATCATTGAGACAGGGGCTGACCGACATTCCGCCGCGGCGGTGGAGGCGTTGTCCGTTTACGAGAGGAACACCAAGCTCACCGAGCGGGTGAAGCAAGCCTTGGCCCGGCGCAACGAAAGTTGACCGGAACGACCCGCGCCAGGAGTTGGCGGCGCGGGCCATCGTTGGGCGGCGCGCTGCTTGAGGCACGTGCGCGCCGCTACCGGTCAAGGCGGTGCGCGATCGAATTCGGCCGCGGCCAGCGCGGCAGCATCCGCGCGATACGAACCAGCGTCGTAGCGAACCTCCGTATTCGGAGAAGCTTCGTGGATCGCTGTCGTCGGCGCCGAAGGCAAGTAGACTTCTTGATGCCACGGTGCTGTACCGTCGGATTCGCGGAGCGCCGCGCGGTCGACCCGGGCATCGACGTACGAGCGATTCGTCTCGTGGGCGTTCAGCGCAAAATGCTTGAGAGTGGAGATGACATGTTGATGCTGGGTGCCCCGCACGGCTTCCGCGGCCAACACGCCCGCCCGAGGCGGGGAATGCCTGGAATGTAGCCTGCCGATGGAACCGCATCGGCGGGAATGGGAGATCCGTCGTTCCTGGAGGTCGACGGTCCGTGCACGATTGTCAGCTTCTCCTGCAACGTCATCGCTGCAACAGCCAGCCTGGCGCGCTCGTCCGGTGTACGTGCCTCGTCGAGCCAAGGGCGGTCCCCAGCGGCATGGACCATGGCCGGTATGTACAGTAAGCCGGCCAACATCAGCCATGATGATCGACAGGAACGCGTTTTTTGCATGATCTAGAATCGGTCAGATGACGAAGCGAGATAATACCGAAAATCACAGCTCGAGCTTGGCAGGGGCGCCTGCTGCGAATCCCGTGGAGCTGGAGCGGGCGCGCGCCCATCTGGCGGCGATTGTCGAATCCTCCGAGGACGTGATTATCAGCAAGACGCTGGAGGGCATCGTCACGTCCTGGAACAAGGGCGCTGAGCGGCTGTTCGGCTATACCGCCGCCGAGATGATCGGACAGTCGATCACCCGTCTCATGCCGCCGGAAATTCAGCGGGAGGAGATCGACATCCTCGCCCAGATCCGGCGCGGCGAGCGCATCGAGCGCTTCGAATCCATCCGCCTCCACAAGGACGGCCGGCGGCTCAACATTTCCCTGACCATCTCGCCGGTGCGCGATCTCGCCGGGCAAATCGTGGGCGCTGCCAAGATTGCCCACGATGTAACCGAGAAGAAGCGGGTCGAGAAAGCGCTCCAGGCAGAGGCCCGCGCACACGAGATTCTCTACGAGGTCGGGCAGTTGGTGGCGGCTCAAAGTGACCTCGAGCGCGTCGTGCAAACCGTGACCGACGCCGCTACCGAGTTGTGCGGTGCCAGCTTCGGAGCCTTTTTCTATAACGTAGTTGATAAAGACCACGAGGCCTACTGGCTTTACACACTCTCGGGTGTACCGCGCGATGCGTTCGCGCAGTTTCCAAACCCCCGTTCGACGGCGGTATTTGCACCTACGTTCAAGGGCGAGGGCGTCGTCCGGTCGGGCAACATCAAACGCGATCCGCGTTACGGTAAGAACACTCCTTACGCCGGTATGCCGGCCGGGCATTTGCCGGTCTGCAGCTATCTGGCCGTGCCCGTGATCTCACGGACCGGCGAGGTCCTGGGCGGTTTGTTCTTCGGGCACGCGCAGGAGAATGTATTCACGGAGCGCTCGGAGCGCCTCGCCGTGGGCATTGCGGCCCAGGCGGCCATTGCGATTGACAAGGCACGGCTGTTCAACGGGCTGCAGAAGGAGTTGGAGGCACGGCGCAGGGCCGAGGAAGCGTTGCGCGCGAGCGAGGCACAGCTCAAGCAGGTCATTGCCGAGCGCGAGCAACTGTTGCAGTCAGAGCGTTATGCGCGCTCGGAGGCAGAGCGGCTCGGGCACATGAAGGATGAGTTTCTCGCCACCCTGTCGCACGAGCTGCGAACACCGCTCAATGCCATCCAGGGGTGGGCTACCCTGCTGCGACAGCGGGAGGTCACACCGGAAGATCGCAGCCGGGGCCTGGAGGCGATTGACCGCAACGTGCGCGCCCAGGCGCAGATTGTCAGTGACCTGCTGGACATGAGCCGCATCATCTCCGGAAAGATTCACCTGGAGGTGCAGCTCATCAGCCTGCACGAGGTAATCAACAATGCGATCGAGTCGGTGCGTGCCTCTGCGGATGCAAAGAAGATCCGGATCCGCACGCTGTTGGATTCCAGCGTCGGATTCGTCAGGGGTGACCCGAATCGGCTGCAGCAGATTCTGTGGAACCTGCTGTCGAATGCGCTGAAGTTCACGCCTGTAGGCGGCCGCGTTCAGGTCATCCTGGAGCGGGTCAATTCGCATGTCGAGTTGGTGGTGGAGGATACGGGGGTGGGCATTGCTCCTGAGTTCCTGCCGTTTGTGTTTGAGCGTTTCCGGCAGGCCGATGCGGCCCTGACGCGCCGCCATGGCGGCCTGGGTATTGGCCTGTCGATCGTCAAGACGCTCGTGGAGCTGCATGGCGGTTCGGTGCGGGTCAAGAGCGCGGGCGAGAATCAGGGCGCGAGTTTCGCTATCGCGCTGCCTGTGTCACATGTGAGCGAGCAGGAAGTTGAGCGCAGTCAGCGCCTGCCGGTTCTGAACGACCCGCTCGAAGCCATTGAGCTGCCGCGCCTGGATGACACGACCATGTTGATTGTCGACGACGAGCCGGACGGCCGCCAGTTGATGGTGCGGATCCTCGAAGGGCGCGGTGCGAAGGTCACCGCGGTGGCCGGAGGGTCCGAGGCGCTGGAGCTGTTGAAGAATCAGGAATTCGACATCCTGGTCAGCGACATCGGCATGCCCGACCTGGATGGTTACGAGCTCATGCGACGCGTTCGCCAGCTCGATTCCAACCGGGAAGGCCCGATCCCGGCCATCGCCGTGACGGCATACGCACGCGCCGAAGATCGGCAGCGATCGCTTCTGGCGGGCTACCAGATGCACCTCGCGAAGCCCATTGAAGCGCGGGAGTTGGTCGCCGGCATCGCCAGCCTGTTGCATCTGAGGCGTTAGCCGACAGGCGCCGGCACCTGGGCGAGCCGATCCAGCTCAACGACGGCATCCCCGGCATCGGGGGTTTGTTGAGCCGCAGCGGGCGCGCGCCAGGTGCGCTTCTCAACCAGGCTCGGGGCACGGTCGATGGCGCCGATCGGTTCGATGCCGAGGGCGGCAAGTCGCTCCAGAAGCTCGGCGAAAACCTCGTCTTTGCGAAGCGTCCAAGTCGACGCGAAGCAGCGCCAGAACGTCCAGCCTGCACGCTCCAGGACTCGCTGGCGGGCGGTGTCGTGGTGCCACCGGTCGTGGCCGTGGAATTCGTCGCCATCGCATTCGACTGCGAGGCGCGTGTCTGCGTTGCCTTCGACTACCAGATCGATTCGGTATGCACCGGTTTTAACCTGCGGGATGACGCGATAGCCGCGCGACACCAGCTCGGTGTAGACCTCGCGCTCGAATTCCGACTCGCAGCGATCGAGCAGACTCTCTGACTCCTGCGATTCGGACGCGAGCGGCTTGTCGAAGTGAGCCAACAAGCCCGCGCGGATGTCCCGATCCGACAGGTCCGAGGCAGTGACTGAACGCACCAGATACATGCGGTCACGGGCACGGCTGGCGGCGACGTTGAATCGCTGCTCAAACATGAGTCCCGACAGCGGGCGGCAGTTGTGCGGATCGACCACCATCGACAGGAAGATGATGTCCCGATCACTACCCTGGAAGTTGCGAGGGTCACCGCATTCAAAGCGGCGGCGAAGCAGCTCGCCCGCATCACACTGCCGACGGACCATGGCATCGATGTAGGAGGCCTGTTCGGTGCCCAACAGAGAGACGACGCCGATCGTGCGGCCCGCGAAGCGCTCATCGGCGATCAGTGCAGCCACTTCGGCGGCGATGGCCTGAGCCTCCAGGTCGTTCCGATCCCGCTTGTCCCGTTCGCCGCCAGGCACATGCATGTCGACCAGCGGAGGATCGATCCGCTCGGTGGCATTCGGAATGCGGATCGGCTGAATCTGTCCGCCGTAGTGAGCGCGGTTTGAATACGCGATGATGGGCGGCACGCAGCGGAAGTGCTCGCGCAGCATGATGTTGGCAGCCGAGTAAACCCGGACCGCCAGCTCGTACAGAGATTTCTCGGGCGTCATCTCGTCGCGGTAGGGCTGCTCAGCGAGGAACCGCTGCTTCAGCTCCTGGATGCGCTGGGCGGCGATGAATCCCGCATCCGGCGACACCTGCTTGTGGTCTCCCACCACGAGAATCTTCTTGCCACGCAGAATCGCGGGCAGTGCCCACAGGTCCGATTGGCTCGCCTCATCCACAATGACGAGATCGAAGGCGCCGACTTCCGCCGGAATGGATTCGGAGATCCGCGCATGGCTCATGATCCAACAGGGTACGGCACCGGCGGCGTCCAACATCGCTTCACGGGCATCGCGGCGGTAGCGGGTCGCGTTGGGTCCTGTGCCCTGGCCGATGCGCCGTATTGCAGTGGCGTAGCCCGACAAGGCCTGAAGCAGCTTCGGGCTGGCATTCCGTTTGGTGGACAGCCACGCAGCCTTGGCAACAACACTGATATACCGCTTGGCGAGGCCGGCTTCGATCTCGCGACGTCGCTCGGCCAACGTGATGAGCTCTTCCCGCGACTCGATGCTGTCGAGGTGCCGGCGCATGCGTGCCCAATTCCACGCATCACGCCAGGTGGCGGGAAACACTCGATCTTCGCCGGAGCTTCGGACGGGGACTGACACTAAGCGGGTGGCCAGTTTGTTTGCGCCTGCATCGGCAATGCGGGCGCGCATGTCCTGAATGATCTCGAACTCGGTGGACAGGCCGCCGATGCGCCGCAGCTCCACGCAGATCTCGGCGTAGTGAGCGGCTACCCGCTCTGCCGACAATTCCTGATTGCCGAGTTGCGAGTCGATGAACAAACGCAGTTGACTCGATACCGGGCCTGAAGTCCCGGCGAGCTTCTCCTGCATTTCGGCCAGATGCGTCAGCGCCTGGGCGAGATCGGCCCGCTGCAGGTGACGACGCAGTTGTTCCAGGATGGACCCCAACTGCGCCGCATTGCCGTTGAGATCCGCGACCGGCACCTTGTCAAACACGGATTCCGCGCTCCGCGGCAGCATCACGTCGTGATGAGTCGCGAGCCGGTGAGCCATACGCGCCAGGTTGGCGGTGACCTCGATGTGGCGCAGCTTGGACACGCCGCCATCCAACTTCGGAATCGAAAGCTCCGCGGCGCAATGGTTCCACCGCGTCACAAACGACAACACCTGCTCGTGCAGCTCGACGAACCGCCGCACGTGCGCCCAGTCATGAGAACTGGCAGGCGGCAGCCCCGAGATCCGGATCAGCTTGACGTGCTCCTTGGCCTCCGCGGCGCCGATCGAGATAGCCCCAAACGGCCGCCCCAACTCCGCGCCGCGGGCAATGGCCTCCCGCGTCTTGGCGGAATACAGTCCTGCCTCGGGGAAGTCGACCGGCCTCTTCAGGAAGGCCGCGCGCGCTTCAATCAACAGGTCCAGGTCACCGAAGAGTGCCCGGAGCGCTGCGCGCTCGGAGGCGAACGACGCCTGCCGGCATTTGATGCGCAACTCACTCGGCCAAGCACCGTCAGCCGCTTCCAGGGTCTCGACGAGCTGCAGAGTCTCCTGGACTTGATCAAACAGCAGTCGCGCGGCGACGAGGGTATCCGAAGAGGTTGAGGTCAATGGCAACACCTGGCCACTGGCAACAGCGTCCTCGATCTCCTTGATCTTGGACAGCAACTCGTGCAGGGCGCCCACTTCAACCGGTGTCGGAAGCTCGTCAACCGAGGGAATGTGTGAGTTGGCGTAGACCAGATCCGGGCCCAACCGCCGACGTGCATCCCTCAGTCGACCTGCTTCGTCGTCGGACAAGGGCGGCGCGTGCTTGGGATCGAGTGTGACTTCATCGTCAAACCATGAATGCCAGGCAGCTCCCGAAACGACCAGTTGCGCGAGCTTCTGCGCACGCATCATCACGCCGTCGACGTTGATATCCGCCAGCTGCGCAGCCGCGATCTCGTCGACGCGTTTGTCCAGGTCAATCAGCTCACTGTGAGCCCGATCGATGGCGCTCGTCGTCGTCAGGATCTCGCGCTTGGTGATCTCAGGGTTGAGTTGCGAGACCTGGTGTTGAATGGCCTCGATCGCGGTCTGGAACTGCCGTACCCCTTCGCGATCGCTGGCAAGGAGTGCCACGGTCAAAGGTCTGACCTCCTCCGGAATCTTGTCTCTCAACACCTCGAGGGCGCGTTCGCCACGCGAAGTGACGAGCACGCGGCGGCCCTTCGCCAGGTAATGACACACGATGTTGGCAATGGTGTGGGTCTTGCCGGTCCCGGGCGGGCCCTGGACGGTTACACCGGGTGCCCGCTCCAGATACTGGACGATTGTGACCTGCTCGTCGTTGTAGGGCAGGGGGAAGTACAGCTCCTCCTGCACCTTGCCGCTGTCGGGCACGCCGCGGCTGGAGAGTCCCCGAAACCGGACCGGCTCATATTCGACAGGCTGATCCGACGAAGGCGTCACGAGCGCCAGCGGTCCCGCCGGCAACTCATCACCGCTCTGCAACGCATCCTGCAGCCGCTTCAAATCGGCAAACAGGTAGTTGTTGGAGCGCGGCCGGGAGAGCAGCACCCACGAGTCAGTCACGACCAGGTGCTCGCCCGCCGGCGGCACAGGTTCGTTTTCCTCGGTGGCTTCGCGATAGGTCCCGAAGCTGTCGAGGTTGGATGCGGCGAGCTTCAGGACATCCGTGAAGCTGGCCGGATCAAATGGAGTGACCGGATGTTCCTTGTTGCGCACGAGGTATTCGCGCGCGGCGCGCTCAACCTCGGTTGCCCCAGGCACCGAACAGGCGACAAACGCATCCAGCTCGACGCGCGTCTCCGTCGAGCGCGGCCGGATCTCGAGTGACATCGTCATCTCGTCCAGCGCGATTTCCGCGGCCTGCGTCAACAGCGGGTATTCGAAATCGAATTCCGCACGCTCGAAGGTGAGCTTGCGGCTCGAGATCCCGATGCCCCAGATCAACTCATGGGGACGGGCCGTTTCCTCGGCGGCGAGTTGGTGGCGCAGGGTAAACAGATCGCCGTACAGGGCGATGGTTCTTCTGCGTGGCAGCTCCGCTATCGCCCACGCTTTCCACAAGGCAACATATTCAGTCAGTACCTTGCCGACCGTGGCGCGGCCTTGTTTCTCCAACTCGGAGCGGCGCTCCGGTGTTTTTCCATCGGCCGTCTTGTTCAGCCACCTGCGAAACGCTGCATCATCGAGCGCGGGCGGGTCGCCATCGGGATCGCTCGAGGCGCGAATAAAGGCACGGAACTGATCGGGGACGGCAGGAGGATTGGACGGGGTGAAGCGCGCAACACGCAACCAGATGTGGTCGCCTTCGACTTTTATGTCGTATTCAACACCGGGCAGACCCGCGATTTCGTCGCTGCGGCGGATGAAGCCCTTGGCGTTGCTCAAGCAAAACTGACGTGGATCAATCTCCTTGGCTTGTTCCTCAATGTACTCGAGCAGTCGCGTCAGCAGACGGCGCGGTTCGGTCATGGGCACGTCCTTTCCGATCGGCTGACGCCGGGTCGGTCTTTGTGCCACTACTCCTGTTGCGATGCCAGACGTCTTTGAATGGCGACGCTGGATGAGACTTTGGTGTTAGCCGAGGCTCATTCAGCTACGGTTTAACTTCACCGCAGATGGTAGGTATCAACTCAGACACCGTGGGATGTATGTGTACAGTATCGCGGAGCGTCGTATACGCCGCCTTCGCTGACATTGTATCAATGAAGCAATGCACGGCTTCATCGCCGCCGGGACCGAGAACCGCAGCGCCTAGAATCTCGTTGCTGTCAGCATCCACGATCACTTTCATCAGGCCCTGCGACTCACCCTTTTCAACAGCGCGTTTGACGCGAGTCATGGGGCGCTGGCCGACACGGATCTCGCGCTTGGCGGCGCGCGCCTGAGATTCAGTCATGCCGACGCGGCCCAGCGGCGGATCGATGAACAAACCGTAACAGGCAATCCGGTCGCTGACGCGCCGGGAGCGGCCGTCCAACAGGTTCTGGGCCACGATCTCGTAGTCGTTGTAGGCAGTGTGGGTGAAGGCGCCTTTGCCATTGCAGTCACCCATCGCCCAGATACCCGGCACATTGGTTCGCAGTTGGTCGTCCACTTGGATGTAGCCGCCTGAGTCGAGTTCGAGTCCCGCCTTCTCCACGCCGAGATCGTCGGTGTTGGGTCGGCGCCCGACGGCCAACAGTACGTGAGATCCCACGACCTCCGGCTCGCCGGTGGCGCAGTTAACACCCGCCGCGACGTCTTGGCCACGGGGCTCGAAGCGTATGCATTCCGCCTCGGTACGAACCGCAATGCCTTCGTTTGCAAAAATCCCCTCGATGGCGGCGCAGATATCCTCGTCTTCGCGCCACAGGAGGTGGGGGCCTTTTTCGATCACGGTGACTTCGCTGCCGAAGCGCCTGAACATCTGTGCGAACTCGAGCCCGATGTAGCTGCCACCCACCACCACCAGGTGACGGGGCAGAACCTCCAGGTCGAGAATGGACGTGTTGGTCAAGTAGGAAATCCGGTCGATTCCCGGCATGTTCGGAACGTTTGCCCGGCCACCGACGTTGAGGAAGATCTTGTCCGCGGATATCACGTCGTCGCCCACGCGCATTGCGTGCGGTGATTCAAAACGAGCATGACCCTTATAGACCGTGCAGTTCTTCATACCCCGGAGCCAGATCTCGAGTCCGGTCCGGGAGGCGTCGACGATCTTTTCCTTGCGTGCTTTGACCGCACGCAGGTCTGTCGTGATCGACCCCTCGACGCGGATGCCGTAGTCGGCAGCGCGGCGCGCCTGGTGTATTACTTCGGCGCTGGCGACCAGCGTCTTGGTCGGCGTGCAGCCCGTGTTGACGCAGGTGCCGCCGAACAGATGGCGCTCGACAATGGCGACGGTCATGCCTGCGGTCGCGAGACGATCCACGAGGGAGGGTCCGGCTTGGCCGGCGCCTACTACAATTGCGTCGAATTTTTTGTTCATGAGGGTTCGTATTTATGGCGAAGCTGACTTACGAGATTGTGAAGCACGATGGTGGCTGGGCCTATCGTGCCAATGGAACCTATTCGGAGCCATTCCCAACGCATGATGCGGCCAGGAAGGCGGCTGAGCGGGTGGCGCGCGAACAGCTGGCCCCCGGAGAGACGACCACGATCTCTTATGAAGATGAGCGCGGCCACTGGCACGACGAGATCTCCAAGGGAGACGATCGGCCCGACGTTGAAGTCGAGGGCTGAACCCATGCTAAGATGAGAATAATTCTCATTCATATTGGCGGCGATGCGCAGACTTGGCGTCATTCTGCACCGGTACCTCGGCTTGGCGACCGCGCTTTTTCTCGTGCTGCTGGGTCTCACCGGGAGTGTGCTCGCCTGGCGTGAGCCTTTGTCGGCGTGGTTGGCGCCTGACCTGTATGAGGCTCCCGCCCGCGGCCCTGTACTGACTCCGGAGCAACTCGTCCGTCGGGTGAATGAGGCTGACCCCCGGGCGGCGGTCGTGTACTTTCCCCTCGATCTAAAAGAGGGCAAGGGCACGCCCGTCCACGTGGGGCCTCGCGAAAGCCTCGGCTACGACACCCTGTGGTTCGATCCCGTCAGTGGCAAGGAGCTCGGCCGAACCGACAGCGAAGCGGCCTTGCCCACGACGAGAACGTTCGTTGACTGGATGTATCACCTGCACCGGCAGCTCGCCATTCCCGGACGCTGGGGCGGCTGGATACTCGGGATCGTCTCGCTGCTGTGGTTCTTTGACTGTTTCATCGGCGCCTATCTGACATTTCCTCGCGGCCACAATGTGTTGCGACGGTGGTGGCCGGCCTGGAAAGTCCGCAATACCCGTATCCACTACGACCTGCATCGTGCCGTGGGCCTGTGGCCGTGGTTGCTGTTGGCAATGATGGCGCTGTCAGGTGTTTATCTGACCCTCTACAGCGAGCTGTTCATGCCGGTCCTTCGGACCGTTGCTACGGTGACCCGAGAGCCGTTTGACGCGCCACCTCCTGCGCTCGATACCGCGCTGGTGTCCGTGAGCTTGTCGCAGGCTGCCGCCATCGCGATCAACGTGGCGCATTCACTCAACTGGCAGGCCGTACCGGATGGGGTCTATCACGATGTCGCCCGTAGATTCTGGTTCGTATACTTTGAGAAAGCGGAAGTTGCGTGGGCGACCGCCGGAAGTTATGGAGTGTTTGTTGACGATCGCAGTGGCGCGGTGACTTACCTGCGGACGCCCAAGGGCACCCCCGCCGATGTGTTCGTAAATTGGCTGAGTGCCCTGCACATGGGCAACGTATTCGGCACGCCCTATAAGGTAGTGCTGTTCCTGCTGGGGCTGGTGGTCGCGGGGTTATCGGTGACCGGCGTGGTCATCTGGTGGCGAAAACTGCAAAGCCGTCACGCGATGCATCGCCGGAAACTGGCGAGCACCGGATCGACTGAGCTCGCACCGAGCTCACTTACGTCGCTCTGCCTCGTCGCGGGCGTCCTGCTCGCGAGTACGCTGCTTGGCGCGCTCGATTACTTCCTTTGACGGCATGCCCTGACGTGCGGTCGTACGCAGGGTCACAATCGTGCCGGCCAGGATTGCAACGACGATGAGAATGATGACGAGTGCTGTAGACATGGCAACTGCAGACTAAGCAAGCGCCATGCCTCATGCAACGCGAATGAGGATTCCCTCGAATGGCTGCAAGGTCGTGGCCAGCGGTTTCGATTCTTCAAAATCGTGATCGCCGATGGGGCGTTCAGGGTGGGTCGAAGCCGCGATCGACCCGGAGGTCCGAAAATGCACGGGCAGTGCGCGGCCACCGAAGTTGAGTGCTACAACGAACCGCTGATGCTCGTAGTGGCGTTCGTATACCAACAGATCGCCCTCCACCTGCAGCTCGCGATAGTCCCCCGATGCCAGGGCCGGCTCGAGTTGTCGGAGCAACATCAAGTCGCGATAGAGAGACAAGCCTGCCGGATCGAGGGTTGCCGTGTTGATGGTTGGACTGTCGGGCAGGGTGAGCCGATGCAGGAGGTCCAGTCGTGACTGAGCAGGGTTCTGATAGGCCCGATTCATGCTACCCCAGGGGTATGAAATTCAATCCTTATCCTATCCTGCTGGCAACGGGTGCGCTCATGCTTGCGGCAGCGGTGTTCGCTGATGCTCCCTCTACAGACGAGGCGAAGCATCCAGAGCACTCGCTCGTTGGAACACCAGGCGCGGGAACTTCACCTGCAGGGTCTTCGCAGGGCGGCTGATACAGGCTTCGACGATTGCGGGCGTCAGCTCGCGCCATTCCAACCCGAAGCCGTTTGCGTCCTTGCGGACGACCTGCCCCTCGACCATCGTCGGTCGCCCGTCCGCCGCCGAGTTGAACTGCACCCTGACATAGGAGAGCAGTGTCACAGGTAACGACGCCTCAACGTATGCTCCGCTCAT
>Ga0268266_10003374_pt1 | contig 15988 bp, 26 predicted proteins | sample KBSS13metaG_FD_190356 | JGI IMG/M metagenome (GOLD analysis project Ga0268266, IMG submission 190356) | Switchgrass rhizosphere microbial communities from Kellogg Biological Station, Michigan, USA - KBS S1-3 metaG (SPAdes) (version 2) | ecosystem: Host-associated > Plants > Roots > Rhizosphere...
AATTAATCAGGTTGTCGCTGTAATCGTGCTATCGATAGCGCATCCTGCCGCCTCTCCATCGATGGAAACGATTCAATACGCCGCACCGGCAATCTTGGGGGCGCACTTTGGTGTCCAACTGTTTGGCAAATTGAGCACGAGCGGCTTCAATCGGCTAGTCGGAGCGGCTTTGGCAATTGCCGGCATTCTGATGGTCGCCAAGATGCTTTAGGGTGATGACGCGCCCCTGCCGACCGCGGCGTCCGTCAGCTGCGACCGACTTGAAGTTGGCAAGGGCAATGTCGCAGGGGTGCCGCAGCATCATGTCTCCAGGGTGCGATAGACAGACGCGCGGCTGATGTTGAGCTTGCGCGCGATCTTGATGGGCCAAAACCTCGATCGAGGAGCAAGCGTTCGGCTGGGGTCGACGGGGAGCCCCCTCGGCGGCCCCAAGCAAACAAGACTCTCGGGCACTGCAGGCCTATCTTGGCCGCCGCAGTACCTGATGGGGAAGTTGGCGTGAAACTATAGTTTTGCGTTGCTTGTGGATCGAAGGACGGCTTGCAGCACGGTCACCTTCTAAAGGGCGGGGGCGATGCTGAAGCTAATCGGATCACTCTGTGCACTAGTTGCCATGACAAGCTGCACCAACAGCGCTACGGCGCGTAAGCACAGCCAGCGCATCAAGACCGCAATTGCCGCTATACGGGCGGCGCGGTGCCAGCATCGGCCGACCAAAAAAGCTGATGCCGCACCAGTGCGAGGAGGCGTTGCAGCGGCTAGTATCCAGGCCAATGACGACCAGTGTCACATCGATGGTCAGCGAAAACGGTATCCTCGAGGGCTGCTTGTCCATTTGTCCGCACCCGAACGCTGCTCGGCGCATGGTAAGCCGGCGCTACGCGGAGACTGGTGGGGCAGATCACATCTTCAAAGTTTTTGTGCAGATGCTGGGGTGAAGGATGACAGTCTGGATCTACGTCGACACCAGCAAGCAGGTTGGCGCTGGAAGACGAGGCGGCGTCTCTACCAAAAACTTTCCGCGTCGGGGGGCGCCTTCATTACATGTCGCCAGTCGAAGAAATCATATAGCCCGGTCCATTCGTGGACAGGTGTGCCGCAGTTCTTGCAGGAAAATCTATTGTGACCCTTCTCAGCCCTCGGTGCCTGGGTAGCTTGATATACCGCTGGGCATTTTGGGCAGGAAAAATAGACTATCACCGGGGCGTCGTTGCCCATCCTTAGACTACTTTCATTTCTCAGAAGGACCAAAGCAAAGACCACACGGGCGTTACACCGCATGGCCTCTGTCGGGACTGTCCGCTGTTCGCAAGATTCCGCACCCGCTTAATTAATACCTAGCAGTCGAAGAGGTTCCGGCTCAAGATGTGCGCGCTGCTGTCACGGCCGCGTGGCATAGATAGTGCTTACGAGAGACTGGGAATTGCAGTACCGTATGGCTCGCGGAGAAACCTCCAATATGGACGGACGCAGCTATCTTGCTCGGGCTTGGGTTCGCGGCCGGCTACGGTCTTCGCAATTGGATCTCGACCAGGCGGCGATGCGCCATCAGGAAGGCTCGTGGCGACTAAGCATCCGGCGGCCGGCTTAAAAATGCCGGCAGGTCGACCGAGGAAGTGAGCGCACTCAAGCGCTTTTCCTCCCTTCGTGCGCGTTCGTGACGAACTCGCGAAATGTAGTCGCGCCAAATGTAGCCTGCCGCAGTACCCAGCAAGAAAATCAGAACGCATTCGAGTGAGTTCACCGCTGCCCCCGCATGGTGCGCCGGCCCCCGGCTAGCGACCATTCTAGCGGTCGGCAGTTAAAGAACGGTTGTCCGTCGAGACTATGCTGCGAAGCATTGCGGATGATTCCGCGGCCGGCGGCGTGATGCAAATTATCAATCCGTTGTGGATTGGAATAGCGGCGGGCTACCGTTCATCGTAGGTGTGAGCAGCTCAAAGAAAACTAGGAGCCTTGCAAGTTCGGCGACGGTCTCTCCCGCCATCACTTCTGACACCAATGGTGGCTGGGGTGCGGTATGAATCTCATACAGGTGGCGCGTGCTAGCGGCGTAAGCCGTCAACTTTCGGAGACATTCATCCAGTGTACCGTCAAGCACCAGATACGGATTGGCGGCTTCGCCCCTTCGATGATTTCCAAGGGAAGGCCATTTTCGAAGTGAGGCCGGCGCGCTGAAGTTGACGTGATCGCTGAGCGTGCCGGCGGCGCATCGTTTATCCATCACGTCCCCTTCAGCCAAACCTCTACCAGCCTACGGACGGCCCTACACAGGGGACCGCATCGCCTTAAGTCCCGCCTCTGTAAGCCTGACTACAGTATTATGGTCCTTGCCTTGATTCTCGATCCAGCCCTGTTGAACCATCCGGCTCGGCATCATTTCCCCCGCCGGGATAGGAAGGCGGTGGGTCAACTTCCAGTCGGTCAAACTTAAATGTTGCATGACCGCGCGCTGAGTCATGTTCGAGCCTTTGGACGGACTTCCGATTGTCATTTCCCTTTTGCCTTCAGCCCGGCTCTACAAGCCGGCGGATTACCTAGAAATCACCTGCTGGAGCAATGGATCCTGTAATGTCCGAATGTCGATCATCAGAGGCACGCCATGCTGCCGCTCCGAAATAAGCGGTGAGGGTAAGGCTCGCGGCTACGATAAGGTAATGCTGAACCGGCTCATGCCTCACTCCCAGGAGTGTAAGACCCGGTCGTATTTGGAGCATTTTCCGCTGAGTCGGGGAATGACGAATTGATGCGCCCTAGCTGGAATCAAAACCCGCCCCAGCCACGGGGGTGAGAGCTGGGCCGTCATTCTATGCGCCATTGGGCGACGGCGCCTTCACCAACTCGTGCAGTTGCTCCCCGTTCCTCAGAGGATCCGGCTTCCGTTGGATACCGGCTCAAGCTTTGGCGACGGCGTCTTGGACCAGACCACACTGTTAGCTTTGCAGTGATCCTCCCGATGGGAATCACCGTAAAGCACGCAAACTCAGCCCTACTATCCCCGCCGGGGTTTTTTCGTGCCGCAACGCAACGTGGGAACTTTTGCTAATCGGTTGAGGTGATTTTAAGGGTGTTGCGTATGCCCAAGTCCAAACGACGGTGGAACGAAGATGAAATTGCTAAGCTAAAGGCCCTGGCTGGCAAGGAGCCCGGCGAGCGGATAGCCGTGGAGCTCGGCCGAACGCTTGAAGCGCGTAGAGCCGTCGCTGTCTCAACCCAGCGACGGCCTTTTCGCGCCAGGATTGCGTTGGCCCTTTATTTGCCGGATTTCTGTCACCATCCTATCGCGTTTTAAAATCCATGTGGAGAGACGACGTGGCGACAGGTAGTGTGAAGTGGTTCAGCGCGAGGGCTATGGCTTCATCCAGCCCGACACTGGCGGCAAGGACGTGTTCGTCCATATCTCTGCCGTCGAGAGAGCGGGTCTGAGCAGCCTGAATGAGTGCGCCAAGGTAAGCTACGAAGTCACGGCTAACCGCGGGAAAGAATCCGCCGAAAATCGCAGGGTAGGTTGAGCGTCGCGGTCGTCCAAATGGGCCCGCCGGTTTACGCTGGCGGGCCTCGCTTTTGTCGGCTGCCGTACAGATGATGGCCAAAGCCTACCCGCCGGGGTCTCTGTGTCGGCGGCCTCGGTGCATTGCGTATTGCCGGGGCCGCTAACCGGCCCGGCTCAAGGGATCTTCTTCCACGTTGTGTTCACTATTGGACAGACGTTGCCACTTTTTCCCGCTTCTATCGGTTACGCCAGATGGGTACCCACTACTCCAACTGGCAATTTGAAATGGGAATACTCTATGGCCTCAGCGCAGATACTCGCGCTGGGGCCATTTTTATTCTGCGCCGATCACCTCGTACTCAAACGCCTCGCCTTGGGGATCGTTCTCCGCAAACCACGACGCCGCGGATTCAGCGTTCGCGAAGACCTTAAGATGATCGGGTCTTCGACCAGTTTGCTCGTATCATCGGTGGATCCATCCTGCGGACAGACAAGTGGCCCCGACCTACTCGGAGAAAGACGGGGGGCCGGGACCGCCCACTTCCGAGGGGCTAGGGGCTTAGTCCCGGAAGCTTCGAGTAAGATTCATGGCGTGCGCAACCGTTCCTATTCCGAGGCCTGAGCGGCCAGCTTCGAGAAATCGGGAAAATTTGGCAATCCGCCGAGAGATGTGAAGCAGTTCACACTTCAAAAACACGCATTGATTTAAAGCTCTGATCATCCACCCGTTTATGGGAGGTAAACATGCCAACCTTTGATAGCCAGAGATTGTGGCCTTCGGTGGTGGCGGTCGGGGTTTTAGGTATCGGCGGATTTGTCTACGCGGCTATTGGCTACGTTGAACGGACATCGGACGCTGCTTTCGCCGAATTTTTGGTCGCGACCGCATCGCCAACCTTTAATCCCGATCACTCTGGAGAGACTTCACCTCCTGCTGAGCAGCCCCAACAGGGCCTAACGGGTTGCCCAGTAGGCAAGAGAGAACTGCCTACTAAGCTGATCCCGCTTCGCTAGTCGTCTGTTGATCACTTCGCGTCGGTAATCGGAGCAGTTAGACTCGGGTGAAAAAACTAGGACTGGGCTCGAAATGACAGGCTTTGTCCTCAGGAGCCCCTTTTGCGGCGGCTGGATTGATATTAGCGACTAGGCTGCGTCGTTGACCATTCCGGGCCGCTGCCGCATCCGGCAATCGATCAACCACAATGAACCAATGAGAACATGCCGCAAGCGGTGATCTATACGATTGCCCTATTGTTGCGCTTGCAGCCGCAGATCCGAAGCCATCGAGCTTTGCAAGGAAGGGTGGTTTCTGGAAGAAATGTCACGCTTCAAATCGAATGGTGAACCGCTTTACAGGCCCGTGATGCGATTGCGTGCTCGGGCATCCAGGAGTGGGTCAGGTACGACAAGGCTTGCAGCGCGCCTGAGGGCACGCTCGGTGGAATGATCCAACGCCCGTCTTGCTTCAACAGGCCTTTAGGTTGTGAGCTAAATAGCATTCTCTTCGGACACGTCTGGACCCCCTTTCGCCTCCACTTTAGCCCGTGAGCGCAAGGCAGCGATGCGGCCCGTGACGGCGCCTGCCGACCTCTTAAGCGCGGCTGCTAAAGACGGAATGGATCGACCGGCCGCCTGCATATCCAGTAATCGGCGGTCATCTTCTTTAGTCCAAGGCTTATTTTGCTGTATTGGCACGATCGCTTGCCCGTCCCTAAAAACGAACTCTAAAGAAACTATCGTAGCCGCAGATTAAGATTGATCCACTATACTGATCTCAAGCCCGGCATTGGTCAGTGCCGCAAGTATAAGCTTTGCCATTAGCTTCGCTTGCTCAGGATCGATTTCATGGTCCGGGTGTTCTCTGACGCTGTCTAGTATCGCCGTTGCGATGATCGCGTTTGTCTGGTGTTCGTCAGCCATAGTTAACTCCGATATCAAAAACCTCGCCGTGCCTAGCTCTCGCTCCCGCCATTTTTCGTGGCGGGCTACCTACAAAATAGAGCGGCCCGCCGAAGCGGGCCGAATGAGAGGTCAATCGATGACTTCGATGATCCGGTGCGTACCCGGATCCACCAAAACCGTGCGATCATTGACGACGGTGTAACGGTACTTTGTGACGCCGTACTCTCGCGGCACTTCATAATACGTCACGCCGCTGGACGGCAGATCGGCGCCTACACGGACTTCCCGGTCGTATCGGTAAGACGGATGCCGCTGTCCACCCACATAGGTGCGGAAACGCGGGCGCGACTCGTCAGCAATACCGCCGGCTACAGCGCCGACCGTTGCTCCGACGGCGGCTCCCGCTGGTCCTCCTACAATCGCGCCACCGACAGCGCCAGTCGCGGCTCCCGTAGCGGCACCCTGAGCTAATGCACTCGTCGAGCCAGCCAACGCGATCAGTAAAGCACCAAAGATTCTCTTCATATCGAGTCGCCTCCATTTAATTGACGAAAGCAAACGTGTCGAACTACCAAATGTTCCCGGACTAGCGTCGGTCGGGGGTTACCAGGCGCACAGCGACTGCTTTGTCGGCATTCCGGATGCACGAAGGAGAGAAGTGAGGCCAAACCTGTTTTGAACAGTCTTCCGCATCAGCTTTGATGGATGTTGACTTGGTGTCCTCTGCCGCGGTTGCCGCGGCGCTCATTAGAGCCAAAATCACACCAACGATTGTGAGAGCTGATTTCACTGGAGCCTCGTTTGTTATTAGAATGGTCAACGAGCTTTCAAAACTGGTGTTCCGCGCTCCTACAATAAAAAACCTGTCGAGGGTCACTCGACAGGGTCGCGCAGAATTCGACAGACGATAGGTGGGGGCCCTCGGCCACCTGCCGAGATTCTGCCAACTCGGTATTTTTAATTTGACTTGCAAACCTTCATCGTCTTCATGCCGGTTTCAGCTTCAGGGCGCGTCTTGAAGGTGCTTGTCGACAACGGTCGTAGTAGTCGTCGTTGGCTTCGAGTCAACGTAAAACTGTCTCATGACGCATTGCTTGCTGCTCATTCCGCTCCCAATTCTTTGAAGGCAAGTGAAGAGCATCAGCTCGGGCAGCACCTTAGCGCCTTAGCGAGTTGTGCTCTTGAGTGGACGTCATGACGAAACCAACAGCAGGCGATATGATTAGTTTCAACTGCCGCCCGAACATTGAACTTGCAGGTCGTAGGCCGCGGCCGGCAGCATTGCACAAATTATCCGTCCCTTGGGGATCCGAACAGCGCCAGCCCCTGCGCGTCGTGTGTGTAAAAGAATCGCGCGAACTGTCAGTGTTCTGTTGCCGGAACGTCATTGCGTTCCAAGTAAGAGCGATGGATGTTCGTCGGTCGCTTATTCCCATCGAATAGAACGCGTATGGATGCATCTCGGCTCCTCGGACTGGAGAGAGTGACTACCACGCCAGTTCGAACCTTTATCTTTGGGCTACGAGAGACACCCAGTTCGTTTAAACGCACCCGATCGCCCGGCTTGAGCTCGATTGACGTCATTTGCCCTTCGCCTTGGAGTCTTTGCTTTTCGGGGGCGGTGGCGCCGCGGCCTCTCTTGCGAGCCGTTCTGCCTTAAGACGCTCGCCCAATTCTACAAGCCGGCAGACGGCTTCGTTCGGAGGAGCGACGCCCCGAAGGGCCGAGGTCCTGGTCGGGAAGGTCGAAGCTTGGCGGAGTAGAGTTATGGCCCCGCTGCCTTCCAGAAGAAGCTTACCAGTGACGGTGACCGCGGCCTCGGTACCATCCGTAATGATGACCACGGCCTCTGCCCCAACCGTAATGATGACCCCGTCCACCCCGATGTCCGTGGTGACCATGGCCGTGCCCATGGCCGCCCCTGATCTGGATCAGGGAGCCGTCCTCTGCGTTCAACGGAGCCATACCCAATCTGGCAGAAGCGGATATGGTCATAGCAAGTGAAGCAATAAGTGCAGCGCAAATCAGAACGATGCGTCTCATAGCGGTGTTCCTCCCAATCGCAGCGCGATATTGCGGACAAGTTCCCGGCGGAGGATTTTGTTCCAAGACTAGTACGGCGGCCCGCCGGCTTCCCATCTGGTTGGGACGAGCCGGGGCCGCCGTACTAGTCTTGGCCCGTATCGCCAGCACCCCGCAAGGTCGGCTCAATGAGCTGCTGCCTTGGGAATGGAAGAATACCCCTGTTCGGTCCGCGGCCTGATCGGACCATCGCCCCCGCGACCATCTCGCGGCCCACACCGGACGGTTACGGAGCTGGGTAAAAATGAAGAATCCAAAACATCCGGTCATGGCCCGGGTCCAGGAAGCGCACCGATGAGGCCGTACCTTAGAGGGAGATATCTCGATGAACGGCGTCGCCGGTTACCCAGGGAAGCTGCGGACAATCACATTCGCTGTCCGGCGTGCGACGGCCTGGATCGATGTGATTGATCTTGGTTGCGTGATGGATCATGCCGGACCACTGACTCATCCGGCGATCGATCAGCTGCAGTAAGCTGATACCCCGCTCTAGTCATTTTGCGTTTAAGGCAGCTATCTGCAGGAGGACTCGGCTTGCCGAAATCTCGGCTTCACGATTTGATATGGTCGCGGGCGAAGCACAGGAACCCTCGCCGCTGCGGAGCTCAAGGCATGCGGTCGTAAATTTAAAGCCGTCCGCGGGCCGGTGTTGAGGGCGAAAGGGGAAACGATTCCTTATGACGAGCGATAAGCGTCAAGGGCGTTGGCGACAAAGATGCCGGCGCTAAGAACTATAAGAAACGCTTCAAACATAGGCGCCCCTCGCGGAGTAAATATAGATCTTTAACGCAATGGCCTAGTAGAAAGCCGGCTGCTGTTGCACAGTCAAAGTGATTCCACTGCAGCGCAGCGTTTCGGTTGTTACTGATGATTTCCGGCAACGACTCCACGGACGGAATACTACATCGCGGTAACTCGCTACCCGGTCCAGGATTGTATCGCTGGGCGGAAGACCAAGAATGGTCACTTTGCGCATTGCAGTTCCGGCAATTCTCGCTACTGCCGCCGCGGCGGGGTGCTTTTCCTATTTCATTATCGTTAGCCTTCCTGCACGGTTCGAAGCCGATGCGCGATTGTTAGATGAGCGGTTACCACCGACCGTGCTTTATTCGCCAAGTCCTAGCGCGCGGGTGTCGACCCAAATCGGTGAGCCCCCAAATGCGGACGAGCTAGCAGCCGAAGCCTACCAAAAAGCCGCTGAGGCGATCTTAAGGAGAGCACCTAACACTCGGGCGTCCGCCTTCGCCGATGAGCGACCCATGACCGGCCGGATACCGTTGCCCAAAAAGCGGCCGATCGCACGTTGATCGACCATCACATTTGGCGCCCGTCGTTGCGGCGGGGGCTCCTTTGTTCAGGCAATCCCAAAGCCGTTACTAGACCCGGTCCAAACGTAGTATTTTGTAACAACCTGTATATGGTCACGGCTTACGAGAACGCGCGACGGCATGGTGCGGCGACTTTTCTGCTGCGTCGTAACAATTTCTGAAAATGTTCGAGGAACTTAAACTGGAGTGGAGGTCGCTCATCCGGCATCGCGCTAAAGCTCCCTGTCCTCGAAGTGCCGCAGGCGAGACGTAGTCCGCGCGCGAATATAGTCGCAGCTTCTGTCACTTGGGGGAACGCAACGCCCAGCGTTTCGTTAGGTAGGCTCCAACTTAAGGAGCAAGCTATGGACTGGAATCGTGTGGAAGGAAATTGGAAGCAAGTCAAAGGCAAGGTGAAGGAGCAATGGGGAAAACTGACCGACGATGATCTTGATGTCATCGCCGGAAAGCAGGACCAACTTGAAGGAAAACTTCAGGAGCGCTACGGCTACGCCAAGGACCGTGCACAAAAGGAAATGAATGATTGGTATGGACGCCAGACTTGGTGACCATCAAATGAGAGCCCCGCTTCGGCGGGGCTTTTTATTAGATCGTTGAAGTCGGCTGCTTCAAGCGAGCAACGACCCTCCGGCACGGGGCTGGCTGGCGCCGGGGCATCCACTCCACTGGTGCGTCCGTCTCAGAACGCTGTCGTAGCGGTAGCTGTGACCGCGCGGACGCGCCAATGGATGCTATGTGTTTTAATTCGGTAGGACTAATGTCGTAACAGCGCCACACCCGCAGTGTTCCTGTACTAGAACTACAATTGTGACTTTATCTCCGCAGCGGCGGGGATAACATCCGAGACACCGGGGCTGTGCATTCATAAGCAATTTATTTCATTTTCCGGCCAGCCGCAGCGCTAATGCTGCGGCATTTTATTTTCGCCATCCCAATGTTGGGCTTGCCGATACGGTTAAGCGCCGTTCCGAATTGCCAGTGCATAGGTTCCGGCGAAGGTCAACAATGCCGCGATGGTTGTCAAAACGATGAACTTTTCCATCCCCGAAAGTTGCCGTTGGATGTGTTAGCTTTTGCGAGAAAAGTCCGTCGCAATTTAACAATCCCACCAAGATGCTTGCAGGCGGGGCGTGCTTGTTCGCGTGCCGAGGCTGGCGTTCTCAGTAAAGCTGCGGACGGCGGCCTTGATGTTCTCAATAGAACCACGGATCGATCCGCCGACCAATAGTTGACCGTCGCAGACTATTTCGGACGCGGTTCGACGAGCAAGCAGCGAAGTTCATCGATCTGTCGTGCGCCTTGGCGCGCAGACGCACTGGTGGGCTCTAGCCGCGACCTTCGCGCCCCTTGGCCGCAAGCGTTGCAGGTCCGCCCTTGGTGGGGCGAGCTCGTCTCATTGCCTTAGGTACGGGGGCTTGGTCGGTGACGGGGTTGAGTTCAGGCTGGGTGTCGCGCACGGCCTGAGCCAGCATCGCACGAAGCTGATCTTTGGTCGGCGCCTGCGGCCTCAGTCCGGTTTCGTGGGTGTGCTCATCCCTGAGAACTTACGGACCGCTAAAGACCGCGGCGCTCGATCTTATCTTAATAATGAATAGCTGCAGGCGACCAGATGGGAAGTAACCCAGCGCCTAACAGACAAGTTGAGCCTAATTCCTGCCGCGCGTGACAAACCCCTGCAAGGGGACCCTGCAGGGGCTCGTGGCGCGAAGAAGGCGGTGAGAGACGAGCGTCAGCGGGCTCTTCCACGGCGGCTAGCTCGACTATTTCTAAACTGCCACGACCGAAGTCCATGGGCTTCCTGAGCCGCTCGGGAACAAACTGCGCCGTACTCGGCGCCCCGCGGTCTTCTATAACTAGCTCACAACAATAGTTCGTGCGGTCCGTGGCTTACGACCTGTGGCTGAACGAGATGCGCGTGGCCGGAGGCATATTCTTCGGCCGGAAAGTGCGCAGCCGTCTCTATCTCTATGATTGCCTTCGGGCCCCCGGGTGCGGTGTCGTGTCCGTGAGCAGCTGGCGCGGGGGCGAAGCCTACCTCCAGCTTGACCAGCTCAATGTAAAGGGAAGTAGTGTTCTTGAAATGGAATGAATTTCCGTACCAGGTTCGTCCAGTATCTGTGTATGTGCGGCGTTCGCGAGAACGGGTTGGTTGCTTGGGCCGAGGGCCGTCAGAGTGATCGACGGCGAATGAGGGTTGTTAGGACCGGTTTGTTGTGGGGCGGTGTGCAGCTCATGCTGCTGTTGGTCGGGGCTCGCACCGCTGCCCGGGGTTACGCCAAGTTCGGCAAACTGCGACGGGGCGGCTGCGTTCCCCACCGAATGAGGGTTGTTGGTTTGTTGAGAGGCCGTGTGCGGCTCATGCTCGGTTGGTTGGGCCTCGCACCGCTGCCCGGGGCTACCCCAAGTTCGGCAAGCTGCGAGGGGGCGGCTTCGTTCGCAACCGAATGAGGGTTGTTGGTTTGTTGAGAGGCCGTATGCGGCTCATGCTCGGTTGGTTGGGGCTCGCACCGCTACCCGGCGTTACCCCAAGAGCAGATAAGATCCGATCGCTGATTTGCGGGGATGTTAATTTTCGGCGCATAGAAGGACGTGGGAGCGCAATCCTTCAGCTCGATCGAGAAAAGCTGATTGACGAATGCCCCCAGGGTGCCACCTCCATTGAACAGATGGAACGGGCCAAATCGCACACTGAACAAGGCCAAATTCGCGGAAACTGCGCGAAGACAATTCCACAAGGTTGCCGCGGCGAAATGCGAATTCCAATCATGTTTCGTTTTGTTGTACGCGTTGTAGGCAACGACTTTGTCGGCTGGGCTGCGGACCAGCCATGAAACGGTCTGATGGGTTGTATGTCAGAGTATCTGGGCAGTGATATCTGATAGTCAGACAGATGAAGCGGCACCAATAGCTTGACATAATCCTTGGTCGTGAAATCGCTTCTTGCAGGTGGCACGTTAGCGATACGCAGGTAGCCTTCCAAGCATTCTCCACTTCTGTAATCGACAAGATAAGAAGTTCGCGGGCTTTGTGGCTGTAAGCTTGAAGGGTGACTGGCGACGGCTCAATGAAGTGGAGCCACTCGCCCTGCCGCTGGATCAACAGCAACAAAGCCTGTTCTGCTAACCGCAGGTCGGACGGCTTCGCCGAAAGGCCCTGTAGCACTTCTTCGGAGTAAAATAGCCCGGGACGCCAAACTCCATGGACGGTATGGCCGACTTCGCAAATTGTCTCGGCTACTTCCACCGCACCAAAGGTTTGATCGATCCAATCACGAAGGCTCCCCAACTTGGGTTGCGTTGACGGCATTGCCGTTGATTCCTGCCCGCTGCGCCACCTACCCGATTACACGATGACTCGCTCGATCATGCGACAAAGGGAGGTCCTCGCTTTATTCTCAGCAAGGCCATTGCGATGATCGGCATTGCCCAAGCTGCTCCGCAGCAGTCCCGGGAGCCCGTTGATGGTGGATCGAACGCAACCTGATATCACCCCAGATACACCGCTTCGCCTTGCTGATGCCGCGAAGATCGCATTTCCTATGGGAGGAATGTCAGTCGCTGGTTTGCGACGTGAGCGCGATCGCAACCGATTAGTAACTGAGAGAATTGCCGGCAAGGAATTCACTACGCTGGCTCACATTGAACGGATGCGAGAGCTATGCCGCGAAGAAGCAAAGGAGCGCGACTCCAGCTTAAGGCAGCCCGCTGCGGGGCGAGCGGAAACGTCACCCATCAAGCAACCTGGATCATCAGAGACAATGGCCGGGACGTCAGCACGGGCTGCGCTGCAGATGAGATTGCAGCCGCGGAAGCTAAGCTAAGGGACCACATAGCGGCCAAGTACACGCCGAAGCGGCGTGTTCGTCACATAGACGATATACCTCTCGCCGACGTGCTCTCGATCTACTTCGACGCCCAGCTTGATAAGCTACACAGTCGCTTCAATGTCGATAACGAAAGCGAGGATACCATCCCGGCCATCCGCAAGTTCAAGAAGCGCATCGAGCGACTGAATGAGTGGTGGGGCGCAAAAATGCTTGGCGAAGTCAACGGTGAGGCGTGTCGCTCCTACGCCAAGAAACGCCGCAACAAGGGCGGCGCTCGGCGAGATCTGGAGGATCTCCGTGCCGCTGTAGGTTATCATGCAACCGAAGGATACCATCGCGAAATCGTCAAGGTGTCACTCCCTGAGAAGGGCCAGCCACGCGATAAGTGGTTAACGCGCAACGATGCTGCCAAGCTGATCTGGACTTGCTGGCGCTATCGTGAAATGCAAAAGAAGTCGCGTCGGCCGATGGAAGACGAGAAGGCTCCAACGAGCAAACGCCCTCTCCGACATCTTGCTCGCTTTATTTTGTTGGGGATCTACAGCGGAACGCGTGCGGGAGCCATCGCGGCCGCTTCTCCTATTCCAGCGCTCGGTCGTTCTTATGTCGACCTTGAACGCGGCCGGTACTATCGCCTAAAGCAGGGGAGCGCGAAAACCAATAAGCGGCAGCCGACGGTCCCGATCCCGTTTCGCTTACTTGCGCACCTGCGGCGGTGGCACAGGATTGATCCAGAGACGAAACACTTTGTCGAGTTCAATGGAAGGCCGGTGACCTCGGTCAAAACGGGGTTCAAGAGTGCTGTTCGGCTCGCGGAGCTTGGTCCGGGTATATCCCCTCACACCTTGCGACACACGGCCGCGACATGGCTAATGCAGAAAGGCGCAGATCCCTGGCAGGCAGCCGGTTATCTAGGAATGTCGCTTGAAGTTCTACTCAACACCTACGGCCACCATCACCCCGACTATTTGTCGGATGCTGTCGAGAAAATCGCCATGCGCGAAACGGCGGGCGAACGAAAAGCGCACGTATCTGGTGCGGTTTCTGGTGCGGTGATCCCGTTAAGGCGAAACCGCTCCTGATAAGTTGCTGATTTCCTTGGTGGGCCCGGCAGGACTCGAACCTGCAACCAGACCGTTATGAGCGGCCGGCTCTAACCATTGAGCTACAGGCCCCGCCGCGAACGGCCGCGGGGAGCGGCCAACAACGGTGCTGGCATCGTTTACAGGCATGACAGCGATACGGCAATGGCCGGGTTGGGGGCCGAGAACAGGCTTTCATCGGGCCCTGTGCTTGCCTACAACCTGTCTCGCGTCATTCGTCACTGAACGCTTGAGGCCAACATGAAATTCGCTCGGATCGCCTGCGCCAGCCTCCTTGTTTTTGCGGGTGGCGCCACGGCGCAGGATGGAGGCAAGGCCATTCCCAAAACCACAATCACCCTGGGGACCGCGACGCCGGGCGGCGGCTTCCCGGTCTACGGCAATGCGTTCGCAGAAATCATGAACGCCGCCGATCCGGCGCTCGGGATCGAGCCGCGCAACACCAAGGGCTCCAACGAAAACATCCCGCTCTTGGAATCCGACCAGCTCGACATCGCGCTGGTGGCCGGCGAGCCGTCCTACGAAGCCTTCATGGGTATCGGGCGGGCGGCGACAAAGCTGAAAATCCTCACCGCGATGTATTCCAGTCCCGGCATGTTCGTGGTGCGGGCGGATAGTCCCTACAAGACCATCAGGGATCTGGTCGGCCAGCCGGTCGCCTTCGGCGCCAAGGGCTCCGGCCTGCCGATCCTGTCGCGCTACATGCTCGACGGCATCGGGCTGAAGCAGGACGAGGATTTCAAGTCGATCTATCTCGATCGCGCCGGTGATGGCCCCGCGATGGTGCAGGACGGCCGCGCCGCCGCGCTGTGGGGCGCGGGCGTCGGCTGGCCGGGATTTGCCACGATGGCGCAGGCGCCGGGCGGCGCCCGATTCATCGCGCCCGATGCGAGCGAGATCGCGCGGATCCGCGCCAAGCATACGTTCCTCAAACCGTTGACGGTGCCTGCAAACAGCTATCCGAACCAACCGGCGGCGATCGATTCCGTCGGCTCCTGGAGCTTTGTGCTCGCGCGCGAAAGCCTGCCGGACGACATCGCCTACCGGCTGGCGCGCACGCTGCACGGCGCCGAGGCCGCGCTGTGCAAGAAGCTGCCGCAGGCCTGCGAGACCACAGCCGCGAATACGGTGGCGGCCGCGCCGAATGCGGCGCTGATCCATCCCGGGGTGATGAAGTATTTCCGCGAGGTGGGGGTGGTGAAATAGAGCGAATAGCGAATGGCGAGTAGCGAATGGAAGAACTCGCTTCCCACCATTCGCCAACGTCATTTCTTCGCCATCGCACACGCCGGATCGATCGGACCGAACGCGTCATCGCCGGAGATTTTTGCGAGGATCTGATAATAGTCCCACGGATATTTCGATTCCTCCGGCTTCTTGACCTGCACCAGCCAGAGGTCATGCACCATCAGATTGTCCTCGCGCAGCTTGCCGTTGCGGGAGAAGAAATCCTCGACCGGCTTTTCGCGCATCTTCGCCGCCACTTTCAGCGGCTCGTCGGTGCCGGTCTCCTTGATGGCTTCGAGATAGTGAATGACCGAGGAGTAGACGCCGGCCTGCCACATCGTCGGCATCCGGTTCATCTTGGCGAAATAGCGCTTTGACCATTCGCGGGTCTTGTCGTCCATGTCCCAGTAGAACGAGGTGGTCAGCAACAGGCCTTGCGCCGCCGGCAATCCCAAGGAATGGATGTCGGTGATCAGCGCGAGCAATGCCGCCATCTGCTGGCCGCCCTTGAAGACGCCGAACTCGGCGGCGGTCTTGATCTCGTTCATGTTGTTGGGCGGACCGGCGGCGATGCCGATGATCTTGGCCTTGGACGCCTGCGCCTGCAGCACGAAGGACGACAGATCGGGGGTCGCCAGCGGCGGACGCACCGAACCCAGCACCTTGCCGCCATTGGCGGTGACGACCGAGGAAGCGTCGCGTTCCAGCGAGTGGCCGAACGCATAATCGTCGGTGATGAAGAACCAGCTGTCGCCGCCGCGCTTGACCACCGCCTGCGCGGTGCCGACTGCGAGCGAACGGGTGTCGATCACCCACTGCATCGCGTAGGGCGAGCAGAACTTGCCGTGGAAATCCGCGGCAAGGGTCGAATGCGTGATGAACATCTTCTTCTTTTCGTTGGCGATGTTCTGCACGGCGAGGCCGACCGCCGACACCGGAACGTCGACGATCAGATCGACCTGGTCGACATCGTACCAGCGCCGCGCGATGCCGCCGCCGATATCAGGCTTGAGCTGGTGGTCGCCGA
>Ga0268266_10003375_pt1 | contig 15987 bp, 15 predicted proteins | sample KBSS13metaG_FD_190356 | JGI IMG/M metagenome (GOLD analysis project Ga0268266, IMG submission 190356) | Switchgrass rhizosphere microbial communities from Kellogg Biological Station, Michigan, USA - KBS S1-3 metaG (SPAdes) (version 2) | ecosystem: Host-associated > Plants > Roots > Rhizosphere...
CGCTGACGCTAGACAAGTCCAAGCTGGGCGAGCTCGAGAGCTTCGGCGGCGAGCCGCCCGAGGCGCTCGTCGATCTCGGCATCGTCTACGACCTGCTCGGCCGGCCCAAAGAGGCGTACGAGACGTGGCTCAAGGCGAGAGCCAAGGGCGCGGCCGCGCCGATGCTGCAGAAGTGGATCGACGCGAAGAAGAGGATCTATGGCTTCTAAGACGCTCGCGATCCTGGTGTTGCTCGTCGGCGTGGCTGCCGCGCAGCCGGCGCAGAAGATCCGCGTCGGCTTCTACGCGCCGTCGGTCGAGTTCGGCACCGCACAGGCGCGGCTCGCGTACGTGCAGGGCCTCGCGAAGGCGATCGAGCAAGCGACCGGCGTCAAGACCGAGGCGCAGTCGTACTCGAGCCTCGCGGCGCTGCGCTCCGACAACGTCGACTACGCGATCATCGACGGTGCGTGCTACGCGACCAACCTCAACTGGAAGCTGCTCGCGAACGCGAACATCGGCGGCGGAATCACGCGGCCGTGGGCGCTGTTCTCGAGCGCGGGCGAGACCATGCAAGCGCTCAAGGGTAAGAAGCTCGCGTTCGTCGCGACCGGCTGCAACGACGCCGGGTTCGTCGACAACGCGATGCTCGAGTCCGAGGTCGACCCGACGTTCTTCGGCGCGCGCGTCGGCGAGAAGGATCTGACCGGCGCGATCGCCGACGTGTCGTCGTACAAGACCGCACAGGCGGTGTTCGCGCCCGTGGGCTCGGTCAAGGGGCTGTCGAAAGTCTTCGACACCGGCGCCGTGCCGAACCCGGCGTTCGTCGAGATCGCCGGCAAGCTGCCAGCCGACAAGGTCGCGGGAGCCGTGATCGGGTTCGGCGGCGGCGGCGCCATCACCGGCTGGACCAAGCCGTCCCGCGAGCCGTTCCAGGCGCTTGCGTCGCGCCTGGCGCGGGTAGCGAAGACCGGCGTGTTCGCGACGCCCGAGCCGGTTCGCGTGGATGCGCGGGACGTGCTCGTCGATCCGCCCACGTTGCGGGACACCGCGACCGTCGCGGTGCGTCATCACTTCGTCCGACCCGCTGGCGACCGCATGCAATGACTTCAGAAAAAGCCCCGGCGGCCGACCCAGATCTCAGGTGACGGTCGCAACGCGCACGCGGGTGATGTTTGTCGATGATGAGGCGCCGGTGCTGCGCGCCCTCGCGAGCCTGTTCCGTCGCGACCGCGAACGCTGGGACGTCACGTTCGCGCACGGCGGACCGCAAGCCCTGCTCGAGCTCGACCGCGCGCGGTTCGACGTCGTCGTCACCGATCTGCACATGCCCGAGGTCGACGGCATGCAGGTCATCCAGACGGTCCTCGCTACCTCGCCGCGCACGACGCGGATCATGCTGTCGGGCGGCGCGGAGTCGAGCTCGGTGCTGCGCGCGCTGCCGCTCGTCCACCAGTTCCTGGCCAAGCCGTGCGAGATCACGATGGTGCGCGCGGCGATCGAGCGCGCGGCCAACGAGCCCACCGACGTCACGCTCGCCGGTCGAATCGGCGGCTTGCGGTGCCTGCCGTCGCCGCGGTCGCGCCTCGCGGAGCTCCACATCCTCGCGGCCGATCCCGACGCGACGCTCGAGCAGATGATCGCGGTGGTGTCGTCCGATCCGGCGCTGGCCGCGAAGGTCCTGCAGATCGCGAGCTCGACGTACTTCATCGGCGGCAACTCGACGATCCCGCGCGCGGTCGCGACGCTCGGGATCGACATGATGCGCGATCTTGCGAGCTCGCCGATGGTGCGCGAGCCGACCGGGTTGTGCGCGCGCGTGATCGATCAGCTCGCCGAGCGCTCCGTCCGCGCCGCGCAGCTCGCTCGCCGCGTGTCGTCGCCCGGCAACGCCGACGCCGCGTACGCCGCGACGCTGCTCGACAACATCGGCCAGCTCGCGCTCGCCGATCTGCTCGGCGACACGTACGCGCCCGTGCTCGAGCGCGTCACGCGGACCGGCGAAGCGCTGTCCGAGGTCGAAGCCGAGCTGCTCGGGGTCACGCACGAGACCGTCGGCGCACGGCTCCGCTCCATGTGGACGCTCTCCTAGCTCACCGCAAGTTTAGTCCGTCCCTCGGCGCGTCTGTAATTTCAGGACGTTGAGTCGTGCTTGGTTGAGCTAGTGGAGAGCGTCCCCACGACGATGAAGACGCCACCGAGCGTGAGCGCGGTCGCGACGAGCGCGCGCACCCCGACGTGCTCGCCGGCGAACACCACGCCGAGAATGATCGCGACGATGGGGTTCACGTACGCGTAGCTGGTCGCAACCGCGGGCCGCACCGTGCGGAGCAAGAAGCCGTAGGCGCTGAACGCGACGAGCGAGCCGAGCCCGATGAGGTACGACAACGCGAGCAACGAGCTCGCGCTCGGCACGTGCGTGAAGTGCTCGCCGAACAAGCCGCCGAGCACCACGAGGACGGCGCCGCCGCACAACATCTGCACCGCGCTCGCGATCGGCCCGCGCGGCAGGTCGACACGCGGGCTCAAGATCGAGCCCCAGCCCCACAAGATCGGCGAGGCGATGATCGCGATGAACGCGATCGGATCGCCGCCGATCGAGTGGCCGAGGTTGAGCACGATCACGCCGGTGAACCCGACGCACAGCCCGACGAGCTCGCGTCGCGACGGCTTGGTGCCGTAGCGCGTGCCGATCACGGCGACCCACAGCGGCATGCTGGCGACCACGATCGCCGCGAAGCTCGAATCGACCGAGCGCTCCGACAGCGACACGCCGCCGTTGCCGCCGGCGAGCAGGAGCGCACCCGTGATGAAGCCGGCCTTCCACTGCGACCGCGTCGGCGGCGGCGCGCCGCGCAGCCGCATCAGCGCGTACAGGATCGCGCCGGCGACGAGCTGGCGCGCGGCCGCCATGTACAGCGGCGGGAAATCCTCGATGGCGATCCGGATCGCGAGATAGGTCGAGCCCCAGATCACATAGAGCGACACCATCGCGCCCGCGATCGCGAACGCCGGCGCATTGCGGTGGTTCACGCCGCCGGACGTAGCGTGTTCGCCGTGAGACTGCTGGCTGGTTCCGGACGTGGCGACTAGCGTCCTTGCGTCATCTTCAGCATCACGAGCGGCGTCTTCAAGATGATGCCGAGCTCGGTGCGCAGGAACGTGTCGAACCGTTCGAGCGACGCGGTGTAGGCGAGGTCGTAGAGCAGCTTGATGCGCATGTCGTCGGCGAGCGAGCCCTTGGTCTCCTCGAGCTGCCACGGGTTCTGCAGCGTCGACGCGAGCTTGCCGATCTCGCTGCCCTCGGGAATCGCGCCGGTGTAGCCGAGCGAGATCTGCGCGAGCCCGGTGATGCCGGGCTTCACGTCGCGCATGCGCTCTTCGAACAGCGGGATCGCATAGGACAGATTCTGGAGCAGCTCGGGCCGCTCGGGCCGCGGTCCGACGAGACTCATCTTGCCGCGAAGCACGTCCCAGAACTGAGGGAGCTCGTCGAGCCGCGACTTGCGCAAGAACCTGCCGACGCGCGTGATGCGCGGATCGTCCGCGCCCGCGACGACGACGCCGGTCTTCTTCTCGGCGTCGTTCACCATCGTGCGGAACTTGTGCATGTCGAACTCGTCGAACTGGAGGTGTTTGACTCCGTTGTGGTTCGACGTTGCACGCAAGCTGCCCGCGCGGCGCTGCCGGAACAGGATCGGGCCCGGCGAGTCGAGGTAGATCGCCGCCGCGATCACCGGCATCAGCGGCGCCGTGACGGCCAGTCCGACCGCCGCGCCGAGTACGTCGATCGCCCGCTTGGCGAAACGAACGCTGCGTAGCATGGCCGACCGTACCACGTCACTGCTATGGTCGCCCGAGATGGCGGCATTGGCTGCACCGATCCGGCTCAGCGTGCCAGGCACGCTGCGCTATCGCGCGCTCGCGGTGCGCCTGGTGGCGGAGGCCGCGCGCCTGGTCTCCGGATCGTCGCGCAAGGATCCGAACGACAATCTGGCCAACGACGTGCGCGATCCGTTCGACACGGCCGTGGTGTCGGCGTTCGCCGAGATCTTCAACAACGTCGCGATCCACGCATACAAACGTCACGGCGGCGGTCTAATCGAGGTCGCCATCACGCCGACCGACCGCGAGCTCATCATCGAGCTCACCGACGACGGTGCGCCGTTCGACATCGACGAGGTCGCACCACTACCGTCGGACCTCGACGACACCACCTTACCGGAGGGCGGGATGGGGATTCACATCGCAAAGACCATGCTCGACGAGATGACCTACGAGCCAGGGCCGCCCAACTTGTGGCGGCTTCGCAAAGTCCTGACCGCCGCTGTTTCCAACGGGAGGAGCTGAGCGTGGCCAGCCCATTCGACGTCCAGCGCCGCGACACCGAGACCACACTCGTGGTCCGCGGCTCGCTCGACATCAACACCGCCCCGCCGCTCGCCGAAGAGATCGACAAGATCGTGGCGGGACGGCCGAAGAAGGTCGTCGTCGACCTCGCCGGGCTCGATCTGATCGATAGCTCCGGCGTCGCCGCGCTCGTCAAGCTCTACAAGGGCGTGCGCTCGGGCGGCGGGACGATCGCGATGACCGGCGTGCGCGACCAGCCGCTCGCGATCTTCAAGCTGCTGCGCATGGATAAGGTGTTCAACCTGTGAGCGAAGCGAACCGTCCGTATAGGCGAGCGCTTCGCGAGCCGATGATCAGGCGCGGTCCGAACGGAGCGCGCCTGTGAGCTTGGACGCGATCGGTATCGTCAGCGAGGACCCGGCCCGCTCGGTCGCGTTCTACGGCCTGCTCGGCGTCGCGATCACGCGGTTCCAGGATTCCGACCACTACGAAGCCACGCTGCCGAGCGGCATGCGGCTCATGCTCGACTCGGTCGGCATGATCAAGAGCTTCGATCCGTCCTACGAGCACAAGCGCGGCGGCGGACCGGTGCTGTGCTTCAAGCTGGACTCGGCGGCGGCCGTCGACGCGATGTTCCAGACCATCACCGGCGCCGGCCATCGCGCGATCAAGGCGCCGTGGGACGCGTTCTGGGGCCATCGCTACGCGTGCGTCGCGGATCCCGACGGTAACCAGGTAGATCTGTTCGCGCCCCTCTAGAGCGTGCGCACCGTGCGCGTTCTCGCGATCACCAAGATCTTTCCCAACGCCGCCGAGCCGCTGTCGGCGCCGTTCAATCGGCAGCAGTTCGCCGAGCTCGCGAAGCTGTGCGACCTCGACGTGATGGCGACGATCCCGTGGTACCCGGGCGCGGGCCTGTTCGCGCGCTGGTCGAGCGCCGGCAAGCTCGCGCGCGTGCCGTCGCGCGAGACGATCTCCGGCATCGCCGTCACGCATCCGCGCACGCTGTTCGTGCCGCGGCTCGCGCACGCGACGTGGGGGCCGCTCTATGCCGCGTCGATCGCGCCGGTCGTGCTGCCGCGCCGCGGCAAGGTCGACGTCGTGCTCGGCTCGTGGGCGTACCCCGACGGCTTCGCGGCGATCGTCGCCGCGCGCGTGCTCGGCGTGCCCGCCGTCGTGAAGCTCCACGGCTCCGACATCAACTTGATCGCGAAGGAACCCGGGCCGCGGCGCATGCTCCAGTGGGCGCTGCCGCACGCCGTGCGCGTGGTCGCGGTATCGAAGGCACTCGGCCACGAAGTCGCGCAGCTCGGCGTGCCATCCGATCGAGTTCGCATCGTCATGAACGGCGTCGATGCGGCGCTGTTCCAGCCGCGCGATCGCGCCGCCGCGCGGGCCGAGCTCGGTCTGCCTGACGGACCGCTCGCGGTGTACGTCGGCAACTTGAAGCCCGAGAAGGGCGTGCGCGAGCTCAACGCGGCATGGCCGAGCGTGACACGCGCGGTGCCGGATGCGCTGCTCGCGATGGTCGGCGGCGGGCCGCTCGCGTCCGAGCTCGGCGGCGAGCGCATCCGCATGATCGGCGCGCAGCCGCTCGATCGCGTGCCGGTGTGGATGGCCGCCGCCGACGTGATCGTGCTGCCGAGCCACGTCGAGGGCACACCCAACGTCGTGCTCGAGGCGCTCGCGAGCGGCCGGCGCGTCGTCGCATCGCAGGTCGGCGGGATTCCAGACCTCATCACGAGCGCCGCGCTCGGTGCGATGGTCCCGCCGCGCGATCCCGACGCGCTCGCCGCGGCAATCGCGACCGCGCTGCGCACGCCGTACGATCCGGCCGAGGTCAGCTCGCTCGGCGCGCGCGGCGGCTGGGCGGCGAGCGCGGCGGCGTTGCACGCAGTGCTCGAAGATGCGCTACGGTCGTAGCGTGGAGCCCGACGACTGGTGCGACGAGGAAGAGCCGGTTCGGGTCGGCCTGATCGCCGAGCTCCAGCGGATCCGCCGCCGCACGATCGCGCGGCCGTGGACCGTGATCGCGGTCGCGGCGCTGATCACCGGCGCGATCTCGTATCGCATCGTCACGCACAAGGGCGCGGTCGATGCCGAGGTCGTGCTCGCGCTGACCGAAGGCACGATGGCCGCGCGCCACACCGGGCTCCCCGTCGAAGAGCTGCGCGCGTACGTCGAGTCCGTGCTGATGCCCGACGACAAGCTCGACGCGCTGATCGAGCGGCGCGACCTCTTCCACCTGCGCCACCGCCTCGGCAACGAGTACGCGCGCGAGGAGCTGCGCAGCCAGTTCGAGGTCGAGATCTGGAGAAACACGTTCATGATCGACGACTCCGATGCGAGCCACTCGGCGCGCATCGGCATCACGGTCAGCGATACCGATCCCGATCGCGCGTACGAGCTCGCACGCGACCTCGCCGCGATCGTGATCGAGACCGCAAACGAGCGGCGCGCCGATCAGACCAAGAAGCTCGCGGACGACATCGCGGCACTCCGCGATCAGCTCGAGAAGCGCCTCACGCAGATCGATCGCGACATGACCCGCGACGAGCACGAGGTCCAGGACGCCCGTGCGGCTGGGCGACAGGACCGTGCGGAAACGCTCGATCTCGAGTTGGCACAGCTGCGCAACGAGCAGAAGACCGCGAATCACACGCTCGAGACGATCAACGGCAGCCGCGACGCCGCCGCCGATCAGATCGCCGCCGCGGGCCTCGACGTCAACCTCGAGGTCGTCGACGAGCATCGGCCGCGTGAATCGGATCACCGCAACTTCGTGCTGGCGATCGTGATCTTCGTGATCGCGTTCGGCGCGTCACTCGGCTCCGCGCTGCTGGTCGGAGCATTCGATTCGCGCGTTCATGACACGGATGACATCGAGCGCCTGGGCCTCACCGTGCTCGGACACCTCCCCGGATTCCCAGGCGATCACGTCGGCTCGCTCGAAGCGCGTGGCGTGTCGCGCCGTCGTGTACCATCGTTCACGAGATGGCGTTGGCTCCGATAACTCCCCGCGACCGACTTCAGCGCCTCGTCGATCTCGCGAAGAAGACGCTCGGCTACTGGTGGCTGATCGGCGCGTTCGCGCTGGTCGGCGGCGCGCTCTCGCTGACGTTCGCGCTCACGCGCGGTCGCCGCTACGAGTCATCGTCGGTGCTGTTCTATCAGGAGCGCATCCAGTCGAGCATCCTGTCGAATCGCGAAGAGGTCGTGCAGCGCAACCTCGGCGATCGATTCCGCGAGCTCTTGCTCGCGCGCGCGCAGCTCGCGCTGATCGTCGCCGATCCGAAGCTCGATCCATATCCCGGCATCGATCCCGAGCTCGCCGTCGACAAGCTGCGCCAGGCGGTCAAGTTCGAGAGCCGCGGCGGCAACAACTTCCGCATCGTCTACAACGATGCCGATCCGGATCGCGCGCAGGGCATCGTCGCGAAGCTGACGAAGATGCTCCAGGACAAGGACGAAGCGCTGCGCAACGACTCCGCGCAGCTCACCGTCAACTTCATCACGAAGCAAAAGGAAGAGGCGGCGGCCGAGCTGACCAAACGCACGCAGGCGCTCGCCGAGTTCCTCACGAAGCATCCCGAGTTCGCGCAAGACGCGACGACGGCCAACACCGAAGGCGCGTCGATCCGCGCGATCAAGAACGCGAACAAGCCGCAGCAAACCGGCAACCCGCGGCTCTACGCGCTCGAGCGCCAGCGCGAGCGCATCCAGGCGCGGCTCGAGGCGAGCCCCGATTCACCACCGGTCCGCGTGCAGTTGCCGCCGTCGCCGGAGCGCGCCGCCGCCGAAGCCGCGGTCTCCGAAGCGCAGCGCGAGCTCGCCACGGCGCAACGCGAGCTCGAGGACGCGCTCGCCAAGTACACCGACAAGCACCCGACGGTGATCAACGCGCAGGAGCGCGTGCAGGCCGCGCAGGAGCGGCTGCGCCACATGCAGGCCGCCGTGCCGCCCGATATCGAGACGCCAGTCGCGCCGGCCTCGCCTGCCGATCGCACGAAGCTGCAAAAAGAGCTCGCGCAGATCGAGTCGCAGATCGACAACGAGCAGCGCGCCGGCTCCAGCAAGGGCAGTGCGGCCCCGAGCGCCGAAAGCACGAACTGGATCGTCGATCTCGAGACGCAGCACGCCGAGCTGCGCCGCCAGCAGACCGAGCAGCGCGAGCGCGTCGCCACGCTGGCCGACAGTGTGTTCCGCGCGCAGCTCGACGCGAGCCAGAAGATCGCCGAGCAAGGCGGCCGGCTCTCGGTCGTCGACCCCGCGTTCAAGCCGATCCGGCCGAGCGGACCCGGCAAGACGATCTTCTTGCTCGCCGGCATGGTCGTGTTCCTCGGCCTCGGTGGCGCGCTCGCGCTCGGGCTCGCGATCATCGACGACCGGCTGTATCGCCGCGAGGATCTCGACGCCGTCGGCGTGCCCGTGCTCGCCGTCATTCCCCCCATGACGCTCGTGACCAAGCGCAGGAAGCACTCGTGAGTAAGCGAACCGGACGATACGGCGAGATTCCAGGCTCGAGCGAAGTCAAGCCAAGCCGCGCGCCGTTGCCGCTCGTCACGCAGCCGATGGTGCCGCTCGAAGACGCAGGCGCGCTGAGCGGCGCGACGCTGACCGACGGCGCGATCGCGCCGCTGCGCACCGAAGCGAACGCGGCCGTCGTGTTCAGCAAGGCGACCGTCGTCGCGCCCGCGCTGGCGCGAGCGCACTCGCCGGCCGGCCCGCCGCCCGAGATCGGGCTGACGCAGCACCACCTGCCCGAAGGCGAGGATCTCGATCCGCGGCTCGTGCTGCTGTCGGATCCCGATTCGGACCGCTCGGCGTCGTTCCGCGTGCTGCGGCACCACCTGCTCGAGCTCGGGCGGCCGCAGGTGATCGTCGTGTCGAGCCCGCTGCACGGCGACGGCAAGACCACGACCGCGATCAACCTCGCGCTCGCGCTCGCCGAGTGCGGCCGCTCGAAGGTCCTGCTCGCCGAGGCGCACCTGCGCCGGCCGCAGATCGGCGCGGCGGTCAAGCTCGTGCCGCCGTGGTGCTTCGCCGAGCAGCTCGCAGCGCACCGCAACCAGCCGATGTTGCCGTGGAGCCTCGTCGAGATCCCGCAGCTGTGGCTGCACGTCGCGGCGGTCAACCCGCGGATCGAGAAGACGCAGCTGCTCGACGCGCCGGCGTTCGCGATCGCGATGGAGCGGCTGCGCCTGGTTTACGACCACGTCGTGATCGACGCGCCGCCGGTGCTCGGCTCCGCCGACGTCAATCTCATGTCGGATGCCGCCGACGCGGTCGTGCTCGCGATTCGCGCCAAGCGCACGACCACGCGCGAGGTCCGCAAGGCGATCGATCAGGTCGGCGCGTCGAAGGTCGTCGGCACCGTGCTCTGCATGTGATCACTGCGTGAACAGCTCGGCCTCGAGCACGACGGTCGCACTGCGCTGCATGATCGCGAGCTCGTGCCGCGGTTCGCCGGGCAGCACGGGCCAGCGAAATTCGGGGAACGAGGGATCGAACTCGACGACCTTCCCGTGCTCGCGCACCCAACCCGCCGTCGCTGTCGCGGCGAGCGCCGCGTCGTGCGACGTGTACTGCACGCGGTAGTCGCTGACCGACTCGCCGACGTCCGCGGCACTGAAGTCGACCAAGACGGCGTCGGTGCCGAACGCCGCGCCGGCGGGGTAACCGAGAGTGATGAGCTCCGGCGACACCAAGGCCGGCAACACGAACGCTTGCGCGAGCCCGTACGACTGGATGTCTTCGAGCACGTGGATCGTCTGCACGTCGCCGGGCTCGAGCAGCTCGGGCGGCACGTACGTTGCGGCCGCGGTATAGGTCGGCGGCAGTGTGATCTTTGTGCCATTCACGGTCGACAATGTCGTCTCGACCGAGCCACCGCCGAGCGGCGCCTGCACGTCGACCGAGCCGAGCGTCAAGCCCGCCGCGAAATCGACCGGCACCTCCGCCACCGGCTGCTCGTACGATTCGTCGTGACGGATCAACACCTCGGCCTGACCGACCGCGACGAGGTCGTGAAGGCCCGCCGTCACGGGAATGGCGAAGCTCTCGCCGGGAGCGTACTGCTCGTCGAAATCGCCGATCGCGACCTGGCCGCCCTGCACGACCTCGCCGGTGACCTGGACCTGCGGTCCGCTCGGCGGCGGCGTGCAATCCAGCTGCGGCCACGGCACGAGCGGCGCGTACAGCTCGCTCGCGAGCTCAGCGGCGGTCGCGAACAGCTCTTCGACCTGCACCGAGCCATCCGTGCGCCGGCACGCGACCGCGATCGTGCCGTCGACGGAGGGAATCTCGTACAGCCCGGCGCGTTCGGAGTGCGAGACTTGCTCGATCGTCGTCCAGTCGCCGCCGAGCGGCTTGAACGCGGTCGCGAGCGGCTGCGTGGCGAGCGAGAACGGCAGCGTCGGCGTGCCGGAGCAACCGGCGACGAGCGCGAACGCCACCGCGATTCGCATGCGCGCCTAGGGTAGCGCACAACTCGCGAGATCGAGCAGCTTGCGGCGCGCGGTCTCCCAGGCTCCCTCGTCGGTGGGCCACGCCGGTGCGCCGCTGCCGTCGCCGAGCGCGCGCTGCATGATCGACGCTGCGAGGGCTTCTGTCGCCGTCGGCGCGCAGCGCGACGCGAGCTCGAGCAGCGCGCGATCCTGAAGGCCGCGGCGCAATTCTTCGAGCCGCAGCGTCGGGTGGCAGCCGGGCAGCGCGAGCACGCCGTCGAGGTTGCCGTGATCTTCGCCGTCGTCGAAGCTGCGCGCGTCGGCGTGCGCGTCGAGCGGCCGCGGCGGCAGCCCGCGATGGTTGTAGCGATCGGCCCAGTACAGCGCCTGCCACGCGTACCAGTACGGGATGCCGTAGCGCCACGCGATCCAGCCCCACGTGCGCGGCCCCGGTGGCGCACCATCGACGACCATCGAGCCGGCGCTCGGCGGCGCGCCGTTGTACGTCCAGTCGCCGCGGCGCGGCTTCAGCGTCACGTAGCGATCGATCAGGTCGCCGTACTCGGCGCGCGGCTCGTCGGTGACCGCGAACAAGAACCGGCCCGACCCGCCGCCGGCGGCACGCACGCGCTCGGCGAGCGCGCGAACTCTGGCGCGTGCGGCGTCGCCGTGAGGCTCGTCGATGGGGATCGAGAACGGCAGCTTGCCGCTGCCGCGGGTCGCCGCGATCCACGCCGGCACTTCCGCCGGATCGCGCAGCTTCACGGGCACGAACGGCGCGTCGTCGAGCATGCTCTGTCGCGCCGGCCATGCCTCGAGCGGGATCGCCGGCGACAGCAGCACGCCGCGATCGCGAAACATCTCGACGCATGCTCGATCGCGCTCGGCGGGCAGTGCGAGCGAGCTGCCGATCACGCGCGGATCGTATTCGGCCCACGCGCCGATCGGCGGCGGCGGCAGCGTCACGCGCGCGATGCGAAGCTCGACCGGGTACAGCCCGCCCGCGAACAGCACGCCGTAGTGCACGCCCGGCGCCGCCGCTCGCGGGATCGCGATCTGGAAGTAGTCGGTCCCTTCATCGGGGACGAGCTCGTCGGGGTAGTCGCCTTCGCCGCGCCCACCCGTGCCGTAGAGCGCGGTCGAAGCGTGGCGCACACGCACGGTGAGAGCCGCAAACGCCAGCACGTTCGCATCCGGAATCGCCAGGATCGCCGTTCCAGCGCCGTGAAGCACCTGAATGCCGAGCGTTTCGCCGCGCGCGGCCGCGAGCGACACGGTCTTGCCATCGAACCACGGCGAAACCGCGGGGACCGGGTCGCCCAGGCGAATCGCAGTCTCGCCGACGACGTGGACGCCCGCCGGTGACGGGGTGCCGCACGCGATCAGGACCGCGAGGGTTGCGACCCACGCACTGCGGGCGGTAGCGTGCCGATCGACGTGAACACGCCGATCATCGCATTCGCGAAGGACTGGCACGAGGATCCGACCTCGAATCATCACGTCCTGCGTGAGCTTGCCAGATCGAGACGCGTGGTGTGGCTGAACTCGATCGCGACGCGCACGCCGAAGCTGTCGAGTGGCCGCGATCTCGGCAAGATCACGCGCAAGCTGCGCGAGTTTGCGCGGGGCCCGGTCAACGTCGAGAACGACCTGTGGGTCTACACGCCGCTCGCGGTGCCGCTGCCGCATAGCGCCGCCGCACGGGCGATCAACCGCCAGATCCTGCGCGCGACGATTCGCCTGCTGCGCCTGCGGCTCGGCATCCGCCACTTCCAGCTGTGGACGTTCCTGCCGAACGTCGGCGATTACGTCGGCTCGCTCGGCGAGGACGGCGCCGTGTACTACTGCGTCGACGAGTGGTCGATGTTCGGCTATCTCGACCGCGCGCAAACCGTGGCCGCCGAGCGCGAGCTGCTCGGCAAGGTCGATGCGGTGTTCGCGATCAACGAGCCGCTCGCGCACGCCAAGCGCGCGATCAACACCAGCACCTACGTCTCGCCTCACGGCGTCGACCACGCCGCGTTCGCGCGCGCGCTCGATCCCGCGCTCGCCGAGCCCGCCGATCTCGCGGCGATCCCACATCCACGCCTCGGCTTCTACGGCACGCTGCGCGACTGGGTCGATTACGAGCTGATCGCGCACGTCGCGCGCACGCGGCCGGATTGGCACGTCGTGCTGCTCGGTCAGGAGCTCTGCGACACGAGCGCGATTCGCGGCCTGCCGAACGTGCACTTGCTCGGGCAGAAACCGCACGGCGAGCTGCCCGCGTACTGCAAGGGCTTCGACGTCGGCCTGATTCCGTACAAGATCGACGAGCGCATGACGTTCGTGAACCCGCTCAAGCTGCGCGAGTACCTGTCGGCCGGCCTGCCCGTCGTATCGACGCCGGTGCCCGAGGTGCTGCGGTTTCCGGAGCTGGCACGCGTGGCGGCGACGCCGGCGACGTTCGAGGCCGCGATTGCCGCGGCACTCGCAGAGACTTCACCGTCGGCGCGAGCGCGCCGATCGCAAGCAATGACGAACGAGACGTGGTCGGCGCGCGTGGCCCAGGTCGTGCACACCGTCGACGAGATCTTCGAGAGGAAACACCATGGCTAGGTTTCGCGCGGGCATGATCGGTGCCGGCAACATCTGCGAGTATCACGTACAGGCGGTCAAGAAGCTGGCCCCTGAAGTCGAGCTGGTCGGCATCGTCGATCTCGATCACGCGCGGGCGCAGGCCAACGCGGAGAAGTGGGGAACCACCGCGTACGACAGCCTCGACGCGATCGTCGCCGCCGGCGCGAACGTGATCCACGTGCTGACGCCGCCGTCGGCGCACGGCCGCGTTGCGCGGGCAGCGCTCGAGAAGGGCTGCCACGTGCTGATCGAGAAGCCGATCACCGAGGATGCCGCCGAGGCGCTCGCGATCGGCGAGCTCGCGAAGTCGAAGAACCTCGTCGCCAGCGTCAACCACTCGCTGCTCTACGATCCGCAGATCAAGCGGGCACTGGATCTCGTGCGCAGCGGCGCGCTCGGCCAGGTCGTCTCCGTCGATATTCTTCGCGGCTCGGAGTATCCGCCGTACGAAGGTGGCGCGCTGCCGCCGTGGTACCGCGACGCCGGCTATCCGTTCCGCGACATCGGCGTGCACTGCCTGTACTTGATCCAGGAGCTGCTCGGGTCGATCGAAGACGTCGACGCCGACTGGTCGTCGCTCGGCGGCGATCCGAACCTGGCGTTCGACGAGTGGCGCGCGCTCGTCAAGTGCAAGCGCGGGCTCGGCCAGTTCCAGCTCACGTACAACACCAAGCCGATGCAGTCGCAGATGATCATCCACGGCACCAAGAGCGTGCTGCGCGTCGATCTGTTCGCGATGTTCCACGGCAAGCGCGGCTCGACGCCGCTGCCGAAGGCCGCCGAGCGCCTCGTCAACGCGTTCACCGATTCGATCCAGCCGCTGATCGACGTGCCGATCGGCGTGTGGAAGTTCGTGCGCAAGGAAGTGCAGAGCTATCAGGGCCTGCGCGACCTCGTCGCCGATTTCTATCGCCGCCTCGCCGCCGGCGAGCCGCCGCCGGTTGCGGTCGAAGACGCTGCACAGGTCGTCAAGTGGGTCGAGGACGTCGCGCGCCGCGCCGACGGCGATCAGGAGCAGCGGCTCGCGCGCTTCACGCTGGCGTCGCGCGTGCCGTTCCTGGTCACCGGCGCGTCGGGCAACCTCGGCAAGGCCACGGTCAAGCGCCTGTTGTCGGAGGGCCATCGCGTGCGCGTGTTCGTGCGCCGCATTCCCGAGAATCCGATCGACGGCGTCGAGTACTGTTTCGGCAACCTCGGCGATCCCGACGCGGTCGATCGCGCCGTGCTCGGCGCGGATCGCGTGATTCACGTCGGCGCCGCGATGAAGGGCGGCTGGCCCGAGCACAAGGGCGGGACCGTCGTCGGCACGCAGAACGTGATCGACGCGTGCCGCCGCCACGGCACCAAGCAGCTCGTGCACATCTCGTCGATGTCCGTCGTCGATTGGGCCGGCTCGTCGGGCAACGGCCCGGTGAGCGAAGGCACGGCGCTCGAGCCGCGCGCCGACGAGCGCGGCGCCTACACGCGCGCGAAGCTCGAAGCCGAGAAGCTCGTCGCCGATGCGGCCGCGAACGGCTTGCCCGCCGTGATCCTGCGCCCCGGTCAGATCTTCGGCGGTGGCATCCCGCTGATCAACGGCGCGGTCGCGCGGTCGATCCCAGGTTCTGGGGGCGGTCGCTGGCTCGTGCTCGGCGACGGCAAGCTCGAGCTGCCGCTGGTCTACATCGACGACGTCGTCGACGCGATCATGAGCTGCGTCTACAAGAACCTCACGCACGGCGAGGTCATCCAGATCATCGATCCCGAGCACCTCACGCAGGAAGACGTCCTCGATCTCGCGGGCGGGAAGAAGCGGATCCTGCGCGTGCCGCGGCCCATCGTGTTCGCGCTCGGCAAGCTCAGCGAGTACCCGCTCGGTGCGCTCGGCCGGCAAAGCCCGGTCGCGGTGTATCGCTTGAAGTCGGCGATGGCCCGGCTGCGCTACGAGAGCGGCCGCGCCGCCGCACTGCTCGGCTGGCAGCCGCGCGTGGGTGTTCGCGAGGGCATCAAGCGCGTCAGCTTTTGAACGGCATCGCGACCGGTAAATGCGCACATAGCGGCGGCACGGCAGTGGCAATGGTCCGGCCACATGCTCCGCCTCGCGCTGAAAGTTGCCGCTGCCGCCGTCGATCGCGACCGCCCGCTCGTCGCCAACCTCGTCATCACGAAGCGCTGCAACCTCAGCTGCGGCTACTGCTTCGAGTACGACAAGGTCTCGCCGCCGGTGCCGCTCGAGGTCTTGAAGGCGCGCATCGATCATCTGGCGGCGCTCAAGACCGTGTTCGTCACGCTGACCGGCGGCGAGTCGCTGATGCATCCCGACGCCGTCGAGATCGTGCGTTACGTGCGCGCGCAGGGCATGACACCGTTCCTCAACACCAACGCGTTCCTGCTGACGCGCGAGATCATCGCCCAGCTGAACGAGGCCGGCCTCTACGCGATGCAGATCAGCATCGACAACGCGCGGCCCAACGAGGTCTCCAAGAAGTCGCTCAAGACGATCCTGCCGAAGCTGCGCTTGCTCGCCGACCACGCGCGGTTTCGCGTGCGGATCAACACCGTGCTCGGCTCGAGCCCGCCGGCCGAGGCGATCGAGGTCGCGCGTACGGTCACC
>Ga0268266_10003377_pt1 | contig 15983 bp, 16 predicted proteins | sample KBSS13metaG_FD_190356 | JGI IMG/M metagenome (GOLD analysis project Ga0268266, IMG submission 190356) | Switchgrass rhizosphere microbial communities from Kellogg Biological Station, Michigan, USA - KBS S1-3 metaG (SPAdes) (version 2) | ecosystem: Host-associated > Plants > Roots > Rhizosphere...
TTCTCCATGGTCACTTCCGCGGTGAACGCGCTGGAGGATGAGGTCGCGCCGCCGGTGCAGGACATCGCGCCGCCGGTTCGCACCCCTGCCCGGACGACACGCAGTGCGGCGACCAGCGCTGCCCAGACACCGGCCGGCGCGACGCGCAACGGCCGCACCCGGCAGACCCCGGCCCAGGCCAATCCCAGCCGCGCCTGGGTCCAGCTGGCGACCGGCTCGAACCGGGCCGGCCTGATCTTCACCTTCGGCCAGTTCCGCCAGCGGGCAGGCGCCTTGCTGAGCGGCCGGGCGCCGATGGCCGGGCCCAACCGGCTGCTCGTCGGGCCCTTCCCGAACGAGACGGCGGCCAACAGCTTCGCGCGGCAGCTGAGCGCCCGCGGCGTGCCGTCGCACAGCTGGACAAGCGACGCCGGGCAGCGGATAGACCAGCTGCAAGCAGCCGCATCCGATGACTCCCGCTCCTCCTCCAGCCGAACCCGGACCGCCGCCAATGAGCGGAGCAGCACGGGAACGCGAAACGCGCGGGGAGCCGGCAGCAGCCGCAGCGAGCGGAACGGCAGCCGGACCGAGCGGGGCAGCAACAGCCGGAACGAGCGCAGCGCCGCCAACAGCAGCGGCCGGAACCGCAGCGGCTCCGCGAGCAGCAGCAACAGCGGCAACGGCCGGAGCGGGACCAGTAGCAGCCGGAGCGGCCGCAACAGCAGCGCCAATACCCGCACCGCCAGCAATTCCAGCCGGGACCGCTCAAGCAGCAGCAACGGCAGCGGACGGAGCAGCACCCGCAACAGCAGCAGGCAGACCTCAACGGCCACCGCTCGCTCATCTCGCGGCGGATCCGCTGGCCAGTCGCGGACGTCGTCACGCCGAGGACGATAGGGCGAGCCGCGGCCCGCGCGACGCCTTTCAGCGGGACCGCGACCGGATCATCCACTCCGTCCCGTTCCGCCGGCTGCGGCACAAGACCCAGGTCTTCGTCGCGCCCGACGGCGATCATTACCGGGTCAGGCTGACCCACAGCCTGGAGGTCGCGCAGATCGGCCGCACCATGGCCCGCGCGCTGGGCCTGAACGAGGATCTGACCGAGGCGCTCTGCCTCGCCCATGATATCGGCCATCCGCCCTTCGGCCATGCCGGCGAGGATGCGCTGGAGGCGGCGATGGCCGCCGCGGGCGGCTTCGACCACAATGCCAATACTTTGCGCCTGCTGACCCGGCTGGAATGCCCCTATCCGCGCTACGACGGCCTCAATCTCAGCTGGGAGACGCTGGAGGGGCTGGCCAAGCATAATGGCCCGGTGACGGGCGCTTTGCCCTGGGCGCTGGCGGAGGCGAACGCCGAATATGATTTCGCGCTGGAGACCTGGCCGGGCCTTGAGGCGCAGGTCGCGGCGATCGCCGACGACATCGCCTATGACAATCACGACATCGACGACGGGTTGCGCGCGGGCCTGTTCACGCTCGAGACCTTGCTCGCCGAGGTGCCGCTGGTCGCGGAGGCCTGGACGCATGTCACGGCCCGCTATCCGGGCCTGTCCGAAAGCCGGCTGGTCCCCGAACTGGTCCGCGACCTGATCGGGCGGATGGTCAATGACGTGCTGACGGAGACCGAGGCGCGCGCGGCCGACATCGCGTCGATCGACGAGGTTCGTGCCGCCGGCCGCCAGCTGGCGGGCTTCTCACCCGCGGTGGCGGCACAGGAGCGGGCGCTGAAGCGCTTCCTCTATGCCAATATGTATGACGCGCCGTCGGTGAAGGCGGTCCGCGTCGAAGCACAGCAGATTCTCGCGAGGCTCTTCGCCGCCTATCGCGACGATCCGGGGCGGCTGCCCGAACCCTGGCGGCCCGCGAGCGGGGACCCGGTCGCGGTCGCCCGCCGGGTGGGCGATTTCATCGCCGGCATGACCGACCGTTACGCCGTTCGGCGATATGAAGCGTTGTTTGGTCCGTCGCCCTTGCACGACATTTGACGGAGGCTGGCATGACCCTGTTCGAGATCGCCATTTTGGTCGCCGCGATCGGCGCGGCGCTGATTGGAGGCCTGTTCTTCGCTTTCTCGACCTTTATCATCCGCGCGCTCGCGCTGCGGCCGGCGGGGGAGGGGATGGCGGCGATGGTCTCGATCAACCGGGTCATCCTGCGCTCCTTGTTCATGCCGGCCTTCTTCGGCACTGCCTTGCTCGCTGGCTTGATCGGCGGCTGGACGGTCACCCATTGGGGACCTGCTTCCTGGTGGCTGGCGACCGGCGCCGGGCTCTATCTGGTCGGCAGCATCGGCGTGACGATGATCTGGAACGTGCCGCTCAACAATGCGATCGACCGTGCCGATCCGGCCGCGGACAATGCGGCGCTCTGGGCGGATTATCGCCGCCGATGGAGCGTCTGGAACCACGTCAGGACCTTGGCCTGCCTCGCCGCCGCGGCCGCCTTCATTGCCGCACTGGCCTAACGGAAACGCCGGGCGACGCGCGCCTGCCAGAGGACCAGCAAGGGGACGAGGCACAGCTCGGCGGCAAGCGCGACATGGTGCGCCGCCGAGGGGGCGTCGCCCCACGAGAGGCCGAGCGCGCGGGCCAGGCCGCCGAGGATGAGCGCGGCGCAGGCCCAGCGAAAGCGCTCCGTCCGCCGCTCGATCGCGGGCAGACAGGACAGCAGGGCCACGCCAATTCCCAGAAACAGGCCCGACAGGTAGCGATAGTGGCTGAGCAGGTCCGGCGCCGCCTGCCCCGGCTCGACCCCGACCAGCATCGCCGGGCCTTCGACAATGCCCTTCAGCCCGAACCAGAAGGGGGACAGGCAGCCGAGCGCGATGGCCGCCTGCAGGAGCCTTTTCTCGCTGTCGCGCCTCAATCCAGCCGGTCCAGCCCGCGCCGGTGGCGGAGCAGCAGCAGCGCCGCCATCACCCCCATGCCGAGCAGGAAAGGCGCGCAATAGATCAAGATGTCCGCGCCTTGCTGGCCGGCATGGCTGTTGCCGATATTCCAGGAGGCGCCGGAGACCACGACGAGGGAGATGGCGAAGGTCGACCAGATCGGCCGCGGGCGGCCAGGCGTGGACGGCGTGAACAGGATCGCGGTGGCGGTGGCGACGAAGATACCGGCCTGCACGATCAGCATCACCAGGATGATGGTCTTCATGGTTCAGGTCCCCCTTCGGCGAACGTTGGCATGCGAGGCCAAGCGCGGCAATGACCTAGCCTGCTGTTCTCGCGACCGGAATACCCGCAGTCGCTTGTCGTCCCGAGGGACAGATTACTCTCTCTCCAGTGCGATCCGCATGGCCCGGGGGCTTTGGCCCTCGAGGAAGCTGAGCAGAAGATCGTAGGGAGAGCTGCGAAAAAACCGGCTGGCCAGAGCCTCCGGAGAGCCGGGTTTCGCATTCGAGTCCGGTAGGAAGGCGCCCGTATGGGCAACGGCGTTCCGAACCGCGGCGAGCGCACCGATAATCTCCCACAGCGGGATGATTTCGCTGGAAGGACCGGGAGGCCAGGGGTCCTGCGCCTCGATGTTGAGAGTCTTGCCGGCGGGATCGTAGCTGTAGCTGGCGGCGCCCATCTGATTGTCGAACAGGAATTTATAGACCTTGGCGCGCGCGCTCCTGGTGGCCACGGCCTGACCGTCGGGACGTGTGATTATCTGTCCATGTGCGTCGAAGATCTGCTCGGAGTCCGAGGTTACCGCCGCGCGGGCCGCCAGCTCCAGGACCATCCAATAATAGAGATATTTCAGGGACCGGTCCTGCTCGGCGATCGCTTGCGCGAGCGTCTGGATCATGAGCCGGGCGCGAGGCGATCGGGCCATTTTCGGCAGGTCTCGTTCAAGCCGCTCGGCATGCTGGGACGCGGTCATGGGCGGCGCGAGATTGCCGCGATAGCCGGTCAAGTAAAAGGCGATGCTTTCCCCATGCGGGCCGCTGACATAATTGCCGAACGGGCTCGGGGCGGCTCCTCGTTCCGACGCCAGAATGGAGCAGATATCTGCGGCGACACCGCGCGCGTGGGCGCTGGCGTCTCCAGCGTTCAGGGCATGAAGGCTATGGAAAACGACGGCAAATAATGGCGTCTGACCGGCATAGGCTTGCGCGATATCATGAGCCCCCAGCGGATCGACGCGCCTCCCGAAATTCGGTTCGAGAAAGGCATTCATCGCGGCCATGAACGAGCCGCAATCCATGCCTTCGCCATAGGGTATGATGGAAAGGCCCTCCAGATCCTGCGGATTGTGCAGCATCGCGCCGGAGCAGAAGATCACGACGCGAAATACGGACGGCTGCGCGTGGGCCAGCGCGGCGTCGGTATGGAGCGGCGCGCCTATGAGCAGCGGGCGACGCGCGTAGAGGGACCGGATCTGGTCGAGCAGCATGGCCTGATCGAAGTCGATGCGATCATCTTCCACCTTGAAGAAAAGCCGTCCGGAAAATTCCGCAGTCCTGTCCAGAAGTTCGTGCTGCGGCGGGGGCTGGGATGGCGCCATGATCGTCGGGGGCGCCGGTCGATGTTCCGAGCGCCTGAGGCTGGTTACCGCATAAAAGCCCTGGACCAGGTCCACGGGCGCGGAGAAGTCCACGGTCTCGCTATCACCCGAATATTCGACACCCCCGCTGGCAGCGAACTGGTCTCTCAGGGGTCCAAGGCGGACGATGTCGACGCTCAGCATGGTGGGGCCGCGCCCGGGCAGTTGCGGGTCGGGGATTGCGAACGTGAGGACCAGCCCCTGGCCGTCAACCTTTCGGGCGTTCACGATCGTGGCCATCATCCTACTCAGGCGTAAGCGAGCAAAGCGTCGCGCTTTGCGAGCAGGGCGTCGAGATCGGCGGGCGCCGTTTCGAGCGCCAGGGCCTTTGACAGGCGCGCGGCTGCCGCTTCGGTGATCGGTGGGAGCGCATTCGCAAGCGCTTCATTGTCCGCCGCCTCGCCCGAGCAATGCAGGACCAGATCGCAACCGGCGGCCAGGGCGGCGGTGGCGCGGTCGGCGACGGGGCCGCTCAGCGCCTCCATGGCGATGTCGTCGGTCATCAGCAGGCCGTCGAAGCCGATCGCGCCACGGATCACATCGGCGATGATCGTGGGCGAGAGCGTGGCGGGCCGGTCCGCGTCCCAGGCGGGGTAGAGGATGTGGGCGGTCATCGCCATGGTCGCGCGGGCGGCGAGCGCGCGGAAGGGGGCGAGATCCTTTTCCAGCTCTTCCGGTGAGGCGTCGACGACCGGGAGCTTGTGGTGGCTGTCCGCGGTGGCGCGGCCGTGGCCGGGCAAATGCTTGATGACCCCCGCGACCCCGCCCTCGGCGAGCCCGTCAAGCATGGCCCGGCCCAAAGCGGCGACCTGCATCGGATGAGCGCCAAAGGCCCGGTCGCCCATGATCGCGTCCGCGCCCTCGTGCGCGAGGTCCAGCATCGGGGCGCAATCAGTATTGATCCCGGCCCTGGCGAGGACGAGGGCGATGGCGCGCGCATTGGCGCGGACGGCCTCGATCGCGCTCATCGGCGCCTTCTCGTAGAGCGCGGCGAAGCGCCCGGCGGCGGGAAAAGCGGGCCATGCGGGCGGGCGGAGCCGGGCGACGCGGCCGCCCTCCTGGTCGATCAGGACCGGCAGGTCCGCCCGGCCGCTGAGCGCGCGCAGGCTGTCGGTGAGGGCGCGGAGCTGAGACGGATCCTCGACGTTGCGCCCGAACAGGATGAAGCCCGCCGGGTCCGCGTCGCGGATCAGGCCTTGCTCGGCATCGGTGAGGACAAGGCCGCTGAGGCCGAGAAAGGCGGGGAGCATGGCCCCACTCTAGCAATCCCCTCCCCGCGAGGGGAGGGGATGCTTTGCGCTAGTTGACCGGCGTGCAGGCTTCGCCGGCGGCCTGGAGGCGGCGGCAGACATTGGCGCTGTCCGGGCCGGAGGCGCGGAGGCGGTGGAGGGTGCGGCCGCCCGCCTGGACCGGCACGACATTGTGCGAGAGCGGCGCCAGGTAACGGAAGCGCTCGGCCAAAGCGCGCCAGGCGGCGTTGGCGGCGGCGGGCGTCGAGAAGGCGCCGAGTTGGATCGCCGGACCGCCGGCGGCGGGCGCCGGGCGCGGCGGCTGGGCCGGGGCCGGCGCCGGACGGGCGGGCTGGGCCGTCGGAGCCGGAGCCGGCTGGGCCGGAGCAGGGCGGGCCGGCGGGGCGGCGGGCGCCTCGGCGGTGGCGCTGACGTTCAGCGTGCCGCGCGGATTGTTGCCTTCGCTGGCGGAGAAGCTGGCATTGCCCTCGCCCGAAAGATTCATGCCGCCGGGATTTTCGGGGCGCTGCTTGTAGTCGCCATTTTCCGCAACAATGACCTCATTGCCCTCACCGGACGAGCCGCGATTGCCGAGCCAGTAAAGGCCGCCGACGATCACGCCGATCGCGACCAGGCCGACCAGGATCGCGGTGACGAGCTTGGCGACGGACGGCCCGTCGCCGCCGTCATCCTCCTCGACCGCCTCGAGCCAGGGCAGCCGATCCTCGTCGGCCAGCTCGATCTCCTCGGCTTGCGCTTCGCTGCGATTTTCGTCGCTCATCCCGATACCCCTTCGCGCCCGCGAAGGCGGGTGCGCCTACATTTCAGTGGCCGCGGTCACCCCCATGATGCCCAGGCCATTGCGGACAATCTGCCCGATTGCGTCGGCCAACGCCATACGCGCCCGTGTCGTTTCGGGATTCTGTGCCAAGAGGAAACGCTTCGAAGGATCGTCATTACCGCGGTTCCACCAGGCGTGGAACGCCGCGGCGAGGTCATTGAGGTAGAAAGCGATGCGGTGCGGCTCGTGCGCCAAGGCCGCGCCCTCCACCTGGCGGGGGAAGGTGGCGGCCAGCTTCACAAGCGCCAGCTCCTCCTCGTCGAGCAGCGAAAGATCGGGGGTGCCGGCCAGCTCGATCCCCTCCGCGGCGGCGCGCTTGCCGAGCGAACTGATCCGGGCATGGGCATATTGGACGTAGAAAACCGGGTTGTCCTTCGACATCTCCACGACCTTGGCGAAGTCGAAATCCAGCGGCGCGTCGGCGCGGCGGGTGAGCATCATGAAGCGCACCACGTCCTTGCCGACCTCGCGGACGACATCGGCCAGGGTGACGAAATTGCCGGCGCGCTTGGACATCTTCACCGGCTCGCCGGCGCGGAACAGGCGGACCATGTTCACCAGTTTCACGTCCAGTTCGACGCGGCCGTCGGTGAGCGCGCTGACCGCGGCCTGGACGCGCTTCACGGTGCCGGCATGGTCGGCGCCCCAGATGTTGATCAGCTGGTCGGACTGCTCGGCCTTCTGGAGGTGATAGGCGACGTCGGCGCCGAAATAGGTCCAGCTGCCGTCCGATTTCTTCATCGGCCGGTCCTGATCGTCGCCGAACCGGGTCGAGCGGAACAGGGTCAGCTCGACCGGCTCCCACTCGTCATGCGGGTCGAGGCTCTTCGGCCGTTCGAGCGCGCCCTGGTAGACGAGACCCTTCTTCTCCAGCGCGGCCAGCGCGCGGTCGGCGGCGCCGCTCTTCTGCACCTCGGCCTCCGAGGCGAAGAGATCGTGATGGATGCCGAGCAGAGCGAGGTCGGCCTTGATCAATTCGATCATCGCCGCGACCGTGCGCAGCCGGAAGTCCACCAGCCACGCGCTCTCGGGCGCGGCGACGAAGCGGTCGCCATATTCGGCGGCCAGCGCCTGGCCGATCGGCACCAGATAATCGCCCGGATAGAGCCCTTCCGGGATCTCGCCGATCGCCTCGCCCAGCGCCTCGCGGTAGCGGAGGTGGGCGGAGCGGGCGAGGACGTCGACCTGGCCGCCGGCGTCGTTCACATAATATTCGCGGGTCACCTTGTGCCCGGCATATTCGAGCAGGCTGGCGAGCGCGTCGCCGACCACGGCGCCCCGGCAATGGCCCATATGCATTGGCCCGGTCGGGTTTGCGGAGACATATTCCACATTGACCGTCTCGCGGCTGCCGGCCGGGGTGCGCCCGTAATCGGCGCCCGCGTCGAGGATCGCGCGAAGCTCCTCCTCCCAGACCGCGCGGTCGAGGCGGATGTTGATGAAGCCGGGGCCGGCAATATCGGCGGCCGTCACGTCGGGCAGGGCGGCCAGGCGCGGCGCGATCAACTCGGCCAGCGCGCGCGGATTGGTGCCCGCCGGCTTGGCGAGGACCATGGCGGCATTGGTGGCGAGGTCGCCATGCGAGGGATCGCGCGGCGGCTCGACGGCGACGGCATTTCGCTTCAGCCCGGACGGCAGCTGGCCCTCGCCCTCAAGGGCGTCGAGCAAAGCGTCGAGATGCGCGGCGAAGCGGGCGTAAAGCGTCACGTCTGGTTCCAATGCAGAAAGGAAGGCGTGGCCCTAGACGAAGGCGGCGCGGATTTGAAGCGCGGCGGCCTCAGCGCCGGCAATATTCGGAGAGCAGGCGCGCGCCCGGCGAGCCGCGCGGGACGGAGGCTTCCGCCCTGCCGTCGGGCCGCGGACCGCTTTCCGCGACGCGGCGGCCGAAGACGTCATAGGAGGCGATGTCGAGCGGGACATGGGCCCGGCGCGCGCAAATATAGCGGTGGCGGGAGATCCGGCTCCGCACCCGCTGCGGGCGATCCACATTGTAGACATAGCGCAGGCTGATCTCGAAATTGTCGCCCCGCCGGACGAGCGAGTCGGGATTCACGAACAGCTCGAACTCGTTGCCGCGCCAGACCGGGCGCCAGCGCGGGCAGCTGCGGTCGGTCATGGGCGGGACCAGGGCGGTGCAGGGGTCCGATCCCGCCGCCGGCGCCGCGACCGGGCAATATTGGCCAAGCAGGTCCGCGAACACGGAGCGGGGCGCCACCGGCTCCGCCGCCGCGTCCGCCCCCGCCGCCTCGCGCTGGGAGAGGAGAATGCCGCGCGTGTCGTAGAGCCGGGTGCGGCGCACGGCGACGGTGCGCGCGGCGCAATCGAAATAGCGGTTCGTGACCCGGCTGCGCACGCCGCCGGCTTGCGGCACCGCATGGACGAGGCGCGTCACGATCTCGAACCCGGCGCCGTCGGGGCGCGCCGAGGCGGGATCGACGAAGGTCTCGGTCCCCGCATCATTGCCGAGCGCCCGCCAGGCCGGGCAGCGGGCCGGCAGGAACCGGGCCATGACGGCATGGCAGGCGTCCTCCACCTGCAGGAGCATCGCGGCGGCGAACAGTTCGAGCATCGTCTCACCTTCCTCAGCCTTCGCAATATTGGTCGAGCACGGCGGCGTTCGGGCCGCCTTCCAGCACCAGTTGCGCCTCGGCCACGTCGCCGCTGCTGTCCGCCTCCGCGAGCAGGACGCCGCCCGCATCGTAGAAGGCGCTGTGGCGGATGGCCCAGGTCCGGGCCGCGCAATCATAGCGGGAGAGCACCACGCCGCTGCGCATCCCGTCTTCCTGCGGGGCGGCGAAGACGACGCGGGTCACCACGTCGAAGCTCCGGCCATTGCGCTGCAAGGTGGCGGGATCGACGGACAATTCGGCGACAGGGTCCCGCCCGACGGCCCGCCAGGGCCGGCAATTCCGGGCCGCCCCGGGCAAAGGCAGGGCCTGGCACGGATCGGGCGAAAGCGCCTGGGCCAGCGCTGCCGCCATGAACAGGTCCAGCATCGTGTCTTCCTTCCCTCAGCGCGGGCAATATTCGGTCAGCACCACCGCTTCCCGCGCGTCCGGCAGGACCGGGGCGGGGTCGGTATAGCCTTCGTTCGGCTCTTCCTCGTCCAGCTGCACGCCGGCATCGTCATAGGCATGGCCGCGGCCCATGGCGACGGTGCGGGCGGCGCAATCGAAGCGGAAGCCGGTGGCGATGCTGCGGATCACGTCCTGCGCGGCCTCGGCATAGACGTAGCGGACGGTGATTTCGAAGGCGCTGCCGTCGCGGCGCAGCGAGTCCGGGTCCACCATGAGCTCGCCCTGCGTATCGCGGGAGAGCGTGAGCCAGGCCGGACATTCCGGCCGGCCCGAGGGCGGGCCCCAGGCATGGCAGGGGGCGGCCCGCGCCGGCGCGCCCGTGGCTGCCTGGCTCAGGGCCGCCGCGATGATCAGGTCCAGCATGCCACTCTACTCCTCAAGTCCTGCCCCGGGCCGGGCACCAGCCGCGCAGGATCGCGGCATGGGCCGAGCGGCCGCCGGCCGGCAGGTCACGCGCCATGGGGCCGTCGGGCCGGCCGTGCCGCAACGTCGCGCCCCTGACGTCGAAGGTGCGGCGGTCCAGCACCATGACGCTCTGCCGCGCGCAGGTGTAGCGATGGCGGGCGATCATGCTCTTCACGCCGTTCGGCTGGACCCGCGCGAAGATGAAGCGGACATCGATCTCGAACCGGCCGCCGTCGCGGCGCAACGAGGCCGGGTCGACGAACGCCTCGCTGCCCTCGGCGCGGTGGACGAGGCGCCAGTGCGGCGCGGGCGCCGCCTGGCTCGCTGCCTGGCTCAGGGCCGCCGCGATGACGAGGGTCAGCATGGTCTTCTCCTCAGGCTCAGCGGCGGGGGCAGAAGCGGTCCAGCGCGGCCCGGTTCGGGCTGCCGGGCGGGGAGGCGAGGGCGCGCCCGCTCGGCCTCGGCCCCGCGGGCAAGGGGGTGCCGGCGGCGCTATAATAGCGGGACTGAAGCAGGGTCCCCGTCTCTGCGGCGCAATCGAAACGATAGGTAACGATGCCGCTGCGGCTGCCGTTGCTCAGATCGGCGGCGAAGATCAGGCGAAGCCTGACCTCGAAGCCGTTGCCGTCCCGACGGACGGAGGCGGGCTCGGCGAACACCTTCGCCTCGGGGCCGTTATGGAGCATTTGCCAGTCGGGGCAGCCGGGGGGACCGGGCCTGTCGACCGCGTTGCAGGCATCCGACTGCAGCAAGGCGGCCGCGATGACGAGGGTCAGCATGGTCTTCTCCTCAGGCTCAGCGGCGGGGGCAGAAGCGGTCCAGCGCGGCCCGGTTCGGGCTGCCGGGCGGGGAGGCGATCGTCGGGGCGTCCGTCAGCGGGCCCCCGAGCAGGCGCCGCCCCCTCGCGTCATAGCCGATATTGTGCTGGAGGACCGCGGTCTCGGCGGCGCAATCGAAGCGGTAAATGGCGATCCCGCTGCGCAAGCCGCCCTCCTGGTCGGCCGGCCAGATCAGGCGCACCCGCAGATCGAAGCCGTTGGCGCTGCGGCGGAGCGGCGCCGGCTCGGAGAGGACCACGCCATTGTCGCCCCGGTAGAGCGGTTGCCAGACCGGGCAGCCGCGGGGCGCCGGGGTCGGGGCATCGGCGGCAAGGCAGGGATCGGCGCGCGCGGGCGTGCCCTGGGCGAGCATGGCGGCGATGAAGAGATCAAGCATGAGGCCCCCCGGGTTCAGGCGCTCAGCCTAGCGGGATCGGGGCGGGGGGCAAGCGCGGGGTGCGGGGCGCCTGCGCACCTGGTCATCACGGCCCCCACCAAGTCATCCCGGCGAAGGCCGGGACGACCAAGAGGGGGGTGTACGGTGGTCCGAGGCTGCGCGGAGGCGCCCGCCACCCCTCCCTGCCCAAAGGCGAAGGGTTGCGGACAGTGGGGCCTACGCCGCCAGCTCGCGCCGCGCCGGGGGGTGGGCGACGGCGGCGCCTTCGGGCGTGGCGTCGATCCGGGTGACCTTGCGTTTGCCGGACCAGAGCTCGACGGGGACGTCGAAGCGGCGCTGCCGCACCTCGTGCACGGCGGCCACATCGTCGGCCGCGACCATTTCCTCGGCGGCGGTGATGTGACCGCTTTCGGGACTGAGCCTGTAGAGACGATATTCAGGCATGGCAGTGCTCCTCGACCGACGGGAGCGCGACGCGTTGCTCTCAGCCGCCAGCGTGCCGGTTAGAAGCTGGCGATAAGAGGGCTGTATGCCTTTTCGCCCGCTCCGGCACTGATCCAGATAAGGAGCTGATGCGGATCAGCGAGATCCGCTCAGGCGCGCGGCTCGTGCAGCGGCGTGGGCTGGAAGGCGGCGGCCTCGGGCAGCGGCTCGATGCGGATCAATTTGTGGCGGCCCGCCCAGAGCTCGACGGGGACGGCATGCCCGGCCGACCGGGCGGCGCCGATCGCGGCCTCGTCGTCCAGCGCGAGAATGTCCTCGACACCGGTGATCTGGCCGGTGTCCGGGTGAAGGCGATAGAGTCGGTATTCCCGCATGCATCAGCTCCCTGCAGTGCGACGGGAGCGTGGCGCGTCGCGGTAGTAGGCCCGTGCATGGCGTTGATACGCACCGGCTGGCGAGGCCTATAGCAGGCGCGGCAGGGGGCAGGCCATCCCTGCGGCGATTACGGCATGATCGTTACGGCGCCGATTGACTCAGATTAGCCTTCGCCTAGCCTTCCCGCCCGCGGGCAGCGGCCACTGCCCCGAGTCGTAGCGTCTTCATCTGGCCTGAAGACTGGAACGGCACGCCCCCGGGACATCCCGCGACTGGCGACAGCGTCCACGTCGCTGAAGGGGGAGTGTGCGCATGGCACGCCGTAACGATGGTTCGCGCAAGCCGGCTTTGATGGACGCCAACCTCCCGGCGAAACTGGATGTGGCGGACGAGATCGCGGCCGCGAAGGTCGTTGGGCCGCAGCAGGCGGCTCCCACGGCGGGAACGATTGCTTTTGTCGGGGTCAACACGACAAACCCTGATCAAGTCGCTTTCGTGGTCATCACAGCACTCGATGGGGGGTCGACTTTCTTCCTCACCGACGGTGGCTATACCGGAGCCACCTCTGGGGCCGCATCCACTTGGTTCAGGTCCACAGAAGGCTTCCTTCAGTACACCGTCCCTTCAGGCGGCCTGCCGGCCGGAACCGTAATCGTGATCAACGGCGCCGAGGGTGGCACACCGACTGTTGCGCGCAACGGAGGCGGCGACGCTGGCACGGTGGCCGCGCTTGCTGGCAGCGGAGGCGCGACGACCAACTTCAGTTTCACCAGCGGTGACACAGTGACCGCCTATACGGTAACGGGCGGTACCCACCTCACGGGCACTCCGACGTTGATCGCGTTCGTTGATCTCGGCGTGAACCCGTACGCCAATAGCACCACGACATCGAACATTCCGACGATTGCTGGCGGGCAGGTGCTTGACCTGGGTGCGACAGCTGTAGGCAACGCGATCCTGACCAACGCGGCCAACGTGGCCTCGATGACAATTGCCCAACTTAGTAACGCCGCGAATTTCACTACGGGTTCGACGGCCTTTAATATGAGTACGCTGGCGCCGGTAACCGATCTTCCCCCCACCCTCACCGCCACCGCCGTCAATCCCACCTATCTCGAAGACGCCGCCGCCGCAGACCTGTTCAGCGGGGTCACCGCCTCCACCGTGGAATCGGGCCAGACCTTCACCTCCATGACGCTGACCGTGACCAACGTCACCAATGGCGCGAGCGAGATCCTCGGCATCGACGGCAGCAGCCTTGCCCTGACCAACGGCAATGCGGTCACCACCGCCACCAATGGGCTCAACGTGACGGTGAGCGTCTCCGGCAACACCGCCACGGTGACCTTCTCCGGGGCGGCGTTGAGCACGGCCGCCTTCCAGACGCTCGTCGACGGCCTCAGCTACCGTAACAGCAGCCAGAACCCGACCGACGCCAACAGGGTGGTGACGATCACGCGGATCGTGGACAGCGGTTCGAGCACCCTGCCGAGCGACAATGACAGCACGCCCAACATCAGCTCGACGGTCAATGTCGAGCCGGTGAACGACCCGGCGTCGGTGACGAACCTGATCGGCGACACCGCGACGTTCACGCCGGGCGTCAGCACTTTGGTGCATCTCGACAGCGGCGGCGCGCTGACTCTGACCAATGTCGACAGCCCCGCCCACAATTTCCTGCGCGTCTCCATCACCGACCCGATCGGGCAGGACGCGCTCACCATCGACCTCAACGGCACCGGGGTCACCCTCGTCGGCAACCAAGTGGTGGTTGGCGGCAGCGCCATTGGCACGATCGACGACAACCTTACGTCGCGGACGCAAATCGTCATCGTCTTCACCGGCGGCCAGTCGATCGCGAGAATCCAGACGCTGATGCAGGCGATCTCCTATACGAGCGACGCCTCTACCCCGACCGCGGGGACGCGCACGATCCTCTGGGAGCTGCAGGACAGCGGGTCCAACCTCAATGGTGGCAATCCGGACCTGGCGGTCACCACCTTCGTCAACGTGGTCGCGCTGAACAATGCCGGTTCGCTGTGCATGGGAGACGCCGACCCCGCGCTCGTGCTCGAGGGGGATTCGGGCAGCGTCGCGGTGACCTTCACCGTCACCCGCGGCGGCGGCAGCACCGGCGCGGTAAGCGCGACCTGGACGGTGAGCTTGCTGGCCGGATTCGGCTATGCCAGTCTCGACGACTTCACCACGACCACCGGCACCGTCTCCTTCGCCGACGGCCAGACCACGGCCACGATCACCGTCCTCGTCCATGGCGACTTCGATTATGAGGATGTGGAGGATTTCTACGTCGACCTCAGCGCGCCGACCGGCGGCGTCGGGATCGACGACCCCCGGGGCATTGGCAGCATCTTCAGCGAGGATCCGATCATCGTTGGCACGCCGGGCGACGATGGTCCCCCGACCTTCATCGGCACCAGCGATGACGACTATATCCAGGGCCTCGGCGGCGACGACGTCATCCAGGCGCTCGCGGGCAATGACCGGGTCGAGGGCGGCGACGGCATCGACCAGCTCATCGGCGGCCAGGGCAATGACATCCTCTACGGCGAGGCCGATCAGGACGTCCTCGACGGCGGCACCGAGAACGACACGCTCTATGGCGGCGACTATCACGACCGGCTGATCGGCGGGCTCGGCGCCGACCATCTCGAGGGCGGCGATGGCGACGATTATCTGAGCGGCGGGCTGAGCAGCCAGGGCGGCCTCGGCGACGACTATATCGACGGCGGCGACGGCATCGACCGGGTCGGCTATTTCACCTATCTCGGCGGCGCCGGCGTCACCGTTTCGCTGCTCAGCCAGGGCGGCGCGCAGAATACCGGCTCGCAGGGCATCGACACGCTCTACAATATCGAGAACGTGTCCGGGACCAGCTTCGCCGACACGCTCACCGGCGACCATAATGCCAATTGGCTGTGGGGCGCGCAGGCGAATTTCCGGATCAACCCGACCACCCTGATCACCTCGACGACCAACAACGACACGATCTTCGGCGCCGGCGGCGACGACATCATTTGGGTGGGCGTCGGCAACCATGTGCTCGACGGCGGCAACCAGATCGATACGCTCCGCTTCACCGAGAATTTCACGATCGCCGAGGCAGGGCTCACTTTGTCGCTGCTGCTGCAGGGCAGCGCGCAGGTCACCGGCAACGGCACCTGGACGATCAGCAATTTCGAGAATCTGGCCGGCGGGCAGGGCAATGACACGCTGACCGGCGACGGCGATGCGAACATGCTGATCGGCGAGCGCGGCGACGACCTCATCGCCGGCGGCGGCGGCAGCGACACCCTGTCGGGCGACCTCGTCTACGAGATCGACACGCACGGTCTGGGCTATTCGGGCGTGGCGGCGCTGATGCTGGCGACCGACACCGGCGGCGTGGCCCAATTCTCGGGCAACGACCAGATCGACGGCGGCGCGGGCGACGACACGGTCGTCTATTATTTCCAGGCCGGGCCGGAGCTCCTCCAGATCCAGTATACGGCGAACCCCAATGTCTTCTCGCTGGTCCGCAACGACTTCGTAAACCCCGTGGAGGAGATCGCACAGATCACCTATAACGGCGTGACCGGCACCATCACCGTCACCGGCGTGAACTCCGGCGCGCATATCGGCACCGACATTCTGACCAATGTCGAGCATATCCGCTTCGCGATCGAGGGCGGCGCCGAATATATGTTCGACGTCAACTTCCCGCCCGTGATCGCCAATCTCGACGGCGATGCGGCCACCTTCGTGGCGGGCCAGCCCTACAGCTTCTTCGACGTGAGCGGCGACGCCGCGGTCAGCGACCTCGACAGCAATTTCGCGGGCAGCTCGCTCGTCGTCGACATTACCGGCGGCCTGGGCGGCGGAGACATGGTCGC
>Ga0268266_10003378_pt1 | contig 15978 bp, 15 predicted proteins | sample KBSS13metaG_FD_190356 | JGI IMG/M metagenome (GOLD analysis project Ga0268266, IMG submission 190356) | Switchgrass rhizosphere microbial communities from Kellogg Biological Station, Michigan, USA - KBS S1-3 metaG (SPAdes) (version 2) | ecosystem: Host-associated > Plants > Roots > Rhizosphere...
CTGCAAAATATTGATCCAGGCATAGATGCGGATCAGGAACGAGGTCCAGAACGGCACGATGACAAGCATCATCGCTATCGCCTGCCAGCGTTGCGGCAGCCGCGCCATGCCATAGGCGACGGGATAGCCGATCAACAGCAGGATCAATGTCGCAGTCACCGCGACAACGAGGCTGCGCAGATAAGAGCTGATGTAGAGATTGTCCGAGACCAGCAGGCGGAAATTATCCAGCGAGAGCTGCGCAAACGCAGTCTTGATCGCCGCCCACCCTTCGGTGAAATCGAACACCGGCAGATAGGGCGGTTGCGCGATCGCGGTTTGCGAAAGGCTGATCTTCAGCACGAAGCCGAACGGCACCAGGAACAGCAGCACCATCCACAGATAGGGCGCGATGACGGCATAGCGCGCCGGCTGCGCGAAGATGCGGCGCGCGCTCATCGTTCCAGCACCATGGCGTCGTCGAGCGTGAACCAGGCCACCACGCGCTCGCCCACGCCATAGGTATCCCTGTCGAGCCGCGCGATATTGGCGACCGAAGCGCGCACCACGGCGCCGGAATCCAGCTTGACTTTGTAGACGGTCGAACCGCCGAGATAGCCGACATCGGCGACGACGCCTTCGAGCCGGTTGATCGACTGCGCATGGTCCGCGTCCGTCGCCGGGCCGCGGCGCGACAGTCTTACTTTTTCGGGGCGGATCGCGACCGTCACGGCGGCTTTAGCAACGCCCTGCTGAGGCTTCGCGACCACGATGGCGTCGCTATCCCGGGTCGTAACCATCAGGCGACGATGTTCCTGCATGATGACGTCGCCCTCGAACAGATTGATGTCGCCGACGAAGCCTGCGACCCAGCGCGTGGCGGGCGCCTCGTAAAGGTCGCGCGGCGTCGCGACCTGTTCGAGCCGGCCGGCATCCATCACGCCGATCCGGTTGGCCATCGTCATCGCCTCTTCCTGATCGTGGGTGACGATGATGAAAGTCATGCCGAGCCGGCGCTGCAGCTCCATCAATTCCTGCTGCGTGCTCTCGCGCAGCTTCTTGTCCAGCGCGGCCAGCGGTTCGTCGAGCAGCAGGACTTTTGGCCGCCGCGCCAGCGAGCGCGCCAGCGCCACGCGCTGCCGCTGGCCGCCGGAAAGCTGATCGGGATTGCGCTTCTCCATGCCCTCCAGCTTGACCAGCGCGACCATCTCGGCGACGCGGGTGGCGATGTCCGCGCGGGCCATCCCGGCGCGCTTCAGCCCGAATGCGATATTGTCCCGCACGTTGAGATGCGGAAACAGCGCGTAATTCTGGAACATCATGTTGACCGGCCGCTCATGCGGCAGCACCGGCGCGATGTCGCGCCCGCCAAGCAGGATGCGGCCCTCGTCCGGCGTCTCGAAACCGGCAAGCATGCGCAGCAGCGTGGTCTTGCCGCAGCCGCTCGGGCCCAACAGCGCAAAGAACTCGCCCGCGGCGACGTCGAGCGAGAGCCGGTCCACCGCCCGGAAATTGCCGAATGTCTTGGAGACCCCCTCGATGCGGAGCAACGGCATGTCGGCCGCCGCATCGGTCGGCGGTGTGAGCCTCGCCGGCGTTGCAGACACATCGATTTTCGGTGCGTCGATTTCCCGCGATTCCTCAGTCATGCCACCTGCCAGCCCCATCGTGGCTGCACGCTAGCGGCGGATCGACTTCCGCTCAACGCCTCGCAACGCGTGAGCCACAATATTGTGGATGCCGCCGCTCCCCGCTCTGGTAAGGTTTGACGACGCCAGAAAGCCCCGCCTTTGCGCGCGGCAAGAAAGTTCGCGGAGGAACATGATGATCGTTCGCAATCTGCTGGCCATCACGGCGTGTCTGCTCGCCGGCCCGGCCGCCGCCCAGGAGGCGCTCGTGACCTACAAGTCGCTGAGCCCCGAACTGGCGCAGGATCTGGCACGCGCAACGCTGGCGGATTGCCGGAAGCGCGGCTTTCAGGTGACGGTCGCCGTCGTCGATCGCTTCGGCGTCACGCAGGTTCTGCTGCGCGACCGCTTCGCGGGCCCTCATACGGTGTCGACCGCTTCAGGCAAGGCATGGACCGCGGCCAGCTTTCGCACCAGCACGACCGAGCTCAACGCCATCAGCCAGCCCGGGATGATGCAGGCCGGAATCCGCAACCTTCCGGGCACCGTCATCATCGCCGGCGGGTTGACGGTTGAGGCCGGTGGCTCGCTGCTGGGCGCCATCGGCGTGTCCGGAGCCCCCGGCGGCGACGCGGATGAAGCCTGCGCCAAGGCAGGCATCGACTCCGTGCGCGACAAGCTCGATTTCTAGACCTGACGATGCCAACGCCCAAGGACAAGAACAATGACCCGGGACAGATACGATCTTCCGCTGACCACGGCCTCCGATCGCGCCGCGGCGCATTACCGCGACGGCGTCGATTGCATGCTGTCGGCCTGGCACGGCGCCGAGGACGCCTTCGACAAGGCGATCGCGGAAGATCCGGGTTTTGCGCTGGCGCATATCGGCCGCGCCCGGCTGCATCAGCTCAATATGGAAGGCGGCAAGGCGCGCGCCTTGGCGGCGCAGGCCCGCGAGCTAGCCGTGGGCGTCACGCCACGAGAAAAGAACCATGTTGAGATCATGGCCGCCGTGATCGAGAGCAAGCCGAAAATTGCCGTGACCAGCGCCGAGGCGCATCTCGAAGAATATCCGCGCGACGCGCAGGTGCTGTCGATCCTGCTCGGCGCGTTCGGTCTCTACGCATTCTCGGGCCGTCCCGACCACGATGCCGCCAAGCTCGCGATCTGCCAACGCCACGCGCGGCATTATGGCGAGGACTGGTGGTTCGTCAGTTATCTCGGCTGGTCGCATACCGAGGCGGGCAATCTCTCCACCGGCCGGACCCTGTCCGAACGCGCCATGGCGTTGCGTTCGGAAAACGCCAATGCGGCGCATGGCCTTTCGCATGCGATGTTCGAGCAAGGCGACATGGCGGTCGGCCGAAACTTTCTGGCGCAATGGATGCCTGCGCATGACCGCAAGAGTTTCCTGCACGGGCATCTTGCCTGGCACGTCGCGCTGACCCACCTCGACGAAGGCGATCTCGATGGTGCGCTTGCAATCTACGAACAGCATATCAAGCCGGCAAACCGGCCCTATCCGCCACTGAACATCTTCACCGACGGCGCTTCGCTGTTGTGGCGGCTATCGCTGGCCGGCCAAACCGGGCTCGAGGCGCATTGGCGGGACGTTGCGGCCTATGGCGAGAAATATTTTCCACAAGCCGGTGCGCACTTTGCCGACGTGCATTTTGCACTGACGGCGGCGATGATTGGCGGCGACGCGCTGGACACGCGGCTGGCCCAACTGGAAGCGCGCGCGGCCGACGGCAAGCTGGCGCCGGGCGGCTGCGCGATCGAACTCTGTCGCGGCATCCGGGCGTTTGCGGCAGGCGACAATGACGGCGCGGTCCGTCTGCTCGAGCCTGCGATTTCCGAACTGGCGCGGATCGGCGGCAGCCACGCCCAGCGCGAACTATGGGAGGACACGCTGATCGTCGCCTATATGCGCGCCGGCCACGGCGGCAAGGCCGCCCGACTCATCGCGACGCGGCTCGACCGCAGGCCTTCCGCGCGCGACGAGGCATGGTCGCGGCAGGCGCAGCGAGATTAGACGGACTGGAAACGACGGAAGCCAGCCGCACATTAGATCCGGCGCTCGACGGCAAACACCTCGATTGCCGCCGTGCGGCCTCGCAAGCTGGCCTGCCCGAGCGGTTCGACCGCGAAGACCGGCTTCAGCTCCATGTGGCGCAACAGGTCGGAAGACACCAGCAAGTTACGGCCAACCTCCTTGCAGTGCTCCTGCAACCGCGCCGTCACGTTCACGGTATCGCCGAAATAGGCGAGCTGGCGGCGTGAGCTGCCGCATTCGCTAATCACTACTTGACCGGCATGCAGGCCGGCCCGGAAGCTCGGCACCATGCCGAACTCCTGACGGTAAGAGTCCGCTTTTTCGGAGATGCCGTCGACAATCGCAAAGAAGCACTCGATGCAGCGTCCGCCCGACATTCTATCATCGAGCGGCCATGTCACGATGACCTCATCGCCGACATAGGCATGAACCTCGCCCCCATGCGCCACGATCGCGCCGTCGATGTCGAAGAAGAAGCGGGTGAGCAGGCCTTGCACGCGCAATTCTCCCATCGACTCGGCGAGCGAGGTCGAATTTGCGAGATCGAGAAACATCAACACGCGCGCTTCCCGCACCGGGGTCCGGTAGCGTCCGAGCGCCACATTGAACAGCACGCGGCTGCCGATCAGCCGTGTCAGCTCAAAAATCGCTCCGACCAGAAGAGCCCAGAAGAATGCGATCGCCACGATCGTGGGAAATGTATCGACCAACCAGTGGGCTTCGATCCGATGCCAATGAAGCAGCGGCTCCAGGCCCAGAACGGCCAAGGCGACGACGACGGCCATGGCCGCGGAACGCACCGCCAGATCCATCAGCAGCGGCCATCTGCTGATCCATTCACTTCGCCGCGAAACAAAATAAAGATGGGTAGCCCAGCCGGCGAGCGCCACGCCCATACCATGGAGGCCGCTTCCCAGATAGTTCGCCACTGACGCTTCCTGCGGACTGTCGACGAAGTAGCGAACGGTCATCCCAAGCAGCAGGCCGAATACAGCGACGACTACGGTTGGGATGATAGAGCGATGCATATCTGGTTCATGCTCACGTCGCCGCCATGAACGCCGCTAGCGCCTCGCGATCGGACGGCGGCATGGTAAGGCCGAGCTTGGTGCGCCGCCACAGAATATCATCCGGAAACCGCGCCCATTCCTTTTGCATGAGATAGCGCACTTCGGCGCCCGTCAATTCCGGTCCGAAGGCCGGGCCGAGGTCGCCGCGCACTCTGGCTTCGCGAAGGATCGCCTTGACGTTCGACCCGTGGGCGGCGACCAGACGCCTCGCCTGGTCCTCGCCGAGAAACCGCCAGCGGTCGCGTACCTCGTCGACCTCGTTATCAAAACGGTCCCAGGCAAAATCGCCGCCCGGCAGCGGCACCTTCGCAGTCCAGCGCGCCGACATCGGATAGAACGGGGTCAGTCGGGAGACCGCCCGCTCCGCACGCAGCCGCGAGGTGGTGACGTCGCCGCCGAACACCGTGATCAGCGGCGCCTTGCCGCGTCCGTAGTCGAGCGTCATCGCGCCGTCGCGCGGCGAAAGCCCGCCTCGGGGCTTCCTCACCATGTTGGCGCCGGAAAGCGTGCGCACCACGTCGACGGTCTCGATCCGTTCGCGAAAATAGCGGTTCGCCGCATCGCAGAGATAGGCGACGTCGCCGGCCGCCATCGTAACGATGGCGGGATCGCCCTTGAAGGCACGGCCGGCGGTACCGATCAGGGTAAAATCGCGTTCATAGGGACTTGCGAAAATCAGCCGCCCGTCGCTGTTCTGGAACAGATAGACGTTGTCGCTGTCGAACAGGCGACGCACGACGATCTGGTCGATCTGCACCGCGGCCAGCTTCGGCGTCGGCACGCGCAACACCGTCTCGGCGACGGACGGCGTCCAGGCGCCGGTGGCATTGGCGACCGCCCTGGCCGTGACGATCTGGCGAAAGCCGCGATCTTTCGTCACCAGCCGCCATTCCTTACCGCGTTCGGCCCGGGTGCAGCGTGCGCCGGTGCGAATCACCGCGCCGCGCGCCGCGGCGTCGACGGCGGTGAGAATCACCAGTCGGGAATCGTCCACGACGCAGTCGGAATACTCAAAGGCGGTGCCGAACGGCCGCTTCAGCGCGTTGCCGACGGGATGATGGGTAACGTCAACGGTCACTGAGGCCGGCAGGCCGCTGCGCGAGGCCAGCCGGTCGTAGAGCAAGAGCCATGACCGCAACTGCCAGGGCGGACGTTCCTCTGAATGCGCGGGGATGGCAAAGCGCATCGGGCGCACCAGATGCGGCGCGATCCTGAGCCAGACGTCGCGCTCGGCCAGCGCCGAACGGACGCGAAGAAAGTGCCGGCGCTCCAGCTCAGCCAGATCGCCATGGATCAACCGCGGCGAGGCCGAGGAAGCGCCCGCGCCGAGATCGCCCTGCTCCAGCAGGATGACGCGCAGGCCGCGTCCCGCGGCGTCACGCGCGATGCTGACGCCGTTCAATCCGCCGCCAATGATCGCGAGATCGTAGTCCGCCATACGCAAAGTGACTGTAGGGAAGTTGATTTCACTACACTAGGGCATGATGGCCAAAAGAGGATGTCGCTCCTGCAAATGAATCGAGTCGGAGCAAGAACCGGCCAGCCGCCGTCGTTGTTCTAACCGGTTGCACCGATCGATGCAAAGAAGCGCTCCGGTCCTTCCAGTTCCACCAGCTTCTTCTTTTCGATCAGCCAGAACCGGTTTCCCACCGCTCGCACGAAATTGCGGTCGTGAGAAACCAGCAGGCAGCTTGCCTGATGCTCCAGTAACTCATCCTCCAGCGCCTCCTGCCCCTCGATATCCAGGTGATTGGTGGGCTCGTCGAGCAGATAGAAGTTTGGCTGGGCAAGCCGCAGCAACAGCATGCCGAGACGCGCCTTCTGTCCGCCGGAAAGCCGGCCGATCGGACGGCTCTGCATCGCAACCGACAGGCCGGCGCCGGCGAGCAATGCGCGCGCACGCTGATCGCCGACCTCGAAACGGCTGATGATCGTGTGCATCGGCGTGTCGGCATCGGAAAGATCGGCAAGATTTTGTTCGCAATAGCCGAGCGCAAGCGACTGCGCCACCTTGATGCCGGCCTGCGCGGCTTCCGGGCTTTCGATGGCCTGGCGCAGCATCGCCACGAACCGGGTCTTGCCGGCTCCGTTCGGTCCCAGAAGCACGATCCGGTCTTCCTTGCAGATGAACTGCTTGCCGGTCTTGAACAGCAACCTGCCGTCGGGGGTAGCGACGGCGGCATCTTCAAGCGCAATCAGGACCTTGGCATGCGTTCCGCGGTTGGCGAGCTTGATCGTCCCCGCGGAGCGCTCCAGATGGGCGGGCTTTGCCGCATCTTCCAGCTTCGCGGCTCGCTGCTTCAGCTGCTTGGTCTTCTGCAACAGAAGATCACTGCCCGAATTGACGCCGATATTGTTGAGCTTTGCAGCGTGCTGACGAAGCTGCTCGGCCGCCTTCAGGTCACGCCGGTAGCGCCGTTCATCCGATGCATCCGCCTCGCCGAGCGCGGCGCGCGCCTGCGTATAGGACAACGAAAATATCGGCGACCGCTCGGGTCGCAAAAATACCGTGCGGTTCGTGGTGGCGTCGAGAAAAGCGCGGTCATGGCTTGCTATCACGACCGGCATATCCCGTGGCAGCGCGTTCAGCCAGGCCTCGAGCTGGCAGATCCTGGCGAGGTCCAGATGGTTGGTCGGCTCGTCGAGCAACAGCACGTCGGCCTCGGCCACCACGACGCGCGCAAGCATGGCAAACCGCTGCCAGCCGCCGCTCAACTGCTTCAGTGGCCGCTGCCACAGCGCCTCGGGCACCTCAAGCGATTCCAGGGCAACATCGACCCGCCAGCCTTCACTTGCCCGTCGTTCAACGGGAAGCATGTCCAGCACCGCCGCATGGAATGGTGTGTCCGCAAGCGCGGACGGTACCTCCTGCACGACAAAGCCGATGGTCAGCCCGCGCGATCTGGTGATCTGGCCTTCGCTCGGCTCCGCCATGCCTGCAATGCAGCGCAGTAAGGTGGACTTGCCGCGTCCGTTGGCTGCGACGAGCCCGATGCGGTCGCCGGCATTGACGGAAAGGTCCAGCTGGGAAAACAGCGGAGCGCTCAGCGTCACGCCAAGATTGCGAATATTGATAAGGGTCATGGTCGTTCCCTGGTCTTGCCGGCCAACACGACGTCCGGGGCATGCAGCCATCATCGGATGTTGGTGTGGGGGCGCGGCGAGCTACACAAATGCGGGCACGAACGGTCAGACGTTCGATGCCGCATTGCGACGGGGGCAGACCAGGAAGAGATGTGCGAAAAAGTCTCTGGTCAGCCCTGCAAACGCATTTGCAGGGCGTTGACGGGGCCATGCTGGCGATAGTGCCGGAAAAATGTCGTCACCGCGCAGCCCTCCCTGTCTCGACCAGATACCGGACGAAAAATAGCCGGGCCCTCAAGGGAAGGCAAGCGTGGCGTGATTTCGCGAAATCACGCGCTCAGCTTGCGCGCGGTTTCGCCGTCGCTGGCGGCGCTGCGACCGACCAGCGCGGCGTATTGCCCGATCGGCTGGGGCTTGCCGAGGAAATAGCCCTGCACCGCGTCGCAGCCCTCGTCGGCGAGGAAGCTGAGCTGCTCCTGGGTCTCGACGCCTTCGGCAACGATCGACATTTCGAGGCCGTGGCCGAGGTCGATGACGGCGCGCACGATCGCCGCCGATTGCGGGTTGCGCCCGAGATTCATCACAAAGGCGCGGTCGATCTTGATCTTGTCGAACGGGAACGCCTGCAGATAGCTCAGAGAGGAATAGCCGGAACCGAAATCGTCCATCGAGATCCGCACGCCGAGCGACTTCAGCCGCCGCAACAAGGCAAGACCACGGTCGAAGTCCTCAATCAGCACGCCTTCGGTGATTTCGAGTTCGAGCCGGTCAGGCGCCAGCCCGGTCTCGAGCAGGATCGAATGCACCAGGCTGACCACGTCGCCGTGCATGAACTGCGCCGGCGACAGGTTGACGGCGATTTGCATCGGCACCGGCCAGGAGGCGGCCTCGCGGCAGGCTTCGCGCAGGATCCAGACGCCCATCTCGACGATCAGGCCGCTCTCTTCGGCAAGCGGGATGAACTCGCCCGGCGACACGAAGCCGCGCGCCGGATGCATCCAGCGCGCCAGCGCCTCGAAGCCGATGACCTTGCTGGCGGCAACCGTCGCGCCCGTGGCGGCCTGCGGCTGGTAATGCAGCGACAGTTCGCCGTTCCGGATCGCCATCGAGAGGTCCTGGTGCAGCACGCGGCGGTCGCGGATCTGCTGGTCCATCTCGGGCGCGAAAATGCTGATCGAGCCGCGCGACTTCTGCTTGGCGCGGAACAGCGCCGCGCCGGAATTGGCGAGCAGCGAAGCCGCATCCGAGCCGTGATGCGGAAATACCGAAATGCCGGTCGTGACGCCGGTGCGCACCGACTTGCCGTCGATCACGAATTCGTCCGACAGCGTCTGCGCGAGTTTTTCGGCGAGCGCCCTGCCCGCCTCCGGCTGCTTGCCGTCGATGATCAGGCCGAACTCGTCGCCGGACAGCCGGGCCACCACGCCGCCGCGGGCGCAGGACTGGATGCGGCCCGCCACCTCGATCAGGAGCTTGTCGCCCATCGCATGGCCGAACACGTCGTTGATTTCCTTCAGGCCGTCGAGGTCGACGCACAGCACGGCGAATTCCTCGTCGGTGCCGGCACAGGCCTCGATCATCTGCGCCAGCGCCTGCAGGAAGGAGGCGCGGTTCGGCAGATCGGTCAGGCCGTCATGGTAGGCCATGTGCGCCATCCGCGATTCGGTCTGGCGGCGGTCGGTGACGTCCTCGTGGGTCTTGATCAGGTATTGCGGCTCGCCGGCCTCGTCGAGCACCGTCATGCGGCGGGTCAGGAACAGCCGCAGCCCGTCCTTGGTGGAGATCGGGTGTTCTTCGGTGAGCAGGCCGCGCTTCTTGATCGCGGCCTCGTCGCGCGCGATGATCAGCTTGGCTTCACGCGGATTGAAGATATCGGCGGCGGTCAGACCGGTGGCGTCCTCGCGGCGGCGATTGAGAATCGTCTCGGCGCTGCGGTTGGCGAGCAAGTACCGTCCGTCGCTGACGCGCTCCACGATCAGCGAAACCGGGATGTTGTCGACCACGAGTTCGAGGAACTTCTTGGTGCTTTCCAACTCGCGCGACAGCGACCGCCGGTCGGTGACGTCGTCGAACAGGTTGATCAGGAATTCCGGCTCGTGGTTCTCGTTGCGTGCGATCACGCGGTTGGAGGAGATCACACGTTTCTCGTCGCCCCGCTCGACGAAATATTCGCTGCGGTTATGACCGTCCGGCGCCGTCAGCGCCGCGGCATCCGCAATCTCGATGCTCTTGGCGGTTTCCGGCCGGAACATCTCCTCGGCGCGCTTGCCGACGATGTGGTCGCGGGAGAAGCGGGAGAAGCGCTCGAACGCGCGGTTGACGAAAATATAGCGGCCGTCCTCGATGCTCTTGGCGGCGACGCAGACCGGAACGTTGTCGAGTACCGATTCCAGAAATTGGGTGGTCGATGCCAGTTTGCGCGACAGCTGGCGCTGCTCCGTGCAATCCTCATGCGTGCCGATCGTCCCGCCATTGGGCAGGCGGAAGAGCTTCGAAACCACCGAACGCCCGTCCGGCAGTTCGGTGACGACGCCTTCCGGGCGGCGGGCAAGCTTGCTGAACTCGTCGACGGTGATGCTGAGCAGGCCCCGCGAGCGGCGCAGTTCGAGCAGTTCGCGGCCGGTCATCGAGCCTGGAATCTCGGCGGGGCTGAGCCTGTACATTTCGAGAAAGCGGTCGTTGTAGAAGACCACGCGGTTTTGCGCGTTGGTTATCATCACGCCCTGGTTGAGCGTGTTGAGCGCCGAGCTGATGAATGCGCTGCGCCGCAATTGCGCGTTCTTGGCCCCACGCAGCGCCGTCAGTATCCAGATCCCGATCGCTACCAGGAAGGAAACCGCGGCGATTCCTCCGAGCAGGAGCTCCCATGCGAAATTGGGATCGAGTTCGCCGATATAGCTCACCGGGGCAAAGCCCTCGGAAGGCGCGGCCGCCCACGCAAACCGGCACGGCCCAGCAATGGCGAGCAGACAGACGAGGGCCTGCACCGGAATCGAATTCTTCCGTTTTGCCTGCCGGTTCCTGTCAGCCATTACCCACCCGAGGTTTGCGGGCGGAGTGTCTGGCTTGACGGGTTTGGATCGGGTAAATGACTACCCCCGCAATTCTAAAATACGACCCAAATTACGGCAATTGGCCTGACATGATTAATGCTCTACTAACGGGATTGCGTTCCCGGCGTATTTCGAGACAAACCAACGGGTTGTTTGGCTGTTCCGGCGGACAAAACGACGATTGCCGAGCGTGGCAGGCGCCGATTTTCACGCCAGATTTGCAGGTCCGAAACTGACATGGACAAGGTCGACTGCGTTGTCGTCGGAGCGGGGGTGATCGGGCTTGCGATCGCACGGCGGCTGGCCCAGGCGGGCCGCGAAGTCATCGTGATCGAGGCCGCCGAGGGCATCGGCACCATCACCTCTTCCCGCAACAGCGAGGTGATCCACGCCGGCATCTATTACCGCGCCGGCAGCCTGATGGCGCAAATGTGCGTCAGCGGCAAGCGCGCGCTCTACCAGTACTGCCGCGACCACGGCATTCCACATCGCAATTGCGGCAAGCTGATCGTTGCGACGACGCCAAGCGAAACCGAAAAGCTGCAGTCGATCCGGGCGCATGCCGAAGCCAATGGCGTCGACGACATGCAGGTGCTGACGGGCGAAGCGGCGCGCGCGCTGGAGCCGGCGCTGAATTGCGACGCGGCGCTGTTGTCGCCGTCGACCGGCATCATCGACAGCCACGCCTACATGCTGGCGTTGCGGGGCGATGCGGAAGAAGCCGGCGCGGCCTACGCATTCCATACGCCGCTGTTACGCGCCCGGACCGGCGCCGGCCGAATCGAAATCGAAGCCGGCGGCGCCGCGCCGATGACGCTTGCCTGCAACCTGCTCGTCAACGCGGCGGGCCTCGGCGCACCTGCATTGGCGCGCAGCATCGAAGGCATGCCGGTGGCGCTGATCCCCTGCGCCTATCTGGCCAAGGGTAATTATTTCAGCTGCAGTGCGCGGGCGCCGTTTTCTCGCCTGATCTATCCGGTGCCGGAGCCCGGCGGACTGGGCGTGCACCTGACGCTCGACATGGCGGGTCAGGCCCGTTTCGGCCCCGACGTCGAATGGGTCGAGCGCATCGACTATGCGGTGGATCCTGCCCGTGCCGAGCGCTTCTATCCCGCGATCCGGCGCTACTGGCCAACGCTGCCGGACGGCGCGCTGATGCCGAGCTATTCCGGAATTCGGCCGAAAATCGTGCCGCCGGCTGTCGCCACTCAGGATTTTCTGATTCAGGGCCCAGCCGATCACGGCGTCGCCGGACTGATCAATCTGTTCGGTATCGAATCGCCGGGACTGACGTCATCGCTCGCGATCGCCGATCACGTCGGCGCCCTCGCGGGGCTCTGACAAAGACTGCGCTGGGAAAAAGCTTATTGCGGCGCGGATGAGCGCATCGGCGCCCATCCGGCCGTGTCCGGGATTTTCGATTTTTGCTGGACTGGTTAGTGGAGAGTTTCAGCTACGGTATGCTTCAACCGTTCGATCTCATCCTTGACCATCAACTTGCGGCGCTTCAACTCGACAATTTGCAGGTCGTCTGTGGAAAGGTGCACGAGGGCTTCGTGCAATTCATTCTCGAGGCTCTTGTGTTTACGTTCAAGTTCAACAAGATGCGCCTGTAGTGCCATACGAAATCTCCTCGGTGGTTGAACCTCAGATTCGATCCGGACGAGGGAGTGTACACCAGCCGTCGAATCTGTCGACGATTATCCAGAATCACGCCTGTCATATTTTCGGATTTATCTGTAACCAAAAGTGAGTATGGGAACCCGCGCGGCTTGCGGACCGGCCTCGCAGGGACGATATTTAATGCCGGCCTGGGCGATGACTATTCGAAGAAAAGTCATCACGCTCCAGGGATAATCCGTTCACAACCTCATCATGCTTTCAGCTAACGTACACCATGACCGACGATGATGAGCGCGAGCTGGAAAACGAGCTCGCCCGGCTGCAACAGGAGCATCGCGATCTCGATGCGGCGATCGACGCGTTGCATCAGTCGCCGGCGCCGGATTTGTTGCGGCTGCAGCGGTTGAAGAAACGCAAGCTGCAGTTGCGCGACCGCATCGCCTTCATCGAAGACCAGATCACGCCTGACATCATCGCCTGATCGCTGCGCTGCATCGGTCGGCCCATTCGGGGCGCCAAAATCGTCGGCCCTCCGGCAGATCCTTTTCCCCGACATCCACAAAGCCCCCACACCCGCGAAGATCTTGTCGAAGCTACTGATGGAAAAAAACAGGTCTCCGGAAGGTGGATGCCGCTTGACTCTAATAGAACAAAAAGAGAACATAACGTCCTGCCGCCAGCCTCGGGAGTCCCGCCATGTCCGTCACATCGTCCCTGTCCGACAACAGCCGCTACGAGCAGGCCTGCGATCAGGCCATCGCGATGTGCGACGGCAATCTGCGCTCGACCATCAAGGCGCTGATCATGGCCAACGAGTATCTGGAAACCGAACTGGAGGAATTGCAGGCGGCCATCGCCGCCGGCTGTGTGCCGGCGAGAACCTCCCATGCGGAGAGCGACGCTGCCTGATCCATCAAACCCGGAGCGAACCAATGGCCGATGTTACTTATTACGTCGCAATGCCATTCCTGCAGGACGATGACGGTACGCCGATGGCGGGAGCCGCGGAAGAATGCCAGAGCCCGACGACCGCGTTAAGGCGCGCCGAGACGATGTCGCGAATGGCCGGCAGCATCGGCGCCGTCGCCTTCAGCCGCAGCGGCGATCCCATGATCGGCGAATTCGGCGACGCGAAACTGCTGCGCAAGTTCGGCAATGTGCCGGATGATCTGAGCGGGTTGTAGACGCGTCATTGCGAGCGAAGCGAAGCAATCCATTCTTTCTTTGTGCCGTGAGATGGATTGCTTCGCGGAGCCTGTCATCGGGCGCGCATTCGCGCGACCCGGTGGCTCGCAATGACGAATGCTTCACGACGACGTTTCATGCCGCCTCAGCGCCTTGCGCACATACATGGCGCTGTCGGCCGCTTCCAGCGCGCGGCCCGCTTCGGAGTGGGTATCGAGAATGGTGACGCCCGCGGAGGCGCCCGCGGTAATGGTCCGGCCATCGAACACGAAAGTCAGTCGATCGATCGCTTCCTCCAGCGTGGCAGCCTTGGCGTGAGCGTCGGTCTCGCTGAGATTCCACAACAGCAGCGCGAACTCGTCGCCGCCGAGCCGGCCGACCACGTCGGAAGCGCGCACCTGCGCGAGCAGCGTCGTGACGATGGCCTTCAGCACTAGGTCGCCTGCGGCGTGTCCGAAGGCGTCGTTGATCGGCTTTAGGCGATCGACGTCGAGTACGACGAGCGCGCCGCCGGCGCGATAGCGCTTGATGTAGGCAATCGCGCGATTGAGCTCGCGCTCGAAGCCGCGCCGGTTCGGAATGCCCAGCAGGAAGTCGGTATCGGCGGAGGCCTGAAGTTCCTCGATCTGCGCCTGGGTCCGGGCCAGTTGCGCCTTCAGCCGGCGAATCGTCGCCTTGCTGCCGTTGGACGCCGCCGGCGGCCGGGATCCCGGTGCGGATGACCGCCGCGGAGCGGCTTTTCGCCCGGAAGCCGCGCTTTTAGGGCGTTTTCCGGCCCTGGAAGCGGTCGCCCTGGTTTTCTTCTTCATGGCCTTCCCTGTGCAGGCTCGCTTATCAAGGCTTGCCGGGATTCACCAAGACAGGATAGTCCATTCCTAATCCCTTGCCACGCCTTGGATGAGCCCCAGGCCGACCCTATAATCCGGCCTATGTTTTTGGATTCCCGAACAGAATTGACGAGATGACCGCACCCATCGCCATCATCATGGGCAGCCAGTCCGACTGGGAGACCATGCGCCACGCCGCCGAGACGCTGGTGGCGCTCGGGATCGATTGCGAAAAGCGCATCGTCTCGGCCCACCGGACCCCGGACCGGCTGTTCGCCTTTGCCAAGGGCGCCAAGGCCGCTGGCTTCAAGGTCATCATCGCCGGCGCCGGCGGGGCAGCCCATCTGCCGGGCATGGCGGCGGCGTTGACGGAACTCCCGGTGTTTGGCGTTCCCGTCGAATCCAAGGCGCTGTCGGGACTCGATTCGCTGTACTCGATCGTGCAGATGCCGGCCGGCGTTCCCGTCGGCACGCTGGCGATCGGAAAGGCCGGCGCCATCAACGCCGCGCTGCTCGCGGCAAGCGTGCTCGCGCTGAACGACGCGGCGCTGGCCAAGCGATTGGCCGCCTGGCGCAAGCAGCAGACGGACGCGGTCAAGGAGCGCCCGGAGGAGTCTCCGTGACCGCTTCAGGCAGGGTGAAGCTGAAGCCGGGCGACACCATCGGAATTCTCGGCGGCGGACAATTGGGCCGGATGCTCGCCATGGCGGCGGCGCGCCTCGGTCTCAGATGCCAGGTGTTTTCGCCGGACCCGGACTCGCCTGCCTTCGACGTGGTGCTGAATGCGACCTGCGCCGAATATGCCGACGTCGAGGCGCTCGAGCTGTTCGCCAACGATGTCGACGTCATCACCTACGAATTCGAGAACGTGCCGGCCGCCACCGCCATGGTGCTGGCCGCGCGGCGTCCCGTACTCCCGGCGCAGAGGATCCTGGAGACCACGCAGGACCGGCTGATCGAAAAGGACTTCGTCAAGCGGCTCGGCATCGGCACCGCCGACTATGCCGACGTGTCGTCGGTGGAAACCCTGCAGGCGGCAATCGCGCGCATCGGCCTTCCCGCCGTCATCAAGACCCGCCGCTTCGGCTATGACGGCAAGGGCCAGGCGATTATCCGCGAGAGCGACGATCCCGCGCAAGTCTGGGAAGACCTCGGCACCAAATCCGCGATCCTCGAAGCCTTCGTTCCCTTCGAGCGCGAGATCTCCGTGATCGCCGCGCGCTCGGCCGCCGGCGAGGTCGAATGCTACGACGTCACCGAAAACGAACACCGCGATCACATCCTGAAATTTTCGCGCGTGCCGGCCGCGATATCGGAGGCGCTGGCCGCCGACGCGCGCGCCGTCGCCGAGAAGATCGCCAACGCCCTGGACTATGTCGGCGTGCTCGCGGTCGAACTGTTCGTCGTTGCCGGAAACGGCGGACCGCACGTGCTGGTCAACGAGATTGCGCCGCGGGTGCATAATTCCGGGCA
>Ga0268266_10003379_pt1 | contig 15975 bp, 15 predicted proteins | sample KBSS13metaG_FD_190356 | JGI IMG/M metagenome (GOLD analysis project Ga0268266, IMG submission 190356) | Switchgrass rhizosphere microbial communities from Kellogg Biological Station, Michigan, USA - KBS S1-3 metaG (SPAdes) (version 2) | ecosystem: Host-associated > Plants > Roots > Rhizosphere...
GCCAACATCTGGCGCGGCATCCCGTTCGTTGCGATCTCGCTGCTCGCCGGCCTGCAGACCATTTCGCCCTCGCTCTACGAGGCGGCGCTGCTCGACGGCTCCTCGGCGTGGCAGCGCTTCCGCTACATCACCTTCCCGCTGCTGATGCCGATCCTGGCGATCGTGATGACCTTCTCCATCATCTTCACCTTCACCGACTTCCAGCTCGTCTACGCCATCACGCGCGGCGGGCCGCTGAATTCGACCCATCTCATGGCGACGCTCGCCTTCCAGCGCGGCATCTCCGGCGGCGAGCTGGGCGAGGGCGCGGCGATCGCGGTGGCGATGATCCCGTTCCTCGTGGGTGCAACCTTGTTCAGCTATTTCGCCCTCGCGCGTCGCAAGTGGCAGCAGGGAGAGGCCGATGACTGACACGACCGTGGCCGCCGAAGCCAAGTCGTCCGCGACCGTCGCGCCCGACCAGATGGCGTGGGACAGCCGCGCGCGGCGGCTGGTCACGATCTACCTGCCGCTCGCGCTGTTCGTGATCGTGCTGCTGTTCCCGTTCTACTGGATGGCGATCACGTCGTTCAAACCGAACGCCGAGCTGTACGACTTCAAGAAGTACAATCCCTTCTGGATCGGCAGCCCGACGCTCGACCACATCAAGAAGCTGCTGTTCGGCACCGCCTATCCGCGCTGGTTGATGGTGACGATGGGCGTGGCCCTCGCCTCGACCACGCTGTCGATTTTCTCCAGCGTGCTGGCGGCCTATGCCATCCAGCGGCTGCGCTTCAAGGGCAGCCAGTATGTCGGCCTGGGAATCTACCTCGCCTATCTCGTGCCGCCGTCGATCCTGTTCATTCCGCTGGCGACCACCATCCACCAGTTCGGCCTGTTCGATTCGCCGCTGGCCCTGATCCTGACCTATCCGACCTTCCTGGTGCCGTTCAGCACCTGGCTGCTGATCGGCTACTTCAAGTCGATCCCGTACGAGCTGGAGGAGTGCGCGCTGATCGACGGCGCGACGCGCCTGCAGATCCTGCGCCGCATCACGCTGCCGCTCGCGGTCCCGGGGCTGATCTCGGCCGGCATCTTCTCCTTCACCCTGTCCTGGAACGAGTTCGTCTATGCGCTGGCCTTCGTCCAGAGCAGCGAGAAGAAGACCGTCTCCGTCGCCATCCTGACCGAGCTGGTGTCGGGCGACGTCTATCAGTGGGGCTCGCTGATGGCAGGCTCCCTGCTGGGCTCTCTGCCGGTGGCGATCTTCTATTCGTTCTTCGTCGACTACTACGTGTCGTCGTTGACCGGCGCGGTGAAGGAGTAGAGCCTCCATCGCGACGGAAACGCGATGGATCTCGACCTCGATTCGCTGCTGCGCATGATCGCCGCCGTGGTCTTCGGCGGCGCGATCGGCTTCAACCGCGACATCTACGGCAAGCCGACCGGCATTCGTGCCCACGCCCTGGTGTCGCTCGGCGCAGCGCTGCTCGTGCTGGCCGGAAGCGGAAACTACATGGGCGGCAACCATCCCGATGCCATGAGCCGGGTGATCCAGGGCGTCATCGCCGGCATCGGCTTCCTGGGCGCCGGCGTCATCCTGCGCGGCGCACGAGGCCTTCACGTCTATCACCTCGTCACGGCGGCCTCGCTCTGGGTGACGACCGGCGTGGGGGTGCTCTGCGGGCTGGGCGCCTGGAAGCTTGCCGGCCTCGCCACGCTGCTGGTCCTCGCCGTGCTGGTCGGCGGACTTCATCTCGACCGCCGGCTTTACGGCCTCAGCGGCAAGAAGGACGACGACCGGGAATAGCCCCTGTCATCCTGAGAGTTTGTGAATTTTTTGATTTCGGAGAGTTTTACGCCGGGGGGTGCGCCACTCCAGTGGCGCGCCCCCAGCAGAACTCATCCGATTGAAAAATTCACAAGCTCTGAGCGAAGCGAAGGATCTGGCAGTTGTTTCAAAGGCGTTCATTGTAGCAGGCGCGAGGTCCTTCGCTTCGCTCAGGACGACAGCGGTGTCCTGCAAGCCACCGTTCCGCCGGGTTCGACCGGATGCGGCGTCGGTGGCGGCACGACTTCCGGCGTTGGAATCTGGGACGGCGGCATCTCCGGCGGGATCGGCTGGGTCTTGCCCGGCGTGGGCGGTGTCGCGGGTACCTCGGCGGGGAAATCGGGCTTGTCGTTCATGGCAGCGCTCCTCGTCCCGAAAAGGAATGCCCGCCGGAGAGGCGGGCATTCCCTCACTCAACGGGCACTAACGGTCGTGGTTGCCCTTGTCCGGATTCCTGTCGGCGTTCTGGCCGCCCTGGCCGGGCTTCTGTCCCGGATTGGCCTGACGCTCGCGCTGCTGCTGTTCGCGTTGTTGCTGTTCACGCTGCTGCTGCTCGCGCTGCTGTTGCGACGGGTTCTGGTTCTGATTGTTGTTCTGCTGGTTCATGGTTTCCTCTCCGCGTTCGCGTGCAACGGCCGGCATGGCCGTCCCTGCGGAGAAAACGCCCCTCGAAGCGAGGCGGTTGCCCGGCTGTAATCGCTCGAACCGGCTAGTTTTCCGGAACCTTTCCGATGCGCCGGACAGCGTCTTCGAGGCGCCTGGCATCGATCTCCAGGAAGGTCTTGAAGGCCGGCGCGTCGAGATAGGCGACCGGCGTCTCGACCTTCGCCATGGCATCCCTGAATTCGGCATCCTCTGCCGTCCGCCGCGCCGCGTCGCGCAGGATCGTCATGACCGGCGCGGGGGTGGCGGCGGGCGCGAACAGGCCCGACCAGATGTAGAAGGTGGCGTCGTAGCCGAGCTCCGCCATGCTCGGCACGTCGGGCAGCGAGGCCAGCCGCTTGTCACCCCAAACCGCCAAAGCCCGGACCTTGCCCGACCTGATCTGGCCGATCGCGGCCGACGGCCCGGAGGCGAGGGCGTCGATCTGGCCGCCGAGCAGCGCCGCCACGGCCGGTCCGCCGCCCTGATAGGGAACGTGGAACAGCTTGATGTCGGCGGCGCCGGCGAAGATTTCCATCGCCACATGCAAGGTGCCGTAGACGCCCGACGAGCCGTAGTTGATGGTCCCGGGCCTGGCCTTGGCCGCGTCGACGAATTGCTTCAGCGTGGTGTACGGCCCATCGCCGCGCACCAGGAGCACGGTGGGGTCGGCGCTGATCAGCGCGATCGGTGCAAGCTGGTCGAGCTCATAGGCAGGAGCACGGCCCTGCAGGCGATCGGCGACCGGCAGCACCGAGACCGACGACAGCGCCATCAGGATCGTGTAGCCGTCGGGTGTCGCCCGCGCGGCTTGCGCGGTGCCGACCGAGCCGCCGGCGCCGGATTTGTTCACGACGACGACCGATTGCTTCAACAGCTTGCCCATCACCATCGCGGTCGGACGGCCGGTGACGTCGGCCACGCCGCCCGGCGGGAACGGCACGATCATCTGGATCGGGCGGCCGGGAAAGCCGTCCTGGGCAAGGCCGGATCGCGCAGCGGCCAGCAGGGGCAGGCTGCCAAGAACGAGACGGCGCTTCATTTGACGGTCGGGCCTGCTTTCGCCGCTCCCTCGCGGGTGGCCGGATAGCTGGCGCTGAGGCCGAAGATGTCGACCAGCGCGTTGGGCTCCATGACCTTGTCGAGATCGGACAGCGCCGCCGTCTTGGCCGGCGCGAGGTTGATGGTCAGCGTTCCCTTCGGTGCCTTCCAGTCGCCGACGAACGAGGCGATGGCGTCGAGCGCCTTGAGCGTCGCGGGACCTTGTCCGTCGCAGAAAGCGGCGAGCGAGACCAGCGCCATGCCGACCAGCCCTTCGGGCGTCTGGCCCTGTTCCTTGGCAAGCGGCGGCAGCAGGTTGGCGAGCAGGCCGCTGTCGTCGATCGTGAGGGAAGCGCTGCGGAGCTGGCCGTCGTCCATGGCATCGGCGACCTCGCTCGACTTCTCGCTGACTCCCTCGATCACGAGGCTGAGGCCGAGCCTGGCCTGTCCGCGCAGGGCGATCTCCAGCCGGTTGAGGGTGAATCTCTTGGCCGCGCTGTCGAGCCGGTAGTCGAGCACCAGGTCGACCGGCACCCGAGGCACACCGTAAGGCGCGAGCGCGGCGAACATCTCGTCGTCGCCCGTCATGCCCTCGGCCTTCAGCTTGGCGAAGCGCGGCATCTCGTCGTCGTTGAGGTCCTTCATGTGGTCGAAGTCGAGCGCCTCGACCGTCAGCCGGTCGATCTTCAGAGTGCTCGGCTTGTCGCCGGTCGAGGGGCCGGCCGGTATCACGGCGACCAGGTCGGTCAGCACGAAACCTGCGTCTCCCAACGGCTGGGAGCCGCCATAGGTGAACTTGTCGAGCTGGATCTGCGGCTTGATCTCGCGCTCGAACCGCTCGAGCCCGTTCTGCGCCGACACGCCGGTCGCCAGGACGGTCCACGCCAGCACGACCGTCACAAACAGCCTGATCAACCGCATCAATTCCTCCGCTCGCTCGAGGGAACGTATCACGTCAGGATATGGCTTGCTCGGCGAGCTTTGTGTCGACGCAGTCCTCGAAGGCGATGTCGCGGCCAAGTGCGCCCGCCGCGCGCATCGCGGCATGCAGGCGATCGTAGCCTTCGCGCCGGATCACCGGATCGCTGCCCCACAGGCCGAGCGCGCGATAGCGCTCGATGGCACCGGCAAAGATGGCGGGCGCCACGTCGGGGAAATAGTCACGCAGCCGGTCTGCGATCTCCGGGGCCGGAGTGCGCGCGAACCAGCCCAGCGTGAGATGGACGGCGCGGGTCATCTTCAGCAGCTCGTCCTGCCGGTGTCCGAGCACGCCGCGGCGGGTGACGAGGGTGGTGTAGGCGGTGCGGCCGCGCGTGGCGGCGGCGTACCAGAGGTGGCCTGCGCCGGAAGCGAGCAGCCGCTCGGCATGGGGCTGGAACAGATGAACGGCGTCGAGCGTGCCGGCGCGCAGCGCCGCCTCGTTCTCCTCCATCGAGCGGTCGGAGAGGGGAGCCAGGGCGACCGGATCGATTCCGGCGCGGCGTATGTCGTCGGCGAGGCAGATCCACGGTGTCGGCACCTCGGCAACCGTCGCGAACCGCAGGCCCTCCAGGTCGGTGAAGCGGAAGTCGGGCCGCGGTGTCCTGCCGATGATGAAGAAGGGATCGCGCGCCACCACGTCGCAGAAGCAGACGAGGTCGGACCGGGGATCGCTGTCGCGCAGCATCATCACCCGGAGCGGGCCGCCCCACATGACGTCGACCTCCCCGGCGAGCAGGGCCTTCACCGCAGCCGGCGGGCTCGGCGACGGCACCAGGACCACGTCGACGCCGGCTTCCGTGAAAGCTCCCGTTGCATGTGCGGCGTAGAAAGGAGCGTAGAAAAGCGCGCGGAAATTCTCGGACAGACGGATCGTCATTCGATCGAGGCCTCGGTGCTGGCGCGCAACAGTTGCGCACGACGGGGCGTTAGTTCGGCAGATCACCGCTCAGGAGGCAAGAATGATAAGATACGCTTTGCTTGCGTTGGCGCTGGTCGGTGCCGCTGGCGCCGCCCACGCCCAGCCTGCGGTCGACTCCTATGGCCGGCCGATCGTGAGTTCACCGCCGCAACCCGGCCCGGGCGACTACACCCGCGAGCGGCCCGGCCTGCAGCCGATGGATGAGCAGGCTCAGGCGGTTTCACCCTATCGCGGCACCGTCCGCCACAAAGAGGCTTTCAGGGACGAGTACGGCTTCCGCTACGACGAGCGCGGCGACCGCATCGATTCCGCGGGGCGTCTGATCTCTCCTCATACGACGACCCCGTAACCTCGCCTGGACTGCAATCGAGAAGGCCTGCTTCGGCGGGCCTTTTCTTTGGTTGGACGCGCGCATACAGTCTGCATCAAAGGGAGGGGAGCCCATGAAGATCGTGCGCCGTCGTCAGGCATTGATACTGGGAGGCGCTGCGGCGCTCGCGGCGGGCGGAAAGGCTTTGGCCCAGGAGCCGCCCAAGCCTGCGTCGATCGTTGTCAATCATTCCGGCGGCTCGATGGGCAGCGCGATGCGCAAAGCCTTCTTCAACGGGTTCGAGAAGAAGTACGGCATCCGCGTGGTCGAGACGAGCCCGGCCGATTTCGGCAAGCTGCGCGCCATGGTCGAGTCAGGCAACGTCGAATGGGACGTGACCGAGATCGGCGGCCAGGACGCGATCCGCGCCACGCAGATGAAGCTCGTGGAGAAGATCGACGACAAGATCGTCGACCGTTCGAAGTATCCCGAGAAGGCGCGTTCGCCCTACGTCTTCGCCTCGTCGGTCTACACCACGATCATCGGCTATCGCACCGACGTCTTCAAAGGCGGCACGCAGCCGAAGAGCTGGGCCGACTGGTGGGACGTCAAGAAATTCCCCGGCGCGCGCTCGATGCGCGATCATCCGACCGACAACCTCGAGTTCGCGCTGATCGCCGACGGCGTGCCGATGGACAAGATCTATCCGATCGACTTCGACCGTGCGTTCAAGAAGCTCGACCAGATCAAGCCGCATGTCAGCGTGTGGTGGGCGACCGGCCAGCAGCCGGCGCAGCTCCTGCTCGACAAGGAGGTCGTGCTGGCGACCGGCTGGAACGGCCGCTTCTACGACCTGATCAAGAAGGGCGGGCCGATCGAGATCGAATGGAACGAGGGAGCGCTGAAGCAGGGCAGCTTCGTCATCCCGCGCGGCGCGAAGAATCCGTACTGGGGCCAGAAGATGCTGGCCGAGATGTCGGTCCCGCAGCAACAGGCGGTCTATGCCAGCGAGCTCGGCTATCCCGGGCTGAACCTCGAGGCGCTGAACTTCGTCGACGCCAAGGTGAAGCCCTACCTGCCGACCCAGTACATCGACAAGCAGTTCTGGATCGACGATTCCTGGTATGCCGAGAACGGCAGCAAGGCGCTGGAGCTGTGGAACGCTTGGAAGCTCAAGAAGTCCTGACAAGACGAGATGCTCGCTTTTGTCATCCCGAGCGTCGCGAAGGATTTCACCGAACGGTCAGATACGGTCAGCGGGGCTGGCGCGAGGTCCTTCGCTGCGCTCAGAGCTTGTGAATGATTGCCTTTCAAACGTTTTCCTTGGCGCTCGCTACCTCACCACCTCACCCTGAGGAGTGTAGCGAAGCGGAGCGTCTCGAAGGGTGGCAACATGTACTGCCCTCGCCAAAAGTCGCGCCCGCAACGATTTTCGCCACGTCCTTCGCGTTCCCACCCTTCGAGACGCTGCGCTTCGCTACGCTCCTCAGGGTGAGGTTGGTGGGTCGCCCGATCGCCTCGACTCATGGTCGATCGAAAGCTTCACAAGCGCTCAGGACGACCTGGCGTGGAGCGGGCAGGTGACGTCACGCTCGGCGGATCTCAAAGTCGAGGGTCTGGTCAAGCGCTTCGGGGAGGTCGTGGCGCTCGACGGCGTGTCGTTGGACATTCTTTCTGGCGAGCTGCTGACCATCCTGGGGCCGAGCGGCTCGGGCAAGACGACACTGCTGAAGGTCGTGGCGGGTTTCGAGACGCCCGATGCCGGAACGGTGCGGGTCGACGGCTTGGACATCACCGCCATGCCGCCGGCCCGGCGCGACATCGGCATGGTGTTCCAGAACTACGCGCTGTTTCCGCACCTGACGGTCGAGCGCAACGTCGCCTTTCCGCTCGAGATGCGCAACGTGGCGCGTCCGGAGATCGAGCGGCGGGTCGCCGAAGCGCTCGGGCTGGTCGAGCTCCAGGGCTACGGCAGGCGCCTGCCGCGCCAGCTTTCGGGCGGCCAGCAGCAGCGGGTGGCGCTGGCCCGCGCCATCGTCTTCAACCCGCGCCTGCTGTTGCTCGACGAGCCGTTCGGCGCGCTCGACCGCAAGCTGCGCGAGACCATGCAGCTCGAGGTTCGTCGCCTGCAGCGCCGGCTCGGCCTCACCACCATCTTCATCACCCACGACCAGGAAGAGGCGCTCGTCCTGTCCGACCGCATCGCGGTGATGAACCAGGGCGCGATCCAGCAGATCGCCTCGACGACCGAGATCTACGAGCGGCCGGCCAACGATTTCGTTGCCGACTTCGTGGGTGAGAGCAACATCTTCCACGGCACGGTGACGGAGGTCGGCTCGGTCACGCTCGAGTCCGGCCGCCGTCTGCTGATCGCTCACGACGCCCCCGTCGGCACAAGGGTCGGCGTGCTGATGCGGCCCGAGCGCTTCGGCCAGGGCGTGAACTCCTTCAACGGCGCGGTGAAGGAGGCGGTCTACCTCGGCTCCTCGCTCAAGCTGCGGCTCGCTTGCGACGACGGATTGGAGCTGATCGTACGTCAGCCCGTGCGAGGGGCCCTGCCGGCGACCGGCAGCCGCGTCAGCGTCGCCATCGAGCGCGAGTCGATCCATGTGTTTTGAGGTGCCGTCTTCCTGCCTCTCTTTCTTTCCCTCCCCCGCTTGCGGGGGAGGTGGCAGCGTCTTCGCTGACGGAGGGGGCGTGACGCACCATCTCCGTTGCCTTCCCCCTCCGTCGCGGATTACCGCGCCACCTCCCCCGATTACGGGGGAGGGAGATGAAGTATGACCGGGCGTGGCGTCTGGCCGGCGTTTCCGGCGCTGGTCCTGCTCTTCCTGTTCTTCCTCTTCCCCGTCGTGCGCATGCTCGGCTTCAGCGTCGAGGCCGGCACGCTCGACTGGTATGCCAAGGCGCTGGGCGAGGGGCTCTACCTGCAGGTCTTCTGGAACACCTTCGAGATCGCGTTGCTGGTGACCGCGATCTGCCTGCTGCTGGGCTATCCGCTGGGCTTCCTGATCGCCACCACGACGCCCGGCTGGGCGACGCTCGGCTTCATCTTCGTGCTGCTGCCGCTGTGGACCTCGGTGCTGGTACGCACCTATGCCTGGATGGTGCTGCTCGGGCGCAACGGCGTGTTCAATCGCTGGCTGATCGAGGCCGGCGTCATCGCCGATCCGCTGCCGCTGCTGCACAACTTCAACGGCGTGCTGATCGGCATGGTCCATGTCCTGCTGCCCTACATGGTGCTGCCGATCTACGGCGCGGTGCGGCGGCTCGATCCCGCGCTGGTCGCGGCGGCCGAGGGGTTGGGCGCTTCGACCTGGCGGATCTTCTGGCGCATCTACCTCCCGCTTACGCTGCCGGGCATCTTCGCCGGCGCGGTGATCGTCTTCGTGCTCTCGCTCGGCTTCTACATCACCCCGGCACTGCTGGGCGGGGGCAAGGTAATGATGGTCGCCGTGATGATCGAGCAGGAAGTCCGCCAGACTCTGAACTGGCCCTTCGCCGCGGCCCTCTCGGCCGTGCTGCTGGCGCTGACGCTCGGCGTCTATACCGTCGCCCAGTCCTTCACCCGGCAGGAGGTGCCGCGATGAGCCGCCGTGCCCTCGTGCTCGCCTGTGCGGCGATCTACGTCTTCCTGATGCTGCCGCTGCTCGTGGTGTTCCCGATTTCGCTCAGCTCGGCGCCCTACATGCAGTTTCCGCCGCCGGGCTTCAGCACGCAGTGGTACGAGCGCTATCTCGACGATCCGCAATGGATCGATGCCACGGTCCGCTCGCTCTATATCGGCGCCGCCACCGCGGTGCTCGCCCTCGCGCTGGGCGTGCCGCTCGCCTTCAGCCTGGCGCGCGGCAGGTTCCTCGGCCGCGCGCTGCTCGATCGTATCGCCCTCGCGCCGCTCGTGGTGCCGACCATCATCCTGTCGGTGGGCCTGTACGGCCTGTTCGCCAAGCTCAAGCTGATCGGCGAATGGTACGGGCTGGTGCTGGCGCATACCGTTCTCGCGCTGCCGTTCGTCGTGCTGGTGATCGTGGCCGGCCTGCGCGATTTCGATCGTGCGCTCGAACAGGCGGCCGAGGGGCTGGGCGCCAGCCGCGCGAAGACGCTCCTGCGAGTCACGCTGCCGCTGCTGCGGCCGAGCCTGGTGTCCGCCGGCCTGCTGGCTTTCATCTCGTCGTTCGACGAGCTGGTCGTCGCGCTGTTCCTGGCCGGGCCGAACATGACCTTGCCCAAGAAGATGTTCGACAACATCCTGATGGAGATCGATCCGACGATTGCCGCCGTGTCGGTGATGCAGATCCTGCTGGTTTCGATCGTTCTCGTCCTGATCGGCCGGTTCGGGCGGGGACTGAGCGGCAGCGCGCGTTAGGGGAGCACCATGGCCGACAGCGTCTTCCACAAGGACTTCAAGAGCATGCCGTGGTGGTGGGAATGGTGGCATCCCTCCAACGAGCTGAGCCAGGAGCCGCCGCTCAGGACCGACGTGCTGGTGGTCGGCGCGGGCTACGGCGGCCTGTCGACAGCCCTGGAGCTTGCGCGTTCGGGGGTCGACGTGACGGTGCTGGAGCGCGGCGATTTCGGTGTCGGCGCCTCGACCCGCAACGGCGGCGGGGTGAGCGGCGGCACGACCATGGGCAAGGGCTTCTCCGGCAAGGGCGTCGGCGGCGACCCCGAGGCCTGGAAGAAGATCATGCAGCGTATGCTGACCGACGCCGCCGATTCGCTGGCCCAGGTCGAGACCGTGATCCAGCGCGAAGGCATCGAATGCCATTGGCGCATGAACGGCCGCTTCAGCGGCGCTTACACGCCGCGCCACTACAAGGAGCAGGCGGCCAAGGTCGGCACCTACAACAACACGGCCGGCCTTGGCACCTACATGGTGCCGCGCGAGCAGCAGCGCGAGGAGATCGCCTCGGACTACTACTACGGCGGCATGGTCGTGGAGCGCACCGGGCAGCTCCATCCGGCGCTTTACTACGGCGGTCTGCTGAAGGCCGCGCACCGTGCCGGCGCCAAGCTCTGCGCCAACTGCGATGCCGAGAAGATCGAGCGCAGGACCGGCGGCTTCCGCGTGCTCACGAGCAAGGGGCCGATCGAAGCGCGCGAGGTCGTGATCGCGACCAACGGCTACACGACCGAGCTGACGCCGACCTTGCGGCGCCGGCTCGTGCCGGTGGCGAGCCACATCATCGCGACGGAGGAGTTGCCGGAGGATCTGGTGCAGAGCCTGATCCCCAAGAACCGGGTGGTGAGCGATACCAAGCGGGTGCTCTGCTACTATCGCCAGTCACCCGACAACAAGCGGGTGATCTTCGGCGGCCGCGCGCGCTTCACCCAGGTCGCGCCCGAGGTCAGCGCCCCGGTGCTGCATGGCTACATGCTGGAGCGCTGGCCGCAGCTCGAGGGCGTCAAGGTGACCCACGCCTGGACGGGCAATGTCGCCTTCGCCTTCGACTTCATGCCGCACATGGGCATGGAGCAGGGCATGCACTACCTGATGGCGTGCAACGGCTCGGGCGTGGCGATGATGAGCTACCTCGGCTACCAGACCGCCCGCAAGATCGCCGGCGGCTCGAACGCGCCGGTCAATGCGTTCGATGGCCAGGAGTTTCCGACGGTGCCGTTCTACAACGGTAATCCTGAATGGATCCTGCCATTCGTCGGTGCCTGGTACCGCACGCGAGACTGGTGGGATCGGGTCAGGGCGTAAGGCGCGCGTTCATCGATCCGACACGAGGCGTTCGCGCCCCAGCCCCGTGACGGCGAGCAGCCCGCTGTCCTCTTCAATGAGCTTCAGGTCGAGCAGGCGCACGCGATGGTCATCCGGCAACGCAGAGAGCGTACCTTGGGCCAATTCGCGCAGGGAACCGAGCTGTGACTGGGTGAGTGGCGCTATGAGACCGCGCGGCATACTTCGAATATCGCGAACCATGTCGAACCTCCTTTGTGGCGAGGGGTTCAACGCGGTGTCGCGGTGGAAGTTGAATGCGATATTACCGGGGCAAAGGGAACTGCCGCCGTTTCGTCCCAATTCTCTTTGGACCGCGCGCATCCTGCGCGCTCATGAAGCCGAGCGCGCAGGATGCGCGCGGTCCAATGAGCCTGAAATCTCAGTTCGCGTCGACCGCGTGCACTGCCGCCGGCGAATCGAGCAGCGACACGAGCACCCGCTCGAGGGAGTCCGGCTCGATCGGCTTCTGCAGCAGAGGAACGTTCGCGTAGCGGCGATCGATGCTGTCGCGCTGGTAGCCTGTCAGGAAAACAAAGGGCACACCGTTCGCGATCAAATAGTCCGCGATCGGTTCGGCGAGTTCGCCGGCAAGGTTGAAGTCGAGCAGGGCGCCGTCGAAACGCTCGCTCCGGGCGGCCGCGATGCCGTCGGCGAGCCGCGCATAGGGGCCGAGGACGGTGGCGCCGCGACTTTCGAGCATCTTCTTGGCCATCATGCCGACCAGGAATTCATCCTCTACCATCAGCAGCCGCTTGCCTGACAGGCTGAGCGGACGGCCGTGGCCGCTCGTCTTCGCCGCGGGCACGGTCTTCTGCGGCATGGGCTCCGGATTGACGATCTGCGCCCGGGGAATGAGCAGCCGGCAGCACAGGCCCTCCGGCCGCCAGTCGTAGTGGACGCCGCCGCGGAACTGCGCCTCGATGCTGGAGCGTACGATCGAGAGTCCGAAGCCCAGCGACGAGGGCGGCGCGGCCGGCGGTCCACCGCTTTCCAGCCATATGACCTCGAGCGCGTCGGGACCGATCGACCAGGTGAGCCTGAGCTTGCCGTTGTCGGTCGACAGGGCGCCGTACTTGGCGGCGTTGGTCGCTAGCTCGTGCACGGCGAGCGCGACGGCCTGCGCCGTCGCCGGCAGCAGCATCGCGGCAGGGCCGTCGGCCGTCACCCGCTCGCGATGGTCGGCGCGATAGGGAGCCAGCTCCTCATCGACGATCTGGCGCAAATTGGCGCCCTGCCAGCGCGTCGCCGACAGCAGATTGTGCGTCGCGGCCAGCGCATGGATGCGGCCCTCGACCGTCGAGATGAAGTCGGCGGTGGTCCTGGCCTTGGTGAGGCGCAGCACTGAGAGCACGACCGCCAGCATGTTCTTGGCGCGATGGTCGACTTCCCGGGCGAGCAGGAGCTGGCGTTCCTCGGCGCGCTTGCGGTCGGTCACGTCGACGGTGACGCCGTTCATGCGCACCGGCTTGCCGCGGGTGTCGCAGGAGACGATGCCGGCGCCGTAGCACCAGCGGACCTCGCCGCTCGGCCGGACGACGCGGAACTCGACCTGGAAACGCGGCTCGCCGGCAGCGACGATCGTCGGCACCGAATTCCTGTCTCGATCCTCCGGATGCATCATCGCTTCGACGCCGTCCACTGTCGGACGGAACGTCGTCGGATCGACGCCGAAGATCCGGTAGGCGCCGTCGTCCCAGTCGATCCGGCCGGTGGTGAGGTCGACTTCCCACGACCCCATGTCGCCGGCCGACAGGGCGATCGAGCGCCGCTCCTCGCTCTGGCGCAGCTTCTCGGTCTGGGCCTCGAGCTCGGCGGTGCGCGCGGCGACCCGTTTCTCGAGCTCGACGTTCATCGCCTCGAGCTGGCGGGTCTTGCGGAAGAGCTCGATGAAGACGCGGACCTTGGCGCGCAGCACCTCGGGCACCACCGGCACGGCGACGTAGTCGACCGCGCCGATCTCGTAGCCGCGCAAATGGTCGGTCTCGGCGATCTGCACGCCCGAGACGAAGATCATGGCGAGCTTCTGGAAGCGCGGGTGCTCGCGGATCATGGCGGCGAGCTGGAAGCCGTCGATCTGCGGCATCACCACGTCGATCAGCACGACGGCGATCTCGGTCTTGAGCAGGATGCCGAGCGCCTCGTGCGGCGAGTTCGCCTTGATCAGGTTCTCGCCGAGCTCCTCGAGGATGACCTCGTAGGACAGGAGCTTGGCGGGCTGGTCGTCGACCAGCAGGATGTTGACCTTGTCCATGAGCGTCACCGGGGCTGATCCTGGACGCCCGTATCAGCGATGCAGCCAGAGCCGCAGCGCACTGAAGAGCTGCTCGGTGTTGACCGGCTTGGCGAGGTAGTCGGAGGCGCCGGCCTCCAGGCACTTCTCGCGGTCGCCCTTCATCGCTTTGGCGGTCAGCGCGATGATCGGCAGCCGTCGCAGCGCCCAATTGCTGCGGATCAGCGCCATCGTCTCGTAGCCGTCCATCTCGGGCATCATGATGTCCATCAGCACGATCGCGACCTCGGGCGAGGTCTCGAGAATCGAGATCGCCTCCCGGCCGGTGGTCGCCGTCAGCACCTGCATGTTGCGCCGCTCGAGCGCGCTCGACAGGGCGAAGATGTTGCGGGTGTCGTCGTCGACCACCAGCACGGTGCGGCCGGCCAGCATCTCGTCGGAGGCATGCAGCCGCTCGAGCAGGCGCTGTTTGTCCGCCGGCAGGTCGGCCGCGACCTGGTGCAGGAACAGCGCCGTCTCGTCGAACAGCCGCTCGGGCGAGGCCGCGCCCTTGACCACGATCGAGCGCGCCATGGTGTGGAGCCGCGCATCTTCCTCGGCCGACAGATCGCGTCCGGTGAAGACCACGACCGGCAGGTCGGCGAGGGCGGCGTCCTTCTGCAGCTCCTCCAGCACCTCGAAGCCGGTCATGTCGGGCAGCCGCAGGTCGAGCACCATGCAGTCGAAGCGGCTCTCGCGCAGCTTGCCGAGCGCGCCGCGGCCGGTGACCGCGGTCTCGATCTCGATGTCGGGATGCGACAGCAGCTCGGTGACGCCGAAGCGCTCGGCGTCGTTGTCCTCGGCAACCAGCAGCCTCTTGCGGCGCGGCTTCACGTAGTCACTGATCTTCGACAGGGCGACGCTGAGGCCCTCCGTCGTGGTCGGCTTGTTCATGTACGAGAAGGCGCCGCGTGCAAGCCCCTGCTGGCGGTCCTCGTCCATGCTCAGGATCTGGACCGGGATGTGGCGCGTCTCGAGCGTGCGCTTGAACTGGCTGAGCACGTTCCAGCCCAGCATGTCGGGCAGGAAGATGTCGAGCGACATGGCGACCGGCCGGTATTCCAGGGCGAGGTCGAGCGCCTCCGCGCCGCGCGCTGTGACCAGCGCCTTGAGGCCGGCGGCATGCGCGGCATCGACCAGGATGCCGGCGTAGTTCGGGTCGTCCTCCACGATCAGCAATGTCGGCTCGCCGGGCTCCAGGTTGTGGCGATCGTCGGGGAACTGGTCGGCGAGATGCTCTGGCAGGGTGACCTGCGGCACCGGCGCCGCGCCCGGCACCGGCTGACGGACTGCCGTGCGCGGGCCGGTGTACATGGTCGGCAGGAAGAGCGTGAAGGTCGATCCCATGCCCGGCGTGCTGCGCAAGGTGAGCTCGCCGCCCAGCAATTGTGCCAGCTCGCGGCTGATGGCGAGGCCGAGGCCCGTGCCGCCGTACTTGCGGCTCGTGGACGCGTCGGCCTGCTGGAAGGCCTCGAACACGATCTTCTGCTTCTCGACCGCAATGCCGACGCCGGTGTCGGTGACCTCGAAGGCCACGACCGAGCTCGCCTGGTTGAGGGCGGGATTGTCCGATCGCCATCCGCTTCTCACCGGCAGGACCCGCAACCGAACGCTGCCCTGGGCGGTGAACTTCAGCGCGTTCGACAGCAGATTCTTGAGGATCTGCTGCAGGCGCTTGGAATCGGTGACCAGGCTGCGCTGCAGCGACGGATCGATCTGGACGTCGAACGACAGGCCCTGCGACTCCGCCTGGTGGCGGAACGGCCGCGCCACGGTCTCGAGCACGTTGGTGAAGAAGATCTCCTCGGCATCGACGGTGACTGTGCCCGATTCGATCTTGGACAGATCGAGGATGTCGGAGATCAGGTTCAGGAGGTCGGTGCCCGCGCCGTGGATGGTGCGGGCAAACTCGACCTGCTTGGCCTTGAGGTTGCCGTCCGGATTCTCGGCGAGCTGCTGGCCGAGGATCAGGATCGAGTTCAGCGGTGTGCGCAGCTCGTGGCTCATGTTGGCCAGGAACTCCGACTTGTAGCGCGAGGTCAGCGCCAGCTCGGTCGCCTTCTCTTCCACCGCGCGGCGGGCCTGCTCGATTTCCTGGTTCTTGCGCTCGACCTCGGTGTTGCGCTCGGCAAGCTGCTGCGCCTTCTGCTCGAGCTGCTCGTTGGTCTGCTGCAGCTCGCCCTGCTGGCTCTGCAGCTCGCCGGCGAGCTTCTGGCTCTGCTGCAACAGGTCCTCGGTCTGCATGGTGGCCTCGATCGAGTTCAGCACGATGCCG
>Ga0268266_10003380_pt1 | contig 15973 bp, 17 predicted proteins | sample KBSS13metaG_FD_190356 | JGI IMG/M metagenome (GOLD analysis project Ga0268266, IMG submission 190356) | Switchgrass rhizosphere microbial communities from Kellogg Biological Station, Michigan, USA - KBS S1-3 metaG (SPAdes) (version 2) | ecosystem: Host-associated > Plants > Roots > Rhizosphere...
TACAACTTGTTTTCCGCGAGCCTGGTTCAGCGCCACTGCCATGGCATTTTTCACAGGCATCAAGCTTCTCAATCTCAATCGTCTTCTCTGCGCCGAAAGCCGCCTCCTCCAATTTGATTTCCATGTCGTACCGCAGATCCGATCCACGCCGCCGATCGTCGGAGCGCGTTCCGGGACTCCCGCCAAAGAAACTCTCGAAAATCCCGCCGCCAAATCCGCCGCCGCCGAACACTTCGCGGAAGATTTCGAACGGATCATGAAAACCGCCGCCACCGAAACCGGCGCTGCCCTGCGCGAACGCGGCGTGACCGTAGCGATCGTACGCCGCGCGTTTGTCTGGATCCATCAGGACGTCGTACGCTTCGCCAAGTTCTTTAAATTTTTCCTCGGCGTGCGGATCGTCCGGATTTTTGTCAGGATGAAACTTTACCGCGAGCTTGCGATAGGCTCGTTTGATTTCCTCGCCGGCGGCATTGCGTTCGACGCCGAGCACTTCGTAGTAATCGCGTTTCTCAGTAGCCATCAAAGCGAAAGTCCCATGTGACCGGTGAGATTAATCTGCAGCAAACAAGAATGCCCACTACTTCGCCGGGCCGCTGGAAACAACGACGCGCGCAGGTCGCAGCAGACGATCCTTAAACCGATACCCTCGCCGAGCCTGGCGAATGACTGTTCCTTCGGGGGTCTCGCTCGGCTCGTGGGCAATCGCTTCGTGCAGATTCGGATCGAACTTTTGGCCTTCGGCCTCGATCGCTTGCAGCCCGTTTTCGTCAAGCAAATCGTTCAGCTGTTTTTGAACCAGAACCATTCCGGAATAAATCGGAGATTGCGTGCTGTCCGCTTTTGCGGCCGCCAAACCCAGTTCAAAATTGTCGAGAATCGACACCAAACGCTGGAGCAACGAGCTGTTGGCATATTTCACCGCATCCTCTTTTTCGCGGGTAGCGCGTTTTTTGTAGTTCTCGAAATCAGCCTGGCTGCGTAGCGCCAGATCACGGAACCGGTCGAGATCGGCCTGCAGGCCTGCCATTGCATCGTCGGAATCGGCGTCGCCTGAAGCCGTAGGAGAGGCTTGCTTCGCCTGCACTGACGAGTTCATTTCTTCTTCGCGTTCACGGGACGGTATCTTTTTCATGTTTTGCGGATGGCTATCACAGTAATGTCATCGTTTTGCGGCACCGAACCGGTAAACTCGCGCACGTCCTCGATAATCCTCTTTACAATCGCTGACGCGCCATCATTCGCGCTGGCGCGAAGCGACTGCGTCATGCGATCAACGCCATATTCGTCTCCCTCGGGGTTGAGCGTTTCAGTCACACCGTCGGTGTAGAGAACGAGGCAATCGTTGCGCTCGAGCGGTACCGAAAAATCGACAGTGAGCCTATCGAACACACTTCCACTGTCAATTCCCACCACCATTCCCGGAGACTTTATTGGCGTTACAGTTTGCGACTGCTGCTGATACAATAACGGCGCATCATGTCCGGCCCGCGCAAGCGTGACGCCGTCGCGCTGATGATCCAGGACCAGGTAAGCCATGCTGATGAACATGTCTTCTTTAATGTCCGGATAAAGCTGCCGGTTCACTTTTCGTAACACATCCGCCGGCGACGGATTCCGGGCCGCCTCTGCACGCAGCACGCTGCGGCAAATCGCCATGATGAGCGATGCAGGGACGCCTTTGCCGGAAACGTCTGCGATTGCGACACCCAATCGCTCTTTGTCCACGTGGATGTAGTCGAAATAATCGCCGCTCACCTGGCGAGCTGGCACATTAATCCCGCTGATTTGGAAGCCATTGATGGCCGGAGCTTCAGACGGAAGCAGGATGCGCTGAATGTCTCGCGCGATTTCAAGGTCGTGATCCAGCCGTTTTTTCTCGTTCGCCATCGAATAAATGATCGCGTTGTAAAGCGCAAAGGCCGACTGCTCGGCGATGGATTTAAAAACGACAAAATCAGCCTGCGAAAAGGGCGCGCCCGTTGGCCCGTTGGCGACCGCTAAAACACCCAGATTTTGGTCGCCGTACTGGAGCGCCGTTGCCATCACAGACAGGCTGCCAAAAGCGCTTCCTCGCAATTTGGCCAACTCGGGTGCTTCCGACAATTCGTTGATACAGACAGCCTCACCTTTTTGCCAAACGCGCCCAATCAATCCTTCGTTCGCATCAAGCATGTGGAGCCGCAGGAAGGTCTCAAGAACAACCGGATTCGCAGCGGCTTGTTGTAAAATATCTTGCGGGATATCTACCAGTGGCGGACAGCCTTTTGAGATAAATCCGGGCATGAGCTTTCCACCTGTCCGGTCGGCAACGTAGAGCGTGCCTCCATGTGCGTCGAGAATGCGCACGGCGCCCTCCACGATGAGCCGATGCAGTTCCTGAGGTCGAATTGTTCCTCGAAACGCTTCCCCTAACCCGTGAAGAAAATCGAAGACAAGCGTTTCCTCGACCTGAATCTCCTCATGCGAGCGCTCCAGTCGGCGAATTTGCCGCCTCTGGAGATAAGCAGTCATACCCCAGCCAGCCAGAGACGCGACAAGGAGTCCTAGGAGAAGAGTCGGCCACATTGGTGGGGGCCAGCTTACTTCGAAGACGTCTCGTGATGAAGATCTTGTCTTAGAAAATCGAGAACGTCCTTAAAGCGAAAAATATTTTCGGGCGCAGCCTCACAAAGCGCTTCGTGCGCTTCGAGCATGGTCTCGGTCTGCTCCTTTTTTTGGGAATCGAGAGCGCGGTTTCTGGCGGCTTGCTCCAGCGCTTCACATTCAGGTGCACCACTACCATCGCTGTGGATATCAAATATCTGATCTAATCCGAGTCCGGAAAGAAGTTGTTGGCTGCGATTACCGCAATGAACAATGTGAAGGTGACCGCGCCCGAGTTCCTTTAGTCGCAACGCCACGCTGGCCATAGTTCCCATGAACGTTGAATCCATCATGGCGCAATCCGCCAGATCCACCACGAATTCGCGATACCCGCGGTCCAGCATTTCGCGCGAGAATTCCTTGAGGTTGCCGCTATTGAGGAAGCTACCCTTTCCCTCCACTTTCACCCATACGGCCGGCCCTCTTACCCCAACTTGAATAGATGAGTCCACAGTTACTCTTCAAACGATACCAGCCCGAAACCTATGCTGTCAAACCTCGCCACGCATGGGAATCTCTCATCAACTCAATTCGGCATGCTGTTTTTGATGAGCCGTATTCCTTTGAATTTCGAGGCACCGGCTGCGGGAGCAAAACACCAGGCGCGCCAGTTATTCCCAAAGAAAAGAGCGGTTTTCCGCCACGATTCGGCCATTCGCGATTAAGAGACAGCGCCATGCGATGACGCGCCCATCATCAAAGTAATCGTCGCCGATTACCTTGAATTCAGTCTTGTTAGTGCCGCGCACGTTTCTATATGAGATCTCCTGCGCCTGGAGGTGTTCGTGCAATTTCTCCTGGCGATATTCCAGACGCACCGTGACATCCGACGGCCTTTTGGCCCGCCAAAAAAAATCGAAGTAATTGCCGAAGCGCTGCCGTTGATCGACGCCGGTGACTGCGCCGTAAAGCCGATATTGCCTCTCAAAAACGATGGGCGCATCCTGAAGCACGGAAGTTTTCTGGTTCGGCGTATTGTTCTTGCCGCCAACCTTGTTGCTCGAATCGTGCGCTCTCTCACTCGGCTTGAGTCCTTTCTCACTCATGAAGAAGAGCTTTGTTTTTCGAAACTCAAAGTTTGGGTCCAATGCAACAGGCAGCGTGGTCACTTTCTCGAGGACCTTGGGTTCCTCGCGTGCGCTCTTCCCGGGCACGGAAACAACGAGGAAAGTCAAAAGCAGAAGTACGACAGCAAATCTCACTTACGTAATAAAGCGGGTCATTGAGGCAAGTGTCAACGCGCAACCACCGGGGCGGCATGAGCCCGGCTATGGAAGTCAGGCGATTGCGAAGTAATTTTCTGCGTGATCGAGGTTCGCTACGAGCGCGGTGTTTACTTGCCGCAACAGGATTTCTGGCTGGACCCATGGGACGCAAAACGTTTTGCGTTCGTTTCGCACGCGCACAGTGATCACATCGCGCCGCATCAGGAGGTGATCGTTTCCGAGCGCACCGCACGTCTAATGCGAGCCCGTCTACCGGGCGCGCGCATCGAACATTCACTACCATTTGGGGAAAGACGATCTATTCGCAGTATCGATCTGATGTTATTACCTGCCGGGCATATCTTTGGTTCAGCGCAGTGCCTTATTTTCGCTGGTGAGGAGACGCTCCTTTACACCGGTGATTTCAAGCTGCGTCCGGGCAAATCCGCCGAGCCGGCTGAGTGGCAGCATGCTGACACCCTTGTAATGGAAACAACGTTCGGCGTACCGCGCTATCGCTTTCCGCCAACCAAAGAAGTAGTTGACCTAATGGTCGCGTTCTGCAGCGAAACGATCGACGCCGGTGAAGTGCCTGTGTTGCTGGGCTACTCGTTAGGCAAGGCGCAGGAAATCCTCTGTGCGCTTGAAGGCGCCGGTTTGACCCCGATGCTGCATGGCTCGGTTTATCAAATGACGCGCATCTACGAACAACTCGGGCAATCGTTTTGCAAATACGTGCGATACAATCGAAACGAGGTCGACGGCAAAGTGTTGATCTGTCCGCCCAGCGCGAATCGCTCCAGCATGCTGGAGAACATTCCGCGCAAACGTGTGGCGTTCATCAGTGGATGGGCTGTCGATCGTAACGCGGTGTATCGCTACCAGGTTGATGCCGCATTTCCGTTATCCGATCACGCGGATTACGACGATTTGCTTCGATACGTCGATCTGGTGCAGCCGCGCCGGGTATTAACGCTCCATGGTTTCGCCGCAGCTTTTGCCTCCGATCTTCGCGCACGCGGCCTCGAGGCATGGGCGCTAACCGAAGAAAATCAGATGGAACTACAGCTAGACAGGTACATCGCGCTGCGATGTCCGGACGGCGCAGCGCGCCGTCCCTACCATTCTACGCGGCACTCCGAATTTTTGGATTTCGCGAATGCCGGTGAAGACATCCGTTCGACTCCGGCAAAATTGGAGAAGGTTCGGTTGCTGTCCGATTACCTCCGCAGCCTAACAACTGAGCAGCTTCCGTTTGCAACGACATACTTCACCGGAAGAGCATTTGCCCAAAGCGATCCGCGCATCTTGCAGATTGGGTGGGCCGTAATCTTCCGCGCGCTGCAGGATGCAACGAAGATCGACGATTCGGAGTTTCATGGAATCGCCAGCAGACATGGCGATGCTGGCAAGAGCGCCTTTGAAGTTCTTGATGGCCGAACGGCGCCGGAACCATTCACCATTCTCGAATCGGCCGAGTTGTTCCAAAATCTTCAACTCGCGCGCGGCCCGATCGCCAAGGCAAAGCTGCTGCGAGAACGGTTTTCGATTTTATCAGCGCGCGAAGGCGAGTACGTGGTCAAGATTTTGACTGGCGATCTGCGCATCGGTTTACGCGAGGGTCTTGTAGAGGAAGCCATCGCTAAGGCGTTCGACGTTTCGCTCGAACAAGTAAAACAGGCCAACATGTTGTTAGGCGACATTGGCCAGACGGCACTCCTGGCCTCACGAAAAGAGCTACACAGCGCCGAGTTATCAATGTTTCGTCCTATTAAATGCATGCTCGCCACTCCCGAACCCAGCGCGGATGCCGTTTGGAACCGTTTTATAGAAGTCGCCGCTCGTGACCGGTCCGGTTCGTTGAGCCCGGGAACAGTGTACGTTGAAGACAAATTCGACGGAATTCGTGCACAGCTTCATCGCAGCGGAGATAGAGTCGAAATTTTCTCGCGCGATTTGCGGCGGATCACCGGCCAATTTTCGGAACTGGTCGACCAAGCCAGGAAGTTCGACCAGGAGCTGATTGCCGATGGCGAAATCATCGCCTTTGACGAAGGGCGTCGACTGACCTTCTTCGATTTGCAAAAGCGACTTGGACGCAAGGAGCACATCGCTGATCTGTTTGCCGGAGCAGCAGCCGACGTTCCGGTCGCCTTTGTGATTTTCGATCTTCTCCGGTTGAATGGACGCTCCCTGTTGAAAACTCCCCTTCGTGCGCGGCGTGAACAACTCGGCACACTCATATTGCCGCCCCAATTTCAGAGAGCGAACGTAACGCCAGCGCGTTCTGCGGCGGAAATTGAGCAAATTTTCCAGGATGCGCGCCGGCGTTTGAACGAAGGTTTGATGATCAAAGACGCCGAAAGCCTTTATCTTCCCGGCGCCCGCGGGATGTTTTGGTTCAAGTTGAAACGCGAATTAGCGACGTTGGATGTGGTCGTTATCGCGGCAGAGCTTGGACATGGAAAACGCAACAATGTGTTAAGCGACTATACGTTTGCGGTGCGCGACGAAACCACCGGCAAACTCTTGCCGATCGGAAAGGCCTACAGCGGATTGACCGATGTAGAGATTGCACAGCTAACAGAGCATTTTAAAAAAAATACAATAGCCGATCACGGCCGCTATCGCAGAGTGAACCCAAATGTAGTGCTGGAAGTCGCTTTCAATTCAATCCAGCCTAGCACTCGCCACGCAAGCGGACTCGCACTGCGTTTCCCCAGAATCAAAGCGATTCGACACGACAAGGATGTCGATTCCATCGACACCCTTCAATATGCGCGCGAGCTTGCCATGCAGTCGACAAATTCACCGGCGTCGACCGGAAAACGGACTTAAACAGATCTCGAATTTACTCTGGCGTAGGCGAAGGACTCGGCGAATCAGCTTGGTCTGTGACAGGAGTCGTCGGCTCACGTCGCGCCCCAGGAACTCTCCTTCTTTGTATCTCTTCCATCTTCCCGATTAGCCCCTGGAGATCAGCAGGAACTGTTCCCCGAGGCTCGGGGGCTGTTCGGGGAACTGGAGCAACTCTGGGTTTCACGACCAACCTCTGTCGCTCCGCCAATGCTTTCTCTCTTTCGTCCAATGCTTTTTCCCGGGCATCCAACTCCGTCTTCCGTTGAGCGAGTTGTTGTTCAGCAGCTGAATCTTGTTTTTGGCACGAGCAAACCAGCGCAAAAGGAATCAGTAAGGATAGAGCAAGGAATTTTTTCATATCACCGGTTGATTAGGTGTTGTTTGGTGGCGAACGAACAAATCGGAGAGGGTTTCGATGTCAAACGAATGTTACCGCTCTTGAGGCGTAGGCGAAGCTGTCAATCTAACTGTGACTACTTCGACGGCATCGCGGCGGGAACGCTGGACATTGGCAAAAACCGCCAGCATCGCCAGACAAATCACAATAACCGCCATTAACAAAACCGCTGTTTTTGGAACTCGAGTCGTTGGCGATTTTTCGGCAGTTTCGTCCGGCAGATTCACTACCCAGTATCCAAGTGAACATCACGAGCGCAAGCGGGCCAGCGCCTCACTCCAGGCGCAGCGCAGAAATCGACTTCATAACGCGCTCGCTTAGCTCGGCGTACAGATTTTTGCCTGGCCGCTGAAGATCGGCTGCGCTGAACGAAATCGGTTCCCCAATCATGATCGTGATTGGCACAAACCGAAGCCGGCCGCCACCGCGTGGTAGCGCTTCGCGAGCGCCGAAGATTCGCATCGGCACGACCGGCGCGAGCGTTTTGGCAATTATCAAGCCCAATCCAGGTTCAGCCGCTTGAAGGTTACCATCGACGGTCCGCGAGCCTTCCGGAAACATGAGAACGCCGTTACCGGCCTGTAAAGCGCGGATCACAGCTTTGATAGCGCTGCGGTCAACGCCTTCCTGGTTGACCGGGATCACGTTTAGCTTTGGCAAAACACGCCCCAGGAGCGGTACGTCCAGGAGCGTTCGGCGGGCGAGAAAATAAATTGGTCTATCACACGTGCTCCCGGCGAGCGGCGGATCGAGATAGCTCTGGTGATTCATCGCCAGGATCACCGGCCCGCTTTGAATCATGCGCTCCCGATGAATGACGCGAAACCGAAACAACAATCGGCCAGCCAGCCGGCTTAGATGATAGCCAACCCAATAATAAAAATTCATTCGCCGAGCGCGCGATTGGTGATCTGAACATCGCCAATCGGCAAACCCGCTTGCTCAAGCCGCACCATTATCTCCGTCACCACCTGTTCGACCGTCACATGCGAAGTGTCGATCAGGTGGGCGTCTTTCGCTTTTATTAATGGCGAGACGGCCCGTGAGACATCATCGCGATCGCGAATGGTAATTTCGTCGCGTTCGCCTTGTGCGGCACGACGTTGCAGCCGCACGTCAGGAGACGCATCGATGTAGAATTTGTATGGCGTGTCGGGGAAAACGACCGATCCGATATCGCGGCCTTCGATCACGACGTCATGCCCCTCGGCACAATGATGAAGTCTGTCTGAAACGATTTCGCGGACCCGCGGTAATTTGCTGACACGAGAAACACTTTCGTTCACACGGTCCTCACGCAAATGGTCGACAGGATCGACGTTATCGACAATGATGCCCGCCTCGCTGTCTCGCACAACGCATGCAAGTGCTGCTGAATCCAGTGCCTCAGAAATTCGCTCGTCCTCCTCGGGGCGAATCCTTTTTTGAAGAAGATGCCAGGTGATCGCTCGATAGATCGCCCCTGAGCTGATGTAGATAAATCCCAGTTGTCGGGCAAGCTTTCGCGCGACACTGCTCTTTCCCGAGGCAGCGGGACCATCAATAGCGATCACACGGTGTCGGGAAGCGTATGATCCCATGTTTAGTTCGTGCCTAACGAAAACTACTCCTGCGCGGGCACAGGAGCGAGTGAACCGATGACCGGCGTGCTGACCTGCATCCGTTTCGGATTGGTAAACTCCTCAAGAACCGCTTCGAATCCCGGATACGATTCACGAATACATTCGGCATCCTGAATGATCGTCTCGCCTTCCGCAAACAAGCCCGCTATAGCAAAGGCCATGGCAATGCGATGATCGCCAAAGCTCTGCAGACGCGCTCCGTGCAAAGGCGCTGGCCCATAAATTTCAAGGCCGTCACTTAGTTCGGCGACTTGCGCGCCCATGGTGCGCAGATTGTGCGCGATCGCCGCAATGCGATCGGTTTCCTTAACGCGCAGTTCCTCTGCATTCCGAATGGTCGTTTTGCCGCTCGCCAGGACTGCTGCGATGGATAAAACAGGCAACTCGTCAATGAGCTGTGGCACTTCTCTCCCCTGAATGACCGTGGCTTTTAGCGGCACTCCGGTGACTTCCACCACCCCGCGCGGTTCAAAGTGCTCGGTATCCTCCACCGCTTCTCGAACGTGCGCACCCATTCGTAGTAGCACACCCAGCAGTGCCGTTCGCGTATCATTTAAACCAACCTCGCGAATCAGCAGGTGTCCACGACTCTGCGCCGCAGCGGCAACCAGCCAAAACGCTGCCGAAGAGATGTCGCCGGGAATATCAAAATCGCGTGACTCCGGAATCTGCTCGCCGAAAACGCTAACACTGCCGTCATCTTCGGTCGTAGATCGCACAAGGAAATAATTAAGCATCTTCTCCATGTGGTTTCTGGTGGGCATTGGTTCTTCAACAGTGGTCTTGCCCTTCGCAAAGAGACCGGCCAAAAGCAGTGCTCCTTTCACCTGTGCACTAGCTGCCGATGGGCGGTACTGAATTCCATGAAGCGATCCGCCATGGATCCGCAATGGCGGCGTACCATCAGGACCTTCCGCAACAACGCTCGCGCCCATCTCGCAAAGCGGCGCGATCACTCGGTCCATGGGCCGTTTGGACAAGCCAGGATCCGCTACCAACCGGCTCTCAAATTTTTGTCCAGCCAGCAGACCGGCCAGAAGCCGCATAGTCGTACCCGAATTGCCGCAGTTGATTTCCTGATTTGGCGCGGTCAGAACCCGTTTCTTTCCGTGAACGAGTAACGTGGTCGGCTCAGGTTGTTCGATCTTGATTCCCAGAGCGCGCATTGCGTTCACCGTATGCATGCAATCGTCGCTCGGTAGAAATCCCCGTAGCGTGCATACGCCGTTGGAAAGAGCGGCGACGATCACTGCGCGATGCGAAATGCTCTTATCGCCCGGCACAGCGATTTCGAGATCGATTCGAGGTGCCCGTTTTATCCGCAATTCCATAGAATCAATCTAAACGTCCTGATGTCCCTGCCGGATATCATAAGGGCCCGCAGCGTTAACCGGCATTCAATCCTCCGCATGAGCGGAACTCCGGAAGCTCTCGCGTTACGGCACAAGAAAAATCTTGTCGGTGTAAGGGTCCTTCACTTCAGTGCCGGGAGGGAATCCTTCCACATCGATATATTTGCCGGGCGAATACGGGCTCTCAACAAGATGCGGTTTTCCAGGGACAGGGATCCCGTAGGGATAATCTCCCTTTGCTACCTTTGTCGGCGGCGCAGCCGCGGGCGGAGGAGAAGACGCGACCACCGGCGGCGGAGTGGCCATTGGCTGAGTTGGTCCATTCGGATTAAAGGGCTGCTGCGGCGGCGGGTATTCTTGCGGTTGGGGCGGGGCGTAAGCCGACGGCCGATGGTGCTGCGGTGGTGGTGGTGGCGGCTCCTCAGCGCATGAGGCCAAAAAGAAAACCGCGAGGAGAGCAAGCGGGATGGAAAATTTCATAACGAAAATTTTGCTAATCGTATCCAGAGTCAGACTCGTTGCCAATGATTAAATCATGCTTTGTTCCAGCTGCTTGGATTGTTGACAAAGCGAAACACAAATACAATACGCCACTGTGCGTAATCCGAATCCGAAGTACCGATGCGAGACAATTCACATCCAGAGATATTAGTTGTCGATGATGACGCGATGAGTCGCAGGGTGTTAGCCCAGCTACTCAGCGCTGCTGGTTATAATTGCCGCGTCTCAAACGATGGTTCTCAAGCACTGGAGGCGATTCACGCGAGTCCGCCTTCGGTTTTACTGCTGGATTTCGATATGCCAGGTCTAAACGGGGCCGAGGTGCTTAGGCGCCTGCGCTCGGACGAGGATGCAATGATCGCCCAAATTCCGGCGATTATGCTGACGGCACATGGCAGCGAGCAAAGCGAGGTATCCTGTCTGCAGGCAGGTGCGGATGATTTCGTGACAAAGCCTGTCAATGCGTCGGTTTTGCGGGCGCGAATCGAGACCCAACTTCGGCTTCGTTCGATGCGGCGACAACTGGAGCATCAAAACGATGAACTGGAGAAATGGCGCAGCGAATTGGAGCGCGACCTCGCAGCAGCGCGCTTAACGCAGCAATCATTGATACCACAGAAACCCCTGTCGTTACCGGGTTGGCAGATCGCAACGTGCTACCATCCTGTCATTCAGGTCGGCGGCGACATCTATGGCTGGCTCCGAATGAAGGACGGCCGCGTATTGTTCTGGATCGCAGATGGCACAGGCCACGGTGCGGCTGCCGCGTTGCTGACAACATTGGCAAAACTTCTTTTTCAATACGGCAGTATGGATCACGATTCGCCAGCGACTTTGATGGAAGGGGTAGATAATGACTTTCGCAGCATCTTCGGCGCGACCTCATTCATGACGGCGATGTGTGTTGCTCTTGATCCAGCGACCGGGCGAGCTCAGGTCGTTGGCGCAGGGCACCCGTCGCTCCTGGTTGTTCGTCACGATGGCACAACAGAATCCGTCGCCTCGGTCGCGCCGCCGCTGGGTTTGATCAAACGAACAGAATTCACCGAAACAGTGATCGAACTTCAGCCCGGCGATGCTTTTCTCCTCTACACGGATGGCCTGTTTCCCTGGACGAAAGAGGAGCGCCATCGGGTAACTCCGGGGCAGCTCGAAAAAATTCTGGATCATTCCGCGCCCACCGCGGAGGCGTTGCTCACCGCGATCGTAGCGCAAACAGCTTCCAAGAATTCTGCGAAGACTGCTCCCGATGATGTGGCGGCGATCGTTGTCCGCCGGGAAGATCGGCAATAAAAATTTTTATTTAGCGCAAAATTAGTCTTGCTCTCCCACAGGCGAAACGTTAGTCAGCGTGCATGCCGAAAACCAAAAAAACTTCCAAGCGTAAACCGAATCCCGCCTTCATGAAACCGGTCCAACCGGACGATAAGCTTGCTGCCGTCGTCGGTTCGACGCCGCTATCACGGCCGGAGCTTACAAAAAAGCTTTGGGCATACATCAAGAAGCGCGGTTTGCAGGACAAAAAGAAAAGAATCATGATCAACGCCGACGACGCGCTCAGGCCGGTATTTAACGGCAAGAGCCAGGTGAGCATGTTCGAGATGACCAAACTTGTCTCGAAGCATCTGCGCTAGATCAGGATTCCTCCAATAGTCCGGCGGTGCCGCATCGGGCTATTGCAGCGCTTAAAAATAACAGCTGCCCCGGGCGGTGCGTTGGTATCGCTCTTGCGCCGGGCTGCAACTGCATCGAATATGGTCGAGTGAAAACGCCCCGATTATTTCTCTTCGCAGCCGTGGTCTCGCTTGTTTTCGCTGCCGTCGCGCGAGCGGAATCCGATTGGCAGCATGATTACAGCAAGGCGCAGGAAGAGGCGAAAACGAACCACAAACTTCTGTTCCTCAATTTTACAGGATCTGACTGGTGCGGATGGTGCATCAAACTCGATAAGGACATTTTCTCGCAGCCGAAGTTCAAGGACTACGCGCACGATAATCTTGTGCTGGTGGAGCTGGATTTTCCTCGCAAAAAAGACCAGCCTACAGAGGAGAGAAAGCAAAACGTGCAATTGGCCCAGCAGTACGAAGTTCTTGGATTTCCCACGATCGTCGTGCTGAACAGCAGCGGGCAAAAGGTGTGGCAGTTCGATGGTTATTTTCCCGGCGGTCCGGATGCGTTCATCGAGCAGCTGCAAAAATTGCCAAAGAGCTAACCAACCCCCGATCCAAATCTCTCTCGGAAAGATTCCGCGCTAGAGCAGATTTGCGCGGCTGTTGTTAAAGCATCAGGCGGATTCTTTTGCCGATTTTTTCTCGGGTGTCTTCGTCTCGCCTGAAGACGAAGTTTTTGCTGGCTCGGTTTTTGAGGATTTATCGCCGCCTTCCGATGCTTTCGGCGCAGATTCCTTTTTGGCACCTGCTTTGTATGATTCGCTGCGATAGTCAGTGCTGTAGAATCCCGAGCCCTTGAAGATCAGACCCGCGCCTGTGCCAAGCAAACGTTTCACCTTCCCATGTCCCCACTTCGGCAATCGGCAAAGCTCCTTCGGACATTCGCGAAACGGTTCATCGCGCATCGACTGGAATGCTTCGAAAGTCTGCCCGCACTTCTGGCACGAATATTCGTAGGTTGGCATGAGCAATCTAACTAAAGCTCCAAGCTTTCAGGAGCCATGCTGGGAAATCTGCATTAAACGAAATCACAATTCAACCCAGCCTTGCCTAATTACCAAAGCCGCCCCAACCGCATGTTTGAGGGTTGAGCGACATGAATGTCAGCACAAATAGTAGTATCAATAAACGAGGAGGAAAATGACCGCCGAAAAAATACTAACGAAACATCCACTGGGTAAAAGCGGGAAGAATATCGACAGAAAAAAATACGACACCCTCAAGACAGCTATCCTGTCAGCCCTGCGGAAAGATGACCTCACCCACACCGAATTGTTCAGCAGCCTTAACAAGGGCTTAAAAGGCAAGTTCGCAGGAAATATCAGTTGGTACGGCGAAACGGTTAAGCTTGATTTGGAAGCCAAAAAAATAATCGAAAGAACCTCTTCAAAGCCTCAAAAATATCGGCTGAAATGAAAAAGACGCGCTACTTGGACCATATTGACCTGCGTGTAAACGACCTGAAACGCGCACACAAGTTTTATGGAAAGCTGCTTCCAGCACTCGGTTTTTCCTGCGATCGCTCGAGCGGGCGTTGGGGAATCTTCTATGCGGCCGGTGGAGACAAGCCGGATGCGTTCTTCGGTTTCACGCAAAACCGGCGTCATCAGCCAAATGACACGCGACTCGCTTTTTGGGCTGAGACCCGCAAAGAAGTGGATCGGCTCGCCCGGCTCGTGCGCAAGATCGGCGGAAAATGCTTGGAAGGTCCGCAGCTCTGTCGCGAATACAGCCGCGGCTATTATGCGTGCTTTTTTGAAGATCCGGACGGAAACAAACTAGAGATTTGTTGCAGGGAAAATCCGATTATTTCCGGTTAGTGACCCGCATTCTCTTGCGCTTTCCTGCTGATCGCGAGTACTTGTCGAGCCATCGGGTTATTGCGAGAATTACCGGCGCACGATGAAAGCAAATCAACCAACCGTCTACGGCGTCACTAAAATCGCACAACTCTTTCCCAGCATCAGGAAAATCAAGAACAAGTCGCTGCGCGAAAAGGTCGCTGCAGTCTGGAGCGAGGCCATCACCACAGGGTGCGGCGGCAAGGGCTGGACATTCGCCGAACTTCGAGCGGTCAAGTTCACCCTGCTCGCCGGCGACATTAAGATGACTTTCGTCGAGCATCTCAATTCCTGCGCTCGGCAATGCACCGCCATCGCCGATGTGCTCAAAAAATCTTTCCGGTGCAGCATTCCCATTCAGCGCGACCACCTCATCGCAGGTGCGCTTCTGGCGGATGTGGGCAAACCGCTTGAGTTTGACAAGGACGCGTCAGATAACGTGATCCAAGGTAAGTTTGGGCAGCAAGTGCGGCATCCCTTCAGCGGCGTCGCGCTGGCCTACAAGCACGGAGTTCCCGGCGAGGTACTGCATATTATCGCCACGCACAGCCATGAAGGCGACAAGATGGAGCGCTCGATCGAATCGATCATCTTCCATCACGCCGATTTTGTAGACTTCGATATCGCGAAGCTTCTGGGAAAGCGCGCCGCGAAAAAGTGAAACTGTAGCCCGGAGCGATGATTCCGGCCGACCGGTTGCGCAAGAAATTGTAGGGCGAGCGCTCCGCTTGCCCTGCGTAAGATTTGGCAAGCGACGCGCTTGCCGTACAACTTTTGGGACTTCCTCCAGAAGGAAATTGATATGAGAGGTGGCGGCTTTATTTTAGAAGTAGACTGATATGGGACTTACACTTGTTGAAAAGATTGCGGCGCGACATGCGGATGGACTCGCTCCGGGAACAGTCGTACGCAGCGGCGATTTCGTTTCTATTCGCCCGCGGCATGTAATGACACATGACAACACCGGCGCGGTGATTCCGAAATTCAAACAGATCGGTGCGACATCAATTGCCAATCCGGCGCAGCCGGTCTTCGCCATCGATCACGACATCCAAAATACTTCGCCCGAAAATCTGGCGAAGTATGCGAAAATCGAGGCGTTCGCGCGGGAGCACGATATCGATTTCTACCCAGCGGGAACCGGCATTTCCCATCAAGTGATGATCGAACAGGGCTATGTCGTTCCGGGCTCGATGGTGGTCGCCAGCGATTCACACTCGAATCTGTATGGAGCGATAGCGGCACTCGGGACCCCGGTCGTTCGCACCGACGCCGCGAGCATTTGGGCCACCGGAGTTACATGGTGGCAAGTTCCGCCAGTCGCGAAAGTCGTGCTTAAGGGAAAACTTTCGCCGGGCGTTGTCGGCAAGGACGTGATCATCGCGTTATGCGGACTGTTCAACAAAGACGAGGTGCTCAATCATGCAGTAGAATTCGTCGGCGACGGAGCAGCGAACCTTCCGATGTCAGCGCGAATGACGATTGCGAACATGACTACAGAATGGGGCGCGCTCGCGGGCATCTTTCCGTTTGATGAGATTACGGTGAACTACTTGCACTCGCGCGTCCCAGAATTCAGCAATCCGAAACGGCCGGGAAAACGTGGCGCGAAAAGCCGATCTGGTTACACAAATGACGATATCGAGAATTGGTTGAAAAATCGCAGCGAACTCAGCGCCGATCCCGACGCCGAGTATGCGATCGAGCTTGAGCTGGATCTTGCGACAGTGGTCCCGCATGTGTCTGGGCCTAACGAAGTGAAGACGATGGTTTCACTCCCGGAAATGGAACGCAAACGCGTGCCGATCCAAAAGGCCTATCTGCTCTCGTGCGTGAACGCGCGCTTTGAAGATTTACGCGACGCCGCGGAAGTCATTCGC
>Ga0268266_10003382_pt1 | contig 15973 bp, 21 predicted proteins | sample KBSS13metaG_FD_190356 | JGI IMG/M metagenome (GOLD analysis project Ga0268266, IMG submission 190356) | Switchgrass rhizosphere microbial communities from Kellogg Biological Station, Michigan, USA - KBS S1-3 metaG (SPAdes) (version 2) | ecosystem: Host-associated > Plants > Roots > Rhizosphere...
TGGTTGTTCGGCCGCGACCTCACCTGGGAAGGCGCAGGTACTGAGGAGCCGGTAGCGCTGACGCCGCCGGTGCCGGTGTACATCACCTACCTGACGGCCATGCCGACCGGCTCATCGATCGCTTTCTTCGACGATGTCTACGGGCGCGACAAAGCGCGGCTGGCCGCCTTGCAATCCGCCGGCGGAGCGGTCGCCAGCGCCAGCCGCTAGGCTACGGCCGCCACCAATTGGGGAAGAAGGTGACATCCTGCGCGACCGGGCGGCCGTCCGGGTCGCGCGCCGGCTGGAAGCGGATGTAGCGCAGCGTCAATTGGCACATCAGTGAGTCGGCGTAGTCGTTGCCGCTCGACCGGGCGACACGACAATTGGACACGCCGCCATCGGGATTAACCTTGATCGTCACGCCCACCGAGCCGCTCTGCAACCCGGTCGCGGCCAGCGCGCGATATTCCCGGTCGGGGATGTGGGTGATGCGGCGCGCGGGCGTGAAGCGCGAATAATCCCCCCCGCCGCCCGGCCCATTGCCCGAACCGCCGGCGCCCGTCCCCGATCCAGACGCCGCCGCGCCAGAGGTCGAAGCGCTGCCTTGCCCAGCAATTTTAGCCGCCGGAATGGGCGAGGGGAGCGGCAGCTTCGGCTCGGGCGCGACGACGGGGGTCGGCTCGGCCCGCTTCGCCGGGGCGCCCTCGGGCCGCTTGGCGGCATGGGGCTTCGACTGGGGCGGCGGCGGTGGAGGCGGCGGCGGTTGCGGCTCACGAATGTCGAAGGTCGCGAGCGTTTCGACGACGCGGCCGACGATGCGCACGTTGAGGCCGGTCAGGATAATAACGGCCAATGCCGCATGCACGGCGACAACCGCTGCTATGGCCTTGGCACGGTCCGGCCGGTTGGCGTTTCCTACGTAAGTCGACATCCGCGTTCGTCCGTCAGGCAAACGCACGAGCGACATCCACGTTCAGGGGTTTTGCGATTCCGCCCGGCTCTTCTCGAGCCACTGCTCGAGCCACTTGATCGTATAGTCGCCGGCAAGGAATTCCGGGTCGCGAACCAAGCGCTGATGGAGCGGCACCGTCGTCTTCATGCCTTCGACGACAAATTCTTCGAGCGCGCGGCGCAGGCGCATGATCGCGTCTGCGCGGGTCACGCCATAAACGATCAGCTTGCCGATCATGCTGTCGTAATAAGGCGGCACCCGATAGCCGGTGTAGAGGCCGCTATCGACGCGGACGTGCATCCCGCCCGGGGCGACGTAGTTCTTCACCAGGCCCGGTGACGGCGCGAACGTCTCGGGGTCTTCGGCGTTGATCCGGCATTCGATCGCATGGCCGTGGAGCTGCACCTGGTCCTGCGTGCAGCTCAGCCCTTCGCCCGACGCCACGCGGATCTGCTCACGGACGAGGTCGATATCGCTGATCATCTCCGTGACCGGATGCTCGACCTGGAGCCGGGTGTTCATTTCGATGAAGTAGAATTCGCCATCCTCGTAGAGGAATTCGATCGTCCCGGCGCCGCGATAGCCCATTTCGGCCATCGCGTTGGCGACTACGCCGCCCATGTGCGCCCGCTGCTCCGGCGTGATGACGGGCGAGGGGGCTTCTTCGAGTACTTTCTGGTGGCGCCGCTGGAGCGAACAGTCGCGCTCGCCGAGGTGGATCGCCTGCCCATTCCCGTCGCCGAACACTTGGAATTCGATGTGCCGCGGGTCGGCGAGGTATTTTTCCATGTAGACGGTATCGTCGCCGAAGGCGGCCCGGGCCTCGGAGGCGGCCTGGCTCATCAGGCTTTCGAGCTGGTCTTCGCTCGGCACGACCTTCATGCCGCGTCCGCCACCGCCCGACGCCGCCTTGATCAGCACCGGGTAGCCGATCTCCGCGGCAAGCTTCTTGGCCTGGGCGACCGTGACGATCGGCCCATCCGAGCCGGGCACCAGCGGCAGGCCAAGTTTCGCGGCGGTGCGCTTGGCCTCGATCTTGTCGCCCATCGTCCGGATATGCTCCGGCTTGGGACCGACCCAGATGATGTTGTGCAGCTCGACAATCTCGGCGAACTGCGCATTCTCCGAAAGGAAGCCGTAACCAGGGTGGATCGCGTCGGCGTGAACGACCTCGGCCGCCGAGATGATGTTCGGAATGTTCAGATAGGATTCGGACGCCGGCGGCGGGCCGATGCAAACCGTCTCGTCAGCCAGCCGAACGTGCATGGCGTCGGCGTCCGCGGTCGAATGAACCGCGACCGTCTTGATGCCCATTTCGTGGCAAGCACGATGGATGCGAAGCGCAATCTCGCCGCGGTTGGCGATCAGCAGCTTGTTGATCTTCATGTTGGCTGAAGCCTCAGCCGATGACGACGAGCGGTTGGTCGAACTCGACGGGCTGGCCATCCGAGACGAGCACCTTCGTGACGGTGCCGCCGGCCGGGGCGGTAATCGGGTTCATCACCTTCATGGCTTCGACGATGAGCAACGTGTCGCCGGCCTTCACCGACTTGCCGACCTCAATGAACGGTGCCGCGCCGGGCTCGGCCGATAGATAGGCGGTGCCGACCATCGGCGATTTGACCGCGTTGCCGCTGACGTCTTCAGCGGGCGCCGCTGCCGGACTCGCGGCCGGAGCCGCAGCGGCGGGAGCGCCGACGCTGAATGCCGGCGCTGCCACGGGCGCGCCGTGCCGGGCGACGCGAATCTTGCGGTCGCCGTCCTCGACTTCGATTTCGGTCAGCTCGTTGGCGCTGAGAAGCTCGGCCAGCTCCTGGACCAGCGCGGCGTCGATGCGCATTGCACTGTCGTCCTTGACGCTCGCGCCCTTCTTCGGTTCGGCCATGGTCTTCCTTGAATTTGGTGCAGCGACCCGATCGATCGGGTTTGCGCTTGCGGGGCGGCCCTCCTATCTCGCCCGGCGATGAGCGACAACCCAACTTTGGTTATTCGCGTTAACGGTGAAGAGCGGCGAACGGCCGCCGGACGCAGCGTTGCGGAGATGCTGGCGGACCTCGGGCTCGACCCGGGCAAGGTCGCCGTCGAACGGAATCTGGAGATCGTGCCGCGGGGTACGCTGCGCGATGTGCTGGTTGCCGATGGCGACGCCTTCGAGATTGTGCATTTTGTGGGAGGCGGTTGATGAACGCTCCTCAGACCATGGAGTCGGACAGCTGGACCGTCGCCGGGCGAACCTTCACCTCGCGGCTGATTGTCGGGACCGGCAAGTACAAGTCACTCGAAGAAAATGCCGCCGCGGTCGAGGCGTCCGGCGCCGAGATCGTCACGGTTGCGGTACGGCGGGTCAACATCTCCGACCCGAGCCAGCCGATGCTCACCGACCATATCGACCCCAAGAAGATCACCTATTTGCCGAACACCGCAGGCTGCTTCACGGCCGATGACGCGATCCGCACGCTGCGGCTGGCGCGCGAGGCGGGCGGCTGGAACCTGGTCAAGCTCGAGGTGCTGGGCGAGGCCAAGACGCTTTACCCCGACATGCGCGAAACGCTGAAGGCCACGGAAATCCTCGTCAAAGAGGGGTTCGAGCCGATGGTCTATTGCGTCGACGACCCGATCGCCGCGAAGCAGCTCGAGGAAGCCGGCGCGGTGGCGATCATGCCCTTGGGCGCGCCGATCGGGTCGGGGCTCGGCATCCAGAACCGCGTGACGATCCGCCTGATCGTCGAGGGCGCGGGGGTGCCGGTGCTGGTCGATGCCGGCGTCGGCACCGCCAGCGACGCGGCACAGGCGATGGAGCTCGGCTGCGACGGGGTGCTGATGAACACCGCGATCGCCGAGGCCAAGGACCCGGTGTTGATGGCGCGGGCGATGAAGGCAGCGGTCGAATCCGGCCGCCTGGCGTATCTCGCCGGCCGGATGCCGAAGCGGCGTTACGCCGATCCGTCGAGCCCATTGGCGGGGTTGATCTGATGCGCGTCCTAGTGGCGGCGTCCCTGATTCTTGCCGCTGGCGCGTGCAACGCGAAGACAGCGCCTTCGAACGAGGCCGCCGCAGCATTGGCTCCAGGCGAAGCGGTGACGCTCAAGGCGGCTGACGGGGTCACCGTCTACGGCAGCCTGTACAAGGCGGAGAAGCCGAAGGCGCTGATCCTGCTGTTTCACCAGGCGGGCTCCAGCAAGGACGAATATGCGACCATCGCACCGCGGCTGGTCGCTGCGGGCTACAGTGCGCTGGCGATCGACCAGCGCGCCGGTGGGGGACTGTACGGGACCAACGAAACCGCGAAGGCATTCGGCCGCGAGGTTCCCTTCCGCGAGGCCATGCCCGACCTGCAAGCGGCACTCGATTGGGGCCGGCAGCAGAAGCTACCGATTATCCTGTGGGGCAGCAGCTATTCGGCCGCGCTGGTGTTCCCGCTCGCGGCTGAGCATCCTGACGGGATCGTCGCGGTGCTATCTTTCTCGCCCGGCGAATATTTCGACGGCGATCCGCCCGTCGGCCCCGCGGCGGCGAAGCTGCAAATCCCCGTGTTCATTGCGTCGGGCCCGTCCAAGGACGAGACCGGCGAGGCCGACCCTATCTTCGCCGCACTGCCGAAGAATGCGGCCAACGATCGCCTGGTGCCCGAGCACGGCGTGCACGGATCGTCGACTTTGGTTGCCGCGAAGAACCCGCAGGGGGCGAACGCCAACTTCGCTGCCGTGCTCTCGTTCCTGAACCGGGCTGTCCCCGCGAAATAGCTACTCCGTCGCGGTCGCGAAAAGGGCGGACATCGGCGTTTCCTGCCCGTCGAACGGCAGCAGCGCATGTTCGCAAGCTTCGACGGCGCGGTCGAGCGCATCGGCGCCGCGTTCCTCGATTTCCGCGGTCATCGGCGAACCGCAGCACATCCCGTAGGCGGCCGAGCGCGCGTCGACCCGGCTCGTCGCGGCGACGGCCTCGACGGTGATCCGATCGAAGCCCGCGGAACGCAGGTCGTGCTCAATCTGGGCCGGATCGGCGTAGGAGAAGGGGGCGCGCTCGAGGAAGCGCGGCGGGTCTTCCGGAAATTCCTCGGCGAGCATTTCCGCCATGGCGTGGGACACCGGGTTGCGGTCGAGCCGATCCCAGATGATCGCGAGATAGGTGCCGCCGTCACGCAAAACACGCCGGGCCTCGGCGTTTCCCGCGACCTTATCGGGGTAAAACATCACGCCGAATTGGCAGATGACAAGGTCGAACTCGCCGTCGGCAAATGGGAGGTCGAGGGCGTTGGCGGGTTGGAAATGGACGCTGCCGTCCTGAACTTTGGTTGCGGCGACTTCGAGCATCGCCGGGTTGAGGTCGGTCGCGATGATCGCGGCATCGGGCAGCGCGCGCTGGAGCGCCGCGGTGAGGATGCCGGTACCGGCCGCGACCTCGAGTACCCGCTTGGGCGCAAGCGACTTGGCCCGCTGGGCGGCGATCTCGGCATAGGGCTCGAACAGCAAAGGGCCGAGATTGCGGTCGTAGCGAGCGGGGACTGATCCGGTGAAAGCGGTGTCGGTTGCGGTCATGTGCGGAACGCCCGTCGCGGCTTAAGGGTTGGGACCAGCGGTGGGACCATGGTGCTGACCATGACAGACTTCACCCGCGAGCGCGAGGCGATGGTCGAGCAGCAATTGCGCGGCCGCGGCATTGGCGAGCCGCACATCCTCGACGCCTTCCGGGCCGTTTCGCGCGAGGGATTCGTGCCGGCGACGCATGCGCACCTTGCTTATGGCGACCATCCCCTGCCGATCGAAGCCGAGCAGACGATCTCACAGCCCTGTATCGTCGCCCTGATGATCCAGGCTGCCGGAATTGGGCCCGGCGATACTGTGCTCGAGGTTGGCGCGGGCTCCGGCTACGCAGCGGCGGTGATCAGCCGCATCGCCGGCTCCGTGGTCGCGATGGAGCGCCAACCTGAGTTGGTCGAAATCGCCCGCGCCCGGTTGCGGCGGTTGCGCTTCGATAATGTCGAAATCATCGAAGGTGACGGCACCCGCGGTTGCGCCGAGCGCGCGCCGTTCGATGCGATCCTTGTCGCGGCGAGCGGTAGCCACGCACCGGAATCGCTGATTGCGCAGCTGGCGCCGGGTGGGCGGCTGGTGATGCCGATCGGCGATCCCCACGGGGCACAGGAACTGGTGAAAGTGACCAAGCAGGACGACGGCATCCTGCGCCAGGAGAGCCTTGGCGCAGTCCGGTTCGTACCGCTGATTGGCGAGGAAGGATGGAATGATGCTTGACGTTGAGGTCGATGACGAACGCGCGATCCGCCATGTGGTCGAGAGTTGGATGGAGGCAAGCGCCCGCGGCGACATTGAGTCGATCCTCGACATGATGACCGATGACGCGCTGTTCCTGAAGCCGGGCGGCGAACCGTTTGGCAAAGAGCAGTTCCGCAAGAATTCGGAAGCGTTGAAGGACGCCGATATGGATGGCCGATCAGACATCCAGGAAATCGAGGTGTTCGGCGATCGCGCGTGGATCCGCAATTACATCGAAGTCGTCATGACGCCACCAGGGGGCGAGCGGACCCGGCGATCCGGTTACGCGCTGACCATCTTCAAGAAGGGCGATGACGGCCGCTGGCGACTGTTCCGCGACGCTAATCTGGTGACGTGAATTCCACCATCTTGGACAGAGATTTTCCCAGATTTCAGGTGTATAGAGGTCAGGCTCAGCGAGTAGGAGCTGGCGATGACGCAAGGACGAAAGGGCCCGAAGGGCAGCTTCGGCGGCAAGTTGGACGACTTGGTCAAAGAGTTTCCGCAGGACCCGCCTAAGGGGCCGGGCAAGCTCGAGAAAACTGACACCGACGGGACCCATCTCAACGAGCGCCTGTTCGAAGCCGCGTGGCGCAAAGCCCGCGAAGGGCATCAGTTGCGGTAGCCGACGCGGCCCTTCGGGCAATTGAGGTCGAGCGACAGGCTCGACTCTGCAGCTTGCTTGACGTCGACAATGAGGCCGAGCGTTCGCTTGAGCCGGATGATCGGAGCGGCTCGTGGCGTCCGCACGCGCAACGCCACAAGTTGGCAGCCTGGAGGCGCGGTCAGGGACGGATGCTGGGCCGTGCGCCACTGGATGAAGAATGGCTCGACCGACTCGTCCAGCCCGTCCAGGTCGAAGGTGGCCCAGGACAGACGCACTCCATCGGGGCGCTTGCGGCTGCCGGCGTCGATCGCGCCCGGCTTGTATCCGGCCTTGCCTAAGCTTGAGCGCAGGACGGCTGCGTTAGGGGTCCGGATCGCCCAGCCTACTGGCGTTGGGCGGTTGAAGGCACGAAGCTCGGCGGCGAAGCCTTTGCTCGTATCCTGGGCTGGGTCCGGAGCGATCAGTTCAAGGTAGGTGCCGCGTCCGAGCGACACGAGCGCATTGCGCGTCCCCGCGCCCGGATGAGATCCGCCATATTGCGGCTTCACGCCGGTCTTGCGCTCGAAATCGCGAACCGCGGCGTCGAGGTCGCTGACACCGAGCAGGACATGGTCGATTGAAGCGGGTTGGCCGGAGGCCGCAAGCGCCCCCAGAACCGCCGCGATCACTGCGTCGCCTTTTCTCGCAATTTGGAAATCGTGGTGGCGTTGGTGATCTGCTCAACGTCGGTCTTGCAGTGGAGCAGGCGAATGCCCTTGCGCTTCATCGCTTCGTCAAGCGCCGGAGCAAAGTCCGCGGTCGTCTCGACCGTCTCCGCCCAACCACCAAAGGCGCGGGCGAAGGCGGCAAAGTCGGGATTGGCGAGTTGCGTCGCGCTGATCCGCTCCGGATAGCCCCGCTCCTGGTGCATGCGGATGGTGCCGTAGGCGTTGTTGTCGACGACGACGACGACGACATCGGCGCCATATTGCGCGGCAGTCGCCAGTTCCTGGCCGTTCATCAGGAAATCGCCGTCCCCGGCGACGCACACCACCGGCCGGTCCCTGAAGCGGATCGCGGCGGCGACGGCGGCGGGGAGGCCGTAGCCCATCGTCCCGCTGGTCGGCGCGAGCTGGGTCGGCATCGGCCCGTACCGCCAGTAGCGGTGCCACCAGCCGGAGAAATTGCCGGCGCCGTTGCAGATGATCGTGCTCTCGGGAAGCTTGTCGCGCATCGCCGCGACGCACGGCCCGAGGTCGAGGTTCACGCCGTCACGCGGCTTCGGCTCCGACCAATCGAGCCATTCCCTGTGTGCTTCCTCTCCGGCCGAGAAACGGACGAGGTCGGGGTCGATCCACTCGTCGACCATCTCGGCGAATTCGCCCATGTCGGCGCAGATCGGCAGGTCGGCGTGATAGACGCGGCCAAGCTCATTGGGGTCGGGATGGACGTGGACCAATGTCTGGCCCGGATGGTCCGGCGTGATCAGCGTGTAGCCATCGGTCGTCGACTCGCCGAGCCGAGCGCCGACGGCGATGATCAGGTCGGCATCGCGAATCCGCTGCTGCAGCTTCGGATTGGGCCCGTAGCCGAGCTGGCCCGCGTAAACCTGGCAGGTGTTGCAGATCGCGTCCTGGCGACGGAAAGCGGCGGCGACCGGAATGCCGTAGCGGAAGGCGAAATTGCCGAAATGGTGGGACGCGCGCGGGCCCCAGTCGGCGCCGCCGACGATGGCAACCGGGTTGGTGGCGTCCTTAAGCAGCGCGAACAGGGCCTGGACCGCGCCGGGATCGGGTTCTTCCGCGACGGGCGGAACCGGCGGGCGGTCGAGCGCTTCAACCTCATCGCGCAGCATGTCCTCGGGCAACGCCAGCACCACGGGGCCGGGACGGCCGGCGGTCGCGACGCGGTAGGCGCGCGCGATATATTCGGGGATGCGCCGCGCATCCTCGATCCGCGCCGCCCATTTGGCGATCGGTCCGAAGAACGCCGGGAAGTCGATCTCCTGGAAGCCCTCGCGGTCGCGGTCCCCGCGCGCGACATCGCCGATGAAGAGGATCATCGGCGTCGAATCCTGGAAGGCGACGTGGACGCCGCCGCTGGCGTTGGTCGCGCCTGGCCCGCGGGTAACGAAGGCGACGCCCGGGCGCCCGGTCATCTTGCCATCGGCGTCGGCCATATAGGCGACTCCGCCCTCCTGCCGGCAGACGACGGTGTCGATCGCCTTGGTGTCGTGAAGCGCGTCGAGCACGGCAAGAAAGCTCTCGCCCGGCACGGTGAAGATGCGGTCGCAGCCTTGAATCACGAGCTGGTCGACGAGGATGCGCCCGCCTGTTCTAGCGCCGATGCCTGTTGTCATGGCGGCGCTGATAGTTTGTCGTCCACACCGCCGCTAGAGGGGTCGCCGGTTCTCCGGCTACGCTGCGGGTGAAGGCACCGGCCTAAGGCCGTATTGGCGAGCGGCGATCCAAGGTCGATGCTAGTCGCATTGGGGGGACACCATGCGCCGTCTTACGCTCTTACTCGCCGTTGCGCTGACCTTCGCGACCAGTGCGCCCGCGCAACCAGCGCCCTCGGCGGTGGCCCTGATCAAGAATCTGGCTGGCGAGTGGGCCGGGGCACTTGGCTACAAGGACTATCAATCTGGGGAATTGTTCGAGCTCCCGGTCAAGACATCGATCCGAAACGTGCCCGATGGCGCAACACAGCTTCGTCAGTCCGAGTTCGACGAGGGCGCCAAGCAGGCGCCGGTGTGGATCACGACGGCGACCATCTTCGAGAAGGACGGCGCACAACTGACCTATGCGGGGTTCCGAAAAGGCCGCGAGGTGGAGCTGCGCAAGCAGCAGATCCGGCTCGAGCGCTACGCCGGGCCGACGAACTGGACGATTGTCTACAGCGAGCAGGGCCTGGACGGGGATTCGCAGGCTGACATCCGCATCACCGAAACGCTGGACGGTGTCTCGCTGAAAGAGGTCAAGGAAGTACGGCCGCTGAACGACGCGAAGGCGGCGTGGACCTTCCGCAACCAGACCGTACTGAAGCGGGTCGCCACAAAATAGGCGGACGACGCGTCCGCTTTGCGGTAGGTTCCGTGCCATGGCCGCGCGCGGACAGGACGACCTCATCCAGGCGATCGCGCTCAGCCCGCTGGCGATGGTGATCAGCAATCCGCGCCTCCCCGACAATCCGCTCGAAGTGGTCAACGACGTTTTTTGCGGGCTCACCGGATATGGCGAAGGCGAGATCATTGGCCGGAACTGCCGTTTCCTCGCGGGTCCGGAAACCAACGAGTCGGCGACCGAGCAACTGCGCGCGGCAATCCGGCAGCGCCGGCCGGCGCTGGTCGAACTGACCAACTATCGGCGCGACGGGTCACCGTTCCGCAACGGGGTCATGATCACCCCACTGCTGGGTCAGGAAGAGGAATTGGCCTGGTTCCTCGGCTCGCAGGTCGAGCTCCCCGCCGGACTCGCGAGCGGGCTCGAACCGCGGCGCCAATCCGCGGCCCAATCGATTGCAGCGTTGCCGCCGCGGCAGCAGCAGGTCCTCCAGGGGATGGCGCGTGGGCTGCTCAACAAGCAGATCGCCTGGTCGCTGAAGATCAGCGAGAAGACGGTAAAGATGCACCGCGCGTTGCTGATCGAGCGCCTCGGCGTGAAAACGTCGGCGGAAGCCATCCGGATGGCGGTCGAAGGCGGCCTCTGACACGGCCCAAAGCCCGTATGGGTGCGACGATGATCGCGTCTTACCTCTAGCCTGAACCCACCGTTGCTCGGTCCGGGACACGCTATTGGAGAGTCGCGATGAAGGTCCTCAATATTATCACTTTGGTGCTGCTGATTGTCGGCGGCCTGAACTGGGGCCTGGTCGGCCTGTTCGGGTTCGACCTGGTCGCCGCGATCTTCGGCGCGATGTCGCCGCTCAGCCGCATCGTCTACGCGCTCGTCGGCCTGTCGGCACTGTGGCAGATCGTGCCGCTGGTCACGGGCAAGGGCACCGCACAAGACTGAGCGAACTTTGGCGCGGGGACCTCCTCCCCGCGCCATCGGCGGCTGGCGGCCCGCGGCCAAACGGGCTAGGCGGCCGCCATGTACGTCCTCACCATCGCATATCCAGCGTCCGCCGACGCGACCTTCGACTTCGATTATTACCGCGCCACGCACCTACCCAAGATCGGCGAAGCGTTCGGTCCGTTCGGATTGGGGTACGCCGCCGTGCTGCGCGGTGAGCAGAGTGTCGGCGGCGGAGAGCCGGCGTTCTTTGTCACGACCGTGCTCAGCTTCGCGACTGCGGACGGGGGGCGCGATGCGGTCGCTTCGGAGGCAGGCCAGGCGCTGGTTGCGGATGCCGCCAATTTCACCAGCGCGACGCCGCTCATGCAATGGAACACGTCAGTGGAGTGAAGGCGCGATCAGCGGCGGCTTACGCCTGGTGGATCGCCTTCACGACCTGATAGCTCTCAAGCCCTTCCTTACCGCCTTCGGAGCCGAAGCCAGAATCTTTGACACCGCCGAACGGCGTGTCGGCGCCGCTGATGGCGAAGGTGTTGATCCCGACCATGCCGCTTTCGACCAGGTCGCCGATCAGGTTGGCGCGGCGGCCGTTCTCGGTGAAGGCGAAGGCGGCGAGGCCGTAGGGCAGGCGGTTGGCCTGCTCGATCGCTTCCTCGAACGTGTCGAACGAGCGCGACACCGCGACCGGGCCGAACGGCTCGTCGTTCATGATGTCGGCTTCGTTAGGGACATCCGCGAGCAGGGTCGGCTGGAAGAAGAAGCCGCCGTCGCCGCGTTCGCCGCCGGCCATGATCCGCGCGCCCTTGGCCTTGGCGTCCTGCACCAAGGCGTCGATCGCGTCGGGCCGGCGCTTGTTGGCAAGCGGACCCATCTTCACGCCCTCGTCAAGGCCATTGCCGACCTTCACCTTGGCCGTGCGCTCGGCAAAGCCCTTGATGAAGGCGTCGTAGATGCCGCTCTGGACGTAGAAGCGGGTCGGCGAGACGCACACCTGGCCGGCATTCCGGAACTTCTGCGGGACGACCATGTCGAGCGTCTTCTCGAGGTCGCAATCGTCGAAGATCAGCACCGGCGCGTGGCCGCCGAGCTCCATCGTCACGCGGGTCATGCTGTCGGCGCACAGCCGCATCAGATGCTTGCCGACGTTGGTCGAGCCGGTGAAGCTGACCTTGCGGATGACGCGGCTGGCGATGAGGGTATCGCTGATCAGCTTGCTGTCGCCATGGACGAGCTGGGCAACGCCCGCCGGGATGCCGGCGTCGGCCAGCGCGCGGAACATCTCCGTGCAGCAACCCGGCGTTTCATGCGGAGGCCGCGAAATGACCGTGCAGCCCGTCGCCAGCGCAGCGCTGACCTTCTTCGCGAGCAGGTACAGCGGGAAGTTCCACGGCGTGAAGGTCGCAACGGGGCCGACCGGCTGCCGGATGACGCGGCTCAGCTGGCCCGCGGGACGGACGAGGGTCCGGCCGTAATCGCGCTTGGCGTCCTCGGCGTACCAGTCGAATAGCTGGGCGGACGCTAGCGTCTCAAGCTTGGCTTCGAGCAAGGGCTTGCCCTGCTCCTGAGTCATGGTCGCGGCGATGTGGTCGGCGCGTTCGCGGAGCAGCGCTGCCGTCTTGTGCAGGATTGCCCCGCGCTTTTCGACGTCGAGCGCGCGCCATTCCGGCCAGGCGCGCTCGGAGGCGGCGAGCGCCTCGTCGAGATCGGCCGCGGTAGCATAGGGCAGAGCCGCGATCGCCTGCGCATCAACCGGGTTGATGACGTCGTGGCAGTCGCGGCCTTCGCCGGTCTTCCACACGCCGTCGATGAAGAGCTTGAGGTCTGTTTCGTATCCCATGGCGGCCAGATAGGCGCGGCTCGTTTCGGGAGCAACCGGGCCTAGATTTCGTAGCCCATGCGGCGCGCCCACGGGACGAGATAGGGCAGGGCCGGTGCCATCTGTTCGCGGTAACGTTCCCAACGGCCGATCGAGCGGTCGTACAGCGGCTCGGCGACCTGCGCATAGCTCGGGGTATTGATGAAACCGCGGTCCTTCGCGGTTGCCCGATTGTCGAGGATCGAGTCGGTCCAGGTGAGGCCAAGAAACGCCGCGAGCGCGCGCATTTCCGCCTCGGCGTCCTCGACCAGCCGTTCGTAGCGGACGAGATGGACGATCATCGGCAGGATCGAGCGGCACTGCTCCCAGAACCGCATCATCTCGTCGTACAGGGTCGCGGTGCCTTTGAGCGTGGCGAAATTCACCAGCGCGCCGTTGGGCTCGAAGCGGGTGATGAAGCAGCTCAAGACCACGTCACACGGGTGGCGCTGGACGAACAGGATCTTGGCGCCGGGGAACAGGCGATGGATCAGCGGCGCTTCAGTCATCGCGAACGGTTGCTTGTCGACGAGAATGCGGCCGCCGAGGTCGGGCACGTGCTCCGCCGCCTTGGCGAAGTAGAGGTTGCGGAGCGAATCGAGCTCGGCATCGTCGACCTCGGCCAGGCGCTCGTAGCCGCCGATCGAGCGCGCGACCGCGTCGAGCATCGGCTTTTCCTCGGTCACGCAGACATCGGGATGGCCCATCAGCAAAGTGTCGAGCAACGTCGTTCCGGAGCGCGGGAAGCCGACCAGGAACACCGGTTCAGGCGGGTTGCGGTAGCTCGACCGGGTCCAGCCGCGGACCCAGCGCCGCGTGGCGAGGCGCACGCGCTTGGCGAGCATCCGGCGATAGGCGTCGCCACGAGCCGAGGCGACCGCGGGGCCGACCCCGAGGTCCTGGTTCATCTCGACAAATGCGTCGAATGCCGTGGCCGCATCGCCCGCGCGGTCGCTAATTTGCCCGATCAGCTGGGCGCGCGAGCCGGGGTCGGAGGCCTCGGGCGACTGGCGGGCAAGCTCCAGCGCACGCGGCAGGTCGCCCTGGCGGAACGCCAGCCGCGCTTCGAGCAGCGTCAGATCCGGCAGGCCTGGCTCGATCGCCTTGAGCCTGGTCAAGGCGGTTTCGAACTCGGCAATGCGGTTTTGCCGCTCGTGCAGCTTGGCTAGCGCGACCAGCGCCGGGGCATGGTCGGGCGCGATGCGCAGCGCTTCCTCAAGCGCTTCGAGTGCCCGCTCGGGCCGGCCGAGGAGGTCATGAAGGCGCGCCATTGTCACGCGGGCGAGCGGGTCGTCGGGATGCTCGGCGGCAAAGGCGAGGCAGAGCTTGATGCCCTCTTCGCCCTGGCCGGCGGCGACTTCGGCTTCCGCCCATTTTTCGCGAAAGCGCTGCTGGTCACGCCGCATCCGCAGCGACGTGGTGAGCGCGGTGACGGCCGCCTTCGGATCATCCGCAGCGAGCCGGCAGACGCCGAGATTGCCCCAGCTTTCGAAGTCGTTCGGATCTTCGGCGACGATCTCCTGGTACAGGCGCTCGGCGTCGGCGGGACGGCCGCGGCGGAACGCCAGCAGCGCCGACAGGCGCTTAGGCTCGAGACCAGGGAGATTGGCCTGCAGGAGCTTGTCCGCCTCATCGAGCTGGTTGAGGCCGATCAGGACGCGGACCAGTTCCAGCCGCGGGACGGGATCGCGCGGCGCCAGCTGCATCGCGTTGCGGAAGTGGGGCGCCGCCTGGTCCAGCTCCATCCGCCGCGAATGAAGGAGGCCAACGAAGAGGGTCAGGCCAAGGTCGCCCTTGCGCTCGGCCAGCGCGCGGCGGGCGAAGTCCAACGCCTGGTTGAAGTCGCCGCGGCGGGCGAGTTCAAGTGCCTGCTGAGCAAGGTCGGGGAGGCCTTTCATCCACTTTCGCCAGTGCCACGCCCCCTCGCGTCCGTTCAATGACTTCGACCGGGCGGAACGGCGGCTGTTCGACAAACGGCGGGCAGCCCTCGACAGGGCGGCGACATGCTTGAACGCGGTCTGCGCGGCAGCTAGGCCGTTACTGACAGAGGAGAAAGCAGGCGATGACCAAGCAGGACCTGGTGGCGAAGATGCAGGAAAACAGCGCCTGGGTGCCCGGCCGGCGGGTGAAGATCGACTTCGGCGGCGATCAGGGCGCGATCATGCTCGATGGCGCGGCGGAGCAGGTGTCCGAAGAGGACGGCGCGGCCGATACGACGATCCGGGTCGGTTGGGACGATTGGCAGCAGCTCGCCGCCGGCCAGCTCGACGGCATGACCGCGTTCATGATGGGTAAGCTCAAGGTCGAGGGCGACATGGGCAACGCGATGCAGCTCCAGGGAGTCCTGGCCAAGCTCAAGGGCTGAGATGACCGCGGGCGAACGCGACCTCGGCAGGCTGCTGGTCGGCCTGCAGCCCGTCTTGTCGCCCGACCGCTATGCGTTCGCGCCAACCGATAATCCGAGCTTCGACGACGGCGTGTTTGCGCTGGTGCGCGAGGACGAGGGGGTGGCCGCGATCCGGGTCGATCCCGCCGGCCAGTGGGCGCGGATCAGCCTTGGCGTTCACTCGAGCCTCGACGCTGTCGGCCTGACCGCGGCGTTGTCGCGCGCGCTGGCAGAGGCGGGGATCAGCGCCAATGTCGTCGCCGGCTTGAACCATGATCACATCTTCGTCCCGTGGGACCGGCGGGCAGAGGCGCTGACGGTGCTTCAGGGGCTGGGCGGTTCGTAGATTGATCGAAAGGTCATTGCGTTGGCGGCTGTTGTCGGGTGAACCGGTCGCCAGGAGGGTCCATGCTGCTTTCGCTAATCGCACTTGCCGCTGCCCAGGCTGCCGCTGCGCCGCCCGCGCCACCCCCGTGCAGCGAGCCGGAATATCACCAGCTCGATTTCTGGGTCGGTCGGTGGGACGTCTATCCCACGGGTGCAGATAAGCTCGTTGCCCACAGCCTGATCGAGAAGGTCTATGGGTGCGCCGTTCGCGAGAACTGGATGCCGCTCAGTAACCAGCCGGGGGGCTCGCTCAGCGTTTATGTTCCCGGCGAAAAGCACTGGGAGCAATTCTGGATCGATTCGAGCGGGATCCGGGCCTTCTTCACGGGCGGCTGGAACGGGAACGCGATGGTCATCAGCGGCAAGTGGGGCGGCCCCCTGGTGCGGATGAGCTACAGCAAGAACGCGGACGGCTCCGTTCGGCAGTGGGGCGACCAATCGACCGACGAGGGCAAGACGTGGAAGCCCAACTTCGACTTCACCTACCGGCCGGCCAAGGCGCCCTGATGCGTGCGGTCGCGTTCGGCTTGATTGTT
>Ga0268266_10003383_pt1 | contig 15972 bp, 10 predicted proteins | sample KBSS13metaG_FD_190356 | JGI IMG/M metagenome (GOLD analysis project Ga0268266, IMG submission 190356) | Switchgrass rhizosphere microbial communities from Kellogg Biological Station, Michigan, USA - KBS S1-3 metaG (SPAdes) (version 2) | ecosystem: Host-associated > Plants > Roots > Rhizosphere...
AATAGGTCGCCGCACCGACGAAGAACAAGATGCTCATCGCGACGAACAGGACCCAGCCCTGCTTCTGGTCGCGCGCCATGCGGCCGTACGTGTAGGTCATCGCCGACGGAATCGCGAAGATCAGGACCATCTCGAGAAAGTTCGTGAACGCCGTCGGGTTCTCGAACGGGTGCGCGCTGTTCGCGTTGAAGAAGCCGCCGCCGTTCGTGCCGAGCTCCTTGATCGCTTCTTGCGACGCGACGGGCCCGAGCGCGATCACCTGCTTGCCGCCCTCGAGCGTCGCGACCGTGTGATACGCGGACAAGCTCTGGATCACGCCCTGCGAGACCAGCACCAGCGCGACGACGATGCAGATCGGCAACAGCACGTAGACGAGCGCGCGGATCAGATCGACCCAGAAGTTGCCGAGCGTCTTGGCACCGGTCGGTCCGGGCCGGCGCGTCAACCCGCGCGCGACGGCGAGCGCGATGCCGATGCCGACGGCGGCCGACGTGAAGTTGTGCCACGCCAGACCCGCCATCTGGGTCAGGTAGCTCATCGTCGTCTCGCCCGCGTACGCCTGCCAGTTGGTGTTCGTCGTGAAGCTCGCGGCCGTGTTGAACGACAGCGCGGGCGGGACGTTCGGCAGGTGCTGCGGGTTGAGCGGGAGCGATCCCTGACAGCGCTGGATCAGATACGTGACGACGAGCCCGAACGCGCTGAACAGCAGCATCGAGACCGTGTACTCGAGCCACGTCTGCTCCTTCGCATCGTGGGCTCCGCACAGCCGCAAGAGCATGCGCTCGATGCGACCGAACGAGCCGGCGAGCGGACGTTGCTCGCTCTCGAACACGCGGTACATGAACGCGCCGAGCGGTTTCGTGATCGCGAGGATCACGAGGAAGAAGACGATGATTTGCAGCCAGCCTGCGACCGTCATCAGAAGCGCTCCGGGTAAAGCAGCGCGTACACGAGGTACGCGAGCAACAGGACCGAGACGACGACGCCGAGCACGTAGTCAGTCGACATGGCTCACATCCGATCCAGCGACCGCGCGTACGCGATCGCCATCGCGAAGAACGCGATCGTGACGAGAATGAAAATGACGTCGCTCACATCTTCACCAGCAGCGAGAGGCTGAACCGCGGCTCGTCCTGGACGAGGTCGGGCGTGAAGCCCGCCACCATCGAGCCCGGCGCGCCTTGGTTGCCGCCCATCGGCGTGATGCCGCCCGGGCCGCTGAAGTACGGAACGTTGGCGTGCCGATAGACCATCTCGGCGCGCATCGTGACGAACTGGCTCGGCATGTAATCGAACGTCAGCTGCGTATCCCATGCCTTGAACGGATCGCCCGGGTTCTCCGTGAAGTACGGAGTTCCCGACGCCGCCGTCGCGCCGTTGATCGGCGGGAGCAGCACGAGGTACCGGCCCGGATTGTCGATGCCGCCACCACCGAACGTCATCGCGAAGTGCTCGCCGTGCCACGCGCGCACGTACGCCATGAACCCCGCGAACAGCACGCCCGTTCCGGTGTGCGTTGCGCTCGTCGTGTCGGTGTTGCACGTCGCGCCGCCGCCGTACTCGCAACCGAAGTCGACCGTGAGCGTGGTCGCCACGCGCGAGATGAACGTGTTCTTGTTCTCGTACCACTTCACCTGCACCGAGTCGTCGGTGTGGAAGCGATGGCGATCCGGATCGTTGAGAATGTCGGCGCCGATGAAGTACTGGTTGAAGATCAGGATGAGGTTGCCGGTCGGCGCGTAGCGAACCTGGCCGCCGATGCCGGGCAACCCGTTGAACCGGCCGTACGATTGCCAGCCGTTGATCAGCCACGGCTCGATCTTGAGCCGGTCGGTCACGAACCACTGGAGGCGTGCGCCGTTGAAGAACCACGGCGTGTTCGACGAGACGTAGGACGGCTGATACGTCCAGTTGTCGAAGTTGTAGTAGCTCCACAGCCCGACGTAGCTCATGAACAAGCCGGCCTGGAGGTTCACGCCGCGATGCGGGTCGCCGAAGTGATAGCCGCCGTAGGCTTCGGAGATGTAGCGATAGGCGTCGGCGAGGTCCCACTGGCCGCGCGCCGGGCTCGCGTCGTTGCGCGGCGTCGTCGTCGACAGCATGCCGAACTGGGTCATCAGTCGGCCTTGCACGTTGTCGATGTGAAGATCGCCGCCGATGCCGAGCTGCGTGACCTGGTTCTCGGCGGAGCGCCACGCTTCGGTCGAGCCGCCGATCGTGTCGTCGGCCGGATGGTTGAAACTGTAGTTGAACGAGTCGTCGAGCCGGAACTCGCCCGTGAAGTACTGGTTGCCGAGCAGCGAGTCGTGCGTGCGCGCGTTGCCGCTTTGCCACGTGAAGTCGGCGAACGTGAACGGATCGTCTTCTTGATCCGCGGGTGGCGTCGCCGATGGTGGCTGGCCAGCCGGAGCCGGAGCCGGAGCCGGAGCCGGAGTTGGCTCGGGGCTCGGCTGCGCGAGCGCGCTGCCCGCACCAACCGTCAAGCTCGCCAGGATCACGTGCAGTCTCATGCGACGCGCGCGTTTTGCATCGCCCGTGCCGGCGCGACGAAGCCGTGCGCAAGGGGGCACTTCCGCCGCGACTCGCGTTCACGCGTTCGGGCAGCGCCGGCGGATGCGATTGCAAGCTGCGGCATCCGCGTGACGAGACGAACGGATCCCCGTTCCCGGGTCGTGCAAACCACCCGAATACCGCCACCACGATCGTGCACGACGCCAGGCTCGTCGCACCCACAGCCACGCCGCGCCGAGGACCATGAGCAGCGCGACCGTCGCCTCGCCGTCGAACGGCAGCCCGTCGTGGATCGCGACGAACACGCGAAATCCCCCGAGCATGACGAGCGCGAGCAGCAGCACCGATTCCTCGCGCGGCGGCACGCGCTCCACGACATCGTCTGGTCGCAGCGGCATGTCGCGATAGGGATGCAACGCCTCACAGGTGGTGCATCACCCGGGCCATCGGCAGATTGCACGATGGCGATCGGCGTAGCTCGCGGTTGCCACGCGGTCGATCGTGTGACGCTATCGCGGTCGCGATGAACGCTCCCGCGCAGACCTCGATGTCGATGACGCGGATCATCCCGCGCCGCATCGGCTGGGCCGATCTGCTCGCGATCGGATTCTTCATCGCGCTGCTCTACGGCCTGTACGCCGTCGAGACCGAATGGCGGGCGCCGGCGCGTGCCGCCGTCGAGATCGATCTCGGCCTCGGTGCGCTGCCGCGCTACACGTTCTTCTCGCTGTGCCGCGGGCTCGCCGCGTTCGGGCTGTCGTTCGTGTTCACGATGGTCTACGGCTACGTCGCCGCACGCGTGCGCGGCGCCGATCGCGTGATGCTGCCGATGCTCGACATCCTGCAGAGCATCCCGGTCCTGGGCTTCATGCCCGGCGTCGTGCTCGCGCTCGCGTCGCTGTTCCCGCACACCAACACCGGGCTCGAGCTCGCCGCGGTGCTCATGATCTTCACCGGTCAGGTGTGGAACATGACATTCAGCTTCTATCACTCGCTGCGCGCGATCCCGAACGACCTGCTCGACGCGTCGCGCGTCTATCGTTTCGGCTGGTGGCGGCGGTTCACCCGCGTCGAGCTGCCGTACTCGACGGTCGGCCTCGTGTGGAACGGCATGATGAGCATGGCCGGCGGCTGGTTCTTCCTGACGATCAACGAGGCGTTCCGGCTCGGCAACCGCGACTTCCGGCTGCCCGGCGTCGGCGCATACATGAGCGTCGCGATCGATCGCGGCGACGCCGGCGCGATGATCGCTGCCGTGGTCGCGATGATCGCGATGATCATCGTCGTCGATCAGCTGATGTGGCGCCCGCTCGTCGCATGGTCGAACAAGTTCAAGCTCGAGGACGTCGGCGCGGCGACCGTGACGACGTCGTGGGTGCTCGAGTTATTGCGCCGCACGCGGTTTTACATGTGGCTGCGCGAGCGCAAGACGCGCGCGGCGGCTCGCCCGGCACGCGCGCTCGCGCCGAAGCGGCTCACGCGCTCGCGATCGCCCGCCGTGGGCCGCGCGATCTCGCTGGTGGTGCTCGCCGGCTTCGTCGTGCTGAGCGCGTGGGGCGCGTACGCGCTCGTCGGCCTGCTCGCGACGCTGCACGCCGGGTCGTGGCTCGACATCGCCCGTGCGAGCGGCTTCACGCTCGCGCGCACGTCCGCCGCCGTCGCGCTCGGCTCGGTGTGGGCGATCCCCGCCGGCGTGTACATCGGCACGCATCCGCGCGCATCGCGCGTGCTCCAGCCGATCGTGCAGATCGCGGCGTCGTTTCCGGCGCCGATGCTGTTCCCGATCGTGTTGCTGATGCTCGCGAAGATCGACGTGTCGTTGTCGCTCGGCTCCGTCGTGCTCATGATGCTCGGCACGCAGTGGTACATCCTGTTCAACGTGATCGCGGGCGCGATGTCGATCCCGCAGGAGCTGCACGAAGCGGCGACGGTCTATCGCTTCACGCGGCTGCAGCGCTGGAAGCGGGTCTACTTGCCGGGCATCTTCCCGCACCTCGTGACCGGCTGGGTCACCGCCGCGGGCGGCGCGTGGAACGCGAGCATCGTGAGCGAATACATCCACGCGCATGGCAGCGTGCGCACCACCGACGGGCTCGGCGCGCTGATCAGTCGCGCGGCCGAAGGCGAGCAGTTCGCGTTGCTCGCCGCGGGCGTGCTCGCGATGGCGCTGCTCGTCGTCTGCATCAACCGCACGTTCTGGAAACGCCTCTACGACCTGGCCGAGCGCCGCTACGCGCTCGGCCGCTAGGAGCGAGCATGGCCACGGCATCCCTTTGCGAGCTGGAACACATCGTCAAGACGTTCGATCTGCCGAGCGGCGCGGCGATGACGGTGCTGTCCGACGTGTCGCTGTCCGTCCGCGAGCACGAGATCCTCGCGCTGCTCGGGCCGTCCGGTTGCGGCAAGTCGACGCTGATGCGCGTGCTCACCGGCCTCATCTCGCCGAACGGCGGCAGCGTGAAATATCGCGGCAACCCGCTCGTCGGGCTCAACCCCGGCGCGGCGATCGTGTTCCAGAGCTTCGCGCTGTATCCGTGGCTCACCGTCGCCGACAACATCGGCGAGCCGCTGCGCGCGCGCGGTCTCGACGCCGCCGCGACGAAAGCGAAGGTCGACGAGGTCGTGCATCTCGTCGGGCTCGCCGGGTTCGAGGACGCGTATCCACGCGAGCTGTCGGGCGGCATGAAGCAGCGCGTCGGCATCGCACGCGCGCTCGCGGTGTCGCCGGAGATCCTGTGCATGGACGAGCCGTTCAGCCAGGTCGACGCGCTCACCGCCGAAAATCTGCGATCCGAGGTCGTGCGGTTCTGGAACGCGCCGAACACGCACCTCAAGACGATCTTGATGGTGAGCCACGACGTCAAAGAGGTCGTGTTCATGGCCACGCGCATCGTCGTGATGGCGGCGAAGCCCGGCCGGATCCGCCAGATCATCGAGAACACGCTGCCCTACCCGCGCGACTACCGCGATCGCGCGTTCCAGGAGCTCGTCGACGAGATCCACGCCGTCATCACCGAGACCGAGCTGCCCGACGTTCACCCGGCGATCTGCGAGCCTGCGAAGGCTCCGCCGTGGGAGCCGCTGCCCGATGCGGGCGCGAGCGAGGTGATCGGCCTGCTCGAGGTGCTCGAGGATCACGGCGGCAGGGCCGACGTGTTTCACGTCGTCGATCACATCGGCCAGGAGTTCGGCCACGTGCTCGCAGTGACCAAGGCGGCCGAGCTGCTCGATCTCGTCGACACGCCGAAGCAAGAGGTCGTGGTGACCGCGGAGGGCAAGCGGTTTCTTGCAGCGAGCGTGCCCGAGCGCAAGATCATGTTCCGCGAGCGCGTCAAGACGCTGCACATCTTCGCCGACGTGATGACGATGATCTCGCGCGCCGCGAACCACCGGCTCGACAGCGAGGCCGTGCTCGAGATGCTCGCGCTCCGGCTGCCGTACGAGGCCCCCGAGCGCATGCTGACGACGCTCGTCAACTGGGGCCGCCACGCGGATCTGTTCGATTACGATCAAGCGCGCCGCGAGCTGTTCATCGAGCCGCACGACGTGGCGTGACCGCACGCTCCGCGCATCGCGCGCACGTTATGCCGCGCGCACATTCGCGCTACGGCTTGCTTGGTGAGCTCCGAGCTGACCAGAGTCTTGCCCGAGCTCGCCATCGTGATGGCGGCAGCGGCGATCGCCGCGTTCGTGTTTCAACGCGCGCGCTTGCCGGCGGTGCTCGGCTACATCGTGGCCGGGCTCGTCGTTGGTCCGCGCGTCACCGGCGCCGTCACGGACGAGAGCTTGATCGCGACGCTGTCCGATCTCGGCGTCGTGCTGTTGTTCTTCACGATCGGTCTCGAGTTCAACCTGCGCGCGGTCGCGCGCGTTGGCTTCACGACGCTGTTCGCGGTCGTGGTCGAGCTCAGCTTCGCGGTGATCGCGATGTTTGCGGTCGGTCGCGCGCTCGGCTGGACGTCGATCGAGTCCGTGTTCGTCGCGGTCGGCGTCGCCATCGCGAGCACGATGCTCGTCGTGAAGGCACTCGAAGATCTGGGCGACGCCGCGCACGACAGCGAGCTCGTGCTCGCGATGCTGGTCGTCGAGGATCTGATCTCGATTTTGCTCCTCGCCGTGCTGACGGCCGTCGCCACCGGATCCCGCCTCTCGGCCGGCGCACTCGGCGCGCTGCTCGGCAGGCTCGGCGGCTTCCTGGTCATCGTTCTCGTCGTCGGCCTACTCGTGATCCCGCGCTCGATCCGGTGGATCGCGAGGCTCGAGCGCAGCGAGCCGCTGATGGTCGCGAGCTTCGCCGTCTGCTTCGGCCTGGTGTGGCTCGCGGTGCTCGCCGGCTATTCGCTCGCGCTCGGCGCGTTCGCGGCGGGCATGTTGATCTCCGAGTCCGGCAAGGGCCCCGACGTCGACAAGATCGTCCGACCGTTTCGCGATCTGTTCGCGGCGATCTTCTTCGTCGCGATCGGCATGACGATCCCGCCGCGCGAGGTCGCGCATGACTGGGTCGCCGAGATCGCGATCGCAGGCGCGCTCGTCGCCGCCAAGACGATCGGCGTCACGATCGCCGGCTTTCTCACCGGCAGCGGCTTGCCGCGCTCGGTGCGAGCCGGCCTCGCGCTGTCGCAGATCGGCGAGTTCTCGTTCATCGTCGTCGCGGTCGGCGTGGCCTCCGGCGTGATTCGCGGGTCGTTGTTGACGATCGTGGTCGGCGCGGCCTGCCTGACCGCGTTGACCGGCACGCTCCAGGTGAGGCTCAGCTCGTTCATCGCGAGCTGGGTCGACTCGCACCTGCCGCGGCCGTTCGCGACGTTCGTCTCGTTCTACGAGTCGTGGATCGCGCGGCTGCGATCGACGCCACGTCCCGAGTCGCTGGGAAAGCGGCTGCGCCGCCCGATCGCGCTCCTCGTGATCGACGCGATCCTGCTGGCCGGCACGGCGATCGCCGCGGCCACGGCGAAGCCTCGAGTCGTCGGCTGGCTCGCGACGCGCGCGCACCTCGAGCCGCACATCGCGGCCGTGGTGTTCGTCGTGCTCGCCGTGGCGCTCGCGACGCTGTTCGCGGTCGGGATCGCCCGCGGCACCGTGCGCCTGGCGTGGCTGCTCGCGACGACCGTGATCCCCGGCGGCATCACGCCGGGCGAGCGCGATCTCGGCAACGCGCCGCGCCGCGCGTTGCGGCTGACGCTCGAGCTCGCGATCGTGCTCGCGCTCGGCCTGCCGATCGCCGCGGTGATCCAGCCGTTCATTCGCGGCGGCGGCTTGATCGTGCTCGCCGCGATCGCGATCCTCGCACTCGCGACGCGCCGCTCGATCGACGACTTCGAGCAGCACGTGCGGGCCGGTAGCTCGCTGATCCTCGAAGTGCTCTCGCGTCAGGGCAGCGAGCACGCCGCGCCGGAGCTGTCGGAGGTCGGAGCCGTGTTGCCCGGATTCGGCGACCTCACGCCGCTCGTGCTCGCCGAGCACGCGCCGGCGATCGGCAAGACGCTCGCCGAGCTCGACCTGCGCGGGCGAACCGGCGCCTCGGTGCTCGCGATCGCCCGCGACGGCGGCGGACTCGCGAGCCCGATGTCCGACGAGCCGCTGTGCGAGCGCGACGTGCTCGCGCTCGCTGGATCCGCCGAGGCGGTCGCCGCCGCGCGCGAGGTGCTGCTCGGCTCCCCCTCGCGCACCGGCTCGTGAGACGATGACGCTGGCACGATGGCGGACGACAATCTGGTCGAGCTGGAAATCGCGGCGTTCATGGGGCCGCACATCAAGCGCGCGCGGATCGTGCTCGCGATCGCCGGTGCGCTGTACTGCATCGCGGGCTGGATGGACTACTCGAGAGTCGCCGAGGTCCGCGCGATGCTCGCTCGCGCCGGCGCCGGCATGTCGCGCACACCCGAGCTCGCCCGCGCCGAGCACATCGTCAACCTCGCGTACCTGATCGTCGTCGGCGGCATCATCGCTGGCGTCGCGAACATCGTGCTGGCCGCGATCGCCGGCACCAAGACGATGGTCGCGTTCTACGCCGCCGTCGCGATCTTCGCCGCGTACTCGCTGCTCCAGCTCTACGTGTCGGGCGGCCTCTTGCTCACGAGCTGGCTGTGGTGGCTCACCGCGATCGTCGTCGGCATGGGCTTCCAAGCAGCGCTCAAGGCCGAGAAGCTGCGCCGCCGCTCCTAGAACTGCAGCTGCATCGCGACCGTCTGCTGGATCCACGGATCGCCCTGGCTGCACGTCAGGCTGTCCGGTCCGTCGCACGTCTGTGCCGGCACGGCCTGCAGCGTCAGATCCATCTGCGCGGCGACGACGGTCCCGGCCGGCACCGTCGCGCAGCTCGCGTCGAAGTCGGCCGGATCGAGGTCGAAGCTGACCGCGCCGGTCCCGTTCGCGTCGACGGTGAAGCAGCCCTTGTCGGGCGTGTACGCGAACAGCCAGCCCGAGATCTGATCGCTCGCGGCGCCGTCCGAGACCGCGACCGTCGCGCCGGCCGCCAGCGGTTGATCGAGCGACGTCTTCAGCGCGATCGCGCGCGGCGTGAAGAATTCGGGCGAATCGAAGTGGAACGTCTGGTCGCCCTCGGTGACCGTCACGTCGGCCGCGACCGCGCCGCCGAGCGCAGCAGGCGAGATCTCGAACGTGGCGAACGCAGGCGAGCAGCCACCGCCGAGCGGGTCGGGGTCGTTGGTGTCGCACCCACCGGGCGTGATCGTCGGCGCGCCCAGCGAGATGCCGTCGACGGTCGCGGTCAGCGCCCCGAAGCTATGGTTGGGATCGTCGCGGAGCAGCTGGACCTCGAAGTTGCCGCTGTCGGTACCAAACACCAACGTCGCGTTGTCGTCGCCGGGACCCGATCCGGTTCCGGTGCAAGCAACGAGCGGCACGGCGAGCACGGCGAACGCGACGGCGGTACGAAGCATGCCGGCATGAAGAGCAACGCGCGCGCCATGCGAACGCGGCGTGCAAACACGCGGAGTCGCGTCGCCAGCTGATGAATCGCCAACACCGCCCGCCAGGTAGCCGACTGGATGGCGGGGAGTTACGCTAGCCGGCCCATGCTCACGCACAGGTCTTGGTTCGCGTTGTCGCTGGTGATCGCGGTAGCTCCGGCATGTCACAAGAAGCCGGCCAGCGAGCCCGCGAACGGATCTGCCGGATCGGCAACGCCGGTCGCGCAAACGCTCGACGCCGCGTCTGTTGCGGCGGCCCCCGCGTGGACGGCGAAGAGCCATCCGATCGAGCTCTCGTGTGGTGACGATCCGCTGAAGCTCACGCCGCCGCAGGCCGCTGCGCCCGCCGCCGCGCGCACGTTCAAGCACGCCGATGCCTTCGCGCAGTGCCACGATCAGGCGTCGCTCGAAGCCGCATGTGATTGCCTCGCGAAATCGATCGCGACGTGGGGCAAGAAGCAGCTGCTCGCCGGGCCGGCGACGTGCTCGCCGCAGCCCAACGCGCAGCCCGACGCCGCCGTCGTCCTACTCCAGGACAACCCGGCCAACCCCGACTCGCACACCGGCGGTAGCGCGCTCGTGCTGGTCGCCAAGCGCGGCGCGACGTGGTCGGCGCTCTCGGTCGTCGAGACGTCCGGCGACATCGACCTCTCGCAGACGCCCAAGCTCGCCGGATCGGTGAAGCTGGCCGCGTTCGATGCACATCCAGTCGCGGGCGGCTCGCTGGTCTCGATCGAGACGCAAACCGAGACGCACCAGTCGGACATGGGCGAGCACGACCTCCAGGGCACGGCCACCGACACGCTGTGCTCCATCCCGACCGACCCTCACGCGGACGCCTTCTGCTACGAGCCCGTCGCCCTCGGGACCTGGTCCTACACCTGGACTCCGAAGGAGAGCTCTTGTGAAATCAAGAACCTAGCGACGTACACGGCCTCGCTCGACGCCACGGGAGCAACGCTGGAGCTCGACCACGGCAGCGACGCGGACGGCGTGGCGGGACGGTACAAGTTTTAGGGAGATCTGCGTGGTTCTGCCGTATTAAGGTGACTGGCTTCTCGGAGGGTGGTCGATGGCTGCGCACGTATCTGAACCCCAGAACGCAACAACCGAATCGACAAACAACGACACGGTCGCCCGCAGGCACGAGGGCAACGACGTCCAGTCGCTCGTCGCGCGGAGCGGCGGCGATCCACAGGCGATCGCGTCGATGTTGCGAACGAATCCCGGAGCGCAGCACGCGGTCTTCACGATGCTCCAGCAGACGTTCGGCAACACGTTCGTCCGAACGGTCACCGAGTTGCTGTCGAGCCCGACCACGCCAGGCAACACGGCCACCGGGCCGATGCGCGTGAAGGTCGACGGGCTCAACGTCCGTCGCTCGGCGAACATCGCGCCCGACAACGTCCTCGGCATGCTGCAGCGCCACGAAGTCGTCGAGTCGTCCGGCGCCGTCGGCGAGTGGGTGAAGATCGAGTACCACGGCAAGCCCGCGTTCGTGTTCGGCCACTACGTCGAGCCCGCAACGGCAAAGCATAAAGCCGCACACGCTGCAGTGGCTGCAACGCCGGCTGCAACGCCGGTCGCACACGCGGATGCGCCGACGCACGCCGCACAACCGCAACCGACGCCCGTCGCATCGACGCCCGCACCCGCAGCCGCACCGGCACCCGCGCCTGCGCCTGCGCCTGCGCCGGTTGCAGCGACGCCGACCCATGTCGAGCCCGCACCGACGCCCGTCGCGTCGACGGCAACGCCTGCGCCTGCGCCTGCGCCTGCGCCCGCGCCGGTTGCAGCGACGCCGACGCACGCCGCGCCGGCGCACGCCGAGACAGCGCATACGCCGCCCGCTCACGTCGACACGCCCGCGCACGGCACCGAAGGACACGTTGCCACCGACAAACAAGTCGCGGAGCACAAGGCGACGGATCAGGCCGCCGGCAAGCCTGCCGACGACAAGAAGAAGAAGGTCAAGCCCAGCGGCTACTCGCGCTCGGCCGGTGAAACGACGCGCGCGGCGCTCACGCGTCTCGCGAACGCCGGCAGGATCAAGATCACGCCCAGCCAGATCGCGCAGCTCGACGGCGCGTCGCAGATCGAGAGCGGCGGCAAGATCGGCTCCGTCGACACCACCGACGATCAGGTGGTCAGCATGGGCTTCTTCCAGATCGTGCTCGGCCACCGCTCCATCGAAGCGGTGATGCAAAAGGTTCCGGGCGCGTTCGCGAAGTACGGCCTCGAGCTGGACCCGTCGAAGACGTACGCGTTTGCGTCGCACCCGCACCAGATCAAGGGCGTCGAGGACTACGACGAGCTCCGCAGCCACGAGTGGGGCGACAAGTTCTTGCGAGCGAGCCTCGACGACGAAATCATCGTCGCCAGCACCGAGTTCGTCCTGAAGGAAGCCGGTCAGGTCGAGCAGATCACCGCCAAGCAGGGCGGCACCGGCGACTACTTCAAGGACGACACGGCCCGTGCGTGGCTGCTCGAGCTCCACAACAACCGGCCTGCGTACGTGCCGGGTGCCGTGCATACGGCCGTCGCGCGCGGCGCGCTCAGCGCGAAGGACCGCGATGGCTTCCTCGACATCCTCGCCGGTGCGATCGAGGACTCGTACATCCCCGAGGGCGTGAAGAACTATCAGCACCACAAAGCCGCAGCGAAGAAGCCGCTGACGGCGGATGAAGACAAGAAGCTGCTCGCGGACAACAAAGCAGCCGCGCGCCTCAAGGGCACGCACATCGTCCAGCGGATCTCGCGGCATCTCGTGCTGCCGACGCTCGATCCCGCGGTCGCCAAGACCGACGATCACGATCACGCGGCGTCGACGAACGTCGCGACCGCCGCACCGGCCCCGCACGCGCCGGAGCACGCCGCAACCGCGGCGCCCGCGCCCGCGCCGACGGCAGAGCCCGCCCAAGGCCACCAGGCATCGCGAGCGCACATCGAGACTCGCTCGACCGAGCACCAGAACGCACCGACGCCGGCACCGGCACCGGCGCCCGCGCAGCACGAGCCCGATGCGAAGGCGCCCGCGCACGACCAGCCGCAAGCGGCGCAGCAGCCGGCGCAGGACGGGCTCGATGCGGAGTACGCGCTCGTGCTCATCCAGATCAAGGCCGGCCATATCGGCCTCGAACAGGGCGCCAGTCAGCTCACCGCGTTCGACAAGGTCCTGCACGCAGGCTCGACGTCGGTGAAGGGCGAGCAGCTCGTCGCGAAGCTGCACAGCGAGGTCGCCGCGCAGCGGCCCGCCGCTCCGCACGAGCACGAGACCGCGCGCGCCACAGCGAAACCCGCGACCGCAGCGACCCCCGAAGTCGCGGCGGCTCCCGCGGCGAAGGACGCTGCTCCGGCTGCCAATGAGAAGCCGCTACCGCATGTCGATCTCGCCGGCACCTCGCAGAAACTCATCGACGACGTGCGCGCGCTGAAGACCGATTCGTCGGCGCGCGTCGCGGAATGTCTCGAGAAGATGGACACCGAGGTGTCCTTGCTGTCGAAGCACCTCGACGAGAAGGAGTACACGAAGACCAAGGACACGAACCGCGACAAGCTCGTCGCGACGATCGGCGAGCTCCGTCAGGCGTTGACCGCGCTCAACGCTCCCGCGGTCGCGCCCGACGCGCTCGCCAAGCTGAAGACGCGCGTGTACCTGCACATCCAGGATCTCTCGCCGTACTACTCGCAGTATCGCAACGTCGACATCCTCGAGCAGTTCGCGAAGGGCGATGGCAACACCCGCACGTGCAACATCACGTCGCTGTCGATGGCGCTGGAGAGCCTGGGCGCGAGCCCTGGGACCTACGACGCCAAGCGCATGCCGATCGTGCAGCGCGTCGCCGGTTACTTCATGGACGAGAAGAACCGCGCCGCTGGCATCGTGAAGAAGGATGGCAGCCACGCGAAGGCCGGCGAGGGCAAGGGCCTGGGCGACGCAGACATCCACCTCGGCTCGGGGCTCACCAGCTTGCGCATGCCCGACTTCGTCGAGCTCGCCGCGATCGCGGAGCACTGCAGCGAAAACTCGTCGGATGCCGAGATCAACGAGGCGCGCTGGAAGGCCTGGGATGAGATCCTCAGCATCTTCAACCTCGAGACCATCGCGAAGCGTTTTCACGTCAACACGTCGACGCAGGCGCTCAAGGTCGGCGGCAAGAACGTCGGCAACGACTTGTTCAACTTCGGCGGCATCAAGACCGGCAAGGGCGAGTACGACAACAACCGGATGAACACCGAGTACCTCGTCGACGCGCGGAACAACCTCGAGCAGCTCAAGGCCGCCGGGAAGTCCGAAACCGACAAGGACTACAAGGCGGCGAAGGCCAAGTACGACGCGCTGCTCGCGAAGGACAAGGACGCGCTCGACGGCAAGGGCACCAAGAACGCGACGCCGCCCGAGCTGGAGGCCTACAAGCAGGCGGTGCTCGAGCAAGTCGGCAAGCCGTTCGAACAGGGCAAGTCCGTCGTGATCGCGCTGTACGGCCACTTCACGCGCCTGCAGGGGATCGACGACAAGGAGCTGACGATCGGCGACCCCGCGAAGTGGACGACCGGGCAGCACCGCAAGGTGCTGTGGGAAGAAGCCCGCGCGATGGGCTACTTCCACCACTTCCTGCTGCTCGGCTAGCGCGCGCTCAGAGCTTCATCGAGTCGAAGCACGGCGGCGGTCCCATGCACTGTCCGACCTTGTCGGCGCAGGCCGCGATCTTCTTCTTCTCCGCCGCGCTCAGCTTGACCCACACGGCAAGGCAGTCGTTTTCGAACGTCTCCTTCTTGTCCGCGGCATGCGGATCGTCATCGCGCATGCCTTCGACCTTGCAGGTCGCGTAGATCCCGCACGTGTGACGCTCTTCCGGCGACAGCGACGCGAACTTGGGATCGAGCGTCGCCGCCGAGCCCTCGCTCGCCGAGCCGGCGACCGCCGAGCCAGCCGTGGCGGAGCCAGAGCCGGCCACGGCGACGGCCGAGCCCTCCGGTGCCGCGGAACCGGTCATCGCGGCCGCCGAGCCAACCGCGCTCGAACCGGTCGGCGTCGAAGCGCTGCCCGACGTCGTGGTGGCCGTCTTCGACCCGCAGCCCACGAGCGATACGATCGTAATAAGAAGTGCAAACCCCCGCATGTCGTGACGATACCACTCTCAGCGTCCGAGCACGGCGTGCACACGCGCGTTCGCCTGAACGTCGCCGGGAAAGTGCTCCAGCACGACGCGGGCATGGGTGGCGAGCTGGACGGCTTCGTCGCGCTTGCCGGTCGCCGCGTCGATCACCGCGGCCTCGCTGTCGATCGCGGCGACGTCCTCGTCGGTCGGGTGGCGCGCGGTCGCGAGCTCGCGGACGCGGGCAACGGCCTTGGCGGCGTCGTCGTAGCGATGCTGGTCGATCAGCACGAGCGCGAGCTCGGTCTGGACGGTCTCCTCGTCGGCGCCATCGTGCAGCTCGACCAGCTTCGCCACCGCGTCCCGCGCGAGCGACTCGGCTTCTTGCAAGCGATGGCGCTGGCGCGCGACCTCGGCCGCGCGAGCTTGCAGCGCCGCGAGCTCGCGCGTGGCGGGAGACGGCTGAGCGCGATAGCCGCGGTCGAGCACGTCGATGCGGGGCTCGGCCTCATCGACGCGACCGAGCTCGAGCAGCTTGTCGACCGCGACTAGCCGCCAGCGCAGCGTCGAGGGATTATCCTTGCCGAGCTGCGACGCGAGCTCTTCGATCGCCTCGTCGAGCGCGTGAAGCCCGCCGTCGTGGTCGCCGACGTCGAACGTGATCTCGCCGAGCGTCGCGTGGGCCACCGGCATGTCCGCCTTCAGCTGCTCGCTGTGCTCGCCGCGATGGATCACGGCATCGATCTGCGTGTGAGCCTCCTCGAAGAACCCGCACTGCACGAGGTTGTTGGCGAGGTCGAGCCGCGTCTTGTAGATGTTCGGGTGATCGGGCGGCATCGTCTCGATCTCCGCCGCGAGCGCGGCGCGCCCGTACGACAGCGCGTCGACCGAATCGCCGCCGAGCTGCATCACGCCGGCGAGCAGGTCGAGCGCGATCGCGTAGCTCGGATCATGCGTGCCGACCTGCGCGCGGACCCGCTCGACGGTCTCGCGCGCGAGCGCGAGCGCGGCGGGAAGCCGGCCCTCGGTCTGGTCGAGGCTCGAGATCAACCCGAAGCGAATGCTGTACTCGAGACTGGTGTCGGGGTGGCCCGCTTGTGCGAGCAGGTCGAGCCCCTTTTGCAGCTTGTCGGCCGCCGCTGGAAAATCGCCGTGGTCGCGGTCGGCGCGGCCGAGCACGTCGAAGATCCGTGCCTTGACGGTCGCCGTGACCGTCGGCTTGGCCGCGAGATCGAGCGCGGCCTGCCCGAAGCTGCGCTCGCCGTTCGGGTCGCCGCGCATGCCCGCGACGCGGCTGCGCTCCGCCATCGCGATCGCGGCGTAGTTCGTCGTGTGAACGTCGAGCGCCTGCCGGTACGCGCGCGACAGCGTCGAGTCGGCGCCGGTGAGATCGTCGTTCTGCCACTGTGCGATGCCGCGATCGCGATGGC
>Ga0268266_10003386_pt1 | contig 15956 bp, 11 predicted proteins | sample KBSS13metaG_FD_190356 | JGI IMG/M metagenome (GOLD analysis project Ga0268266, IMG submission 190356) | Switchgrass rhizosphere microbial communities from Kellogg Biological Station, Michigan, USA - KBS S1-3 metaG (SPAdes) (version 2) | ecosystem: Host-associated > Plants > Roots > Rhizosphere...
GACGCCCCCGCTATCTACCTTTCATCGGTCGATGTGCAGGGCTATTTCGACGGACTTCACGAAGCCAATCACGTCGATCTCGGGACACGCGAGCCAATCGAGAGCATCTGGATCGGCACCCGCACGCGTATCGCCGCTCATAACGACTTTCCCGACAATTTGGCCTGCGTCGCCGTTGGACGCCGTCGCTTCACGATTTTCCCGCCCGAGCAATACGCCAGCCTTTATCTAGGCCCAATCGACAACACCCCAGCCGGCCGGCCAGTCAGCATGGTCGATCTGCACAAGCCTGACTTCGACAAGTATCCGAAGTTTCACGACGCGCTGAAAGCCGCGCAGGTGGCAGAGCTGGAGCCCGGCGATGCGATTTTCATTCCTTCGATGTGGTGGCACCACGTCGAAGCTCTCGATCCCTTCAATGTGCTTGTGAACTATTGGTGGCGCGATACGCCGCGCTTCCTCGGCCAACCCCAGGACGCGCTCAACCACGCCATCCTGGCCGTCCGCGACCTGCCGGAGAATGAGAAGCAGCTGTGGCGGCAGCTGTTCGACCATTATGTCTTCGGCGATCCTACTGCTGCGACCGGCCACATTCCTGACGGCGCCCGCGGAATTCTCGACCCGCTCGATGCGGAGACCGCCGGCCGCATCCGCGCCAATCTGCTCCGGAGCTTGTCACGATGAACGATTGGCCTCTTCGCCATATCGTCGTCGCCGGCGGCGGGACCGCGGGCTGGATGACCGCGGCGGCGATTGCACGAACTCTTGGCCACGCCGTAAAGCTGACATTGATTGAGTCGGACGCAATCGGGACCATTGGCGTCGGTGAAAGCACCATCCCGCCGCTCGTGACTTACAACCGGCTGCTCGGCATCGGCGAAGCCGAGTTCATGCGAACTACGCAGGCTACCTTCAAGCTCGGCATCGGGTTTGAGAACTGGAAAGATGTCGGCCACCGATATTTCCACAGCTTCGGCGGGACCGGAAAGGATCATTGGACCGCCGGCTTCCAGCACTTCTGGCTCAACGGCCGCGAGCGTGGGCACGAGGAACCATACGACGATTATTGCCTGGAACTTTGCGCCGGCTACGCAAGCAAGTTTGCGCACCTGCCCGACGACCGCCTGAACTACGCTTACCAGCTGGATTCATCACTCTACGCGAAATTCCTGCGGGAACTCGCCGAAACCGATGGATGCGTCCGCGTCGAAGGCAAGATCTCCGAGGTCGAGCTCGACAGCGCGACCGGCGACGTTGCGGCGCTGAAACTGGAATCTGGCCAGCGCGTAGAGGGCGACCTCTTCATTGATTGCACGGGCTTTCGAGCGCTCCTGATTGAGCATACGTTGAAAGCCGGGTTCGACGACTGGAGCCACTGGCTTCCGTGCGACAGCGCGATTGCCATCCAGACGCGCTCGGTTCGCCCGGCGGTGCCCTACACGCTGGCGATTGCCCATGATGCAGGGTGGCGCTGGCGTATTCCTCTGCAGCATCGGACGGGCAACGGTATCGTCTATTGCAGCCAGTTCCTCGACAAGGACAACGCGCTCGAACGACTGCTCGGTGCGATCGAAGGAGACGCGCTGACACAGCCCAATTTCCTTCGCTTCACCGGCGGTGTCCGGCGCAAGCAATGGGATCGCAACGTCATCGCGGTGGGCCTGTCCGGCGGCTTCATGGAGCCGCTGGAATCGACCAGCATCCATCTGATTCAGCGCGCGGTGCTGCGTCTCATCCGAATGCTTCCTCTGCGCGAGATCAGCGAGCGGGACATCGCGGAGTTCAACGATCAGCAGATGCAGGACATGCTGCAGATCCGCGACTTCCTGATCCTGCACTATAAAGCCACGGACCGCCGCGACAGTCCGTTCTGGCGTCAGTGCGCCGACATGCCGATTCCCGACAGTCTCGCGCAGAAGATCGAGTTGTTCCGAGAGACCGGCCGGGTATTCCGCCGGAACGAAGAGTTATTCGCCGAGAACAGCTGGGTCCAGGTGATGATGGGCCAGGGCATCATGCCCAAGGCCTATCACCCCATCGCGACCAAACTCAGCGATGCGGAATTGACCAAGCTGCTGTCAACGATCCGCGACAATGTCGCGAAAACGGTCGCCGGCCTTCCCGACCACGAGGCCTATGTCGCGCGTTACTGCGGCGCGGCCAACGCTAGCGCGGCGTAAGGGACGCTGATGGTGAACGCTCCGCCAAAGGGCCGCCGCCGCCAGGCCGTCACTATCAAGCACGTCGCCGCCGATGCCGGCGTGTCCCTCCAGACCGTCAGCCGGGTCATCAACGAGGACGCGAGCGTCACGCCCAAGATGCGGGAGCGGGTCCAGGCGTCGATCGACAAGCTCGGCTATGTTCCCTCACTCGCCGCGCAGCGGATGAGCGGATCACGGTCATACCTCATCCTCGCCATCAACGACCGAGACCGCACGATTGCCGACTGGAATGCACGCGAGGGTGTCGATTGGGTCGACCAGATGTTGCTCGGCGGAATGCTGAAGTGCACCGAACTCGGCTATCGAATGATGATCGAGTTGGTGGACACTCATAACGACCATGTCGAACGCGAGCTTCGCGCGACCATTGCAGCGCTTCAGCCTGACGGGGTCATCCTCACGCCGCCGCACTCGGACAACGCACTGATCACCGGCCTGCTCGCTGACCAGCATATCGCCTTCGCCCGCGTCGGATCGGTCGCGGACGGTCCCGGCATCCGGATGACGATGGATGACGAGGGCGCAGCGCGGACGGCGACTGAGCATCTGATTGAGCTCGGTCACAAACGGATCGGGTTCATCGGGGGTTCGAAGGAATATTCGCTGAGCCAGTGGCGTGTCGATGGCTGGACCGCCGCGATGAGTGCTGCCGGTCTGACAATCGACGACCTGTTCGCGCAGGGCGACTTCAGCTTCGACTCCGGCGTCGCCGCCGCCCGCAAGCTACTGGCACTGCCCGACCGCCCAACGGCAATCATCGCCAGCAATGACCAGATGACTCTGGCGACGCTTGAAGTTGCGCGCGAACATGGACTTCGCGTTCCAACCGATCTGTCGCTCATCAGCTTCGACAATACGCCGATCGTTCGCTTCACCCTCCCCGCCCTCACGGCGGTCGACCAGCCAATTGCAGCAACCGCGTCGCGCGCAGTCGAGCTTATCATCGACGCACAGCGAGGAAGCGATCTTCCCCCCGAGCCGATCGTGGTGCACGCATCGCTGGTGCGCCGACAATCTACCGCCCGAGTCCCGGTCCAGCCTTCGTGAATCAGGTGGCCGCGCGCGATCAGACGTCGCGCTTCCTCTGGCTGTTCGCGCTCGCCTGGGCTGGGGGAGCGATCGCCTACGTTCCCCTCCTGACAATCCTGCTTCCGCTGCGCATCGTCGCCATGTCCGGAGACGACAGCGTCAGGGTGCTCGGCATCATCACTTTCTTTGGCGCGATCGCTGCGAGTTCGGGAAGCATCTTGTTCGGCTGGCTTAGCGACCTGACAGGAAGGCGGCGGCCGTGGATCCTAGCCGGGCTGGTCCTCAGCCAGACAATCCTCGTCTCGATCCCGCTCGCAACGAGTCCTTGGGCGATCCTCGGCCTCATTATCTGCTGGCAGCTGGCGCTGAACATGTTGCTTGGCCCACTCGGCGCTTGGGCGGCCGATCAAGTGCCGCGCAACCGCACCGGGATCCTGGGCGGCCTGATGGCATTGTCGCCGGCGCTTGGCGCTCTGTCAGGGGTTATCGTGACCTTCCCGAAGTTGGCCGGCCCCGATGCGCGCCTGTGGCTGGTCGCGGCTATGGTCACCGCTTGCGTCCTTCCGGCGGTACTGTTCGTCCGCAACGACAGCCGGACTGACGAACCTTTTCCGGTGGAGCAATCGCGCCGTTCGTTCGCAGTGACTATGTGGCTCGCTCGATTGCTCGTGCAGATCGCCGAGGCTGCCCTCTTCGCTTATCTACTGCTTTACTTCCGCTCACTCGATCCCTTGGTCGAGGACAGCCGGGTCGCGCGCCTATTCAGTGCCGTACTCGCAGCAGCAGTCCCGGTCGCGATTTTTGTTGGCCGGATTGCCGATCGAAGCGCTCGGCCGGCACGGCCACTTGCGATTTGCGCGTTGTGCTCTGGCGCCGGTTTGCTCGGCCTCGTGATGGCCTCCAACATCGAGCAGGCAACGCTCGCCTACGTCTGGTTCGGGCTCGCGACGACCGTGTTCCTTTCGCTGCACAGCGGCCAGACCTTGCTCGTCCTGCCCAGCCCGCAGCATCGGGGCCGCGACCTCGGCCTGTTCAACCTGACCAACACTGTGCCGTCGCTGATCATGCCGTGGCTAACGGTGATCCTGGTGCCGACGCGGGGCTTTCCGGCTTTGTTTGCCATTCTCGCGGTGCTCGCCTTTGCATCCTCGGCGATGCTGTTCAGGATCCAGCGCCTGGCAGTGTCGCCCGCTAAGGCCGACTGAGAACCTTTGCCATACTGTAGAGGCAAACAGCGGCAATGGCCGTTGAGCCCATGCCGAGCGCGAAGAAGGTCGAAGGCGCGATTACTCCCCAATAAGCGCCCATGAAACCGGCGAGCAGGCTGCCGAGGAACTTGGCGATATACCAGGCACCCATCGCCATCGACGCAAATCGGACAGGAGCAAGCGCTTCAACCAAAGTCAGGCCGACCGGGATTGTGTAGAGCTCACCCAGCGTCAGAAGAACGAAATAGGCGACCACCCAAAGCGAACTGACGCGGGCACCGCCTGGTCCGCTGACAAAGGCCGCGAGCACCATCAGTATCATCGCCAGCGTCGCGATCACGCATCCGACCGCCATCCGCCTGAGCAGATGCGATGTCGTTTCCTTGATCTTCCGCCGCCGCCAGAAGCGGATCAGCAGCGGCGTTCCGACGATGATCAGCAGCGGATTGATCGACTGGAACCAAGTGGCGGGGATCGTCCCGCCAAGAAGCGACCGGTCGGTGAAATCCGATACCCAAAGAGCAATGACGTTGCCGCTCTGCTCGTAACCAATGCGGAACAGCACCACCATCGCGACCATCAGGATCAATGTGATGACATGCTGCCGGATGACCGGCTCGGTGCCAGCCGTCTCCTCGGCCGCTACGGCGGACCTCGTCGGCTCCGGCGGAAGCAGGCGCCGGAAGTTCAGGTAGATCGCCAGGCCGACCGCCATGCCTACGCCGGCTGCTGCAAAACCCCAATGCCAACCGTACAGCTCGCCCAGCGTTCCGCACACCAACGGGGCCAGGAACCCGCCCAGATTGATGCCCATGTAATACGCGCTGTAGGCGTAGGCCTTGCGCGGATCGTCGTCCGCGTAGAGGCTTCCGACCTGGATCGCGAGCGGTGGCAGGAACAGGCCATTGCCGAGCGCGACCAGCGCCAGCGCCGGAAACAGCAGGCCCTCAAAGGCCATCGCGAAATGGCCGAACATCATCATTGTGCAGCCGATGATCACGGCCTTGGTTCGCCCGAGCCATTGATCGGCGATCATTCCTCCGAAGAAGGGGCTAAAGAAGGCTGCGCCACCGTAGATTCCGTAAATCAGCGACGACTTCGCTTGGGAAAAGCCCAGATGCTTGGTCATGTAATAGACCAGCATCGCCTGCAGGCCGAAGAACGAGAACTCGGCCCACATCTGCGTGGTGAAAAGGACGGTGAGGCCCGGCGGGTGACCGAACAAGGTGCGGGTCGACTGCGCCTTGTTCGAATTCTCACCCGCCAGTGTCACGAAACCTCAGTAATTAAGCGAGCTGGTCAGCAGTCCCAGGTCGAGGCACAGCCAGACAAGGAACGCGGCGGATAGCGCGACGAGGATCGCCCAGATCGTCGCCACCTTATGCTTTCCGGGGGCCCTCACAACGCTGTAGGCATTCCAGATCGCGGCTAATGTCCCGACGATCGCCACGATCAGGAGCAGCTGCAGCAGCCGCATCCAGACGTCGAGCCCGCCGTTGAGCGATGTCAGGTCGTTGTTGACCGCGTTGAGGACCAGGAACCAGCCGACGCCCAAGGCGATGAATAGCCAGGCTGTGACGCGCGTTGCACGATGCAGCTTCAGTGCGCGTCCGCTGACCTCCGATTGATACTTGTAACGCCGGCGAACCAGCGCGACGATCGGCCAGCCAAGCGCCGCGATCAGGATGATGAAGAAGGCCAGCCCGGCGACCGGGAAGATCCAGCCGGCATTGAGCGACCCAGGCGCTGGCACGAACTCGATGATCGGCGCGTACGGCGTGATCGAGAACATCCGGATTCCGCCATGGCCGTCCGGTATCGCCTGAAGATAATCGGCGCCGTTCACTTCCTTCCACACGAAGGGCTGAACTTCGCGCCACTTGCGCGGATTGCCGGCGAGATCGGTGATTGCCGAGACCGACAGAACCCCATCCTTGTCGACACCCACCGTCGCGTTTCCAAGCAGCGCGGCCAGGCGAAGGAAGTTGAAGCCCCCTGCCCGACTGCTGACATAATGGCCGGCCAGCTGCGCGCCGTGTTCCTTGGCAGTCGCCAGGGTCGGTTCGTCCTTCGCGGGAGCCGGGAAATAACGGTCGGCAAACTGCTGCAGCAGTTCTTCGCGCAGCGCATGTGCCGCGCCATTCTTCCCGATGCTGTTCATCGAAATGTACAGCCCGACATTCTTGTCGAGAAACAGGTGAAGGTCGGAGTGGAAGAAGACCGTGTCGCCCCCGTGACCGACGATGTTCAGGCCGTTGCGGTCCTCGTGATAAAAGCCGAGCGCCATCGCCGGCAGCGCCGAGAACGGCTTGTTGGCGGTCCCGTACATCAACTGCGCGGTCGCCGGGTTGATCAGCGTGTGGTTGAGGTGCGCGATCATGAAGCGGCCCATGTCCGCGCCACTCGAGGCTAGCGCGCCGGCTGGAGCCATGCCGATCACCTCGTAAGGCTGCGGCACGTCTGTGCCGGGCTTGTAACCCTTCGACATAAGTGGACGCAGCGCCCCCGGAAGCGGCTGGTCGAAGCTGGAATGACCCATCCCGGCCGGCGCGAAGATGTGGTTCTGGACGTAGGTGTTGAAGGGCTCGCCCGACACGCGCTCGACGATGTAGCCGGCGACCGACGCCGCGTAGTTCGAATAAGCGGGAATCTCGCCCGGTGCGTAGATGCGGTCCGGCACCCAGCGGGCCAGGATCTTTCCAAGCGGGTCGGGCTTCTTTTCGCCAAAGTCGATCAAATACTTCGCGGTTTCCGAAAAACCCGCCGTGTGCGTCATGATGTTACGCAGCGTGACCGGCTTTCCGTCTTTCGGCGGAATCTTGAAGTCGAGGTAGGTGTTGACGTCCTTGTCGAGGTCGAGCTTGCCCGCCTGGACCAGCTGCATCACCGCGGTCCACGTGAAGAGCTTCGAGACGGATCCCGGCCGGAAGAGCGTCAGATCAGGGTCGACCGCCTTTTCGGTCTTCAAATCCGAATAGCCGTATCCCCGCTGGGTCAGGATTTGGCCATCCTTGACCACGACGACGACCGCACCAGGAATTTCGCCCGCCTTCAGCGAATAAGGCATGTAGCCGTCGAGCCAGGCGTCGACGTCCTGCTTGTTCAGATCATGAGTGCCGGCCGACGTTGGCGTTACCGGGGGCGCCGCTGCCGGAAGGATCGCGGCCATTGGCTTGGTGGGCGCCAATTGGGTCGGCGACTGCCCCGCTGCCGGAATTGCCAGCGCCGCGAGGACGGCGAGCGCCCATTTCATCCGTGCCATTCGCAATCCCCCAATCAGTAACGTACGCCTAACGATAAACCGATCGACCGGGGCCTTATAACGGCCGCCGGCAGATCTCCGTCCAGGTCGCCAAAAGCGCCGACATTGGTGATCCCGCGTGAGTCGCTGATGTTGTGCGCGAAAGCATCGATACGGAAGCGTCCAAAGTCGACTCCCGCATGCGCGTCGAGCTGGCCGTAAGAGCCCAGCCTGCGCTGTCCAGCAGGATCGAAGTCGGTGTAACGCTTGCCGGTGTAGTGCCAGCTGATGCCGGCCCGCCCAGTCGCAGAGGAGCTTAATGGATGCTCGTAATCTGCGCCTATAGTCCACTGCCACTTCGGACTGTAGGGCAGCGGATCGCCAGCCATCCCCCCGACCTGGTCAGGCGTATCCTTGGTCAGATGGGCATCGACGTAGGACCCGTTGGCGAACAGCGACAGGCCGCGGGCCGGATGGACGCCGGCCGTGAGCTCCACGCCGCTGCTTCGTGCCGTGGCGCCGTTGATGTTCACCCCAAACTGTCCAATCTGAACCAGCAGCTGGATGTTTTTCCAGTCGATCCGGAACAAGCTGACGTCGAACGAGAAGAGGTTATCGTCGGTGCGCGTTTTCAGGCCGACTTCGTAGTTGGTCGTCGTGTCAGGTTTGAACTGGAAAGGAACCTCGTTCGGATCGGCGTCCGGCGAGATCGCGTTCGGTCCGCCTGGCCGATATCCCTTAGCCACTCGAGCATAAATGCGGGTGTTCGCGTTGAGTTTGTAGGTCGGAGCAACCGAGTAGGTGAAGGCATTGTCCGACGACTTGCCGGCTAGGTTGACGGGCGCCGGGACGAGCAAACCCTCGGTGAGCTGGGAGCTCGACTGCTTGTTATGGCTATAGCGCGCGCCCGCCGTCAGATCGAATTGCGGCGACAGATGCCACGTCGCGTTCGCGAACCCGGCATACTCACGATAGCGTGATGGCAGGTCGACGACGATCAAGTCGTCCAGGGTATGCTCCTGCGTCGCCGGATCCGCAAAGAAGGCCATTTGTCCGAGCCGGTTCTTCTCGCGCGTATAGAAGCCGCCGACCGTCCATTCGATCATTTGCTTCCCGCTTGAAGCGAGGCGGACTTCCTGCGTGAACCGCCGCTGCTTCATGCTCTGATCGAGCCCGACACCTGGCGCACCGAGGGCACCGCTACCGTCCACAATAGCTGCCTGATCGAGCGTGCCGTAGCTAGTGGAGGAAACCAACGCGACTGGCCCGAAATCGTAGTCGATTGTCGTATTGTAGATGCGATAGTCGATGTTGTTGGGCTGATCCAAGAACCGCGAATGCTCAAGGTCGCCAAAAGCCGGCTCCAGCGTGTCGGGATCGAGGTCGACGTCGTTCAGCCCGTTGCTCCGGATATTCTCCGCCTGCACCGATGCCCGGATGGTCAAGGCGTCGACTGGACGGAACAACACGGACGCGCGACCGCCATACGTCTTCCCGTCATTCACGTCATGGCCCCGAACCGGGTCGTCGATGTAGCCGGGATCCTTGCGATAGAAGCCGCTCGCCCGGATCGCCGCTTTGTCCGATATCGGTACATTGAGCGCCGCTCGCCCCCACCAACCCAAGTCACCGTGGGAGACGTCTTCGAGGCCGAATTCTCCTGCACCACCGAACGCCTTCGGATCGGGCGCGACCGTTACGAACTTGACGAGCCCGCCCAGGGAGTTCGCGCCGTACAACGTGCCCTGCGGCCCCCGCAGGACTTCAACGCGGGCAAGGTCGAATGGGTCGATATCTGGAGCAAGGACCGCGCCGTTCGCAAGTGCAGTAGCCGAACCAAAGGGAGTTTCATCGATATAGGTCGCGACGGTCGCACCAACGCCGCCGGTGTTGATGCCGCGAAGTACGATGCGCGAATTACCTGCCTGGCTCTCGACGATGTTCGCGCTGGGAATGCGCGTCAGATAATCGGACAGTCGTTGCGCATGCTGATCTTCGAGATTCTCTCCGGAGATAACCGAGACAGATTGAGGGACGTCGAGCAGCCGCTCGGCTCGTTTCTGCGCGGTGATGACGATCGCATTCTGATCGCTCGCAGCCTGTTGTGTTGTCGGCTGGCTTCCGGTTCCCGTCGCATCACTATTTTGAGCATGCGCCGCGGTTCCCAATGCCGCCATGGACGCTCCCGCCAACAGAAGCGCAATCGATCGATGGATATTCACCCCTAGCTCTCCCCGCCAGAATGGTGTCATCATTGCAGCAGTGTTTCAATAATGGCAACTGGTTTCTAGTTCGGCCATTTTGTGCAGGACGATCGGCTCATGGCGGACCGTGGAATGGAGATCGACGAAGTCGAGGGGCTGCCCGCGCCGAGCCGCGCAATCCGCGACGTCAGGCTCGCTCAGGGCCTCAGCCTGCGAGCACTCTCGGCCCGCGCCGGGCTTCCCTATTCGACGCTCTCGAAGCTGGAAAACGGCAAGATGGCGCTGACCTATGACAAGCTCATCAGGCTTGCACAGGCGCTCAATGTCGACATTCGCGACATGCTCGGGTCGCCTGAGCAAACCGCCGCCCCCGTGGCCGTCGGCCGGCGGAGCATTACTCGAGCCGGAGAAGGCCTGGACGCCGACTCCGAGAAACACTTGCACCACTATCCCGCGGCGGATTTGCTGGGGAAAATGATGATTCCGATCATCATTGACGTCCAGGCGCGAAGCGTCGAGGAACTCGGCGGTCTCGTTCGTCACGGCGGCGAGGAATATCTCTACGTTCTGAGTGGAACGATGGAACTCCACTCGGATCTCTATGCCCCACTGACGCTTGGCCCGGGAGACTCGGTATACTTCGACAGCGGCATGGCGCACGGTTATGTCCGGACGAGCGGCGAACCCTGCAGCGTCCTCGCCGTCTGCGCCGGTCAGGGCATCCAGCAATTGGCCGAGACCGCCAACAAGCGGCAGCACCTTTCTAAGCCGTCGACTGACTCAGTTTAATGTTTCAATATTTGAAACTTGCGTTTCGATCGCTATGCATAAGCCATGGCAACGGCGACCACTGATCGCACTTTGAAGCTTGAACGAGCGGCAATCCGCTTCGCGCAACCGTTTCGAATCGCTGGCTATGTTTTCGAATCGATGCCGTCGGTCGTCGCCCGAATCGGGTATGGCGGGCTGGTCGGACGCGGCGAGGCGGCGGGCGTCTACTACAACGGAGACGATCAGGACCACATGCTCGAAGTCATCGAGCGGGTCCGGCCAGAGATCGAATCCGGCCTGTCGCGCAATGATCTCCAGGACCTCCTGCCCCCCGGCGGGGCCCGCAACGCCCTCGACTGCGCGATGTGGGAGCTGGACGGACTTCTGGCGAAGGTGCCGGTTTGGAAGCTGGCGGGCGTTCACAATCCGCGACCGCTGGTCACGACCTTCACCCTGCCGGCCGACGACCCCGCTGCGCTTTCCCCGAAGATCGAGCGGCTGTCGTTCGCGCGCTCGATCAAGCTGAAGCTGGACGGAGACGTCGAAGCCGATCGCGAACGAATTGCCGTCGTCCGCCGCGCTCGTCCCGACGCCTGGCTCGCTGTCGACGCCAACCAGGGCTTCACTCCCGAAAACCTCGACGCCCTCGCTCAGGCAGCGCGGGATTTCTCGGTGTCGCTGATCGAGCAGCCCTTAAAGCGCGGCGAGGAAGCGGCGCTGGAAGGCTGGCGTCCCGGCGTCCCGGTCGCCGCGGACGAAAGCATCCTCGATCTGGCGGAGCTGCAAGAACGGGCGAACTATTTCGACGTCATCAACATCAAGCTCGACAAATGCGGAGGGCTGACCGAGGCGCTCAAGATGGAGCGCGCCTCCCGGATGCTCGGCAAGCAGGTCATGGTTGGCAACATGGGCGGCTCGACCTTGGCGATGGCGCCAGGATTCATCCTTGGACAGCTATGCGATGTAATCGACCTGGACGGTCCCTTCGGCCTCGCCGACGACCCGCTTGCCAAGCAGATTTACACCGACGGCTCGATCTTCGTGCCGGAAACGATCTGGGGCGGTTCAACCCAGGTATAATTCGCCCTGCCCTCACATTCTAGCGGGCCTGCTAACCGGAAATTTAGGTGGCTTGCGCAAGCCCGCGCTGCGGCTATCCATTTAGCCGATCGGGGGAATTAGCATCAGCGGGCCAACTCAGGCGGACCATGTGGACCGGTTCTCGCAAGCCTATAAAGGCCTGCGGGCCGACCCTTCCGTCCAGTTCAATCTCGTCGCCCCCGATCCGCCGCCAACCCCTCCGCCGTGGCTGCAAGCGCTTGGCCGTTGGCTTAGGCATTACATCTTCGAGCCGATCGGCAAATTCCTGAGCTGGATCGGCAGCTTCTTCCCTGATGCCGCCTACGCCCAGATTTTCCTGTGGACCGTCATTGCGATTGCCGCACTTGCTCTTGGCTGGGCGATCTACACCCGCTTTCGCTACGGCGAATGGAAGCTTCGGCTGCCGCGCCGGGCAAAGCCCGCCGACATTCCGGATGACGAATGGTCGCCTGACGAAATCCCGGCAAGAGCGTGGCTCGAGGAAGCCGATGCCCTCGCCCGCGAGGGTAAGTTCGCCGAGGCCGTCCACCATCTGCTGTTCAGGTCGATCGAGGATATTTCGAACCGCCGCCCACATCTCGTCCGGCCGGCACTCACCAGCCGCGAGATCGCATCCGCGGGCGCAATCCCGACACGCGCCCGGGAACTCTTCGCCTCCATCGCGCGGATGGTTGAGCGCAGCCTGTTCGGCGGGCGTCCGGTCGGCGAAAGCGACTGGCTCCAGGCGCGCACAGCTTATTCCGATTTCGCGGTCACTGGAGCCTGGCGCGCATGAGCGAGATCGCAATCGGAGCGAAGCCCGCCGACGGTCCCTTCAATCGCGGCGCAATGCTGCTGATCATCGCCATCGGTACCGCCGCCTTCATCGCCACGCTCGTCCTTGGCGCCTACGCACCTGACATGCGCTCTGGCCACGATGGCGGCGCGCATGCGCTTTCGAACGGGGCCACTGGCTTTTCCGGACTCGTCCGCCTCGCTGGGGAAACCGGCCGGGACCCGCGCATCGCACGCTCGAATGGGGATCTTCAGACCGAAGACCTCACAATTATCACTCCTGAGCACGGCTTCGTCTCGTTAGGCGATATTCTCGGCCTGCGCGGTGAGAAGAACACGCTCCTGATCTTGCCCAAGTGGGAATCCGAAGCGGACAAGGGAAAGGGCGGCTGGGTGCGTATCTCCGGCTTACTCCCAAAGCAGGATCCGGAGCAGACACTCGCCCCCGCTACTCCGCTGACTATTTCGCGCCACAAATCCCAGCGCGAAGCACTGCAAACCGTCGGAACGGACGCTACCCCTGAAATGCAATTCTTCGCACCTCGGGTTGTCCAGACGATGGCAAACAAGGATTTGCGGCCGATCGTGACCGATTCCGAGGGGCGGATCATTCTGGCTCAACTCGGGAAACGGGGCTTCTACATCCTCGCCGATCCCGATCTCTTCAACAATCACGGCATGGCGGACGAGCGCAATGCTCGCGCGGCGCTGGCGACGCTCGATTATCTCAATAGCAGCGAAGATGCTGGCATCATCTTCGACGTCACCACCAACGGCCTCGGCCGCTCGCAGAGCCCGCTTAAACTGGCGTTCGACCCGCCGTTCCTCGCCGTTACCCTGACGATTTTCGCGGCGATGCTGCTCGCGGCGATCCAGGCTTTGGTGCGCTTCGGTTCGCCGCGCCGGGCCGAGCGCGCGATCGCCTTCGGCAAGTCGGCGCTGGTCGACAATAGCGCGGCGCTGGTGCGCAAGGCGGGGCGTGAGGCGCAGCTTGGTCCGCGCTACGTAGACGTCATTCGCGACCGCGCCGCGGCCCTGTTCCGGCTCCCGGCCAATTCATCGCCCGATGAGCTCGATCAACGTCTCGAAGGGCTCAATCCGAAGCGCAGCTTCGAACAACTTTCCGCGCGGACAGCCGGCGCTCAGACCCGCGCCGAGCTGCTCGAAGCAGCAAAATCCCTGCATCAATGGGTCGAGGAGGTTCAGGAGTGAAGGTCAACGAAGTTCAGTCGCTCGGCAACGACATCAGGGCGGAGATCGCAAAAGCGGTTGTCGGCCAGGATTCGACGGTCGAGCTGATGCTCGTCGCCTTGTTCGCGGGCGGGCACATCCTCCTCGAAGGCCCGCCGGGTACCGCCAAGACCCTGCTCGCGCACAGCTTCGCGCAGTCGGTCGGCCTGGACTTCGGGCGGATCCAGTTCACGCCCGACCTGATGCCCGCCGACATCATCGGCGCGAACCTGTTCAACTTCCAGACGTCGAGCTTCTCACTGACTCGCGGGCCGATCTTCACCGAGCTCCTCCTCGCCGACGAGATTAACCGCACGCCGCCCAAGACCCAGGCGGCATTGCTGGAAGCGATGCAGGAACGGCAGGTGACGATCGACGGCGAAAGCCACCAGCTCGGCGACCGCTTCATGGTCGTCGCGACCCAGAACCCGATCGAACAGCAAGGCGTCTATCCGCTTCCCGAAGCGCAGCTCGACCGCTTCCTGTTCAAGCAGACGGTCGACTACCCCTCGGCGGAGGAAGAGCGGAAAATCATCGCGTCGCACGGCGCGAAGAAGGAGGCGATGGAGCCATCGACCTGGGGTATCGAGCGGAAGGCCGATCCCAAGACCATCACGGCGGCGATGGACGCGGTGAAGGAAGTGAAGCTGGTCGATGAGGTGATCGACTATATCTCCGCCCTCATCCGCGCGACGCGCGAGAATCCCGAACTCGAATCCGGCGCCTCGCCACGCGCTGGCGCGATGCTCGCCGGTGCGGCCCGCGCCCGCGCCGCGGTCGACGGGCGCGACTTTGTCATACCCGACGACGCCAAAATGCTTGCCGCGCCTTTGCTCCGCCATCGCGTGATCCTGTCGCCCGCCGCCGAGATCAACGGCCGCAAGGTCGAGGAAATCGTCTCCGGAATCATCGAGGCGATCGAGGCGCCGCGTTGATTTATCCGACGCGTTCGGCCGTGATCGTAACTGCAGCCGGGGCGCCCGTGGCGCTTGCGGTTGCGGCGATCATGCCCGGGCGCTGGTTCCTCGCGCTAGCCTGGCCGCTGGCGATGGTCCTGCTGTTCGCGCTGGACGCGCTGCGGGCGGCCGGATCCGCCAAGACCCACATCGACTTTCCCGGCCACGCTTATGTCGGAGAGACGCGCGATTGCACGGTGACCGTCTCGCTCGGACGCAAGCCCCGCAACGCCTATGTCGCGCTGGAGCGGCCGCCGCTGGTCCATATCGACGATGACGGGCGTGCCCGCGTTCCGCTCGACGGCGGCCTCGGTGCGATCCTGTTGCCGCTTGAGATGCTCCGCCGAGGCGTTGCCCGGTTCGAGCGCATCTGGGTCCGCTGGACCGGGCCGCTCGGGCTGGCGTGGAGCCAGAAGACCGTCACGCTCGACAGCAAGTTCCCGATCCTTCCCGACCTCCGCCCGGTCCACGAGCGTGGCGCGATCATCTTCCAGCGGCACGCGATGGAGGGCCTCATCTCGCAACTGTCGCGCGGCGAGGGCACCGACTTCGATGCGCTGACCGAATATCGCCCCGGCATGGACCGTCGCTCGATCGACTGGAAGCAGTCGGGCCGCCACTCGAAACTGCTCGCCAAGCAATACCGGATCGAGCGCAACAACCAGATCGTGTTCGCGATCGATTGCGGCCGACAGATGTGCGACCCCGTCGCCGGCCTGCCACGCGTCGACCGCGCCGTTTCCGCCATGCTCCTGACCTCGTGGATCGCGCTGAAGCTCGGCGACCGCGTCGCGATCCATGCCTTCGACTCCCGTCCTCGCGTCTCGAGCGGCCTGGTCTCGGGCGGCGGAGCTTTCGGTGAGCTCGAACGCATCGCGTCGGAGATCGACTATAGCGGCGACGAGACCAACTATACCTTCGCGCTGACCACCCTGTCGGCGAAGCTCACCCGCCGCTCGATGATCATCCTGTTCACCGAGTTCACGGACCCAGTCTCCGCTGACTTCTTGCTTCGCGCGCTCCGCCGCCTCGTCCAGACGCATTTGGTCCTCGTGGTGGTGCTTCGCGATGAGGAGCTCGAATCCATCGTCGAGCGCGAGCCCGAAACCGCCGACGACGTCACCCGCGCGATCACCGCCGCGACCCTGTTGAAAGAGCGCCGGGTGGTCATCGGCGGTCTTCATCATCTCGGCGTGCACGTCATCGAAAGCGAATACGAC
>Ga0268266_10003387_pt1 | contig 15955 bp, 16 predicted proteins | sample KBSS13metaG_FD_190356 | JGI IMG/M metagenome (GOLD analysis project Ga0268266, IMG submission 190356) | Switchgrass rhizosphere microbial communities from Kellogg Biological Station, Michigan, USA - KBS S1-3 metaG (SPAdes) (version 2) | ecosystem: Host-associated > Plants > Roots > Rhizosphere...
CTCTAGGACGGGGCACGGCGGGTCGGCCACAGGGAAGGGGTTGAGGGCCAACCATTCGCGAACGGCTTGAAAATGCTTCGCGGCGTCAGCGTCGTTCACAATCCGCCATCGCCTCAATACCGCCCCCTGTCGGGTTTTCCGCGTACTGTTGGCGGTTCCCATGCGAACAATCAGACCGTCTTTCCGCAGCTCCGTGACTGCGCGGCCGCGCCACGGGTTACATCCATCGTCACAGTGTTCGGGAATTGACACCGCGTCGAGCGTGTGTGGACCTTGCTGCAACAGCACGGCAAGAAATTCGGCTTTGGTCCATGAAATTGCCCAGTTGCGTTGTAAGGAAGTCATAGAATCGGCGCTCCCTTCCGTTCGCGAACCCGCTTCACGGCGCTCGCTATCGTTGGGAGTTGGTCCGGCACAAATAGCCGGATAATCCCCACACCGTGAGCCGATTCGATCCGATATTCACGAATGGCGTATATGACGCGATGCGTCGGCTCATTGAGCCGCCGTGCTACGTCCCGGACGGTGAGAAAGGCCTTCACTTGCATTGGATTGTCTTTCCGAGAGGGGGTTAGATGGTCCTCTTATAGAACCACCCAATTGGTGCGCATCTGTGCGCGCACAAATCTCTTAACGTTTAATGAAACGCCCCGAATTTCGAATGCAAATATTTTAAAAATATTCGACTATGTGCGCGCCTGTGCGCGGAACACTGTTGATGGTCGTTCAATCATCGCTGCCGTGGGATTCGAGCACGCCATATTCATTGATGGCACCATCAGGAAGTTCCACTGCATTTGATTGCAGTTGGGCGCGTCTGGACTTCCGTGAAAGATAGCGAGCCCCCAGCCCGCACGCTCTTTCGATTTCGGAGTTCGTAGCATTCGGCTTGTTCCGAAGCATTCTCGCAGCAAGCTCTAAACGACATAACAGCGGCATTTTCAATAAGGGATTACTTCGTGTGAATTGCGGTTTGGCATGACCGACTTCACCGGCGATCTCGCGCAGTTCGTTGACATTGGCTCGCGATACATGGTCACGAATTCGGTAGTCATAGAAAACAGCAGGATGAAATTGCGGACGCATCGCCAAAATTCCCGCTACGCGATGCTCTGAATAGAAATCGATCCATCCCTGCCGTAATTCGGACATAATTGCACGTACCTCGTCGATGGCCTGACGTCCAACGGCTGGAAAAGAGCAGCGATGGAATTGGCTGTATTCGCTAACCCCAATGGACCCCAATCGCACTCGCTCCGCTAGCCGTGTTAAAGCTCTGGCACAGGCTCGTGCGCGATCAAACAACAATCTATGCGACGATTCGTCGGCTTTTACTGCTCCAGATTCAATAGAAACAAGCTGGCGAACTGAGTCAATAAAGGCCTCGCAGATGAATATTGATGCGATATAGCGATGACCATTGGCATTCCATTTCCCCATTTCAGATTCCTCAGTTGCACCTTTGATACCACCCTGCACCTATTCAAAGTCAATCGCGTCGACATACCCGTCAATGTCTTTCGTTCCGGGCGGAATTCGGCCAACGTGCGACTGCAGCAATGCCCATTTAGAACGATTGCCAGGGCGACTGAAATATCGATCTCCAAAACCACATGATCGCTCGACTTCCGATTGCGATGCATCATGTTTAGCAGCGACATATTTAATCGCCAGCCGCATCCTTTCCGCAATGGAAAGAGCCTTGCGGTTTACAACACTGTTTTCTGGGGGACCAATCAGTGGTCCATTAGCGGCAGTCAACCCATTATCGAGTAACTTGGGATCGGGATGTTCTGGCCGGCTACGCCTCTTGCGAGTCACTGCTGGCTGACTTTGATCCTCGCGCCAACAGTATGCCAAGTTCCACGTTTCGCCACCACCGACCAGTCCCTGTAACGTTAACCCACGGTGCATTGCACGGTGTTCTTCAAAATCCAACTCTGCTCTTACCCGAAGGCTTGTTTTCGTATCAAATCGATATCGTTCGGCGCATGCCCGTAGCAGCTCCGTGGTAAACCGATATTGCTTTTCTTCCTTATTCCATGCGTGCTCCCTCAGATCACTAAAAATGCTGAAAGACATTTCCCACACCGCGTGATGCGCACTCGTAAAGCTTAGGCCATTTAATAAGATTACCCCATTCGAAACATCTAAATATGCTCTCCTCAGGTCACCCATCGCAATGAAATTTGCTATGGCGTCAGTGATGGAATGCTCGCCAAGCATTCGATCTATTTCCGCTATCCCACGCGCAATTGATGCGGTTAGCTTCTGTTGGAGAATTCTACTGACACCATCACCAACTTTATCATCAACGGCTTCGGAGAGTGACGCGCAGCATTGTGCCAAGTATTGATAGGTCTGCAGGAGCCTATCGGTTGTTGATCGAATAATTCCTGCCACTGGAATCTCCAGCGGCGTGATATCCTCTAGGCCCGCGATAGTGTTTGCATCGTCTACGTTTTCGCGTGTTTCTGCTCGCTCCGCCTCGTTGTCGGCGGGAACTACACTTCCTTCGGACGCAGGACGGTCACTTTTAGCTGACGGGCTCCATCCGGAAGCATCTACTAAAGCACGATAACGATCACGAACGACATCATACCATCCCTGAATCGCATTTCGCAGTGCGGCAAATATCGCAGCGACATTCGCCAACAGTGCCCTTCCCTGACCCTTCTGCACCTCAACGGTCTCGCACGCTGAAGGGTAGTCTCGAAAATTGAACGGTGGCGGATGGTTCAGAAGAAATACGATCTTTACGGAAAGGTCCGAATCGCATTTCTTTTTCAATGGCAACAGACTCCCGCCGCCAAAATCGAAACCACATGTCAATGCAGCGAGGTGTACTGATCGACAATGCTCTGCCAGTCTGATCATGCGAACAAGGGCCAGTCTAAAGTCATCGGCATCGTCAGAGGCTTCACCGGCCCAGCTTTCATATAACTCGATCGCTAGGTCTCGCGAGTCCAAATCATCCTGAAATGCAATTTCTGCAAAAAACGAAACACCCTTGGAATTCTTGGGGAGCTGCGTGGTTGGCGACTCAATGTAGCGCAAGAGCGAAATCAATCGCCCGTTCAACGCATCTAGTTGCCCGAGTGTTAAATGGCCGCCGTCAGAATCCGCTGTCTCATAAGGACTTTTTGAGTCCACGGCTTGCGATGCAAGCCCTGCCCTCTCCTCAACGAAATGAGAACGTGCCAGAATAATTTCAGCCTCTAATTTGAGAGATTTCGCCTCCAGTTGTGCGGGTTCAAAATTTGGACTTTCGTTGTAATCGCTGCGAGGCACTCCGCAGATTCCAGGAAGGTGCGCATCCGGAAGCTGCGCCAACAGAGTCGCCAATTCTGCGTTCGGCAAATTCCACGCCTTCGCCGCGCCCAACAAGAAAAACCCGACTTTTCTGCATTGCTGCCACTGCTCATTCCGTTTTCGCTCGTAGGATTCGCACCGATCCGCATACTCTTTTACAAGAGCCGTCTGCGCACGTTCTGCCGCCGTCAATCGCATAGCTTCGCACTCGTGAGCCGTAATCCAGTGCGAGATGCACCAGTCCCCGTACCAACGGAAGTCCTTTGCCGCGTTTATTACGTCGGAGGGCGCATAATCGCTTACGGCCTGATTGCTCGGCATGGTTCACCTGTCTCTCACGGGTCGATTCGGGCGGGATGACGGACAGGTGAAGACACGTCACCCCGCCGAATCGCTTGGCCGGGCGGTTGCAATCCGCGTCGGCCTTCCCGTGCCAGGCATCGTAACCCACGCCGCGTCACGACGTAAACTTTCGGAATGGGTTGCAGGCCTGAGGTTTTCTTAGGTTACGGCCGCAGTCAAGTCGGCACTGGGATCCTTTTCCCCTCAATTTCGCGGAGACGAGCAACAACCACCACAATCGTTCTGGAGCGTAAGTCGCCCAAGGATACCTACCCCCCGGCCTAGGTTCTTTCTCGCCCCAGAATAGTTGCGGGTTCTAGCGTGGCAGCGATCGGATATTAATGATCTCGCGAATTAAATGAATACCAACCAGCCCAAGGGGGAGCGAAATGGCTGCCGCGAATCCCGCCCGAACCGCTTGCCAGCATTTCCGTGTAACGCACGGGTTGCAAGGGGGTGTAGTCCGCATTGTTTCGAGTCCTGTTGCCCTATACACAATCGAGGTATCATTCCGCCGTCATTTCAGCAAAGGGGCAAAGGATGAAATTCCAGATTAAGGGAACGCGCAAAGACAACGGCAAACGCGCCACCGCGACGATTGAAGCGGTCACGCGAGAGGAAGCCGAACGCAAGGCGTCGGCCGTCTTGAACGTTGACCGCCAACCCCCAGCGCCGGTGGTCGTTCCTGTTGCTCTGCGAGATCCGATTGAGCCAGAAGAATCCGAACCGGAAGCAGTGCCTGATGAAGTTGCCGCAGACGAATCAAACGGCGTCGCTGAATACGAGCAGCCGGAACCCGAGCCGATCCCGTACGAAACACCGGCCGCCATTGCGCGACGTCTTAATGGCAGCAATAGTGGGGTCGCCAAGCTGCCGGATTACGCGGACATTCTTGCTGGCAATCGTTGGCTGAAATTTCTAGCTTCGGTGGTGGCCGCCATCGGTTGGTTGATCGTCATCATCGGCGCGATTCTCCTCGCCGGCGGCGTGTGGGGCTACATGCAACCCGCCTCTGCGCCGACGAACTATGGCAGCGGTTTCTCAATGCCGTCGTACAAGGCGCCGTTATGGATGGAACTAGCGCCGGGAGTTATTGCAATCTCGTACGGCCTTCTGTGGTTGATCGGAGCGGCCGCGATTCGCCTCGCGTGCGGCATGGGCATGGCGGTGCGCGATATGGCAAGGATCGCCGCGGCCGAGCGACATGATCATGTGTATGCCGTGTGACTCGTCTTTTGAGCAAAGGGGGCGGAAATGAAATGGGAAGTGACCGGCGCGTTCAAAGATAGCGGCGAAGACGCAGCGATCACGATTGAAGCTGACAACCGCGAATCGGCAATACGTCGAGCATCACGTCGCGGGATTCTTGTGTCATCTTGCGTCCCGAGTGCCGAATTGACCGCCGATGATAGCGGTGGGTTTGACAAAGCGATTGCTTCCGAGATTCAGGCTGATGTCGCGTCAAGCCCCGGAAAGCTCAAATCTGAAACTCGCCAACATCTTGCCGCTCGCATGACGGGACAAGCCGCGCCCCCGCAGACGCCTGATGACGGAAAATTTCGCTGCACGAGCTGCGGATCTGATCAAGTTATCCGTGCCGAAATGGTCTACATGCAAGGTACTTCCCGAGGATCATTTGGTGGCTTGGGGATCGGCGGCGACGGCGAACTGGGCGTTTTTGGTGGCGGCACTACGACAAGTTCTGCATTGGCTACGCGAATGGCGCCACCGAAACGGAGGGGCAGAGGCGGACTGGTTGCAATGATCTTTTGTGGTTTGCTCGCTCTGTTTTTCGGACTCGGCTTTCTCGGATCCGAATATGGAGAACGCAGTGCCCTGTTCATGATGTTTGTACTTTTCGCAGCACTTGCGGCGCTCGGCTTCGCCGCAGACGGGCCGAATCGCAAATACAATAGCACTCGCTATTCATCAGATTACGCTCAATGGAAGCGAACATGGTGCTGCATGCGGTGCGGACTCAAATTCACAAAATAAGCGTTGCGAATATCGTCTTTCACAAGGCACAAGTTCAAGTCGCCTTACGCTCAGCCTTAATGCGGTACACATCCACCGCCCGTGTGCGGGCTCACGAAATGCATCATCGACAGCGGCGTTCCAATCTTCGGTAGCGGCTTGCCGGCCAGCCCCGCCGCGGCGAGCCGCCGCAGGTCGCACGCAGCCGCGAGGTACGCGCCGCAAAAATAGTACATCGGATCATCCAACATGAAACCGGCTTTGACGACGTGCTCGCATAGGGTGAACGCTTCACGCCATCGTGACTCCGCAACTAGCTCGAATTGCTGCCACTGATCGGGGGTTAGGTCGGCGCTGGTCATGCGCCGAATTGTAGAGCGGGAACGTCTTGCGAAGAGGGGACGGTAAACGTCACCGGAAAGATTGATTTGATAGCAGACAAACAGACGCACAGGGTCGTAGAATCTATCGATGCGATCCGCCGCCCTGTTCGCCATCCTCGGCCTGTTCGTCGGCAGTCCCGCTGGTTATCTGATCGGCACGCGCCACGTCCCCACCGTTGAATCGCCGGCACTTGTTGCAACTGAGGATGTGCCCGACGTCGAATCGCCCACAATCGCCCCACCCACGTCTAACCGCTCAACCGCTCCGATCTCGTGCTACTTCTCACCCTCAGGCGGTTGCACGTCGGCTATCATCGCGGAGTTGAACGCCGCGAAGAAATCGATCGACGCCCAGGCGTACAGCTTCACGTCGGCCCCAATCGCTAAGGCAATTGCCGACGCATACAAGCGAGGCGTAAGGGTCCGTGTAATTCTCGACAAAGGACAGCAAACGGCCAAGTATTCGTCCGCCACGTTCCTGCGCAACGCGAGCGTGCCAACGTGGATCGACTCAAAGCACGCAATCGCGCACAACAAAATCATGATGATCGATGGGCAGGTATTAATAACAGGCTCCTTCAATTTCACAGCCGCCGCCGAAAAGTCGAATGCGGAAAATCTCCTCATTATTCGCGATAATGACGTATTGAACGCCGCATATCAGGAAAACTTTTCCGCCCACCTAGCGCACTCAACGGTTTACACCGGACCCGGCTAATGCGATTCACATCGTCTGCGCACAATCCGTCGTGTGCATGAATACTGCAAAAGGTGAAATCGGAGCGGCTCAATAGATACCTTCGAACGTCGCGGGAGGGTGGATCTGCAGGCAATTTCTGACCTGACGCCCGCCCGCGCACATCGTTCGAAAGGGTGGATTCCATGCTGCAGATTCAAAGTGATCTCACGTCATCAACCGATGCTGAAGTTCGAGTTATCATCGACTTGTTGCAGGATGCAATTCGTCGTGTTCACGCTTTACAACCCCCGGAACCCCGGCAGCTGGTGGCGGCGCGAATCGACTACGACATGCACCTCGCACCGCGCCTTCGCCAAACCCTAGAGGCGCTGCTCACAGGTGACAGCGAAAAGCAGATTGCCCGAAGGCTCGCAATCTCGCCCCATACCGTCCATGTCTACGTGAAGACGCTGTACCGCCGCTTTGGCGTCTCTAGCCGTGCGGAATTGCTTGCGCGGTGGATTCACAGGATTGCGTGAGTGCTTATCCGAGCGCGCCGTCGGAAACGCAAAGGCGCGTGAAATATGAGTCGGTAACCTCCAGATTTTGGCATGAAACAAAGACCGTTATCTAACGGAGGCAAGTTCAGGGAAAACAGAATCGTAATTCAATTTCAGTAATCGACTTAGGCCTTTTGCGAGACTACCGCGCTCACCTTTTGCTGATGGAGGGGTTTTTTGCGTAGGTCGATTCGTAAATGTGGGTGAAAAAATTGCATTCTCCGCTCGACGGGTGCGAGGCCGATTTGGAGCGAAAATTGGCGCGAACAACCCGGGGGCGGGGTAGGACTAATCCGGGCGAAACGCAGGGGTGATAGACCGCGACTTCATCGCGTTCGCAACTTGGCATAACTCAGGGGGTCACCGCCCCGCCCGGGCAATCGCAACCAACTTTGCGCGGCAGTCCGGGGCGAGCGTCGGCCAAGCCTGAATAATCACCTGCAGGTCGACGTCGGGGAGATCGCCCGCAGGTGTTGATCGGTCGCCCGTTACCCGCTGGGGAACCCGTAGACTCGAGCAATCTCCTGTGTTTTCGGATGCTTTTGAAGATAGTTCGAGTCCTGTATCGCCCACTGTAGACTGCACAAGAACCTCTGAGAACTCAGGGGTTTTTTGCGTTCTGGGCCTTTAGCTTCTTCTCCATATCGCATTGATGGCGGTGATCCGCCGCGCGCTCGGCTGCTCGATAGGTCGTCAGGCGGTCGGCAAGGATGCCGAAATCGACTTGGTGGGCGTCAAATTCCGGCCCGTCCACGCAGGCGAACATCGGCTTGCCGTCGATCACCACCCTGCACCCGCCGCACATGCCCGTGCCGTCGACCATGGCGGGGTTAAGCGAGGCGACCGTGTGAATGCCATACGGCCGTGTCAGCTCGGCGACGGCTCGCATCATCGGCACTGGGCCGGCGCACAGCACCATCTTCACGGGCGAGGCCGATTCCTTAATCAGCATCTCGAGACGCGTGGTGACGAAGCCGTGGAAACCGTAGCTGCCGTCGTCGGTACACGGGTAAACACCGTCACTAACAGCCGACAGTTCCTTCTCAAGAATGACGTACGGTTTCGCTCGCCCGCCGACGACGGCCGACACGATATTCCCCTTCTCCTTCAGAGCCGCCGCCTGCGGGTAGATCACCGCGGTACCAACACCTCCGCCCACCACTACCGCATGGCCAACGTAATCAATCTCGGTGGCCTTCCCCATCGGCCCCGCCAGATCCGCCAATTGATCGCCCGCGAGCAGCCTGCAGAGCTGCCGTGTTGACGCACCAACCGATTGGATGATCAGGGTGATGGCCTTTCGCTCACGATCGCAGTGCGCAACGGTGAGTGGGATTCGTTCGCCGTCCTTGGTGGCCCGCACGATCACGAACTGCCCCGGCTGGCAATGACGAACCACATGGGGAGCATCGATTACCAGCCGGCGCACTTCAGGGGCGATCAAATCGGATTCGAGAATTTGGTGAGACATGTTGCACTAAAAGTGAGAATTCTAGCAACGATTACCGGTCGCCTTCAGGTCTCCAACCGCTTCAGCACGCTAAAAACCGCACGTCGTTTGATTCAACATCGTTCAACGCAATTCCATTTAGCGAATCGCGTGCCATGTTTTCGATCGCGGCAGTCAAAGGACCCAACGTACAATCCGGCACCGACAGCACCGGCCGGGTGATGTCTCTTGCAGATGGAGGGGTTATGCGGTGGATCGCGTTTTTACTGGTTCACATCACGGTGGCGCCAAGTACACACTGGCGGCTTCGTGCGCCCGAAAGCGACGTTACTTCGGCGGCCGAATGATTTGGAAATCTGCTGCGAGTTGGAAACTTACGCCGTTGGGGAGGCGCATCGGATCGAACCGGCGAACGTCCTGCACGAACGGAATGTCGTACTGACGGAGCACCGCTTCGACCGGCCCGTCAGGGAGCGTCACAAGTTCGCTCGCAGTGAGTTCGACCGGGGCATGGAGATTACCGATTTCGTAAGCGGCACGGGCCAGGCGGGCGGCATCGTCGGTGGTCGCGACGATCACGTTGCACGGAGTCACGCTTACCCACACAACAGTTTCGTCGTCTTCGTACACCACATCGCCATGTATGAGGATCACGCCCGGCGACAGCAGCAACCGGATCGTGCGGCCGTCGTTGAGCGTCTCGCGCAGGTTGCGCCGGCGGCACTGCATCCAAGTCAACGGCAACGCGAGGTAGCTTCGCGAATCGGCGGGCGACTGCTCCTGATCTTTCAGATGTCGCAACACCCGATCACACAGCATGGCTAGTCTCCGCGGCCATCGCCTCGGTTCGGCGGCGCTGCAGGTATTGGAACCATGCGTCCATTCCGGCGCCAGTCTTCGAGGAGACTTCGAGAATCTCGATGCCCGGCCGAACCTCGCGGGCGTTTTTGTACATCGCCTCGCGATCAAACCCGACGGACTCGGCCAGATCGGACTTGGTGACGATGGCGATATCGGATGTGTTGAAGATCGTCGGATACTTGAGCGGCTTGTCTTCGCCTTCTGGCGTGGAGATCAGCACGAGCCGCAGGTCTTCGCCCAGGTCGTAGCTGCTGGGGCAGACGAGGTTGCCGACATTTTCGATGAAGAGAAAATCGAGTTCGCCGAGCCGCCAGTCGCCGAGCGCCTTTTCGACCATGTCGGCTTCAAGGTGACAGACGGTGCCCGTCACAATCTGCCGGACCGGCGCGCCGCTCTCGGCCAGTCGCTTGGCGTCGTTTTCCGTCGCCAGATCGCCTACGAGCGCGGCCACGCGGAATTGCTTGTGCAAGTGCGTCAGCGTTTCGCGAAGGAACGCCGTTTTGCCCGAGCCGGGGCTCGAGACAAGGCTGACGACATATACACCCGCGGCATGGAAACGGTCACGCAGGCTCCGCGCGAGTGTGTCGTTCTTTTTTAGGATTTGCGTGCGGACTTCTAATATTCTTGGTTGCGACACATGGCTCCTAAACAGCGGGTCGTCATCCTGAGCGTACGCGCGAAGGATCTGGCATCGATCGACGATGGACGCAGATCCTTCGCGAGTACGCTCAGGATGACTGCGTGCCGGAAAGATGCCTCGCCGACGGACGGTGCAACAATACACCCGCCCCTCTTGTCTTGCCACGACAAACCGCGCAAGATCGGGCGACCAACCGCCGGGCGTACTAAAAATGTCAGTAGATCGAACGTGGCTCATCCTTCAGTTAACCGACTCGGCCTTCCCGACCGGTTCGCTCGCGCACGCCGGCGGGCTGGAGGCGGCATGGCAGATGGGTGAAATCGCCGGCCGCGACGGGTTGTGCGCCTTTATCGACGCTGCCCAGCAGCAGATCGCCACGTCGGCTGCGCCGATCCTGGCGGGCGTGCTGAAATCGGCCGATCGGTTTGAAGAACTCGATCAACTATTTGATGCCATGCTCGTGAATCATGTTGCCAACCGCGCCAGCCGCACGCAGGGGCAGGCGTTTCTCGCGACGGCCACCCGGGTGTTTGGAGTGCCCGCACTCGTCGCGCTCCAGCAGGCGGTTCGCGATCGAAAACTCCCCTGCCACCTGCCGGCCGCGTTTGGGGCGGTGTATGCGAGCCTGGAGCTCGACGTCGAGCGGGCCGTCAGTCATTACCTGTTCCTCAACCTTCGCGGATTGATCTCCGCCGCGGTGCGGCTCGGGATCGTCGGCACGCTGGAAGGTCAGTCGATCGTCTTCGAGCTGTCGCCGCAAGCGCCGGCGTGGATTCAAACCGCACTTTCGATTTCAGAGCCCGAGGCCGCGGCACAGAGTTCGCCGCTCATTGATTTTTATCAGGCGTACCAGGACCAGTTGTACTCGCGTCTATTTGTCAGCTGAGTGGAGTAGCGATGTCCGAAAGCGTTTCCGATCACCGTCACGATCAGTGGGACCATCCCGGATTTTTCCAGGACCGCCCGCGGCCCCGCGTCGATCGCGATTTTTCGCGGCGTGCCTTCACCGTAGGCGTCGGCGGACCCGTCGGCAGCGGAAAAACTGCGCTGATGCTGCAACTTTGTCGCGCGCTTCGTGAGCAACGGAATATTGCGGCCGTCACCAATGACATCTTCACGCGTGAAGATGGGGAATTTCTAGTCCGCAACGGCGCCCTGCCCGCCGAGCGGATCCGCGCCGTCGAAACCGGCGGCTGCCCGCACGCCGCGATCCGGGAAGACATCCTCGCCAACCTACTCGCGCTCGAAGACCTGCATGAGAAATTCAAGCCAGAGTTGCTGCTGATCGAGTCCGGCGGCGACAACTTAGCAGCCCATTTTAGCCGGGAATTGGCCGATTTTACGATTTACGTGATCGACGTTGCCGGCGGCGACAAGGTCCCCCGCAAGGGCGGACCGGGCATTACCCAATCGGACTTATTGGTCATCAACAAGACCGATCTCGCCACCGCCGTCGGGGCGGACCTCGCCGTCATGGAGCGGGACGCCGCTCGAATGCGCGGTTCGGGGCCCACCGTTTTTGCCCAGGTGAAGCACGGCGTGGGGGTCGAGATGATCGTGCAGCAGATTCTAAAGGCATGGTCCGCGATTGGAAGCGGATGAAAACTGTGCAATTCTTAACCTCGCGCAGGTATTTGCCTACGACGCGCGCGGTTGTTGGCTTCTGTTAAGCAGACTCACCTCATTTTTGCTGCCCGTAATTAAGGAACTCCCCGACTATCTTGCCACGGCCCTTATTCTTGGCACTCCCTTTGCGAGGCGAGGGGTGAGCTGATGGCCAGTTCCACCATTCGTCGGATCGGACCGAACGAGGACTGATCGTGCACCGTGCGTTGGTCGCACAGGCACGTCGTTATGACGTCGGCACTTTCGTTTTTCGAAGGAGTTCACTGTATGATTTCGACCCTATTTCGTTCTGCTTCGCGTGCCTGCATTGCCGGCGCTGTCGTAGCGGTGCTCGCTTCCGCTGGTTTGGCCAAGGCGGATGACAAGGCGGCCCTTTCGTCCACCTTCGCCCTCGATGCCACCTCGCACTTCATCTCTTACGGTGCGGATGTCTGGGGCGGCGGCGATGAAGTCAGCCCCTTCTCCCCGCGTTCCACGGTATTCGCTGAAGGCACCTTCACGCTGGCTTTGGCCGACAACCTGTCGGTCTATCTCGACGTGTGGAGCGACAACAACGACAACGTTACCAGCGGCCTAGGTGGCGGAATCCAGGAAATCGACGTGAACACCGGCATTATCTACACGCTGGACAAGGTGTGGTCGTTTAAGCTGGCTCACGGGTTCTGGAACTACGCCAGCGCGCAGGAAAAAGTCATTGATTTCGGTGTCTCCTACTCTGACGGCAACATCATCACCCATTCGGATGCGATTTCGCTCAACCCGAGCGTGATGTTCCACTACCGCTACGAAGGCAATGGCGGACAGGACTGCGGCCTTGCGGTCGTGCCGGGCATCGCGCCCTCGTTCTCTATCGCTCCGGATTCGCCGTACAAGCCCACGATCTCCGTGCCGCTCAGCGTCGGCATCTTCCAGGATAACTTCCAGGGTGGCGACGGCGGTTACGGCTACGCCAGCGCTGGCGTGAAGTTCAGCGCGAACCTCGCGTTCATCCCGGCCAAGTACGGTGCCTGGGCTGCTGCTGTCAGCCTGACGTATTACAACACGCCTGAAGATTCGATCCCGAACAACCCCGAAGAAAACTTCGTGGTTTCGGACATCGGTATCTCCGTGTCGTTCTAATGTCCGCCTGACGTTCACCTCAATCTGTTCTGCTGTCCGATCGGGCGCGACGCATCGCGCCCGATCGGCCGGCCAGTTATCCAAAATATAGGGAGAGATCTATGTTGAAAGACCTGTTGAAGAAGTCTGGCAAGAAGCTGGCGATCGCCGCCACCGCTGCCGTCATGCTGCTGGGCGCTGCAAGCACCCGCGCTGAAGACACCGTCAAAATCGGCGTCCTCCACTCGCTCTCGGGCACCATGGCCATTTCTGAAACGTCGCTCAAAGACGTTGTGCTGATGGCTGCCGACGAAATTAACGCCGCGGGCGGCGTCAAGGTCGGCGGGAAGATGTACAAGATCGAACCGGAAGTCGTCGACCCCGCGTCGGACTGGCCCTTGTTTGCCGAAAAAGCCAAGGAATTGATCACGCAGAAGAAAGTCGCCGTCACGTTCGGCTGCTGGACCTCGGTCAGCCGCAAGAGCTGTTTGCCGGTGTTCGAAGAATACAACAGCCTGCTGTTCTACCCGGTGCAGTACGAAGGCGAAGAGCAATCGCTCAACGTCTTCTACACCGCCGCCAGCCCCAACGAGCAGCTCGTTCCGGCCGCTGAGTACGCGATGAAGGAACTGGGCGCCAAGAAGTTCTACCTCCTCGGCACCGACTACGTCTTCCCCCGCACCGCCAACAAGGTGCTGAAGGCCTACCTTCTGAAGATGGGCGTTCCGGAAGCGAACATCGCCGAAGAGTACACCCCTTTCCACCACCAGGACTACCAGACCATCGTCGGCAAGATCAAAGCCTTTTCGGCCGGCGGCAAAGCGGTTGTTCTGTCGACCATCAACGGCGACTCGAACGTTCCGTTCTACACCGAATTCGCCAACCAGGGCCTGACGGCAGATGACTGCCCGATCGTCGCTTTCTCGGTGGCTGAAGACGAACTCCGCGCCATGGACACCAGCAAGCTCGCTGGTCACCTGGCTGCGTGGAACTACTTCATGAGCATCGATACGCCCGCCAACAAGAAGTTCATCGCGGACTTCAAGGCGTACTGCGAAAAGAACAAGCTCCCCGGCGGCAAAGACCGCGTGACGGACGATCCTATCGAAGCCGCCTACTACGGCGTCTACGTGTGGAAGATGGCCGCTGAAAAGGCCGACTCGTTCGACGTCGATAAGGTTCGCGCCGCAGTGTACGGCATGAAGTTCGACGCTCCGGGTGGCGCTAAGCAGATGGACGAGAAGAATCAGCACACGCTGAAGAAGGTCTACATTGGCGAAATCCTCAAGGACGGCCAATTCAAGATCGTCTACTCGACCCCTGAACTGGTGAAGCCGGACTCGTACAGCCCGCTTCTGCACACCCCGGAAGAACTGGCGGCCATCAAGCCGACCGGCGGTCCGAAGAAGTAAGCAGTTTTTCACGAGCATCTGCCTCGTGATCGTAAAATTGCCCGCTCCCGGCTAACCCCGGGAGCGGGCTTTGTCGGTACAATGCAACGCACGAATCTTCGGAGTCAAGGGCATGACGCCAATGCAGTTCCGGGGTGTCCGCCAGGTAGTAGCGGGCCTCCTCGCCATCGGTTTGATCCTCGCTAGTTACACGAGGGCGCGTGCGCAAACCACCGCCCCCGCCGTGGCGCCCGCAACTCAGCCGGCCACCGTTGAAGACTCGATCCGCAAAGCACTTCCGCTGCTAAAAGATAAAGCCACCGGCCTTACGGCACTGGCCGACCTGCAGGCGCTCCGCGATGCCAAGGTCATGCTCCTGTTCGAGCGAATCAAGGCAAAGGAAGTCTATCTCTATCAAGGCAACTACTCGCTAGCCAAGCTGACGGAGGACAAGAAGCACTACGACGTTTATGACCTCTTCACGCCCGTCGACGAGCAAGGCAAGCTGATCGAGAAGCCCCTGGCCGCTGCCGTGCCGATGGAAGAGATGCCCGACAAGACGGCCGCGCTCGATGTGAACAGTTTCATCCGACGGCAGATCGGCGACTCGCTTCGCGTGCTGGGTCTGAAGATCGACGACTCCAAGGTGCGCAGCAAGGCCGCCCGCGATCTGGGCCTTCGGCAGATGGAAGAAGCACTCGCGGAACTCAAAGTAGTCGCCGCGAACGATCCGAACAGCAGCGTGCGTCGAGATGCCGAGGCTGCCGTCTGCTTGATCACGCTGGGGAGCAAGGAAGCTAGCGTCACGCCGGCCGTTCGCATCGCCGCCATTCAGCGGCTCGGCAAGTTGCAGTTCCTCCCTGCTGCTGATTTGTTGAAGGAATACGCAGATCGGCCGACCACGCCCGCAGATCAAAAGGCCGCGTGCTACCAGTCGATCAAGGAAATCGCCACCCACGGCTCGATCACCAAGTGGCTGCAGGCGTTGTTCTCCAGCCTGTCGCTCGGGTCGATCTACGTGCTGCTGGCGCTCGGTTTGGCGATTACGTTCGGCCTCATGGGCGTGATCAACATGGCCCACGGCGAAATGCTCATGGTGGGCGGCGTCACCACCTGGGCGTGCTACGAATTCATCGGCAAGAATCTCCCGCCTCAATATTTCGACTGGTATTACGTCATCGCGTTTCCGTTGTCATTCCTTACCGCGGCGGGCATCGGCCTGCTGATGGAAGTAACGATCGTCCGCTGGCTGTACAAACGCCCGCTCGACTCGCTGCTGGCCACCATCGGCGTGAGCTACATTCTCATCCAACTCGTCCGCAACCAGTTCAGCGACAACCTCGGCATGCGTACGCCGTCGTGGGCGAACGGGAGCTGGGAGATCATCAACGACGTGGTGCTCGGCTATGCCCGCCTGTTCGTCATCGGCCTGACGACGTTTTGCGTGCTGGGTATTTCGGCGCTGTTCCGCTTCACCCGCATCGGACTGATGGTGCGGGCGACGGTGCAGAACCGCGAGATGGCACAGGCGCTGGGCGTCAACACTCGCCGCGTCGACATGTTCACCTTCGCGCTCGGCGCCGGCCTCGCGGGATTGGCCGGGTACGGCATCGTGTTGATGGGCACCAACCCCACGCCG
>Ga0268266_10003389_pt1 | contig 15953 bp, 23 predicted proteins | sample KBSS13metaG_FD_190356 | JGI IMG/M metagenome (GOLD analysis project Ga0268266, IMG submission 190356) | Switchgrass rhizosphere microbial communities from Kellogg Biological Station, Michigan, USA - KBS S1-3 metaG (SPAdes) (version 2) | ecosystem: Host-associated > Plants > Roots > Rhizosphere...
GGGCCCGAACCGCACCAGCACGTATTGGCCCGGACGCAGCTCGGTCATGCCGAAGCGGCGCAACGTTTCCATGTGGACAAAAATGTCCGGCGTGCCTTCGCCGCAGGTCAGGAAGCCGAAACCGCGCAGCCGGTTGAACCACTTGACCTGCGCCCGCTCCAACCCGCTGGTCGGCGTGACGCTGACATGGGTCCGCGGCGGAAGCATTTGCGCCGGATGGATCGCGGTGGACTCGTCCATCGAGACGATCCGGAACGCTTGATAGCCTTTTGCGCGCTGCACGCATTCGACCACCAGCCGCGCGCCCTCATAGGCGGTTTGATAGCCATCGCGCCTGAGCACAGTGACGTGCAGCAGTACGTCGGGCCAGCCATTGTCCGGAACGATGAAGCCATAACCCTTGGAAGCGTCGAACCATTTGATGACGCCGGATATTTCGACAAGGTTAGCGGCGGAATCGCCGAGCCCTGACAAAGCATCCACTACCGGATCGCGTTGCGCGCCGGTTGCGTATTCGCCTGGTCCAAGTCTGTTTTGCCCTGATCCGCCTGACGGCGGCCCCCCGAGCTTCTTGGACACAAATTCGTCCGACCCCATGACCCCGGACCCCACACTTCAAAAAAGCGGCCCGCCATCGCCCTGGCGGGACCGGAACACGCGCTCATCGATGACACTCATGACAACGCTGCGCGAATCTCTCGAATCAAAAGATAACACTCTCGACTGCCGAGCATAGCTAAAAAAAACAAAATTGCGGGGGCTATGAACAAGTTGCACAGCCGCGAATCAGTTGGCGCTCAATTGCCTACGAACGGTCCGAGCGTCTCGCCGATGTCGAAACGGATCACCAGATCGGCGATATCGTCCTGTTCCGTCGACTCATTGTTGATAATGACCAGCTTCGCGCCGCTGTTTCTGGCCATCAGCGGAAAACCCGCGGCCGGCCAAACGACTAGCGAAGATCCGATCGCCAGGAACAGATCGCACTGCTGGGCCAGTTCGGTAGCGCGGCGCATCGCATCTTCCGGCATCGCCTGTCCGAACGAAATCGTCGCGGTCTTCACCGGCTCGTCGCAGATAATGCAGTCCGGTGCATCGCCGGTTTCTTCGAAACGCGCCTTTACCCAAGGAAGATCATAGGCATGTCCGCAGCCGATGCAGCGGGCATAGGTGGTATTGCCATGCAGTTCGACGACGTCGTCGGCCTTGAAGCCTGACGCCTGATGCAAATTGTCGATGTTCTGGGTGATGATCGCGGGCGTCTTGCCGGCCTTGTAGAGCGATGCCAGCGCGCGATGCCCGCGGCCGGGCTTGGCCGCTGCAAAAGTCTCTTCCATCGCAAAGCGCCGCCGCCAGGCCTCGGCCCGCGCCTCGGCGCTGGAAACGAATTCGTCGAACGCAATCGGGCGGTTACGTGTCCAGAGGCCGCCGGGCGAGCGAAAATCCGGAATGCCGCATTCGGTGGAAATACCGGCTCCGGTAAAGGGAACGATACAGGCGGCTTCGGCTATCATGTTACCGAGCTGCTCGACGCCGCTGCGCAAATCCTTGGCAATCACCGCTGACATTTCCGAGGTTGTTGGGCCGCGCGGACTATAGCACGGCCATCTGGATTGCCAGATCGATGCGCACCGCGCCGCAGCATGCGCTTCGTCAGGGCGGCCGCTATCAAGCCGCCTTATAGCGATGCCGCCTGATCATGCTGCCTTGATCACGCAGCTTATCCACGGCCGTCGCTTCGCTGGAAGCCGCCGATTACAAAGCTGCGACCTCGCTTCCGCATTCATGCCCCATTCGCGCGCGCCAATGATGGCGGAGCGCGAATCAAACAAGACACGGATGGGCGATGACGGAGAAGGAACAAAGACTCGCGCGCGATCGGGCCGAAATCGCAGCCCGCGTCGCGAGCTTCAGGGAAACCCAGCAGAAGTTCGAACGCGAGCGTGAAGAGTATTACGTAACGACCCTGGCCAATGCGCTGAACGGATCGGGACGGTCGTTCTGGCGCTAAGGCGGAACCGGAAGAAGCTTACCCGGCCGTCGCGTTGTCGCCGACTATGTTGCCTCGAACCGCAAGCGAATGCGCTAATTCGCCAAGAGACTTCGCCAGGAAAATTTATAATTGCAGGAACGAAGCCGGCCCCTCGACGTTTTCCTCTCAAGTGCAGCAACCTTGCGAGAGGTGAAAGCATGAAAGACCCCGTCGGCATCTTCGGATGTCGGCGGGGTTTTCATTATGGAGGGAAGAGCCTGCGGCTCCGCGCAATCCCAAGCCATGCGATAGCGCGGGTCTGATCACCGGATTATGCAGGAACTAACACGGCCCTCGCGGAGTTTCTCTGTGGGGAAAGGTGCGTCATGCCCGTGTGGATGGAAATTTTGATCAATGTGATCGGCTATGGCGGCTTCATCGCTGTCGCGACCTATCACCGATCGCCAAATGAAAATTTCCCGGAGTAAAATTTCCGGTCCGTTGAGCCAAACCATCGGGGCCGCCAATTTGCCTCGTGCGGTTCGCCTGCGGTGTGGACCAGCCTGTCTTGGGTTTTAACCGAACTGAACATGGTTTTCTGCATTTCCGCGACAAAACCGATCGGGCGTCGATGGCGCGGCAAGACTCCTTTTGTTCTCGCAGAACGAACAGGGGGTGCGTTTTCCGGCACTGTTGCCGTGTTAAGATACCGTTACCCGGTACTTCGCGCTCTCATCCACTCAATTCGATCGACACGCGGATTTCTCGTCCTGACCTCGCCGTGTCCGACCGCGTGCGGATGTCGAACCTTTTTGGCGCAGCCCGTACCTATCTAAAAGGTGCTGCGATGACCCAAGCCGACCACTATCGAGATCAGTCCGAGAGAGCCCGCCAGCTCGCCGAAGCCGTCAAGGATCCAGAAGCCTCGAAGAAGCTGATCCAGATGGCCGAGGAGTTCCGCCTCTACGCCGAACGGCTGGAAGAGGCGCATTAGGATTTTCGATTCCGATTGAACCAACACCCGGCTCTCGGATTTTCATTTTGACGCGTGCGCTTGACGCGACCCGAGCTGGGGGCGCTTTCGCTCGAAAGCGCCATAAATTATTTGACGCCGGCCATGGAAACTTAAGCTTCCATTTACCGAACCGCCCTGAAATCTCGCGCCGTTAACCGAACCTCTTTACAAGGCGTAAACGTGGGCCTGACAAATTCTGATCAGGAGGGTCATCCCATGGTCATTTACCCCATACCGGTTGAAGTGACGCAGGCCAGAGTACAACTCGTCGTCGATCAGGCCGCCAAGGCGCCACCGCATACGATCAATCAGGATCTTCAGGCCGTCGATCATGCCAAGGCAGCCGCGATAACAGCGGCCCTTGCCGATCTACCCGCCGAAGAACCGCCCTTGGTGGACGTCAAGGTCTGACCTGACGGGAATTCATCTCGCGCCGCGGGCCAACTGGTCTCCGGCTCTCTTTCATGCGAGCTGTTGCGCGTGCACGACGCCGAGCGTCAACAGGCCGCCAATGCCCGCGAGCACCGCCAGGGCTGCGAACCAGACCCATTGCGGCCTTTCCTTGTAAGCCAGGAAGGCCGAGCAAATCGTGCACACAATGGTCGGCATATTCGCGACCAATAAAGCCCACGCCAGCATTTCAACCTCCCGAAGTGAAGCGGATGCGCGAATGCCAGCGTACCGTCAGAACGACACTGTGCGACCCGTCACATCGGTCCGCCTGCATTGGCGCTATCGTCGAGGCATGTTGGCGCTTCGGGAAATCATGATCTGGATCATTCAAGCCGTGCTGTTCGGCATCGGGATCGGCTTTGCCGGGCTGACGGCGCATCTGGCCGGCCCGCTGCTGGCCACTGCCTTCGCGATCGACGAACTGATCCCGACCGCGATCGTGTTTTTCGCCGTGACGGCGGGCCTCGGCTGGATCGGAAACAGGTTCTGGCCCGAAGAATGGCTTTTCAATCCCCTGCTCTAACATCCGTCGCGATGGCTTCCGTGCGGGCGGCAGCTTCCTTATCGCGGTATTGCCTCGGCGCGATAGATCTTCGTGCCCGAGGTTTCGACGATCCGGCCCTTGAGCGATCTTACAAACGCCTTCGAGCCTTCGACCGCAAAATGCGTGCGCAGCGCCGCCTCATCAGCCCATTGCTCGAAGAAGAACAGCCGCATCGGGTTCTGGCAGTCGACATGCACGTCATGGGAGATGCAGCCCGGTTCCTTGCGGGAGCGCTCGACATGCTCAAGGCAGGAGCGGAGCACGTCGTCGAACGTGTCCTCGCGCGCCAAAATACTTCCCGTCACCAGAATCATGCGTTCCCCCGTTGCGTCAACGCCCGCGTTCCGCGGGCGCCGGTCGGCGTCGAGGCGGGCTGAATGTCCCGTCAGTGTATCAGGCGCGGCGCCACTGCGCATACCGCCAACAGGACGCCGAGGCTGCCCACCACGGACAGCTTCATCCGAGCCGTCCTGGCGTCGGTGATCGGGAGCAGGAGAAAGAACATCATCGCGACGATGAGCAGGCCGTAAATCAGAACCATGGTCGATCCCTCCGTTGGCACCACGATAGACGGAAGGGCCAGTCGCATATGTGTGGGGGATCACGCCGGTGATGCCTCGCTCCGGCGCGCCAGAGGCTGCGGCCGTACGCAATTGAATCGCGTGGCAGCTCCAGGATGCAACCCGATAAATATGCAATTTTACGCTTTTGGTTGTATTACCGGCAACTTCGACGTGTCACACCATCTTGGTCAAAATTCGAGAGGGCACGAATGTTTGGGAAATTCCTACACGACGAGAGCGCCGCCACCGCCATCGAATACAGCATCATCGCCGGGTTCATCGCGCTCGCCATTATCGCCGCTGTCGGAATGACCGGCCAAAGGCTCGTCGAACTGTTCGAGAGTCTCATCCCTGCGCTGACGCGCTAAGTCACGACTAAAGCCCTGCGAGGATGAGGATTGCGAGGCCGGCCAGCATCCAAAGCGCAAGCCCGGTAAGCCATGCGGCAATTTCACTGGGGTCTTTCCAGCCGAACAACTGAAGGACCGACGATCCGGTAGCGTAGAGAAGAAGCTCGAGAAGTAAGCTGAGAAGCCGATCGAACATCTGGTTTCCGCACGCGCTGCGCATGGACCGTAACGTTTTCACGGACTGTCGAACAGAAGCCGTAGCCAAAAGAACAGCCATCCAGCCGCGTGCACTCCTGTCCACGCGGCGTCAGCTTACCTTCTTCGCGGAAGCCTGCGTTGCCCTGCCGGTAGCGTGTCGCTTTAGTCTTGAGAGATCGATCGCCTGCCATGGCCGCCCCGCCAGCTCGCCGGCGAGAACGGCAGATCCGCGCCTTGGGAAGAGAGCTTTGACGCCGGCGAACCGACCGGAGCAAAATTGTTCGATGCAGACACCGATTCACTCAGGTCCCGCGTGGCTGACGATGATGCCACCGCCGCCGCGGCTGCCGATGTTGCCTTCAAACCGAATTGTCTGGCCATCCAAACCTCCATCAATGAGCACCTTGCTGACGCGGGTGCCGTCCCGAATCCAAGCTAAGACAAATCTATGATCCAATCATTGAGCTTCGGTTGGTTTACCCACAAGGAACAACGAAAGGTAGCACGTAGCTTTACGGGTAATGGGGGCAACCTCCGAGCTGTGTTGGCGCGCGGACTGGAACGGCTGGCGCTCCGTATTTGACCGTGCCTCCTCGGCCAACTGGGGCTCCGACGCCGCAAACCCAAGGCAATGTGTGACCCGGCGCACGGATTTAACCTCGCATTCACTTAGACCGGAGCATCGCCGGAACGAACTCATTCGCCTCAAATTGTCTTGGAAAATAAGGGCTGGGTCATGACCAAGTTTCAATATCTGCAAGAGCAAGCTGCCCGTGCCGAAAGGTTGGCGCGAAGCATACTCGACGCGGTGACAGCGGAGAGACTTCAAGCGTTCGCAGCCGAGTGCCGGGCAAAGGCAAAGACATTGGATGAGCCGCAGGCCGAGGCCGCCTGATACTTTGCGCAACTTTCGAGGACACCGCCGGCTCCTTTCGTACTTGGATTGCCGCTTCGGCGGGGTTGTCGTGACGACCGTCACTTTCAGCAGTCCCTGTTGCGGCTACACCCCATGCGACATCGGAGGACTGCAATGTTTGAAAACACTGTCGCAATAATCGATCTTGTTCTTTCCATCGTGCTCGTGGTCACGACCGCAAAATGGGCGGCTCGGCGCTCCAGCCGTATCAAGGCCGTGCTCTTCACGTGCGCCGTGGGAGCCGTTTATTCGGTGACGACCGATTTCGCGCTCAGCTTTTTCGTATCGTTTTACGACCGCTCCTTGAGCGGCCTGACGATAGGTTTTCTACTTTCACTGCCTATTGATGCTGCGATCGCATTGTTTGTCACGCGACGGCGCGCAGCCTTGGCTCACGCTTGATGGGGGCACGGCCCCGGCGTGAACCCTCCCCCTTCACGATTGGCTTTAAAACCCCGCGCTCTCCCTCCGGAGCCGGGGTTTTTCTGTTGAACCTTTTTCGGACGCCTGAGACACATGAATGCTGGGGGATATTTGAGGCCCAGTAATCAACTCAGCGCCACCTGACGAATATATTCCGTTGGGCCGCGCTGTTGCGACGCTCCCACGTCGACTTTGAAAACCCCGCTCGCCCAAGCGGGGTTTTCCTTTTTTGGGAACGAAGTCCACCAGCACGAATTGGATCCCCGAACAGGCACCAGCCCCGCACACCGGGGCTTTTCTTTGAGGACTCGTCATGCTCTGGATTGAAGCCATCATCAACATCTCAGCCTTCGCGGGCTTCATTGGTTTAGCAAACCGTTATCCAAGGGATGAACAGATCGACTGACGAGGGAACCGCCGGCGCTATCAATTCCAGGCAATTGGCTGCATAGTGCCTCATGGCAAAAGCAAAAGTGACCTTCAGGATCGTCCGAATCGCAGACGATAATTGGACTATCCAGGCCGACTATCCGGGTAGCGAGCAGCGAACCGTCTCAGGCCTTACCAGCAAGGAAGATGCGAACGAGTGGATCAACGGTGAGCGCAAGATCGCGTGGCTCCGCTCCCAAGGTTACGCCAAGTGACCCGATAGCTCTTCAGCGTATCGCCCTTAAGGTTCGCCCAGGCGGCTCGGTCTCCACACCCGTGCATGCAAAGCCTGCCCATGGGTGCGATTTGCTGCTATTTAATGCCCTGAACAGCCGTCCACGAACTCAAATCTGCAAATGTTCTCAGGGAGATAAGAAACATGCGCTACCTCCACACCATGCTGCGCGTCCGCAATCTCGACGTCGCGATGAAGTTTTACCAGGACGCACTGGGGCTGAAGGAAGTACGCCGGGTCGACAATGACAAGGGCCGGTTCACGCTGGTGTTCCTGTGTGCGCCCGAAGACGAAGGCCTGTTCAAGGCCGCGCCGCAGAACCGCGGCGCGCCACTGGTCGAACTCACCTACAATTGGGATGAGGAGAAATACGGCGAGGACCGCCATTTCGGCCACCTCGCCTACGAGGTCGACGACATCTACGCCACCTGCGACCGCCTGATGAAGGCCGGCATCACCATCAACCGGCCGCCGCGCGACGGCAACATGGCCTTCGTGCGCTCGCCGGATCTGCATTCGATCGAGCTATTGCAGAAGGGCGATCCGAAGCCGCCGGCAGAGCCGTGGTCCTCGATGCCGAACACTGGCCACTGGTGAGCCCTGTACAATTTCTTCGTGCACGTCCGCCATCCGAGCTACCGTCTCGTGAGCAAGCGGACGCGCCGTTTCCATCAGCCACGCAAGAAAGCGAATGGCGGCCGACGCGCAGCCGCCATTCCGGAATCGTAAAACGTTCCTTCGCGCCGGCTTCTTTTCCGCACAGGAACCGGCCACGACATCGCGCGTTCACTCCTCGATTGCATTTGAGGAGGATACGATGGGAAAAGGACTTCTGTTGTGGTTGCTGGGCGTGCCAATTCCGGTGATCATTCTGCTGTGGCTGTTCTTCGGCCGCTGAACGGCTGACACCAGCCAACCTACGCGTTACGCATGAATCGGGGCTCTGTCGCATTGCGGCGGAGCCCGATTTTTGTTGGGTTTGAGGCCGCGCAAGAAGCGCGCTTTTTCGCTGATCTTCAGCTATGAACGGCAGTCAAAAGATCAGCGGGAGCGACAACGCGTGGCCGACAACAACAAACAACAACTCACCATCTGGGGCCGGGCCAATTCGGTCAATGTTCAAAAAGTGCTGTGGTGCCTTGCCGAACTCGATCTCGCCTATGAGCGCATCGACGCCGGCATGCAGTTCGGCAAAAACACCGAGGCGCCGTATCTGGCGATGAATCCGAACGGCCGCGTGCCGACGCTGGTGGACGGCGATTACGTGCTGTGGGAATCCAATTCGGTGATGCGCTATCTCTGCATGGCCTATGGCGACAATTCGCCGATCTACCCCGCACAACCGAAAGCGCGCGCAGGCGTCGACCGCTGGCTGGACTGGACGCTGTCGACACTGCAGCCGGTCGACCGGCCGGTGTTCTGGGCGCTGGTGCGCACGCCGGTCGAAAAGCGCGACATGGTGGCGATCCAGAAGGATGTCGATGCGGAAGCGGTGGTGTGGCGGATCGTCGAGGCGCAACTGGCGAGCCGTCGCTTCATCGAAGGCGACCAGTTCACGATCGCCGACATCGCGCTTGGCGCTTATGCGCGGCGCTGGCTCGGCGTCGAGGGCGTCACCAAGCCAAAACTGCCGAACCTCGATCGCTGGTTTGCGCAGTTCGCGGCCCGCCGCGGTTTTGCGCAGTTCATCGCCCCGCCGATGACGTGAGCTAACGCGATCCGCCGGACACACCGGCGCCGACGCTCACCGCGCCGCCGATTTTCATGCAGGTATTGGTGCCTTCGATCTTGACGAAGCCCGCGCCGTATTCCGCGCAAGCATTGGCCGAATTCGAGCGCTTCAGCGGCAGCAGCTTGCCGGATGTCGCGGCCTTGTCAGGCTTCTGGGAACGGGGCTGCTCGGCGAGCGCGGCAACCGAAGGCAGCGTCACAGCCATCACGATCAGGAGGGATTTTCGCATCCCGCCTTTTACCGCTCATGGCCGATCCGTGCCAGACTAGCGGACGAACTTGACGCCGACCGATTTGCCGCGACGCCAGACTACTTCGCAGCGGCGTCCGGTCCTGGCGTCGCGCGAAAACGCCAGCCGCAACTTCGCCGGCAGCGAATTGGGATCGTCGATCGTGACTTTCGCCCCGGTCGCCGACAGATCCTTCACCACGCATTGGCGCGCGGCAAAACCGCCCTCGAGCGTGATCCACCCGGGCTGACTCAATGATTTGCGCGCCTCGCGCTTCTTGCCCGATAGTTTCGATATTAAAGCCATGTCGGAAATACCCCCGGTTAAAGCTTAAATCATGCGGCTTTAAATTCCGTTGCATGCCGTCATCCCCCTCCGAGGGCCATCAGCCCGATGAAGGCCGGACCGGTGGAAAAACGGGTTTTCGAGCGGCTTGCCCACCCGGCCAAACGCCACTATACGTTCGCCCGTCGTCGCCTCCATGGAACATGGAAAGCCGGCGGCCAACACGGCTTATCAATCGCATAACGCATTGATTTTTCGGTTGTTTTGCTCCCTTCGTCTATCGGTTAGGACGCCACCCTTTCACGGTGGAGAGAGCGGTTCGATTCCGCTAGGGAGCGCCAGCCATTTCATTGGCTTAGCTTCCCCTTCCCGACCTTGTAGTGGAACGGCTGGCTTCGATCGCCGGCGGGTGCGGCGACTTCAGCATGGTAGGCGGAATGGATCTGGGTGAACCAGGGAACACGGCTGGGTGCACCTGCACGCTGTCGGTATTCGGCGCCAGCGTATGGCCGTCACTGTCGATCGGGTGAGGGGCTCGAATCGGCTATAAAACCGGGATGCATCCCGATGCTGCAAACCCCCTACTGCCATTGGTCACCCTGGCCGCGGGAGTGTTTTTGCTGATCGCGCCCCGCATCGTTAGCGTCGCAGTGGCGGTCTATCTGATTATCGCCGGGCTTCTCGGGCTGAACGGGATCTACCACTTCTTCAAGTAGGTCCGGAGCGCGGGACCGAAGTCCCGCGATCCGCGGTCTCGTTCTTCAGCCTTGTGGGCCTGCCGTGGTAGCCGGGAGAGTCAGGGGGGCTCCTCCAAGCGAAATAGGTCCCACAGGCTTGGACTGCCGCGCCATCCTCTTTTGCGCTGCTCGGGATAGCCGGTTGCGAGCGTGCCTTGTTGGAATGGAAGCAGTTACTTCCGGGGCAATCGTTTTTTGCAGCGAGTCGACCTTCGCAATGAGCGTGGAAATCTGAGCAGACACCTTCTTCACGTCTGCATGCTCATCCGCTATCTGACCAGATATTTTCTTCACGTCGGCGTGCTCATCCACGACGCTCTTTCTTAGAGAAGCAAGCGTCATTGAACCCTGCTGAAGAAGATCGGTGTTTTGCTGCAGCAGGAAGCTGTTCTCTTGCAGCGAGGCAACATGTTGCTGCTGGGCCGACTGAATATTCTTCAATGTAGCGACAGCCGGATCCGATATTGGATCGGAAGCTTTCAGGCGCGGAAGCAGATCGTCCGGAATCAGTTCGGCCAACTTGCTGAGATCATGCAGAGCAACGTCGGGAGGCGACAGGGTATAGTAGGCCGCTGTACTGTTTATTCCGAGCGCCAACACCGCAAGCGCCAGGATCGATTTCCGGCTCGATTTCTTGGTCGGCGCCGTGGATTCGGGCTGGTCCGCTTGGCTCTGATTTTCCGATGTCTGGGTCACGTGCATCAACCTCAAATGAGTGAACAAAAAAGGAGCCACCGCTGGATCGTCCCTCGCGACGGCTCCTTTACGCAGCACCCAACTAGAACTGACTGAGATCATAGGCTGATCAGATTAATTCGGCGTTAGCGGCTCAGTCGTCTGGCATCAACCGCAAGCCGTTGCCGATGCGCTTTGGTTGGCGCCGCAGGCGATCTCCGCCGGCAAAACGCTAAGTTCTTTTCGAGGTAAGGACAGAGGTCGGCGAGCGCCCTTGGCTCCCGCAGGCATAACGACAAACAGGTGGGCCGCCTCCGTCATTTCGCTAACCGCCTCGCAGGTCTTCAACTGCGCATTCGCGATCTGCGCCGCCGGCCAGTCTCCGTCTTCGATCGCACACCACGCCAGCCGAGAGGCGCTCTGTTCGCTCGCAGCCACGCAGTCGCCGAGCGGCTGAGACGGCAGCCGTGGCGTTGCCATGTTGAGACCGCTAAGATCGCTACCTTCTCGCAACGTACCTGCTCGCTCTACGCGGACAGTTTCCTTGATGCGAGCGATCGAATATTCTCCCGCCAAGGCCTGAAGGCCTGTCATACGTTTGCGAGAAAAATGCACAGCTACACGTTGAAGGAGAAGGTCAAGATAACCGCTGGCGCGGTGACGGCGCTCGTCATCGTGGCGTGGCTCGCCATCGTCGCATTGGCGCTGTTATCGGGGGGATAGGTCAAAGCCACTGGCGACGTCGCGGGAACTTTGTGCTGCTCCGGAGACAGCAGGAACTTTGTTCTCCCCCGGAGAACTACGTATACGCAGGCGCGCCCCGGCTGACGGCCGCCAATACAAAACTGTCTTGCGAGATCGACCACAACCGACCGAGAGATCGGCGGCGTGCTGCACGATTGCACGAGGAAGCGAAGGCCCGAATAGCCGCTATCGCACAGACGTCATGGCGGCCGGTATCGCGTCTGGCAACACCAGAGGAACTTTGTTCTACTCCGGAAAATGACCAGCCCAGAGTACCCGTTCATGACTGACAGACCATCGCGCGCCGACGGCGCCCGCGTCCTCGCCGACCTCAACGCGCTGCGCGCCATCGGCGCCTACAAGACCGGCGTTCACAAGCCTACGTTTTCGGAACCGCATCTCGCCTCGCTGGCGTGGCTGGTGCAGCGGCTTCCCGAGGCCGGCCTCAGGGGCGAAATCGACGGCATCGGCAACATCCTCGGCACCAGCACCAAGCCCGGGCCGAAATTGTTGGCGGGGTCGCATCTGGAAAGCCAGAACCACGCGGGCTGGCTCGATGGACCGCTCGGCGTGATCTATGCGCTCGAGGCCGCCCGAATCATCAACCGCGATCCGAATGTAAACGGCGCGGTTGAAGTGGCGTCCTGGTGCGACGAGGAAGGTCATTTCGGAAGCTTCCTTGGCAGCCGCTCCTATGTCGGCGGCGTCACCGACGCCGATATCGACGAGGCGCGCGACCGCAACAACGACAGGAGCATGCGTGAGGCGCTGCGCGACGCCGGCCTTGGCGGCCGCGCCCGCGCCCGGTGCGAAAGCGGGCGGCATATCGGATATCTCGAAGCCCATATCGAACAGGGCGAGACGCTCGAAAGCGGCGGTCTCAAGATTGGCGTCGTCACGTCCATAGTCGGGATCTGGCAGTACCGCATCACGTTCACGGGCGAACAGAACCACGCCGGTACGACGCGGATGGCGATCCGCAGGGACGCCGGCCTCGCGCTCGCCAGATTCTGCGTCGCCATCGACGAACGCTTCCCCGCGGCCTGCGGCCCACGCACGGTGTGGACCACTGGCCGCATCACCCTCGATCCCGGCGCACCCAGCATCATTCCGGGCGCTGCGGAAATGCTGTTCCAGATCCGCGACGACGATCCGGGCGTGATTGCGCGGCTGGAGGATCTCCTGCACAGCATGGCTGCGGAAGTCGACAAACAGGGCCGCTGCCGCGTCGTCGTGGAGCGCATTCGCACCGGCGCGCCCGCGCTGATGGATGTCTCGTTCCAGCAGGCCATCGAACAAGCCGCCGCAGCCTGTGCCGGCGGCAGGTCGCTGCGCATGCCGAGCGGCGCCGGTCACGACGCCCAGATTCTCGCGACCGTGATGCCGGCAGGCATGCTGTTCGTGCCCTCGATCGGCGGCATCTCGCACCACTGGACCGAGAACACCGCTGATGCCGACATCGTCACGGGCGCCGAGGTGTTTGTCGACGCGTGCCGGCGGCTGTTGGCGCGGTGAGACCGAAGGACGGCATCGCTGCTGGCACCAGGCCGGCCTATTCGATCAGGGATATTCCACCGAGCGTATGGGTCCTCGGTTTTGTCTCGATGCTGATGGACGTCTCGTCGGAGATGATCCACGCTTTGCTGCCGATCTACCTGGTGTCGGTGCTCGGCGCATCGATGGTAACGGTCGGTGTTATCGAAGGCATCGCCGAGGCGACTGCCTCCATTACAAAAATATTCTCCGGCGCGCTCTCGGACCGGCTCGGCCAGCGCAAATGGCTCGCGGCCGCCGGCTACGGCCTCGCGGCTTTCACCAGACCGGTGTTTCCGCTGGCGCCAACCATTGCCTGGCTGGTGGCGGCGCGTTTCGTCGACCGGATCGGCAAGGGCATTCGCGGCGCCCCCCGCGACGCGCTGGTGGCAGACCTCTCCCCGGCCGATTTGCGCGGCGCGAGTTTTGGATTGCGCCAATCGCTCGACACGGTCGGCGCCTTCGTAGGCCCCCTGCTCGCGATCGGCCTGATGTGGTGGACATCGGACAACTTCACGGCCGTGTTCTGGTTCGCCGTTATCCCCGCGTTCCTGGCGCTGGCGCTGATCGTCTTGGCCGTGCGTGAGCCGGAGCGGCCGCAAGAACTGCGCGCCGTGCGCAATCCGATCAGCCTGGCCGAGATCAGGAATCTCGGGCCAGCCTATTGGTGGGTGGTGGCGGTGGCGAGCGTATTCACGCTGGCGCGCTTCAGCGAGGCATTTTTGGTTCTGCGCGCCCAGAATGTCGGGCTTCCGATCATGCTGGTGCCCGCCGTGCTGGTGGCGATGAATATCGTCTATGCGGTTGCGGCCTATCCCGCCGGCGTGATCTCCGATCGCATCGGTCGCACGGCCGTGCTGGCGGGTGGCATTGTGCTGCTGATCGCCGCCGACTTCGCGTTGGCCCTGCTGCCGTCGATCGGCGGCGTTGCGCTGGGCGTCGTCCTCTGGGGCCTGCATATGGCGCTGACGCAGGGGTTACTGGCCGCCCTCGTGGCCGATACCGCACCGGCCGAGTTGAGAGGCACGGCCTACGGTTTCTTCAATCTGCTCGGCGGTCTGGCGATGCTCGCAGCCAGCATCATTGCGGGCGCCCTCTGGGACGTCACGGGGCCGCAGGGAACGTTCCTGGCCGGCGCCGGCTTCGCGCTGGCCGCGCTGGCGGGTTTGCTGCTGGTACAGGGCAAGATCGGCGGCAAGGCCCCATAGCCTCCCCGGAGGCCAGGATAAGAATGCGCTTGGCGACAACGAGTCGCGTTCGGCTTTTCTTGCAAACAACTGAATTTGCGGCCATTTGATCGCCTGACGAGGTAGATTTTTCACATGTTGTTGCTGCAGGCCCTCCCCACATCGATCGGCGTAGCCGCCATTGCGCCGGCGCTGCTGGTGCTCTGGCTCGTGATTGCCGCCGACGAGCGTCCCGGCCCGCCCACGCGGGTATGGCTCGCTTTCATACTCGGCGCCGCCAGCATTTCACTGCTGGGCATTGCGCGTGCCCCGTTTGCGGCAATCCTCGCCGTGCCGGGAAACCCCTGGATGACGCAGGCCCTGCGTTCGGTGTTCGGGGTCGCCGCGCCGGAAGAGATCGTGAAAGTCCTCGTGATCATCGCCGTATCGGTGCGCCGCCGCACGTTTGCCGACCCGATGGATACCGTGGTCTATGGCGCGGCCGCAGGCCTCGGATTCGCGGCTTACGAAAACCTCGCTTATCTCGTGCAGCATTCCGACATGTGGCGGTCGCTGGCAGCGTTGCGCAGCGTGCTGACGGTGCCGTTTCACGGTGCGCTCGGCATCATTGCGGGCGCCTACATCGCGATCGCGCGGGCGGGAACGGCGCTTGGCGCCAACCGCCATCATCGCGACTGGGCGCGGATTTCAAGCTGGTGTCTGGCGCTGTTCGCGCCGGTGGCGCTGCACGCCGCATTCGATTTCCCGCTGCTGACGCTGCAGAAACATCCCGATCTCGGCCCCACCACGCGCATGCTGCTCGGGGCGGCGAGCCTGCTGATCGGATTCAGTTCGATCGGATTTGCCATTCGGCTGGTGCGTCGCGTCGGCCGCCACCATGCGCCGCGCACCGATATCGCGCGCGAGCGGCTGAGCCTGTTGCGACGGATGTGGGCCCTGTTGCTCGTGGGCAGCGGGGCCGGCTTCGCCGGCGCTGCTTTCGTGCTGACGTCGCTCCATCACTGGTTCGTCAATCCCGATCGCAACGCGTCGCTGCTTCTGATTCCGCTCGGCCTGACCTCCATTCTGATCGGCCTGGGATTATTGCTGGCGACGTCGGCAGTTTATGTATTCAGCCGCAACCGCATCAGGACGTCCTCGGAGGGTTTTTCGTCGGCATCCGGCCGGGGCTGAGCGTCATCCTTCCGTCGTTGATCTCGCTCAAAAAGGCCTGCTAACAAATTTTACCTGCAGGCGGCGCCCAAGCTATATTGGATACTCATCGGCGCGGCAGGCATCGGGAGTTTTCAATGACCCTTCCCCAGGACATCCCACCGGACGACCTCGCCAAACTGCAGTCGCAGATGAACGCCACGGTGAAGGCGCATTGGAAAGCCTTCCTGTTCGAAGGCATCGTGCTCGCCCTGCTCGGCCTGGCTGCGATGATCGTGCCGCCGCTGGCTAGCCTCGCCGTCACCATCTTCCTCGGCTGGATGTTCCTGATCAGCGGCATTGCCGGGCTGGTCGCCACCTACTGGGCGCGGCAGACGCCGGGCTTCTGGTGGTCGTTATTTTCGGCGGCGCTGGCCGTTCTGGCCGGCGGCATCCTGCTCGCAAAGCCCGAGCAGGGCATTCTCACGCTCACCATCGTGGTCGGCGCCTATTTCCTGGCCGAGGGCATCGTCACCATCATGTATGCGCTGGAGCACCGCCGTGAATTATCGGGGCGCTGGTCCTGGCTGCTGGTTTCGGGC
>Ga0268266_10003390_pt1 | contig 15951 bp, 17 predicted proteins | sample KBSS13metaG_FD_190356 | JGI IMG/M metagenome (GOLD analysis project Ga0268266, IMG submission 190356) | Switchgrass rhizosphere microbial communities from Kellogg Biological Station, Michigan, USA - KBS S1-3 metaG (SPAdes) (version 2) | ecosystem: Host-associated > Plants > Roots > Rhizosphere...
CTGCTCCTCGAACCGGTTCTGCGCATCCATCATCATCACGACGACTTCGGCAAAGCGCACCGCGCGCAGCGCATCAGCCACCGATAGCTTTTCCAGCTTTTCCTCGATCCGCGAGCGCCGCCGCAGACCCGCGGTGTCGAATACGCGGAATTCGCGCCCGTGCCAGGTGATCTCCACCGAGATGGAATCGCGCGTAGTGCCGGCCTCGGCGCTGGTCAACAGCCGCTCCTCGCCGAGCAGATGATTAATCAGTGTGGATTTTCCCGCATTGGGGCGGCCGACAATGGCGACACGGATCGGGCGCTGCGCAAGCTCTTCGTCGGACACGATGATATCGTCGTCGTCGAACTCTTCGGCCTCTTCGGCGGGCTCCGGCATCAACACGGCGAGCGCGTCGTAGAGATCGCTCATGCCCTCGCCGTGCTCGGCCGAAATCTGGATGGGATCTCCGAGCCCCAGCGCATAGGATTCCATCGCGCCAACTTCGCCGTGCCTGCCCTCGCTCTTGTTGGCGACCAGCACCACCGGCTTGTTGGCGCGGCGCGCGAAGTCCGCAAAGGCGCGGTCATTCGGCGTCAGCCCTGCGCGCGCGTCGATCACGAACATCAGCGCATCGGCCAGACCGATCGCGGTCTCCGTCTGCTCCTGCATGCGCGCCGTCAGCGAGCCCTTCGCGCCCTCGTCGAGACCGGCGGTGTCGATCACAGTGAATTCGAGATCGCCGAGACGCGCATTGCCCTCGCGGCGGTCACGGGTGACGCCGGGCTCGTCATCCACCAGTGCGAGCTTCTGCCCGACCAGCCGGTTGAACAGCGTGGACTTGCCGACATTTGGGCGGCCGATAATGGCGATCGTAAAGGACATAAATGATCCAAACGCCCTTTTTCAAAGGGCGTGTCAATCGAACGAAAACAAGAAATCAGCGCGTGAAACTGCCGCTCGGCATCGGAGCCGGGAAGGCCGATTGCTGCGAAGATTGTGCCGGCGCGGCCGATTGATCCGGAGGCGGCGCGGTGGTGCGCTTGCGCGTGATCTTGGCCGGCTTCGGCGCCGGCGGCGCGGCGGCAGTGGCGCCCTCCTCCTCGGGAGCAGCATCGGGGTCCGCAGGCGCAGCGGCCGGCGCGGCGGCCTGCTTGCCCTTACCCTTCGCGCCGCGCTTCGCTTTCGGCTCTTCCACCGGCGGAGGTACCGCGGCAGCCTGCGCGTTCGGATCGTCCTGACGGGCGCCCTTATAGAGATCCTTTGGCACGCCCTGCTCCAGGCCCGGCACGCCTTCGGGGAACACCGGCTTGCGCTCGCCGGGCAGCTTCTTCTTGGTATCGAGGAAGTCGAGCAGATCGCTCGGATCGAAATTGCCCATGCTGCCACAGCCCGCCAGCGCGCCCGAGAGCGCGATGAGGACGGTAGCTGCGATCAAACGTTGCGGGCGGCGCATGGTCGATTTCCACTCAGCTCGTTTTGCGTCAGCTCTTGGCGACCGGCGGCAGCAAGGCCTGCAGCGCTTCGGCACGCGAGCGCAGGCTCGGTGGTGTTTCACCGTCATTGGCAATCAAGTCCAGCCATTGCCGCGTCGCCGCAGCATCATTGGCGCGCCATGCCGACAGAGCCAGCAATTCGCGCGCGCTATGGCGGAAGGTGGCGCCCGGCGCAGCCGCAGCCTCGAGCCGCTCTTTCATGTTGGGATAGCTGGTGGTTTCCAGGAGCAGCTGAGCGGCGCGAATCCGCGCCAGATCCTGCTCGGCAATGCCAACGCCGCGGTCGGCGGTGATCTCATCGAACAACTTTGCCGCGGCCTGCGGATCCCGGTTGGCGACTTCTGAGGCCATGCGCAAACGCGCCAGCACGCGATAGCCGAACGGCGCCTTGGCGACGAGATCGGCGAAGGCAGCTTCAGCCTCGGCGTGCTTGTTGGCTTCCGAGAGCTCGACAGCCTTGTCGAACGCAGCCCCCGCCTCGGCGGCCTTCTTGGCTTCCAGGTATTGATAGCCACGCCAGCCGCCCACCGCGGCGATGATCAAAATCACGCCCGCGATGATAAAAAGCGAGTATTGGTCCCACAGCTTTTTGAGCTGATCGCGACGGACCTCCTCGTCTACTTCATCAAATAATTCAGACACTTAATGGTATCCCATCCCCGAGGAAACGCGCCCGGAATCGCGCTTGGGGCGGCAGCATCCTGCGCCCGGTCCCCGCATCGCCGGGGCGTAGCCTATCGATATGGCGGTGGCAAGGCAAAGCGAGGTGGATCAAAGCGTTAACAGCGGGCGTAACCAGCCTTGAAATCGGCTGCCAATGTTGACATGGCGGTTCAAAGTTTGGCGTAATCCCGCCGCTTCCATTTCGAATCCTATTTCCGATTTCCTGGGTGTTTCATGCCTCGCCATGCGCTGGTTTCGATGCTCGCCGTGGCGCTGGTAGCGGGATCGGCATACCTGCCCACGGCCTCACCGGCCGACGACCTCAAGCCCAAGGCGCCCGAGACGGCATTCTCCGGCAAGCTGCGTCCCGACATTTTGGGCATCTCGACCGAATCGGACGCCGACACCGCGCGCGCCATCTTTGATTCACTGTTCAAGGGCCGCACCGACACCAAGACCGACATCCAGCAGCAGAAATCAGCCAACGGCGGCGCCAGCTATATCATCGCGCTGAGTTTCACCCTCCCCGCCGGTTCGAGGCAGAACGGCGAGATGCTCTCTACCAGCTTCTCCTCGCCGGCGAGCGCCAACCGCGCCTATTTCGTGGCGCGCAATCTGACCTTCGCGCTGGACCAGCAGCCGTCGAAGGCCGACATGATCAAGGAGATCATGAGCAAATACGGCGTGCCCACGATCGTCGGCGATCAGCACCTGTATTACATCTACCGCAAGGGCTCGATCATGTCGGTCGGCGGCAAATACAAGGAATCGACCGCGCTGGAGGCGATCGACAAGCCGCTCGATCCGCGGGCCGCTGTCAAGCTCAACGGCGACACCGTCCGCGGCAGTTGCGTGGCGGTCGTCAAGCGCGCGCAGACCAAGGCCAGGGAGCCGGGCGCCATGCTGGCTGAGGCCAAGGGGGCGAACTGCGATGGCGTGTTGAGCGTGCAGCTTGTCCCGGGCACGCCCGCCGACCGGGTCGGCATCGCGCAATTCACCCTGCTGGACGTCAAGCAGTTCGTCAGCGCGGCCGCGATCGACAGTGCGGCGCTTGCTGCCGCGTCAGGCGAAGGCGCACCCAAGGGCAGCGCGCCGAAACTCTAATCCTTACGCCCTTTGCGGCGACGGTAAGCGCTCACCCTTGCGATCACCCAAACGTTTTTGAACGTCCGCGCGCAAACGGAACCTTTCGCCCACGCTGCCATTGAATCTCCGCTACATGGAGATCGGGCAATGCGCGAATTTTCTCCGATTGTACCCTATGGTGCTGATCAGACGATCTATCTGGTCGTGGAAGGTCCAGGGCCAGGACAGTGCGGCACCGCTCCGAAGAACGAGCGCGCCGACATCGAAACGGTTATCGCCGATCTTCTGTCGGGACTATTCAACGACCCGATCGAGGTGGTCGCATTCAACACGCTGGAGCACTGGCGCGACGATTTGTCCAAAGACATTGCCAAGGAAATACGCTGTCGTTGCGACATCGAGGGGCATGATGTGCCGGTCTACCTTGATGAATTCGTAGGCAGAACATTGGCTTGATCAGCGGCAGAAAAATCGGTTGCGCGAGGAAGCAAATGACGTGGGTTTACTGGAATACATTCTGGACGTTGGCCGGTAGCCTGGTCTGGTTCATGACCATCGTGTCGCATCCCGACGCTGTCGTCGTCGAGCGGCATCATCCCCGACAGCCTCGATAATCCAGCGGCCGATCAACTCACTATCGCGACGCGGCCGCAAGCTGCTCCATGAAAGCCTCACGGAGCTGGCGTTTCATCACCTTGCCATTGGCGTTGCGCGGCAACGGGTCCATCCGCACGTCCATGGTCTCCGGCACCTTGTAGTCAGACAGCCGCGCGGCACACCAGGCGCGCAGCAATTCGGCGCCGACGGCACTGCGCGTCACGACGACCGCATGCACACGCTCGCCCAGCACCGGACACGGCTTGGCGATGATCGCGCTCTCGACCACGTCAGCGTGACCGGCCAGCACCGACTCGACCTCCGCGGAATAGATTTTCAGCCCGCCGCGGTTGATCATGTCCTTCTGACGATCGAACACGCGGACGAAATTCTCTGCGTCGACCGAGCCGAGATCGCCGGAATGCCAGAAGCCGTCGGTAAAGCTCTCGGCCGTTGCCTTCGGATTATTCCAGTAGCCCTTGATGACCGAGCCGCCATGAATCCAGATTTCGCCGATCTCGCCGCGCGGCAGCTCACGGCCGTTAGCGTCCATGACGACGATCTGCGCGCCGGGACAGGGCAGACCGACGCTGTCGATGTGGCTCGCCGTCAGCTCGCCGGGCATCATGGTCGATGGCGATGTGGTCTCGGTCGCGCCGTAACAGTTCGCGAGCTTCAACCCGGGAATCTTGGCGTCCAGACGTTCGATCGTGGCGATCGGCATCGGCGCGCCGCCAAAGCCGCCGATGCGCCAGCTCGACAGGTCGTAGCTGTCAAAATCCGGCTGCAGCAGGCAGAGATTGTACATCGCCGGCACCATGACGGTGTAGGTGACCCGCTCGCGCGCCGCCATCTTCAAATATTCGGCCGCCTTGAACTCCACCATAATGATCAGCGCGCCGGCGCAGCGGACCATGGTCATGATGTTGGCAACGACGCCCGTGACATGGCCAAGCGGCACCGCGGCGATCGAGCGATCGGCTGTCGTCAGTTTCAGGCACGACACGAACACCATCGACGAGTGAATGATGTTGCAATGGGCGAGCATTGCGCCCTTCGGTTTGCCCGTCGTGCCCGAGGTGTAGAGGATCATGGCGGTGTCTTCTTCACCGACCTCGACCGGCGCCGCCAGCGGGGCGTTTTCGGCCAGTTCGGAAAAGCGTGAAAGCCGCGGATCATCGTCAACCGCGATCCGGTGCGTTACGTCAGGAATGTCGTCCGTATCGGGCACGCGGTCGGCCAGCGCGGCCTCGTGGACCAGCAGCCGCGCGCCGCAATCGGTGAGCACATAGGCGATCTCGGGCTTTTGCTGCCGCGTCGAAAGCAGCACCGTCACCAGGCCGGCATGGGCCGCGCCCAGCATCGTCAGTACGAATTCGATCCGGTTGCCCAGCAGCAGCGCGACGCGGTCGCCGCGCTGCAGGCCGAGCTTTTGAAAGCCCGCCGCGATCTGCGCCGATTGCTGCGCGACCTCGCGCCATGTCATTCGCCTGGCGCCGCAGACCACCGCCTCTCCGTCCGGGTTTCGCGCCACGGCTTCGGCCACCATCGCCGAAATAGTTTTGGGCCGCTCGCAAAAGACCGGAACGATACGATCGCCAAAGCGCGGCTCGGGCCGCATCGCTGGAATGGAGTGCTGCGACCAATCCATGATGCGCCCCGTCAGCTCTTCTTCATCTCGTAGACGTGCTCAGGCCCGGGGAACGCGCGCGAGCGCACGTCGCTGGCGTAGCCCTGGATTGCCGCCTCGATCGCGGGGCCGAGTTCGCCGTAGCGGCGAACGAATTTCGGCGTCCGCGGCGACAGGCCCAGCATGTCCTCGAGCACCAGCACCTGTCCGTCGCAGGCTGCGCTGGCGCCGATGCCGATGGTCGGAATGGCGATGGTCTCCGTGATCTTCCGCGCCAGCGGCTCGGCAACCGCCTCGATCACGACCGAGAAGGCGCCGGCATCGGAGATCGCCTGGGCATCCCTGAGGATCGGATCCCAACTGCCCTGGTCACGGCCCTGCGCGCGAAACGAGCCGAGCGTGTTGATCGATTGCGGCGTCAATCCGATATGGCCCATGACCGGAACGCCGCGTTCGGACAGGAACGCGACCGTCTCCGCCATGCGCTCCCCGCCTTCGAGCTTCACCGCGCCGCAATGGGTTTCCTTCAGGATCCGCACCGCGGAATGAAACGCCTGCTCCTTCGAGGCTTCATAGGAGCCGAACGGCATATCGACCACGACCAGCGCGTGCTTCGAACCGCGCATCACCGCATGTCCCTGCAGGATCATCATGTCGAGCGTCACCGGCACGGTGGTCTCGAATCCGTGCATGACATTGCCGAGGGAATCGCCGACCAGAATGACGTCGCAGTAGCGATCCACCAGCGCGGCAGTATGCGCGTGGTAGGACGTCAGCATCACGATCGGCTCGCCGTTCTTGCGCGCCCGGATATCCGGCGCGGTTTTACGCTTGATGGCAGACTGAACCGACATACTAGGCTCCAACCACAGGGACGCCGATCACGACCGGATGGAACGCGAATGCGAGCGCCAGATAGGCAACGAGACCGACCGCGACTGCGATAAGGTCGTTGCCGGGACCACCGACGGGGATCGGCGGCGCGCCGGCGTCGGTACGAGATTTCAGCGAAATGCGGTCATACACCGCCCATGCGAGAAACGACCCGAACAGGATGATCGAGCCGAGATCGCCATTGGCGAGCAGATGCGCCGCGGCCCACAGCTTGATGCCCGTCAACATCGGATGCTTGAGCGTCGTATAGATCCGGCCGCGGATGTAGGACGCGACCACCATGATAACCGCCGGCAGCATCAGCGCCACCGTGATGTGCTTGAACGCCGTCGGCGGATACCAGACGTCGATCCAGCCCGTCGCGCGATACTTCGCAAAGCCCCAGACGATCAGCGCAAGGCCTGCAAACGAGGCCAGCGAATAGCCGATCTTGTAGCCGCCCTCGCCGGTCGCTGCGACAATCTGCGCGCGCAGCTTGCGCTGGATGGTGAGCGTGTGGACGCCGAAGAACAGGATCAGGCCCAGGATCAACACCAGCAGTCCCATGATGTGCTCCCGTCGCCCGGCTGGTTCCCTCGCTTATCCGCGTATCATTTTAAGGGCTTGGTACGCAATGCGCCACGCTGCCGTCGTCACGGCTTCTCTGCCTGCTTTGCCGAATCGCGGTTGTCGACGTAGCGGATCGCGATCGGCCGTCCGGCAAGCGAGCCGCCGAGTCCGGACGTGAACTTGAGCGGCATGCAGCTTTCGAGCGAGGCGTTGATCGCCTTCAGATAGGCAGCGCGGGTATCTGCCGGGGCACCGGCCGTGGCATAGGTCACGCGGGGGGTAGCGATGATCTCGCCGGTGCGCTTGAAGCTGAAGCGGACCGACATCTGCATGCCGGGGCGTGCGATATCGGAAGGGGGCGGCGACCAGCAGGACCGCAGCGCCGCGAACAGATCGCCGATCGTATCGAGATCGTGGTCCGGCTTGCGGTATTTCGCGACCTGGTCCTGCGGCGGCACGCTCTCGATCGTAAGTTGCAGGTTCTCGCCGTACGGATAATCGATTTCGGGAATGCAGGGACCGTTGTTGAACACGCTGCAAAACGACGGCGTGCACGGCTGACCGTCGAGCACGCTGCAGGGCGCATGCGAGAACGGCGTCGCGTCGATCTGGCGCCGGTGCTGGGCATCGGCGGTATTCATTCCGACGAAAAGCGCGATCAGAACGACAGCGAGGCGCCAGAACATGTGGGGCACTCCTCATGGGCAACCCTACAACACTGGTACTGGTATTGGTCTGCATCAAGGCTGGCGGCGTTCACATCCCCGCGTTCGTGGCGAACAGTTCCGCCACGTACTGGGTCCCCCCGCTTTCGCGGAGGACGACAGTGGAAGTTGGCGCAAGAGCGTGTGCCCCTTACGCCTTCTTCTTCACGTCCTTGACGTTGGAGAAGTTAATGCCCTCGGCCCGCTCGCGGGTGTAGCCCAGGTAAAACTCGTTCTTGGCCATGAACACGGGGTCGCCGTCGACGTCATCGGCGATGCCGGAATTGTTCGCCGCGATGAAGGCGTCGAGCTTCTTGCGGTCGTCGGATGAGACCCAGCGCGCGAGCTGGAACTCCGAGACCTCGAATTCCACCGGTAGCGAATATTCGGCATCGAGCCGCGCCTTCAGCACGTCGAGTTGCAGCGGGCCGACGACGCCGACCAGCGCCGGCGCACCGTCGCGCGGCCGGAACACCTGCACCACGCCCTCTTCCGACATCTGCTGCAGGGCCTCTTTCAGTTTCTTCGCCTTCATCGCATCCGTCAGGCGCACGCGTCGAACGATTTCCGGCGCGAAGCTGGGTACGCCGACGAAGGTGATGTCCTCGCCTTCGGTCAGCGTGTCGCCGATCCGGAGTGTGCCGTGGTTCGGAATGCCGACGACGTCGCCGGCAAAGGCCTCGTCGGCCACCGAGCGGTCCTGGGCAAAGAAGAATTGCGGGCTGGACAGGCTCATGTTCTTGCCGGTCCGCACCAGCTTCGCCTTCATGCCGCGGCTGAGCTTGCCGGAGCAAAGCCGCGCAAAGGCGATGCGGTCGCGATGGTTCGGATCCATGTTGGCCTGGATCTTGAACACGAAGGCGCTCATGCGCGGCTCGGCCGCCTCGACCTTGCGCAGGTTCGAATCCTGCGCGCGCGGCGCAGGCGCAAACTTGCCAAGGCCCTCCAGCAGATCGCCAACGCCGAAATTGCGCAGCGCGCTGCCGAAATAGACCGGCGTCAGGTGACCTTCACGAAACGCCTCCAGTTCAAACGGCTTGCAGGCTTCCGAGACTAGTGCGAGCTCATCCTTGATCTCGGTGACGTCGAGATTGGCGTTGCGGCCGGCGAGATCGGCGATGTCGATCTGCTCGGTCGCGCCGGTCTTGGCCCCGCCACCTTCGAGCAGGCGGACGCCGCCGTTGACGACGTCATAGGTGCCGAGGAAATCGCGGCCGCGGCCGACCGGCCACGTCATCGGTGTGGTATCGAGCGCCAGCGTCTTTTCGATCTCGTCGAGCAGTTCGAACGTATCGCGGCTCTCGCGGTCCATCTTGTTGATGAAGGTGATGATCGGAATGTCGCGCAGCCGGCACACCTCGAACAGCTTTCGTGTCCGCGCCTCGATGCCCTTGGCCGCGTCGATCACCATGACGGCGGAATCGACTGCGGTCAGCGTCCGGTAAGTGTCTTCCGAAAAGTCCTCGTGGCCCGGTGTGTCCAGCAGGTTGAAGACGAGGTCCTGGAACTCGAACGTCATCACCGAGGTCACGACCGAGATGCCGCGCTCGCGCTCGATCTTCATCCAGTCGGAGCGGGTATTGCGCCGCTCGCCCTTGGCCTTGACCTGACCCGCCAGGTTGATGGCGCCACCGAACAGCAGCAGCTTTTCGGTCAGCGTGGTCTTGCCGGCGTCCGGATGGGAGATGATCGCAAACGTGCGCCGCCGCGCCACTTCGTCGGAAAGCGGCGAGCGGGATGGCGATTCGGTTGTAGCGGCGATGTCGGACATGAGGCTCGAGCGTTTGGCAGGGAAAACCGGGCTGATCAAGCCTCATTTGGTGGTTGCAGACGGCATTGGCCAGTCCCATATCGGCAGCGGGGAAGGACGACCTTCCAGTTTCACAGCTCATCCGCGGGGACGGCCCTGCCTGGTTCGGAGGGTCGTGATGGCCTGGATCATATTGTTCGTCGCCGGTCTGATGGAAATCGGCTGGGCCATCGGCCTCAAATATACCGAAGGTTTCACACGGCTCGTTCCGTCCGTCCTGACGCTGGCCTGCATGACCGCCAGCATCCTGCTGCTCGGCCTCGCCCTGAAATCATTGCCGATCGGAACCGCCTACGCGGTGTGGACCGGCATCGGCGCGGTCGGAACGGCAATCCTGGGCATCGCGCTGTTCGGCGACCCCGCCACGGTCGCCCGCCTCGGCTGTATCGGGCTGATCGTGGCCGGGATTGTCGGGCTCAAGCTGGTCACCTGATCAGCGCAGCAACAGTGCCGCCCAATAGGTCAGCGCCGCCACGATCGCGGAAGCCGGAATGGTGATCACCCAGGCATAGACGATCGAGCTCGCCACGTTCCAGCGCACCGCCGAGACGCGGCGCGCCGCGCCGACGCCGACGATAGCGCCGGTAATCGTGTGGGTCGTGGACACGGGAACACCGAGAAAGGTCGCCATGAAGAGGGTGGCCGCTCCGCCGGTTTCGGCGCAAAAACCCTGCATTGGCGTCAGCTTGGTGATCCGCAGCCCCATGGTGCGGACGATCCGCCAGCCCCCCATCAGCGTGCCGAGCCCCATGGCCGCCTGGCACGCCAGCACCACCCAGAACGGAATGCTGAAATCGTGGCCGATGTGGCCCTGCGAGTAGAGCAACACCGCGATGATGCCCATGGTCTTCTGCGCGTCGTTGCCGCCATGGCCGAGCGAATAGAGCGATGCCGAAACGAACTGCAGGATCCGAAAGGCGCGATCGACGGCAAACGGCGTCGAGCGCACCGACAGCCAGGACACGATCGCGACCAGGACCAGCGCCAGCAGAAACCCGACCAGCGGCGACAGCACGATCGCAAGCAGCGTCTTGGTGAGGCCACTCCAGACCGCCGCCGAGATCCCGGCCTTTGCCATGCCCGCCCCGACCAGTCCGCCGATCAGCGCGTGCGAACTGGACGAGGGGATTCCGAGCGCCCAGGTGATCAGATTCCAGACGATGGCGCCGACCAGCGCGGCGAAGATAACGGTGGCATCGACCACGCTCGGCTCGATGATGCCGGTGCCGATGGTGTTGGCGACATGCAGCCCGAACACCATGAAGGCGATGAAATTGAAGAACGCGGCCCAGATCACCGCATATTGCGGGCGCAGCACGCGGGTCGACACGATCGTGGCGATCGAATTGGCGGCGTCATGCAGACCGTTGAGGAAATCGAACAGCAGCGCGACCGCGATCAGAAAGACCAGGATCGGAAGACCAAGCGTGGCGTCCACTGGATTGGCCCTGCCCTATACCTGTTCGATCACGATCGAGTTGATTTCGTTGGCGACGTCATCGAAGCGATCGGAGACCTTTTCGAGGTGCTTGTAGATCTCGGCGCCGACGATGAAATCCATCGAGTTGCCGCTGCGGTGCTTGAGAAACAGCTCCTTCAATCCGATATCGTGGAGATCGTCGATACGGCCTTCCAGCTTGCCGATCTCCTCGGTGATGGCGGTCAGCATCGCGACGTTGTTGCCGATCGCCTGCATCAGCGGCAGCGCGCGGCTGACGAGATTGGCGCATTCGACCAGCAGTGTGGCGATCTCGCGCATCGGAGGCTCGAACGACCGGACCTCGAACAGCACGACCGCCTTCGCGGTCTGCTGCATCTGGTCGATGGCGTCGTCCATCGCTGTAATCAGGTTCTTGATGTCGCCGCGGTCGAACGGGGTGATGAAGGTGCGGCGGACCGCGGTCAGTACCTCGCGGGTGATGCCGTCGGCGTCGTTCTCGAACTGGTTGACGCGCTGGCAGAACACCGGCGTCTCCTCGCCTCCCCGCAGCATGTCCTGCAACGCCAGCGCACCCTGCACGACCGTCTCGGCATGCCGGGCAAACAGGTCAAAAAACCGCTCCTCCTTGGGCAAAAAGGCACGAAACCAGCGCAGCATTGGCATTTTTCCGTCGTTCAGAAACGGCCGCCCGGCGGCCTGTCACGAAGCTGTCATAGACCATTCGAGGGAAAAACGCGCCACGGGGTGACCCGGGAATCGGGTCATCCACCGCTTTGTGAGGCTGAAAATCGCTCCAAAACCGGCTATTTTACAGGGATCGGCGGAGATAATGCGCGAGTTCACCGATCACGCCGCGGCGGAAGGTCAGCACGCAGGCCACGAAGATGACGCCCTGGATCACCGTTACCCACTGGCCGAACCCGGCCAGATATTGCTGCATGGCGATGATGACGAAGGCCCCGACGACCGGGCCAAAGATGGTGCCGAGGCCGCCGACCAGCGTCATCAGCACGATTTCGCCGGACATCGTCCAGTGCACGTCGGTGAGCGAGGCGTTCTGCGCCACGAACACCTTCAGCGAACCGGCAAAACCCGCGAGCGTGCCGGACAGGATGAAGGCAAGCATCTTGTACTGGTCGGTCTTGTAACCGAGCGAGATCGCGCGCGGCTCGTTCTCGCGGATCGCCTTCAGTACCTCGCCAAACGGCGAGTTGATGGTGCGGTAGATCACGAGGAAGCCGGCGAGAAAGCCGATCAGCACGACGTAGTAAAGCACGGTCGGCCTGGCGAGGTTGAAAATCCCGAACAGATAACCCTGCGGGATGCCCTGGATGCCGTCTTCGCCGTGGGTGAACGGCGCCTGCAGATAGATGAAGAACAGCAGTTGCGAGAGCGCCAGCGTAATCATCGAGAAGTAGATGCCCTGCCGGCGGATCGAGATGAAGCCGGTGATGACCGAAAGCGCGGCGGCGCCGGCGACGCCGATCAGAATTCCGAGTTCAGGCGACGTTCCCCACACCTTGAGCGCATGGGCCGAGCAGTAGCCTGCCGTGCCCAGGAACATCGCGTGGCCGAACGACAGCAGGCCGCCATAGCCGATCAGAAGGTTGAACGCGCAGGCAAGCAGCGCGAAGCACAGCGCCTGCATCACGAAGAACGGGTAGATCCCGGTCAGCGGCACCAGAGCCAGCAGCCCCGCCATTGCCGCGAATACGATCATCTCGTCGCGCATCGCGCGCGGCGTTACCGGCAGTGTGTCGTCAGTCAATGCGCTCATGTCAGGCCGCCCGTCCGGTCAGTCCCGTTGGCTTCACCAGCAACACCAGCACCATCAGGACAAACACCACGGTGTTGGAAGCTTCGGGATAAAAATACTTCGTCAGTCCTTCGATCACGCCAAGCGCGAATCCTGTGATGATCGATCCCATGATCGAGCCCATGCCGCCGATCACCACCACCGCGAACACGACGATAATCAGGTCGGCGCCCATCAGCGGCCGCACCTGGTTGATCGGCGCCGACAGCACGCCGGCAAGTGCGGCCAGCCCGACGCCGAGCCCGTAGGTCAGTGTGATCATCCGGGGCACATTGACGCCGAACGCACGCACCAGCGTCGGATTCTCGGTCGCGGCGCGCAGATAGGCGCCAAGCCGGGTCTTCTCGATCAGGAACCAGGTCGCAAGGCACACGACCAGCGAGAACACGACCACCCAGCCGCGATAGATCGGCAGGAACATGAAGCCGAGGTTCATGCCGCCCTTCAGTTCATCGGGGATCGCGTAAGGCAGGCCGGACGACCCGAAATAATTCTGGAACACGCCCTGCACGATCAGCGCGATGCCGAACGTCAGCAGCAGGCCGTAAAGATGATCGAGGCCGGCGAGCCATTGCAGCATGGTCCGTTCCAGGATCATGCCGAAGATGCCGACCGCGATCGGCGCGATGATCAGCGCCGGCCAGTAGCCGATGCCGGCGACGTTCAGCAGGAAATACGCGCAGAAGGCGCCCATCATGTAGAGCGCACCGTGGGCGAAATTGATGATGTTGAGCATGCCGAAGATCACGGCGAGGCCGAGACTGAGCAGCGCGTAGAACGATCCGTTGATCAATCCCACCAAAAGCTGGGCGTATAGAGCTTGCATCGGTTTCGCACTCGATCTCGTTTAGGACGCGGAATCGCATTGGGACGGTCCGCCGGCACGGCGCCGGCGAACCATCGTTGTTACTTCTTTACCAGCGGACAGGCGCTTTCCGAAAGCGGCCGGAAGGCCTGCTCGCCCGGCGTGGTCCCGATCAGCTTGTAATAGTCCCACGGTGCCTTGGAATCCTGGGGAGCCTTGACCTCGAACAGGTAGGCCGGATGAATCTTGCGGCCGTCGGCCCGGATCGACCCCTTGCCGAACAGCGCATCGTCCGTCGGCAGTTCCTTCATCTTGGCGACAACCTTGGCGCCGTCATGCGGGTTGCCGCCCATCGCCTCAAGCGTCTTGAAATAGTGGATCAGGCCCGAATACACGCCAGCCTGCACCATCGAAGGCATTGCCTTGTTCTTCATGCGCTCGGAGAAGCGCTTCGAAAACGCGCGGGTACCGTCGTTCAGATCCCAGTAGAAGGTCTCCGTGAAGTTCAGGCCCTGCGCCACCTTCAGGCCGAGCGAATGCACGTCGGTGATGAACAGCAGGAGGCCGGCCAGCTTCTGGCCACCGGCGACGATGCCGAACTCCGAGGCCTGCTTGATCGAGTTCGTGGTGTCTCCGCCCGCATTCGCCAATCCGACGATCTTGGCTTTCGATGCCTGCGCCTGGAGCAGGAACGAGGAGAAATCCGACGAGTTCAGCGGATGCTTGACCGATCCGAGCACCTTGCCGCCTGACTTGACGATGACCGCCGTGGTATCGCGCTCCAGCGCCGCACCGAAGGCGTAGTCCGCGGTCAGGAAGTACCAGGTGTCGCCGCCGGCCTTCACCAGCGCCTGGCCAGTAGAGTTGGCGAGCATGTAGGTGTCGTAAACCCAGTGAACCGTGTTGGGCGAGCACTGTGCATTGGTGAGATCCGACGTCGCCGCGCCGGTATTGATCATGACGGAGTTCTTTTCCTTCACCACATTGTTGACCGCCAGCGCGACGCCGGAGTTCAACACGTCCATGAAGATGTCGACCTTTTCGACGTCGGCCCATTGACGCGCGATGGTGGTGGCGATGTCGGGCTTGTTCTGGTGGTCGGCGGAGATCAGGTCGATCTTCCAGCCCTTGGCCGCCATCCCGGAATCCTCGATCGCCATCTGGGCGGCAAGCGTCGAGCCAGCGCCGCCAAGGTCCGAGTAAAGTCCAGAATTGTCGGTAAGCACGCCGACCTTGACGGTCTTGTCCTGCGCAAGTGCTGCGCCGCCGCCAGCGGCAAGCGCAAGCGCCGTGCCGAGGAAGAGAGCTGAAATGCGGTGTTTCATGGTATCTCCAATAATTCAGAGTACAGTCGCAAACGATTAAACGCCGAGATAGGTATGGAGCTTGTCCATGTTGGACGACAGCTCCGAATTGGCGAATCCGTCGATGACCTTGCCGTGTTCGACGATGTAGTAGCGGTCGGCCACCGTGGAGGCGAAGCGGAAATTCTGCTCGACCAACAGGATGGTGAAGCCCTCGGATTTCAACCGCGAGATGGTGTGGCCGATCTGCTGAATGATGACGGGCGCAAGCCCCTCGGTCGGCTCGTCCAGCATCAGGAAGCGCGCGCCGGTGCGCAGGATCCGCGCGATCGCGAGCATCTGCTGCTCGCCGCCCGAAAGCTTGGTGCCCTGGCTGTTGAGGCGCTCCTTCAGGTTCGGAAACAGTTCGAAGATCTGATCGAGCGACAGCCCGCCGTTGCGCACGACGGGAGGCAGCAGCAGGTTTTCGCGGACGTCGAGGCTTGCAAAGATGCCCCGCTCCTCGGGACAGAACGCGACGCCCATTCGCGCGATCTTGTCGGACGAGGCACGGATGATGTCCTCGTTGTTGAAGCGAATCGAACCGGTCCGCTTGCCGATAATTCCCATCACCGACTTGAGCGTCGTGGTCTTGCCGGCGCCGTTGCGGCCGAGCAGCGTGACCACCTCGCCGGCCTTCACATTGAAGTTGATGCCGTGAAGGATGTGGGATTCGCCGTACCACGCCTGCAGGTCGGCAACGGAAAGAACCTCTGTGCCCGCCGGCTTGGCGGCGGCTTCGGCCATTTTCAACTCAGGCATGACCGGCCCCCAGATAGGCTTCCTTGACGCGCTCGTCCTTGGACAACTCGGCATAGTTGCCTTGCGCCAGCACCTGCCCGCGCGTCAGCACCGTGATGATGTCGGATAGATTGGCCACCACGGAAAGATTATGTTCGACCATCAGGATGGTGTACTTCGCCGAAATGCGCTTGATCAGCGCTGCGATCTTGTCGATGTCCTCATGGCCCATGCCGGCCATCGGCTCATCCAGCAGCATCATTTCCGGGTCGAGTGCCAGTGTCGTTGCGATCTCGAGCGCCCGCTTGCGTCCATAGGGCATCTCGACAGCAGGCGTATTGGCAAACTCGCTCAAGCCGACGTCATTCAGCAATTCATGGGCGCGGCCGTTGAAGCG
>Ga0268266_10003391_pt1 | contig 15951 bp, 14 predicted proteins | sample KBSS13metaG_FD_190356 | JGI IMG/M metagenome (GOLD analysis project Ga0268266, IMG submission 190356) | Switchgrass rhizosphere microbial communities from Kellogg Biological Station, Michigan, USA - KBS S1-3 metaG (SPAdes) (version 2) | ecosystem: Host-associated > Plants > Roots > Rhizosphere...
GTGGCACGACCGCTGATCGAACGGCTCGGCTATCGCATCGTCCTCACCGGCAACACCTTGGCGCTGGGGATCATGCTGGCGAGCATGGGCCTGGTCAGCGAGCAGACGCCGTACTGGCTGCTGTTGTGCCTGCTGGCGATTCTCGGCGCGATCAATTCGCTGCAATTCACCGCGATGAATACGGTGACGCTGATCGACCTCGACGATGCCAGCGCCAGCAGTGGCAACAGTTTGCTCTCGGTGGTGGCGCAGTTATCGTTGAGTCTCGGGGTGGCGTGCGCCGGTGCGTTGCTGGGCGGGTTTACCGCAGAGATCGGTAACGATGGTGTGGACACCGTGCTCGGTGCCTTCCAGCTGACCTTCGTCACGGTCGGGATCATGGCAATGCTTGCCGCGACGATCTTCTCGCAACTGTCGAAGGAAGACGGCCGCCGCGCCAAACGCCCGGAAGAACACATCGAACATTAACCACTGTTCGTCCAGAACTTTCGAAGAAAGTGGCACGGGGCTGCTACACTGCGCGACATTTTGTTTTGCAGGCCAGTCCCGTGACCACCATCGCCACCGCTTTTAATACTCTGCCGCTGTCCGCCGCCATGCTGGCTAACCTCGAATCCCTCGGTTATGCCCAGATGACGCCGATCCAGGCGCAGAGCTTGCCGGTGATCCTCAAGGGGATGGACCTGATCGCCCAGGCCAAGACCGGCAGCGGAAAGACCGCCGCATTCGGCATCGGCCTGCTCAACCCGATCAACCCGCGCTACTTCGGTTGCCAGGCACTGGTGATCTGCCCGACGCGTGAGCTGGCCGACCAGGTTGCCAAGGAAATCCGTCGTCTGGCCCGTGCCGAAGACAACATCAAGGTCCTGACCCTGTGTGGCGGCGTGTCGTTCGGCCCGCAAATCGCTTCGCTGGAGCACGGCGCGCACATCATCGTTGGCACCCCGGGGCGCATTCAGCAGCATCTGCGCAAGGGTTCGCTGGTCCTCGATGGCCTGAACACGCTGATCCTCGACGAAGCCGACCGCATGCTCGACATGGGTTTCTACGACGCCATCGAAGACATCATCATCAAGACCCCGGAACGTCGTCAGACCCTGCTGTTCTCCGCGACTTACCCGGTGGGCATCAAACAACTGGCGTCGAAATTCATGCGTGATCCGCAAACGGTGAAAGCCGAAGCGTTCCACGATGACACGCAGATCGAGCAGCGCTTCTACGAGATTTCCCCGGAAGACCGCATGAGCGCAGTGACCAAAGTCCTCCACCACTTCCGTCCGGCGTCGTGCGTGGCGTTCTGCTTCACCAAGCAGCAGGTGCAGGAAACCGTCGATCACCTGACCGCCAAAGGCATTTCCGCCGTCGGCCTGCACGGCGATCTGGAACAGCGTGATCGCGATCAGGTGCTGGCGATGTTCGCCAACCGCAGTACCTCGGTACTGGTCGCCACCGACGTGGCCGCCCGTGGTCTGGACATCGATGCGCTGGACATGGTGATCAACGTCGAACTGGCGCGTGATTCGGAAATCCACATTCACCGCGTCGGCCGTACCGGTCGCGCTGGCGAGAAAGGCATCGCGATCAGTCTGGTTGCTCCCGGCGAAGCGCACCGTGCACAGGCCATCGAACAACTGCAGAAATCGCCGTTGAACTGGGATCAGGTCGATAACCTCAAGTCCCAGGGCCTCGCCCCGCTGCAGCCGCCGATGACCACGCTGTGTATCGGTGCTGGCCGTAAAGACAAGGTTCGTCCGGGCGACATTCTCGGTGCATTGACTGGCGACGCCGGCATTCCCGGTGCACAGGTGGGCAAGATCGCGATCTTCGATTTCCAGGCTTACGTGGCGGTTGACCGCACCGTGGCCATGCAGGCCTTGCAGCGTCTGAACGACGGCAAGATCAAGGGCCGTTCGCTGCGCGTACGCATTTTGTAAACGATCTTCCATTTAACGAAGATCCCCTGTGGGAGCGAGCCTGCTCGCGAAGGCAATCTGTCAGCCAACATCAATGTTGAATGACACACCGCTTTCGCGAGCAGGCTCGCTCCCACAGTTTGTTTTGTTGCGACCCACCATGAGGACACCGTTTTGCGCTCTACCGAAGTCGTGATCATTGGCGCTGGCGCCGCTGGGTTGATGTGTGCACTGACCGCCGCCGGGCGTGGGCGTCAGGTATTGCTGCTTGACCACGCGAACAAGGCCGGCAAGAAAATCCTGATGTCGGGCGGTGGCCGCTGCAATTTCACCAACATGTACACCGAGCCGAGCAATTTCCTCTCGCAGAACCCGCACTTCTGCAAATCCGCACTGGCGCGCTACACCCAGTGGGATTTCATCGGCATGGTCGGCAAACACGCCGTGCCCTACCACGAGAAGAAACTCGGCCAGTTGTTCTGCGATAACAAATCCAGCGACATCCTTGGCATGCTGCTGGACGAATGCGATCAGGCCGGCGTCGAGTTGCATCTGGACACGTCGATCCAGACCATCGAGAAAGTCGAGAACGGTTACCTGCTCGACACCACCCTAGGCCAGATCCAGTGCCAGTCGCTGGTGATCGCCACCGGGGGTCTGTCGATCCCGACGCTGGGCGCCACCGGGTTCGGTTATCAGGTCGCCAAACAGTTCGGCCATGAGTTGCTGCCGACCCGCGCCGGTCTGGTGCCATTCACCATCACCGATCAGCTCAAGGAGCTCTGCACCGAGCTGTCCGGGACGTCGGTGGATTGTCTGGTCAGCTGCAACGATCAGAGCTTTCGCGAGAACATCCTCTTCACTCACCGCGGCCTCAGCGGCCCGGCGATTTTGCAGATTTCCTCGTTCTGGGAATCCGGCGACACCGTGGAGATCAACCTGCTGCCGGATCACGACGCGGCGAGCTGGCTGCAACAGCAAGTGGCCGAGCGCCCGAACAGCGAATTGAAAACCCTGCTCGGTGAGATTTTCACCAAGAAAATGGCCAATCTGCTGGCGGACAACTGGTTTGCGTCCAAGCCGATGAAGCAGTACACCCATGCCGAATTGGCGGAGATCGCCGACAAGCTCGGCAGCTGGAAAGTCGTGCCAGCGGGGACTGAGGGTTATCGCACAGCCGAGGTAACACTCGGTGGCGTCGATACCCGTGAAGTGTCGTCCAAGACCATGGAATCGCTGAAAAGCCCCGGCCTGTACTTCATCGGTGAAGTGCTCGACGTCACCGGCCATCTGGGCGGCTTCAACTTCCAGTGGGCCTGGGCCTCCGGCTACGCCGCCGCGCAATACGCCTGATCCAAACTCAAACACAAAACCCAGTGGGAGCGAGCCTGCTCGCGAATGCGGTGTACCAGTCGACATCAATGTTGAATGACACTCCGCTTTCGCGAGCAGGCTCGCTCCCACAGTGGTTTGTGGTGTAAGTAAAAGGAACACTTTTTGCTGTCAGATGTGATCGGCGCCATTGCGTCGGCGTCATTACTGGCTCAATTTAGCGGCATCGCCTCGGAAGGCCTTCGCACTTCATGTCCTCGACCTCGTTTCGTCAGTCTTTGCGGCGCCTGTGGGCGCTGGATAAATTCAGCTACAGCGTGCGGGTGTTCATCGCCCTGACCGGCAGCATGGCGCTGTGTTGGTATCAGGATGAAATGGGCCTGCTGATCCCGTTGTTCCTGGGGATTATCGCCAGCGCCCTGGCCGAGACCGACGACAGTTGGCAGGGCCGCCTCAATGCCCTCGCGGTGACGCTGGTGTGTTTCAGCATCGCCGCGCTGTCGGTGGAATTGCTCTTCCCCTACCCCATTGTGTTTGCCATTGCTTTGGCGCTGGCCAGTTTCGGCCTGACCATGCTCGGTGCGCTCGGCGAGCGTTATGGCGCGATTGCCTCGGCGACGTTGATTCTGTCGGTGTACACGATGATCGGTGTTGACCAGCGCGGTGGCGCGGTCACCGACTTCTGGCACGAGCCGATGCTGCTGGTCGCCGGTGCGGCGTGGTACGGCTTGCTCTCGGTGGTGTGGCAGGCGCTGTTTTCCAACCAGCCGGTGCAGCAAAGTCTGGCGCGATTATTCCGTGAGCTGGGCTTTTACCTGAAATTGAAATCCTCGCTGTTCGAGCCGATCCGGCAAATGGATGTGGAGGCGCGGCGTCTGGAACTGGCCCAGCAAAACGGCCGCGTGGTGGCGGCGCTGAACAGTGCCAAGGAAATCATCCTGCACCGCGTCGGCAATGGCCGCCCCGGTTCGAAAGTCAGCCGCTATCTGAAGCTGTATTTCCTCGCTCAGGACATTCACGAACGCGCCAGCTCTTCGCACTATCCGTACAACGCCCTCGCTGATGCGTTTTTCCACAGCGACGTGCTGTTCCGCTGCCAACGCCTGTTGCGCCAGCAAGGCAAAGCCTGCCGCGCCTTGGCCGAATCGATCCAGATGCGCCAGCCGTTCATTTACGACGCCAGTTTCGCCGAAGCCCTGAGCGATCTCGATGCGTCCCTCGAACACTTGCGTATTCAGAGCAATCCGGCGTGGCGCGGATTGCTGCGTTCGCTGCGCGCACTGGCCGCCAACCTCGGCACCCTCGACCGTTTGCTCAGCGACGCGAGCAACCCCGATGCCTTGGCCGATGCGACCGACAGCAGCCTGCTCGACCGCTCGCCGCGCAATCTCAAGGATGTGTGGATTCGCCTGCGCACGCAGCTGACGCCGACTTCTCTGTTGTTCCGTCATGCCCTGCGCCTGCCCTTGGCGCTGAGTATCGGCTACGGCATGGTGCACCTGATTCACCCGTCGCAAGGCTACTGGATCATCCTCACCACGCTGTTCGTCTGCCAGCCGAACTACGGCGCGACCCGGCGCAAGCTCGGTCAACGGATCCTCGGCACCGCCATCGGCCTGACCGTGGCGTGGGCGCTGTTCGATCTGTTCCCGAGTCCGTTGGTGCAGTCCTGTTTCGCCATCGCTGCCGGCGTGGTGTTCTTTACCAACCGCACCACCCGCTACACCTTGGCGACGGCGGCGATCACCATCATGGTGCTGTTCTGCTTCAACCAGGTCGGCGACGGTTACGGACTGTTCCTGCCACGGTTGTTCGATACCTTGCTCGGCAGTTTGATTGCCGGGCTGACAGTGTTCCTGTTCCTGCCGGACTGGCAGGGCCGACGCCTGAACAAAGTGCTGGCCAACACCCTGACCTGCAACAGCATCTACCTGCGCCAGATCATGCAGCAATACGCCGCCGGCAAAAGCGACGACCTCGCCTATCGGCTGGCCCGACGCAATGCACACAACGCTGATGCGGCGCTGTCGACGACACTGGCGAACATGCTCATGGAACCGGGACATTTCCGTAAGGAAGCGGATGTCGGTTTTCGCTTTCTGGTGTTGTCGCATACCTTGTTGAGTTATCTGTCAGGGCTGGGTGCGCATCGGGAAACTCAGTTACCCGCCGATGTGCGTGAGCAGTTGATTGATGGCGCCGGGGTCAAGCTGGCGACGAGCATCGATGAAATCGCCCAAGGTCTGGCGAACAAGCAGCCGGTGGCGATTCAGAGTGATGAAGAAGAAGCGCTGGCCAATGAGCTGGAGCAAATGGCCGACGAGATCGATGAGGGGCAGCGGTTGGTGCAGACGCAACTGGCGTTGATCTGCCGGCAGTTGGGGCCGTTGCGGACGTTGGCGGCGCATCTGATCAAGGACACCAGTGAGGTCAGCGCTGGCTGACAGGGCGCCTTCGCGAGCAAGCTCGCTCCCACAGTGAATGTGTGCAAGACACAGACCCCATGTGGGAGCGAGCCTGCTCGCGAAGAGGCCATCAGACACCCAGCAAATTCAGGATCAGAAACTCACATCCCATGCTGCCTCAACAACTTGTCATAACTCCCATCCGCCTTCATCGCCGCAATCGCCTTATCAAACCCCGCGACAATCTGCTCATGCTGCGGATTCTTCAGGCTCACCAGAATGTGCAGGCTGTTCTCACTCAACGGCTTGGGCAAAAACTCCACTGAATTGCGCACCTTGGCGGATTCCCGCGCCAGGTAATACTTCGCCACATACTCATCCTCCAGCGTCAGCTTGACCCGATCCGCCGCGAGCATGCGCACGGCCATGGCGAAGTTATGCACAGGGACTTTCTGCAACGCCGTGTCGGCATCGAACGGCGCCGAATAGGCGTAACCGCGCACCACCGCAATCGGATAGGTGTGCAGTTGTTGCAGATTGCTGTAGTCGAGTGGCGTGTCTTTGCGCTTGAGAAAGCGAATGCGGTTGAGCAGGTATTCCCCGGAAAACTGGCCGAGCCTGGTCCGTTCATCGTTGTACCAAGCGTTGACCAACACATCGTAGCGGCCTTCGCCGACACCGAGCAGCGCCCGCGCCCAAGGCACCTGCTCGTAGCCGCTGGCATAACCGGCCCGGGCCAGGGCAGTCGTGACGATGTCGGTGGCCAGTCCGCCGTTGACCAGCGTGTCGTCGGTAAAGGGTGGCCAGATATCAAACACCAGCCGCAGCTTCTCCGCTGCAGCGGTCTGAGCCAGCAAGAGCAATCCGGTCAAAGCAAAGGCTCGATGCAAACGCGGCATGCTTGAAAATCCTTAGCGGGCAGATTGCCCGGCATGTTTTCAGCCAAAACCCCAAGGCCCCTTACCGGCAAAACCCAGGCCCTAACATTAGCTCATTGCAGCCAGTGCACAGCGCTCTCCAGCAGATTACACAAAGTCGCCGAGGCTGCGAGAAAGGAATGATGGCATTTTGACCTTTGTCACAGACTCTTACGCCATAAAGACATCTTTGCCGCAGGCGCTTAGTATCCGGTGACACGTTCAAGGAATCGGCACATGACAATCGAGTGGGTCTGCAAACATCACAGTGATCTGGGCAAGGAGCAGCTGTACGCGCTGTTGAAGCTGCGCTCAGACGTGTTCGTCGTCGAACAGAAATGCGCTTATCCGGATCTCGACGGTCAGGATCTGGAAGGCGACACCTACCATTTGATGGGGTGGGAGAATGACCAGTTGATGGCGTACCTGCGCCTGCTGGACCCGGAATCCCAGGGCGGTGATGTGGTGATCGGCCGCGTGATTACCGCACCGCAAGGGCGCGGCAAAGGGCTGGGGCACGAAATGATGGAACAGGCGTTGAAACAGGCGGAGAAGCATTGGCCGCAGGTGCCGATCTATCTGTCGGCGCAGGCGCATTTGCAGGGGTACTACGGCAAGTACGGGTTTGTCGTGGCGGGTGAGGAGTATCTGGAGGATGACATTCCGCACATTGGGATGCGTCGCCCTTAAGTGCCCCTTCGCGAGCAGGCTCGCTCCCACAGGGAAACGCATTCCAACTGTGGGAGCGAGCCTGCTCGCGAAGGCGTCAGCTCAGGCGCCGCAGGACTCAGGGATACTCCAGAACAGCCTTGATCTGCCGCAAATTACGCTCGATCCACCCGCGATCAATCGCCCCCCACTCACGAATCCGATAGCGCCCCGCATGGTTGCGCGCGCCCTCTTCCTGCTCGAATTCACAAACGATATCCAGATCCGCCAACGCCGCAATCGTGTCCTGCGCCGTGCGCCGGGGCATGCCGGTCACTTCGGTCAGCGTCGGCACACTCGGCGCCAGACCGCTGTCGATCAGGTACGCCACATACAAGCGGCGGTAGAAACTGCTTTTGGTCTTGCTGACGTCCATCCACACCTTCCTGGTTGCGTACTGTTAAGCCTGCAGATCCCGCCACGTCAGGTACACGCGCAGATCAAACTCGACCTGGTGATACCCCGGCAGCATGTGCTCGCACAATTTATAGAACGCCTTGTTGTGATCCGATTCCTTGAAGTGCGCCAGTTCATGCACGACGATCATTTTCAGAAAGTCCGGCGCGGCGTCCTTGAACAACGAGGCGATACGAATCTCTTTCTTGGCCTTGAGCTTGCCGCCCTGCACCCGCGACACAGTGGTGTGCAGACCGAGGGCGCGGTGGGTCAGGTCGAGGCGGTTGTCGAACAGCACCTTGTCGATGGCCGGCGCGTTGCGCAGGTATTCCTGCTTCAAGTCCAGCGCGTAGCTGTACAAGGCCTTGTCGCTCTGCACATCGTGCCGCCCTGAATAGCGTTGATTCAGGTATTCACCCAGCCGCCCTTCGGCGATCAGTTGGCGCACCTGGTCCTGCAATTGCGCGGGATAGGCCTGGAGGTACTTCAACACAGTCATGGACAAGCGACACGGTTCGAAAAAGGTGCGCCAGTGTAGCGAATTCAAACGGGCAGCGCGCTCCAGTCAAACGGCTCGGCGAAGCTGACCGCGTCCTCGGCGATCAATGGACGCGCGACAAGGAAGCCCTGCACATATTCACAGCCGTGAGCTTGCAGCCACTGGTATTGCTCGATGGTTTCCACCCCTTCGGCAATCACCAGCAAACCGTATTGCTTGCACAGACTGATGACCGTGCTGACCAGCGAGGCGTCCCGCTGGGAGTCCGGCAATCGGGCGATTAGATGGCGATCAATTTTCAGCGTATCGAGCTCCAGATCGCGCAGATGTGCCAGCGAACACGGCCCGGAACCGAAGTCATCCAGCGCCACGCGCACACCGAGATTGCGCAGCAAGCGCAGCTGCTTGCGGGTTTCGTCGGGATTCTGCATCAGCGCTTCTTCGGTGACCTCGACCTCCAGCTGCCGGGGCTGCAAGGCATGTCGCTCCATGACTTGCCGCAACTCGGTGACCAGATTCGGCAGACTGAACTGGGTGTTGCTCAAACTCACGCCCAGCACCAGATCTTCGGCAAACAGGGTTTCCCAGGCTTTGCGCTGGCCGGCGCCACGATGATAGATCCAGCTGCCGAGGCGACTGATCAAACGTGCCTCTTCCAGCAACGGCAGAAACAGCCCCGGCGGCACATCGCCCACGCTCGGGTGCTGCCAGCGCAATAACGCTTCGAAGCCACGAATCTGGCCAGTGTCGATGGCCACTTGCGGCTGATACACCAAGTTGAAATCGCGGTTTTCGATGGCTGCACGCACGCTCTCCTCGAGCATCAGCCGCGAACGCGCCCGACCGTTCATTTCATGATCATAGAAACGATATTGCTGACGCCCGGCGCGCTTGGCTTCGTACATGGCGATGTCCGATGCGCGCAGCAATCCGTCGAGGTTGGAGCCGCAGTCCGGGTAAGTGGCGATGCCGATGCTGGCGCCGAGAGCGATGTCCAGCCCTTCGATCTGCTGACAGATCGACACCCGCTCAATGAGCTTTTCGGCAATCTTCGCCGCTTGCTCGGGGAATTCCAGATCGAGCAGCGCGGTAAATTCATCACCGCCCATGCGCGCGAGAATATCGAACGGTCGCAGGCAGGCTTTTAACTGCTCGGAGACCCAGCGCAGTACACGATCGCCGGCATCGTGACCGAGTGAATCGTTGACCCGTTTGAAGCCATCAAGATCCAGATACAACAACACCCAACTGCTATCACTACGTTCGCCACGCAGCAGCAAGTTTTCAACGGTCTGGTAAAAGCCGCGACGGTTGAGCAAACCGGTCAGTGGATCGGTCACCGCTTGAAATTCGAGCTGCTGGTGCAAGTGCCGCACCACCGACATGTCCAGCACGGTCACCACCATCGCGTGTTGCTCGGAAGGCAGCGCGGCGCACGACAGCGCCACCGGCACTTGCTGGCCGGGCGCCGTGCGCAGCAAGGCGTCGTGCAGCCTTAACGTCTCGCCACGCTTGTAGCTGGCATAAAACTCGGAATCGGCCCACAGCGGAATGTGTGGCTTCTGTAGAAAATCGAGAAACTCTTTACCTTCCAGCTCCTTCACCGGCGCATTCAATAACCGCGAAATCGCCGGATTGGCAAAACGGATCAAACCGTCTTCGCCCACCACCAGAATGCCTTCGGCGGCGTTATCCAGCACCGAGGCATTGAAGGCGCGCGCCACTTCCAGGTCATGACTCAAGCGCTGCAAGGCGCGGCGATTACGCTGGTGTTCCAGCAACGCCTGCACCTTGGGCTTGAGAATCTGCGGGTCGAACGGTTTGAACAGGTAATCCACCGCGCCACTGGCATAGCCCTTGATCACGGCGTCCTGGGATTGTTCGTTGGCGGTCAGAAAGATAATCGGCGTCAGGCGCGTGCGTTGGCTGCCGCGCATCAGTCGCGCCACTTCAAAGCCGTCCATGCCCGGCATCTGCACATCCAGCAGCACCAGATCGACGTCGTGGGAGAGCAGAATATTGAGCGCTTCGAAACCGGAGGCTGCGGTGAGGACGTGCCAGTCCTGACGCTGCAGCAACGCGCGCATGCTGATCAGATTTTCAGGGTAATCATCAACGATCAAAAGGACAGAGCTGCCTTCACCTGGCGGGGGTTGCGCGCATTCCATGCTGCTTCTCTTGTCGGGACTTTCGGTCGGTTTCCGGTAAAAACCGCACACATACTGAGCCTTCACTCTAGTACTGGATCCAAGAAAGCAGAAGCTGTCATCAGGCCATCATTTAACCAAAGCGTGAATTTGCCGACTAACGGTCACCGCTGAAGCCCCCGGAAACCGGCAGAGATGGCATTTCGACAGGATGTTGACGTCAATTATCTGCCAAACGGGCGTTAACAAATTTTCCCTCTACGCTTATAAAGGCCGCCCCAAAACGTGCGGGCTAGAGCTTCTGGCACGTACGTGCAGTGAAACTTGAGTGGAAGAACCGACATGATCGATCTCGCAACCTGGAACCTCAGCGTTCCCGTTGGCAGCCCGCCATACACCGTCGAAACCTCCAAACTGGTGAACGGCTTCAAAGATCAGTACTTCCATTCCGACACCGGCACCTTGTTCTTCTGGTCACCGGTTACCGGGTCAAAAACCGAAAACGCCATCTACCCGCGCACCGAACTGCGCGAAACCTACAGCAACGGCACGCTGCGAAACTGGTATTACCCGGACGCGGACAACCTGCTGCGGGCGACCCTCACGGTTAATAAGGTGCCCAGCTCCGGCAAGATCGTCATCGGCCAGATCCACGCTTATGAAAGCCAGAAGCCGATGGTCAAACTCGAATATCAGTACAAGACCAAAACTGAAACCGGCAACCTGGTGATCAAGGTGCGCATGCATCCGGATGACGACGAAAGCCGCGTCATCACCCTGGCGACTGGGATCAAACTGGATCGCGAATTCAACTACCTTATTCACCTGAGTCCTGGCGGTGCGTTGGGTGTCAGTGCGGCGGGTTATCAGTGGGATTCACAGATCAGCGCGACCTGGCGCAACAAGCCGCTGTATTTCAAGGCTGGGGTTTATGTGCAGGACAACACCGGGTATACGAGTGAGGGTGGGCAAGTGACCTTCTCCAAACTTGATATCGATCATGATAAGTAAGGTGTTTGCTACTTGAACGCACGGGGTCGATGATGAAATAAAACGGCAGACTAAAGAAGTCTGCCGCTTGGTTTTAATGCCGCATAAGCCATGCAATATCAAGTTTCAGAAAAATCAAAAACCGCTGATACAGAAAACGCACCATCTTCATACCAACTGAGTACTCCCTGCGGATAAGGTCCGTTTTTTGTCAGATAAATAATACCCTCGGCTTGTTTATCGTTGTCATTACGATCCAATTCCAGGTGAGCAAATGCTACCGTTCCAAGTTCGCCAAGCTTGTGAGCCACATTGGTCGCGGCATTCATTTTTATTTGGGAACCAATATAGAAATTGTGCCCTCCCAAATCAAAATATGCTTTAAAGTGGAAATGATCTCCATCTCGGAAAAAAAACTCTCTACCCACAACTGCGTATGTAAACTCTTCACCCTCGAAAGTCTTCAACGACAGGTAAACTTTACCTACAGCGTCCGCATTGGTTCGCTCATCCCTTGGCATTTTGTGCATCCTGAAAAAGAAGTGAGCCGTTACTTTAAGCCTTCAACAAAATATAGACACCTGTCATATCTGACAGGTTTTTATACCTATTGGATATAATCCACAAGCCATAACAACCAAACTCAACTAACTAAAAAAATAACCTCGTCACAAAAACGACTTAAAGTCATCAAAAGCATTCCAAATCAATATAAGAACCTGTCAGGTTTTACAGTCGTCGACAACTCTCCACGCAGGTTACGTTGGCTGGTACATCAACCATCCAATGCCTGGCCCAATCGGAAAATTCTGTAACGACGACAACAGCTTTTGCATAGATATCACCCGCGTAAATGCCAACGACGGCCAGATGTGGGTACCGCTGAAAGAACACACTCAGATTTATTCTTTTGCAGGGTCTTATTACCACCGAGACAGTACCTACACCGACGTTTGGCTTATGACCGACAACGCCGATGCAAAAGATAGCTGGCAAGGAGAAATAGACTGCTTGAGAGGTTATCCGACACTCAGTGCCATTCGCGCTCATGCGACGGGAGGCGGGCGCCACGCCCTGACCGGTTATCACTTGAAAGAGAAGCTTTCTCCCCTGTCAATTCACTGCACTCATTCAAGTGCGGAGGCACCGCTTTACGGTGGGTTATTCGTTCAGTTGAAGCTTTGAATGCTCGGTTGAGTCGTTTTTACATCCAGCCTTTAAACAGCGCTGTTTAGATCTGTCAGCAGTTACTTCCGGATGCCTACAACAGCTTGCGTCGTTGCCTACCACTACGCCAGAATCCGCCGGCTTGTGCGCCTGGCGGGCCATCGGTAACTTGATTTGCGTCACTGATTTCCAGTGATCGGGTTTAGTAGCCCGTGGTTACGCGATGCGCATTGGCACCATTCAGTCGGGCATAACCCGCGCTTGATGGCAGCTGTACGCAGGGCGCCTTCGGGTGCGCCGGTCGCGTCTCCCCGGTCTACTAACCTGCGTTCAGCTGCCACCCTCTTCGTTTAGTAGCGATCCGGTGTCGGCTCCATTTACCGGAGACGAAACATGATCAAATCAACGCCGCACCCGCCAGAAACAGATCCCGCATCCCCCTACGAATCCCTCGATTCCAAAAAACTCAACGACGCCGCCGAGCGCGCCCTCGACCATTACCTCAAACCGTCAGCCTTCATCATGGCCAGCACACATAAACCCGAACCCATGTACCTCGCCAACCCGAAGTACAACACCGAATCCCTGCTGGCCAACGCCAGCGAGACCCTGGGTTCAGCCAGCGAAATGCTCAACAACTTCGCCGCCATGCTCGACACCTCACACCGCAAGACTGCGCTGGGCATTGCGCAAGTGGTCATGCTCGGTGAACTGGCGGTAAATCAGGCGCTGGATCATGTCGAACTGAAGGAATAACCGCCCACAAAAAACCCGCCTCACGGCGGGTTCCTGAATAGCAATAAGCGTTAAAGCGTAGCTAACCGTTGCTATCTCCCAATACAGGCTTACGCTTCAACCCCGACCCAACCGAGTCGTTCAAGGCGACTGTACGTCCGACATCCCATTCGCGTTGCATCCCCGCAAACAATTCAGCATCCACCCGGGACCGATGAGCAGTCAGTGCCTGACTCATTGCCTCAGCTATCCGGTCGATGATCAATGCCGGCCTATCCACCGCGCAGTGTTTGCGGCCGAACTCGATCAGTTGCTGGCGATCCGGGTAGTCTTTGGTTTTATTCATTTTGATTGCCAGGGTACGGTCAACCAGTGAACGCCCGGACTTCGGGTTGTAGTTTTCATAGACCGTGGTGGTCGTAACATCGTATATCGGGGTCAACTGCACGGTTTCTGGAGCCGCCGGTTGCGTGTATATCACGCCGAAGTTCTTCAAATGTGCATCGCCATTACGCACCATCACCGAAAGGCAGACTGACGAAAAGTATCGCTCCAGCTCTCGTATCGGTTCGGCATGGCGACATACCTGGCGGATGACAGCCGCGAGGGTTTCATAGCTCTGCGAATACTTGTAATTGTCGTGAGGATCTTTGTTCAGACCCAACAGCACCGCCATGTCTTCGAAACCGAGTCGGCCGGACGCCGTCAGGTCAAACCGCTCCATGACAAACAGCTCACCGCTCTCGGAAAGCCAGAACGGTGGCGTTTCCAATCCTGCCAGCCTCGCCGCCTCCAGACACAGAAACTCGTTCTGGGCCAAGTGCTCATACTCCTCGGCTCCTGATTTGACGATGAGGTCAGAACTGAGCATGGTTTTTCGGCTACCGGTGAGTTTGTCCAGGTCAGGCACCAGTACCTTGGGCTGCACTCCGGAAATACCCGACTCAAAGTAGGTTTCAACCAGAAAGTTGAAAACACCCTGAGAGGCGTCGGCAGACAGAATGTCTTGTAAACCGACCTGGGCACGCACGGCGCTAGGTGGCTCAGTCGGATTTTCATAGATGAGGCGACCAATCTGATTGCCGCCAATGACCGAGAGCAAACGCATTTCATCGACCTGCATATGCTTGGCCATCCGGCGCTTGATTTGATCGGCCAGAAAACCCTCCGGCACATTCATATCGAAGATCGGGTGCGGCACATTGCTCACCGCGGGCGTCGGGTCATAGGGCATGACCAACGAGACTTCCCGAGACGCTTCTGCCGTCTGGTAGGCAAACGAGAACTGCGAACCTTTGGATAGCTCGCCCGCGCAGCCTTGCGGCGTAACGACGTTGAGTCGTTTGACCTTATTCATCATGCTCTACCAGATCGGCAAGCGACTTGAGATCGATTCGGTTGTCGACGATTTCAAGCGCCATGCCCAACGCGGCAATCACCCGGAACACGGTATAAAAAGCGACGTTTTCACCCGCCTCAAGATCGATAATGGTCTTGCGACTGCATTTGGCCTTATGCGCCAGCATTAGCTGACTGTAGCCCTTGGCTTTTCGCAGCTGACGAATGCGTTCGGCGAAAATCGCAGGATTATTCAGGATCAAAATGTCACCTATATGGGACTTTAAGCTGATAAAAATCATTAAAGTTCACTATAGGTGACATTTCAAGTGTGGATTCCCAAGTATCACCACCAAACATTTCACCAACAAAAAACCCGCCTCACGGCGGGTTTCTTTTAAAGCAGTTCAACACTCAGGCTCAGTTAACCTTAGCGTTCAACTCACCCTTCAGATAACGCTGATACATCGCTTCCAGCGAGATCGGTTTGATCTTCGAAGCATTACCGGCAGTACCGAACGCCTCATAACGAGCGATACACACATCACGCATCGCTGTCACGGTCGCGCCGAAGAATTTACGTGGGTCGAATTCGCTCGGGTTGGTGGCCATCAGGCGACGCATGGCGCCGGTGGATGCCAGACGCAGGTCGGTGTCGATGTTGACCTTTCGCACGCCGTACTTGATGCCTTCGACGATTTCTTCAACCGGTACGCCGTAGGTTTCTTTGATGTCGCCGCCGTACTGGTTAATGATCGCCAGCCACTCTTGTGGCACCGAGGACGAACCGTGCATCACCAAGTGGGTGTTCGGGATGCGTTTGTGGATTTCCTTGATGCGGTCGATCGCCAGCACGTCGCCGGTTGGAGGCTTGGTGAACTTGTAGGCGCCGTGGCTGGTGCCGATGGCGATGGCCAGGGCATCGACCTGGGTGCGTTTGACGAAGTCAGCGGCTTCTTCCGGGTCGGTCAGCATTTGGCTGTGATCCAGAACGCCTTCGGCGCCGATGCCGTCTTCTTCACCGGCCATGCCGGTTTCCAGCGAACCCAGGCAGCCCAGCTCGCCTTCTACCGAAACGCCGCAGGCGTGCGCCATGGCCACGGTTTGTTGGGTAACGCGGACGTTGTAGTCGTAGTCGGTCGGGGTCTTGCCGTCTTCGCCCAGCGAGCCGTCCATCATCACCGAGCTGAAGCCCAGTTGAATCGAGCGCTGGCAGACATCAGGGCTGGTGCCGTGATCCTGGTGCATGCACACCGGGATGTGCGGGAATTCTTCAATCGCGGCCAGGATCAGGTGACGCAGGAAAGGCGCGCCGGCGTATTTACGGGCGCCGGCCGAAGCCTGAACGATCACCGGGGAGTCAGTCTTGTCAGCGGCTTCCATGATGGCGCGCATCTGCTCAAG
>Ga0268266_10003392_pt1 | contig 15949 bp, 18 predicted proteins | sample KBSS13metaG_FD_190356 | JGI IMG/M metagenome (GOLD analysis project Ga0268266, IMG submission 190356) | Switchgrass rhizosphere microbial communities from Kellogg Biological Station, Michigan, USA - KBS S1-3 metaG (SPAdes) (version 2) | ecosystem: Host-associated > Plants > Roots > Rhizosphere...
CCTTAAAAAATCCGGTTACATGGGCATTGCCAAGGTGACCATGCACAATCGTGAGCATGTGGTAATCTTGCGCCCCGGCGCGAACGGCGTGCTGCTGCACACCATGTATTACAACCATGAAATCCGGAAAGTCGACGAGTTCCGCACCGATCTTAGCCTGGTCAAGGAAAAGGAACTGGCGCTGGCCCAAAGCTTGGTAGAAGCGCTCGCCGCCGAGTTTGAGCCGGACAAGTACAAAGACTCCTATCGTGAAAACCTTCTCCAGATGATCGAGTCCAAGAAGGAAGGTCGCGAAGTGGTGGCGACTCCCGAACCGCGCCAGGAAAAAGTGGTGGATATCCTCGAAGCCCTGAAGGCGAGCCTGGCGGTGGCGAAGAAACCCGCGGCGTCGGCTGCAGCGGTGAAGTCCATCGAAGAAGCCAAGCCGGCCAAACGCCGAGCGCGCGGTTGAGCCGGTCATCCGGTCGCCCAACTGCCGCCCGGGTCCTATAATTAATTAACTCCGATGCGGAAGCGGTATCTTTTCTGGTCCGGCCTCGCGCTGTTGGCAATTCTGCTGACCCTGGTGGTCTGGCAAGTCTCCTTCAGCTTCGGCGAGTACGGGCCAGCCGACGCTCCCCAGACGTTCGTCCTGTTTGCCGTCTCGACGCTGATTTTCCTCCTCACCGTCACGCTCGGGTTCATGCTGTTTCGCACCGGCGTCAAACTGTACCTGGAGCGCCAAGCGAATCGCGAAGGCTCGCGCATCAAGACCAAGATGCTGGCTGGCGCGCTAGCGCTCAGCTTGTTGCCGGTGGTGTTCCTGGGACTCTTCAGCTACGTGATTCTGAATCGCAACGTAGAAAAATGGTTTAGCCGTCCGGCGGAGGGCATCCGCACGGACCTGGTGCAGAGCAGCCGCGCGCTTTCCTCGGAAGTGCAGGGCCGGGCGAACATCATGGCGCGCTGGGTGGCCTCTTTGCCGGAAGTGGCCGCGGACGGGGTCAACTACGCGCAACTGTGCCGTGAAAACAATATTGCCTCCCTTGAGATCCGCAGGCCGGGGGCACCACCGAATATCGTATGTCCGCTGCAACCCGGAACCACCAACGTCTATACCGCCACGGCGCCGCTCCGTGACGGAACGCTGGTTCTATCGGTTCGCTCCGCGATCGATATGCAAAAGACGCAGAGCGAAATCGACCGTTACATGACGGAATACAGCCAGCTCGCCGCGCAAAAGAAAAACATTCGCACGATGTATCTGCTGTTCATTCTGGCGATCGCGCTCTTCATTCTGTTCGTCGCCACCTGGATCGCGCTGTTGCTTTCACGGCAGATCATCTCTCCCATTTCGGCGCTGCTGGTGGCGGCAGGCGAAGTGCGCAAGGGCAATCTGGGACATCGCGTGCGCACCAAGGCGATGGATGAACTAGCAACCCTAGTTCGTGCCTTCAATGAAATGATGCAAGAGCTGGAGGCCAATAGCCGTGAGCTCGAGAACCGCCGCCGCTTCACCGAAGCGATTCTCGAAAGCATTCCCACCGGCGTGTTATCGGTGAACGCGGACGGCCGCATCCAGCGTGTGAATCGCGCCTTGCAGGGGCTGCTGCCGCAGGAACGCGTGGAGCGCGCCGCGCACCTCAATGACCTGTTTTCGCGCGACGATACTTCCGAAATCCAATACCTGATGAAACGTGCGCGCCGCACCGGCATAGCCGCCAGCCAGATTGAAGTGCATACGCCGTCGCAGGTGCTGCACTTGGCCGTTACCGTTTCCGCGTTGCCAGCGCAGCCCCCGGCGGAGCAGAGTTTCGTCCTGGTTCTCGAAGACACCAGCGAGTTATTGCGCGCCCAAAAGGCCGCGGCCTGGCATGAAGTCGCCCGCCGCATCGCTCACGAATTGAAGAACCCGCTGACGCCCATAGCGTTGAGCGCAGAGCGTATCACACGGATCCTCGATCGGATGGGCGAGCGCTTGCCCGGGCTGCCGCCGGATTCACAACGCATCCTGCGGGAATGCGCCCGGACCATCTCGCGGGAAGTGGAATCCGTGAAAGCGCTGGCTGACGAGTTCTCGCAATTTTCGCGTTTCCCGGCCGCCCAGCCGGTACCGTGCGACATCAATGAAATCGTCAAGAATGCGCTAGCCGTGTTCTTGGGCAGGCTCGACGAAATCGATCTACGCGTGGAATTGGCTGACGACTTGCCCCCCATCTACGCCGACCCCGAGCAACTCAAGCGCGTAATCGTGAACCTGGTCGACAACGCCGCCGAGGCCATGCGCGATGTGCCGGTCAAACGCATGATGGTTCGTACCACCCCTTCAGCCCACGATTCGATCGAGCTGCTCGTCGCCGACACCGGCTGCGGCATTTCGCCCGAAGACAAAGAAAAGCTCTTCCTGCCCTACTTCTCTACCAAGGGGCGCGGCACCGGGCTGGGGTTGGCCATCGTCAGCCACATCTTGTCCGAGCACGGCGCGCGCGTTCGCGTCGAAGATAACCGCCCTGCCGGCGCCCGCTTCTACGTGGATATTCCAGCGACCGTCGCTGCCGAGGCGGAGGCTCGCGCGTGAAGACCACGCGGGTTTTGATTGTAGATGACGAACCTGGCATTCGCGAGTCCCTGAGCGGAGTGCTGGAGGACGAAGGCTATTTCTGCGCCGCAGTCGAAAGCGGCGAAAAGTGTCTAGAAGAGCTCGCACGTGCGAACTACGACGTGGTGCTGCTGGATGTGTGGCTCGAAGGTATGGATGGCCTCGAAACCCTCTCACGCATCCAGGAAATCCCCTTCGCGGATCGCCCCGAAGTCGTCATTATTTCCGGCCACGGCACTATTGAAACCGCCGTGAAGGCCACCAAAATGGGCGCCTTCGATTTTCTAGAGAAGCCGCTGACGATCGATAAAGTCGAACTAGTGCTCAAGAACGCGGTGCAGCAGCGCCGCCTGGAATTGGAACTGCACCGGTTGAAGGAATCGGGCGACGCCAAGCTGCGCATCATCGGCGACAGCGTCCCCATGAAGGCGCTGCGCCAGCAACTGGGCCTGATGGCCGCCACCAACGGACGCGTGCTGATTTTTGGCGAAAGCGGTACAGGCAAGGAACTCATCGCGCACGCCATTCACGCCGCGAGCCCGCGCGCCGCCGAGGCCTTTGTCGAAGTGAACTGCGCGGCGATTCCGGAAGAACTTATCGAAAGCGAATTGTTCGGTCACCGTAAGGGCAGTCTAGCCGGAGCTCTCGATGACAAGATTGGAAAGCTACAGAAAGCTGACGGCGGAACGCTGTTCTTAGATGAAGTCGGCGACATGTCGCTGAAGACCCAGGCCAAGCTGCTGCGCGCGCTCGACGAGCAGCGCTTTGAGCCGGTAGGCGCAGCGCAATCCATTCAAGTGGACGTGCGTGTCGTCGCGTCGACCAACAAGAATCTGGAAGAGGAAATTGAGCGCGGCAATTTTCGCGAAGACCTGTTCTACCGGCTGAACGTGGTTCCGTTCCACGTGCCGCCGCTGCGCGAGCGCATCGAGGACGTGCGTCTGCTGGCGGATTACTTCCTGCGGGATTTCACCACCGCCTACGGACGCAAGCCTAAACAACTGACGGATGACGCGTTCCGCGCGCTGGAAGAATATCCCTGGCCCGGCAACGTCCGTGAGCTGCGAAATCTAATGGAGCGCATCGTCATCATGAATCCGCAGACCGGCATCGACGCGCGCCACATTCCGCTCGATCGTTCGCGCCGCGCTGTCTTCGACCGGCCCATGGAACGCTTCGGAAGCCTGCAGGACGTCCGCGAAGCGGCCGAGCACGACTATATTCTCAAGAAGCTCGATGAGGCCAAAGGCAACGTGAGCCGCACTGCGGAGCTCCTCGGCCTGGAGCGCAGCCACCTCTACCGCAAGATGAAAGCGTTAGGCATCGCGCCGAAGGAATAACGTGCCGGCGCCGACACTTCGCAAGCTCACCGGCGTCTTCCTACGCGTCGGCAATACCACCTTCGGCGGCGGACTCCCCACCATGGCGGCTTTGCAGCGCGATTTGGTGGAAGACCAGAAGTGGCTTTCGTTGGAAGATTACGCGCTGGCGTTCTCATTAGCGCGCGTCACTCCGGGAACCAACGTAATCGCGTTCTGCGCCGCAACGGGAGCGCGGATCTTAGGTTGGCGCGGCGCTGTAGCGGCGACGCTTGCTGAGACCGCGCCGTCGGCCATCCTGGCAATTCTGATGACGCAAGGTTACGAAACCTGGCGCAGCAACACGTGGGTAACGGCCGGTGTGGCCGGGACCATCGCTGCCGTCGCCGGCATGATGTGGGCCAGCATCTGGTCTATGGTGAGGCCCCACCTAAGTGGGTTCAAGAGCGGCCTACGCGGTTTAGCGATCACCCTAGGCGCATTCGCGGCGATCTGGAAATTTGGATTGAGCCCACTCTCAGTGATCGGTTTGGCCGCCCTGGTGGGGTTGCTGTGGAAGGAACCGGCGAGCAACAAAACGCCCCTTCGTGAGACTGAGTCGTGAATCTCTTCCTGCTCTATTTACTTTTGTCCAAAGCGGTGGTGACATCGTTCAGCGGCATGGCATCGCTGCCCATCGTCCGCCATGATTTTGTGGTCACGCGCCACATCTTGACCGACAGGCAGCTCAATACCGCGATCGTGGCGGGACGCACCGGCCCCGGCCCCAACGGCTTGTACCTGGTAAGCGTGGGTTATTTCGCCGCGGGACTTCCCGGGGCCTTTGCCGGCCTGATTGCATTGATCACACCTGCGTTTCTGATCATTCCGCTGATGAGCTGGATTGGCGAATACGCAAACCTTCCGCGCATCCGTGGAGCCATTCGCGCCGTGATCCTCGGCAGCGCAGGACTCTTGATGGCCGCCTCGATTCCGCTGGCGCGCGATGCTGCTACGGGACCATTGGCCGCCGCAATACTCGTCGCCAGTTTTGTAGTGCTCTCCTTCACGCGCATCGAAACTTGGTGGGTGATGGTGGGAGCCGCAGTGGTCGGGCTCAGCGCGAAACTATTTACCTAGTAAGACCTGCACGGCGCTCCACACCGAGTCGGCGACTTCAGACTGCTCGCGCGATCCGTCGATCAGCTTCACACGCTTCGGCTCGTCTTCGGCAAGTTGATGGTATGCCGCGCGAACCTTACGATGAAACTCCAACGACTGTTCGTCAAGCCGCGTTTCCACGTCTTGCGTGCGCTCATTGCGGTGATGTGCGCGTGCTAATCCAGCTTCGACGTCGATGTCGATGGCGAGCGTGAGGTCCGGCACCAACCCGCGGCACGCAATGCGATCTAATTCGTAAACTACTTCTGCGCCCAGTCCACGCGCCGCGCCTTGATACACCAACGTCGAATCAGTGAAACGGTCGCATATAACCAAATGCCCAGCCGCCAGCGCCGGGAGAATAGCTTGCTCCACGTTCTGGGCGCGGGCCGCAAACATCAATAGCAACTCGGCGGTGGGGCACAATTCCTGATTTTTCGTATCCAGCAAGACGCGCCGGATCTGCAGACCGATGGGTGTGCCCCCCGGCTCCGCAGTCTCGATCACCGTAATATTCTTGCCGCGCAGCTTCTTCCCCAGCAGTCGCAATTGCGTAGATTTACCGCTGCCTTCGGGACCCTCGAAGGTGATGAAGAGGCCCCGCTTCTTCAGGTCAGTCATACACGAAGTGCAAGACTTTTTTCAAATCGTCCCACGCCTCGCGCTTGGCGTTTTGATTGTAGGGGCGCAGCAGATACGAAGGGTGATACGTCACCATGACCGGAATGTCATTCCACTTGTGCCAATTTCCGCGCAAGCGAGTCACGCCGTCCTTGGTCGCCAGTAGCGCTTTGGCGGCAGTTGACCCGAGTGCGCAAATCGCTTTCGGCCGCAGCGTCATCAATTGACGGAAGAGAAATTGTCCGCATATCTCCATTTCCTCGGGCAGCGGCGTGCGGTTTTCAGGGGGCCGGCACTTGACCACGTTGCAGATATAAACATCCGGCCGGCTGACAGGGATACCTTCCTTGGATGCCGTGCCGTCGATCATCTGCGTGAGGAGTTGCCCCGCGCGGCCCACGAATGGCAAGCCCTGCGCGTCTTCATCCGCTCCCGGGCCTTCGCCAACAAATACTAGCCGGGCGTTTTCGTTGCCGGAGCCGAAGACGATCTTGTTTCGCTTCTCGCACAGCCCGCAGCGGCGGCAGTCGCCGATGTCTTCGCGGATCTTGACGAGTGTGTCGCCGGCCGGCGCGAGCGGCGGCAATTCGATCGTGGAGGGTGCGAGCGCGGCCACCGAAACCATCGGAGCGGGAACTACTGCCTCGGCCGTTTTCGTGCCCGGCACGCGCCGGTAAAGGTTTTTCACGCCGAGATCCTGGTAAAAGCTGAGATATTGACGAAGCTGTTCGGGGTTCATCGAGAAACGTGCAGTGCCAAGCGCAAGCGCAGCGCCTCATCGAAAATACGCCCCGCGATCGCGCGTTTGGAGGCGCGCTCCACCGGAATGGTCTCACCTGTGCGCGTCACCAGCACCACTTCGTTTTCGTCAGACTCAAATCCGGTCCCGGGCTCCGAAACAACGTTCCCCACCACCATGTCGCAATTCTTCCGCTGCATCTTGCGGCGGGCTTCGTCGATCATATTGTCGGTCTCGGCTGCGAAACCGATTAGTAAGCGGTCGCCCTTCTTGGTGCCGACCTCGGCCAAAATATCGGGCGTAGGCTCCAAATCCAGCGACATCCGCGCGGCCGTCTTCTTCAGTTTGTGCTTGGACGGATTCGGGATGTGATAATCCGCGACGGCCGCCGCCTTTATCACGATCGTCGCTCCTGTTAAGTGATCCATCACCGCCTGCCGCATGTCGAGCGCGGTACGCACCGGGATCACGGTGACTTCGCGCGGCGGCGGCAAACTCACAGGCCCCGATACCAGTACGACTCGAGCGCCCCGCGCCGCAGCTTCCTCAGCTAGCGCGTAACCCATCTTGCCGCTCGATCGATTGCTCAAATAACGTACCCCGTCGATAGGTTCCTGCGTGGGACCCGCCGTAATCAGGACCGTCTCGCCTTCCAGATCCCGCCGGCTTTTCTTCTTGCTGGCGGCCAGCACTGCATCCGCGATCTCCACCGGTTCGGCCAATCGTCCCGGCCCTATCGTGCCACAGGCGAGCAATCCCTCACCGGGTGAGACGATCACATGCCCGCGCTCGCGCAGCACTTGCACGTTCGCTTGCGTAGCCGGATGGTTCCACATATTGGTGTTCATCGCCGGAGCCAGCACTACAGTTCCAGTAAACGCAAGGTAGGTCGTGGTCAACAGATCGTCCGCCAGACCATTGGCGAACTTGGCAAGCAGGTCAGCGGTAGCGGGTGCCACCACCAATAGTTGATTCTCTTGCGCTAGCCGAATATGATCGATGGCACTGGCGAGCGTTTCCTCAGCGCCTGCAGCCGAAAACAGATGGGTGTGGACCTTGCGTCCGGTGAGCGCAGCGAAGGTCAGCGGACGAATAAACTCTTCCGCCCCGCGCGTCATGATCACGTCAACCGCGAAACCCCGCTCCATCAGAGCGCGCGCCAGCTCCGCCGCCTTATAGGCAGCAATGCCTCCGCCAACGCCGAGCGCGACGTTCATAAATCCCTATTATTCTTCGATGAGCGCCGGGGTCAGCGTCTTGTGAATCGCCGTGTCTTCGTAGGGCACCAGTCCGCGCCGTACTTCTTCCATCGCTGCCACCGTGGGTTTCTTCGAGGTGGTAGGCAGCATGCTGCGTGAACCACCCTGCAATTGGCGCGCGCGTTTCGCTGCCACGATGATAAAGCGGTATGCGCTGGCTTCCGGATCGTCCGGAATCACGTTCTGCGCCACCTGCTTCAGATTTGACTCAGCCATTTTTTAGCTTCCTTTATAACCTTGCGAAAATGTTTCCAATATCGGACGGATCTCGTCTTCCATCCGGTCGCGCCGGCTCCGGGTAGCCTTCACAATCGCAACCAGCGTCGCGACCGAAGCCGCCACTTCCCGGTTCACCAGCACGTAATCGTACAGAGAATAATTGCGAATTTCTCCCGCCGCATCGTGCAAACGGCGCAGGATCACAGCTTCCGAATCCTGACTGCGCGCCCGCAGCCGCTCTTCCAGGATCTGCCGGCTGGGCGCCAGAATAAAAATGGATACCCCGGCCGGAATTCTCTCTTTTAATTGTCGCGCACCCTGGACGTCGATGTCGAGGACCAGGTCGTAACCCTCGGCGGCCGCCCGGTCCAGCTCACTAATGTGCGTACCGTAATAATTCCCAAAGACTTCCGCGTGTTCCAGGAATTCCCCACGCTCGACGCGGTCCTCAAAATCCTCGCGCGAAATGAAGAAATAGTCCTTCCCGTCGCGTTCGTCGCCCCGCGGATAGCGGGTGGTATAAGAAACCGAAAACCGCAGCCTGGGAACCAGACGCATCAATTCGCTGACCAGCGTCGATTTGCCCGATCCGGAGGGCGCTGAGATGATAAAAACCGTCGTCATTCCGGCGTTATTCAAGATTCAGAGACTGCTCGCGTATCTTTTCGATGGCGGCTTTTGCGGCCAAGGCCATGTCCGTGATCTTCATGGCCGGCTCTCCCGCGCCGCTGGTCTTCGAAAGAATGGTGTTCGTTTCCCGATTCATCTCTTGTAGCAGAAAGTCCAGCTTCTTGCCTACTTCGCCGCCGGCATCCAGCAGCGCCGCCAGCTGCCCGGAGTGTATTTTAAGGCGCGCCAGTTCTTCGCCGATATCACTGCGGTCAGCGAGAATCGCCGCTTCCTGCGCCAGGCGCTGCGGGTCAATCTGGATGCCTTTGGCCACTTCCTGCAGGCGCTCGGCCAGCCGCTTCTGAAAATATTCCGAAGCAGCCGCGCGAAGCTGTTCCATGTGTTCGGCCGCGGTACTCAAGCGTTGATTGTGGCCGCGCAGTTCGCCGGCGATTTCGCGTCCCTCGCGGGAGCGGAATTCATTGAGCTCTTCCAGCGCCGCGGCGAGGGCCGTCTCAAGCGCTCCCTCCACTCCTTCAGGAGGGCTGGCCGTGTCGGCAGGCGCGAACATGCCCGGGATGCGCAATGCCGCGTTGAGGTCCGGCTTCGACTCCAGCTCATGCGCCGCAGCCTCCTCGCTAAAAATCCGCAGATAGTCGTGCAGGAAGTCGCGATCGAGAGTCAGCACCGCATCTCCCGCCGCCTTCTTCGGAACCGACACGCGCACTTCCACATGCCCGCGCACTACACTCGCTTTCACTTTTGCCCGGATGGCGCCTTCAAACGGCTCCAGCGCCGGTGGAACCTGGATCACCAGGTCGAGACTGCGATGATTCACACTCTTGGCACTGACCACCAGTTCCCCGTCGCCCAGGGGACGGCGCACGCGTGCAAAACCGGTCATGCTGCGCAAGGGAGCAGGCATAGAAAAGGAGGTTTATCCATTATGGATGAGAACTCGTTGGCAGGTCAGGCGCCGGGTTTTTTCGAGCGCCGAATCTGAATCACCGGGATCAGTGAATTGGAGGGCTCTTGGTTGGCGGGCCGGGTGCGCTGCGAGGTAATTTCGGTGTTGAGACTAGAGACGAAGGCCTCGATCTGGCGCTGCATTTCGGCCATCTTCTCCCGCATATTCAGAATGATTTCAACGCCGGCCAGGTTCACGCCCAAGTCGCGCGTCAGCTTGAGGATCACCTCCAGCCGTTCCACGTCGTCTTCGGTGTAGAGGCGGGTGTTGCCATCGCTGCGCGACGGCTTGAGCAGTCCTTCACGCTCATAAAGGCGCAGGGTCTGCGGGTGAATCTGATATTGCTCGGCTACCGCCGAGATCATGAACGCCGCTCGCTTTGCCTTGGAACTTCCCTTGGACATGGGATTACACCTTGCTCCAGATTTCGGCCCGCGGGTCGGCGGGGTTCAGCGTAGCGTACTCACGCAACAGTTCCTTGGTGCGTTCATCGTGCACCTCCGGCGCCTGGACCACGATCTCGACGATCTGGTCGCCGCGGCCCGTGGTTCGCGAATTCTGCACGCCCTTCTCACGCATGCGGAACTTCTGTCCGTTCTTCGTGCCTTGCGGAATCTTGAGCTGCGCCCGGCCGTCGATAGTCGGCACTTCAATCTTGGTGCCGAGGCCGGCCTCATCGATACGCACCGGAACGGTGATTAAGATGTCATCGGCATCACGCCGGAAGAAGGGATGGTCTTCTACGCGGATCGTAATGTAAAGATCGCCGGCTGGCGCCCCATGTGTTCCCGCGTTGCCTTTCCCGGCAACTCGCAGACGGGAGCCCTGCTGTGCCCCTGGGGGAATGCGCACCTCCACCGTCTCGGCGTGCGAAATTCGTCCGTCACCGTGACAGGTTGCACACTTGTTCGTCAAGCGCCCGCTGCCCTCGCAGCGCGGGCAGGTGAGGCTGAAGCGCATGGCGCCGGCCATCTGAGTTACCGTGCCGCTGCCATTACATTCCGGGCACACAACGTTGCCGCCCGTGCGCGCACCCCCAGTGCCGTTGCACGTAGCGCAGGCTTCCTGGCGATTGATCTTGAGCCGCACTTGGGTCCCGCGAATGGCCTGCCAAAAATCGATGCTGAGACCGTATTCAAGATCGGTGCCCTTTTCGGGGGCAGTTTCCTGAGGCTCGTGCTGCTTCCCGAACCACTGGCTGAAAATGTCCTGGAAATTCGCCGATTCACCGGCCCCTGCACCCGCGGCACCGCCACCAAATCCCGACGGCCGGGCGCGGCTGCCCGACCCAGCCGAACGCGTGAAATCCGAAAAATCGAACCCGCCGAAGCCCATGTTGGGACCAGCGCCGGGACCACCTGGACCTGGTCCACCCGCCGGCATTCCGTTTTCCGAATAGAAGCCGTACTGGTCGTACATCTCCTTCTTCTTCGGCTCACTCAGAATGTCGTAGGCTTCCTGGACCTTCTTGAAGCGATCTTCGGCGGACTTGTCACCGGGGTTTAGATCCGGATGATGTTTACGCGCGAGTTTACGGTACGCCTTGCGGATTTCATCCGCACTCGCGGCGCGTTCCACTCCGAGGGTTTGATAGTAATCGTTCTGCGGCATACGCAGGGTAGGCCGGGCTCACGGCCCGGCCCCTCTCCTGGATTCATTTACTTCTTGTCGTCAACGTCGACAAACTCAGCATCGACCACGTTGTCCTTAGGCTTGTCGGCACCCGCGCCGCCAGTTCCCGGACCCGCTCCGTCGCCCTCAGGCGCTCCGCCCTGCGGACTGCCGGATCCCGCTTTGTACATCGCTTCCGCCAGTTTGTGGCTGGCTTGCGTGAGCGTATCCGTGGCCTTGCTGATCTCTTCCACCGTGCCGCCGGCCATCGCGTTGCGAGTCGCCTCCAACGCTTCCTCTACGGCCGCGGCATCCGCGTCGCTAATCTTGTCGCGATGATCCTTCATCATCTTCTCGACCTGGTAAACCATCGAGTCGGCGCGGTTGCGCGCGTCGATCTCGTCTTTACGCTTGCGATCGTCGGCGCCATGCGACTCGGCGTCTTTGGCCATCTTGTCGACTTCCTCTTTGCTGAGGCCGGAGGAAGAAGTGATGGTGATCTTCTGCTCGTTGTTGGTGGCCTTGTCTTTGGCCGTAACGTTCAAGATACCGTTAGCATCGATGTCAAACGTCACTTCCACCTGCGGGATGCCACGTGGAGCCGGCGGGATACCGATCAACTGGAACACTCCCAGCATGCGGTTATCTTTGGCAAGGGCGCGCTCGCCCTGGTAGACCTTGATCTCGACCGAGGTTTGCGAATCCGCCGCTGTCGAGAAGACTTCGCTCTTGCGCGTGGGAATCGTGGTGTTGCGATCGATCAGCTTGGTGAACACACCGCCCAGCGTCTCGATGCCCAGCGAAAGCGGAGTGACGTCCAACAGCAGCACGTCTTTCACTTCGCCGCCCAGCACGCCGCCCTGCACCGCCGCACCCACCGCGACCACTTCGTCGGGGTTCACGCTGCGATTGGGGTCCTTGCCGAAAAGGTTGCGGACCATCTCCTGCACTTTCGGAATGCGGGTGGAACCGCCCACGAGCACCACTTCGTCGATCTGCGAGGGCGTCACGCCTGCATCGCTCAAGGCTTTCTTGCAAGGCTCGACCGAACGCTCCAGAATATCCGCCACCATTTGCTCGAAACGTGCGCGCGTCAGCTTGATGGCCAAGTGCTTAGGTCCGCTGGCGTCCGCGGTCAAGAAGGGCAGGTTGAGTTCCGTCTCAAGTAGAGTCGATAGCTCGATCTTGGCTTTCTCCGCCGCTTCCTTGAGGCGCTGTAAGGCCATCTGGTCTTTCGAGACATCGATGCCCTGGTCGCGCTTGAATTCCTGAATCAGCCAGTCGATGATGCGCTGATCGATGTTGTCGCCGCCCAAGTGCGTGTCGCCATTGGTCGACTTCACTTCCACCACGCCGTCACCGACTTCGAGAATGGAAATATCGAAGGTACCGCCGCCGAAGTCATAGACGGCGATGGTCTCGTTCTTCTTGCGATCCAGGCCGTAAGCGAGCGCAGCCGCCGTCGGCTCATTGATGATGCGCATCACTTCCAGACCCGCGATCTTGCCGGCGTCTTTGGTCGCCTGCCGCTGAGCGTCGTTGAAGTAGGCCGGGACTGTGATCACGGCTTTCGTGACCTTCTCGCCCAGATAGGCTTCGGCCGCTTCCTTCAGCTTGCCGAGGATCATCGCCGAGATCTCCGGCGGCGAATATTTCTTTCCAAGGCTTTCGACGCGTGCGTCGTCCATGTCGCCCGACACTACTTTGTAGGGAACCAGCTTCATTTCCTGATTCACTTCATCGAAGCGCCGTCCCATGAAGCGCTTGATCGAATAAACTGTGTTCTCCGGATTGGTGACCGCTTGGCGTTTGGCCACTTGCCCCACCAGACGCTCACCACTTTTGGCGAAGCCGACGACAGATGGTGTCGTGCGCCCGCCCTCCTGGTTAGGAATGACGACCGGCTGGCCGCCTTCCATCACGGCAACCACGGAGTTGGTGGTGCCTAGGTCTATGCCAATGATTTTACTCATGATATTGCTTCTCTCTCCCGTCCCTCAGCATTAAACTCTCGGCTATTAACTTAGCCTGTGACCATTATGCAAGTTTAGTGCGTTATTGTCAAGTATAGTATAAATCTCAGAGCTGCAAGGCTCCAAGCCACTTGACGGGAAGATAGGCAGCGGTAGCATTTGCGAGCTTCTCGTCAGCGGTGATGAGAGTAGTTTTCTTTTGAACAGCAAGGGCAATATAAAGCGAATCGTAGAAGGTGCGATCATGATTCCGAGCAATTTGCAGGGTGGGCTCCAGCAGCCCAGAAGCAGCAACGGTTACGGTATGCAACTCACCGATAACTTGAATTGCCGAGAGGGTCTCTTCCGCGGATAACCGTTGACGCCGCGCCGCCTTCCAAAGAATGTTTCCGCACTCGGAAAAAAATAGATCTGGAACGATAAAGTTCGCGGTGCCAATGGTGGCCATCCGCAGCAACTCCAGCGCAAGGATAGTAAAGGGTTCGTCAGGCAGAAACCATTTGGCTGCAACGCTGGCATCGACAACAATGGTCAACGTTCGCGATCCTCACGCTGCATTTCTTCAGTGGTCGGAAAAGGGCCTGGACCTGCGGGCTTCCCGGCCCGCAACTTAAGTACCTGCTGGAACAGCTGCTCTCGCCGCTTAAGTTCCTGCGCGGTGGGCACGCTCTCTTCAAGCAGCGAGATGACTTCACCCGCGATCGACTTGCGATTCTGCTTCGCGCGGTTGCGTAGAGCCTCATACAATTCGTCTGGGACGTTTTCAACGTATAGCGTGGCCATAGGGTTTCCCTAGGATATCCTAGCACGCGACAAGATCGGGGCAGGGATTAAAGTGTAAAGATGAGTCGCGGCGAATTGTGGCTGATCCGGCATGGCGAGACCGAATGGAGCGCCTCGGGCCGGCACACGTCATCGACGGACCTCGCCTTGACCGCAGAAGGCGAACGCAAGGCCGTGGCGGTGGCACAGTTGCTCGCGGGGAAGGCGTTCGCCCTAGTGCTAGCGAGCCCCCTGCACCGGGCACTCGAGACATGCCGGTTGGCGGGATATACGCCCGAAGTTACGTCGAATTTATGCGAATGGGGCTACGGGTCCTATGAAGGGCTCACGACCACCCAGATCCAAATTCAGAACCCTGGCTGGACCATCTGGACTGGCACTCCACCGGGCGGCGAATCCGCAGCGGAAGTGGGCGCCCGAGCGGATCGAGTGATCGCCCAAGCGGCAGCGGCCGGGGGCGATGTCGCGCTCTTCGGCCACGGTCACATGTTGCGCGTATTGGCGGCGCGCTGGCTGGGATTGGACCCAACCGGCGGCCGCCTCCTGGCGCTCTCCACCGGATCGGTAAGCGTGCTTGCCTACGAACGCGAAACGCGCGTGGTTCAGGGGTGGAATCGGACGCCCTAACGTCCAACCGCCGCTTTGATTCCCGCAAGGTGGTGATAGCTATGCCGCATTGCATGATCCTCCAAAAAAAACTGGCAGGTGAGCGGAGCATCGCTGTTGAGTGATACCGGCGCGGCGCGATCCAGTTGCTCATCGCCCAGCGCGCGGATCGCGGCAGCCGCCGCGGCGCTATTGGCTTTCAGTAACGTGAGCGCGGCTTCTTTGGTAATACTGTCGTTGTCCTTCGCATGATCGCGGTTTATGTTCGCGACTATGTCCCAGGTCACGCCGGTAATGGGCTGGCCGGAAGCCAGCAGCGTCGCCAATTGGATTTCGATCGGATACATATTGGCAACGTGATGCACTACGACCCCAACCTTCCTTCCGTCCTTGGGAAGGCGGGTGTTCCATTCTGCCTCAGAAAGCGTTCCTGCCAAGGCGGCGAGTGCGGCGGCGCCAGCCTCCAGGCGCGCAGCTAGGGCTTCAGATCTTTTGCTCATTCTTTTCCTCCTGGTTGTCTCTTTGTCTCTGGTAAAAATCGGACGCTAAACGGAAACGGTAACCCGCATGAACGTCGCGCCAATGGATACGCCGTTCTTGCTACGGTTTTGCGTGCTCGCCTGATCAACCAGTTGCTGGCGGAGCTCCTCCACCTTCCCGTTCTTCTCGGCTGCCTCAAACGCGTTCATTGTAGGACCATAGAATCGTCTAAAGGTCTCGATCAACTCCGCCGGACTTTTATCGGGCGATTCGAAATAGAACGTGTCCTTCACCATGGAGATTTTCTCGGCGGGTACTCCGGCTTTGCCGAAGCGCTCGATGATGTTGGCATCGACTCCCCACAACATCGGACTGATGAACCCTTCCGGAGGCGGCGGAGTAAACGCGGTGCTGATCTTTAGCACTTGCGATACGAATGACGTGGGATCGTTCGGTATCCAATTGCCCATCACGATGCGGCCGCCCGCCTTTGTTACGCGCACCATCTCTTTGGCCACATCGAACGGTTTGGGAGCGAACATGGCGCCGAACACAGAAAGCGTCAGATCAAACGAATGATCTTCGACGCCTTCCAGGTTGCAGGCATCTCCTTCCTGAAACTTCAGGTTCTTGAGGCCGGCCTTCTGGGCGCGCTTATTTCCGGCTTCCACTAGATTCCTGGCGATATCGATCCCTGTGACATCAGCTCCCAAGAGCGCGAGCGGCATCGCCGTCGTGCCGTCTCCGCAACCAAGGTCTAACACTTTCAATGGCGTCGTGATTGCGAGCGATTTCACAAACGCTTCCCCCGACTCGCGCATCGTCGCGGCGATCTCGGTGAAGTCACCTTTTTCCCACAGCGCTTTATTGGGATTTACGGCTTGGCTCGGATTCATGCTGTTCTCCTTTTCCAAAGTCATTATGCGGCCAATTCGGCCGGGAATACTTGATCGGGCGTCCGGCAGGCTTGGCATAAACGCCCAATTCGGCGAAAATAGCCGGGATGGACGTGCTGTCCGAAGTTTTGAAAGTCGTGAAGCTGCAG
>Ga0268266_10003393_pt1 | contig 15948 bp, 16 predicted proteins | sample KBSS13metaG_FD_190356 | JGI IMG/M metagenome (GOLD analysis project Ga0268266, IMG submission 190356) | Switchgrass rhizosphere microbial communities from Kellogg Biological Station, Michigan, USA - KBS S1-3 metaG (SPAdes) (version 2) | ecosystem: Host-associated > Plants > Roots > Rhizosphere...
AGTTCATCGCCGACGAGAAGGCCGAGTCCCCGTTCGACCGGGCGGCCGACCTGCTCACCAAAGAGGCCCTCAAGGAGGCCCTCGAGAACCTCTCCTACCGCGAGCGTCGCGTGCTCGAGCTCCGTTATGGGCTCGGCGGCGAGCACCCGCGGACCCTGGACGAGGTGGGCCGGACGTTCAACGTCACCCGCGAGCGGATCCGTCAGATCGAGAACCAGAGCCTCAAAAAGCTCCAGTCCCTCGGTGAGGCGCAGAAACTGCGCGAGGTCGCGTAGCACCGCCTCAGGTACCCAAGTTTCACGAGGGCGCGTCGGCAATCTGTCGGCGCGCCCTTTCTTTTTGGTCGGACGCCCGCGAATTGTGCTCGGACAGATGGCTAGGGCTATCAAGCGGCGGTGAACCGGGCCGATAGCGCCCGGGATGTTCGATATCGAAGCCGCACTGAGGACGCTCGTCGAGCGGGGTGGATCCGACCTTCACGTGAAGGTCGGCTCACCCGCGATGGCGCGCGTCGAGGGCCACCTGGGGCCGCTCTGGTCCAACGGCGATGCTCTCGGGCCGGAGGACACCGACCAGGCCTTCGCGACGATCGCCCCCGAGCGCACCCAGGCTGAATTCGCCGAGGAAGGCGAGGCCGACTTCGCCCACGCGATCGTCGGCGTCGGCCGCTTCCGCGTCAACGCCTTCCGCCAGCGCGGCTCCGTCTCCCTCGCCTGCCGCGCGATCCCCTTCGATGTCCGCTCCGCCGAGGAGCTCGGCCTGCCCCGCTCGGTCCTCCAACTCGCCGAGGTCAGCCGCGGCATCGTCCTGCTCACCGGCACCACCGGCTCGGGCAAGAGCACCACGCTGGCGGCGATGATCGACCACATCAACTCGACCCGGGCGCGGCACATCATCACGCTCGAGGACCCGGTCGAGTACCTCCACAGCGACAAGCGCTCGGTCGTCAACCAGCGCGAAATCGGCGCCGACACCGAGTCCTTCCCCCGCGCCATGCGCCGCATCCTGCGCCAGGACCCCGACGTCATCCTGATCGGCGAGATGCGCGACGAGGAGACCGTCCGCACCGCCCTCTCGGCGGCGGAGACCGGCCACCTCGTCCTCTCCACCCTCCACACCCTCGACGCTCCGGAGACGATCAACCGCATCCTCGACTTCTTCCCGCCCCACCTCCAGCAGCAAGCCCGCGTCATGCTCGCCACCACCCTCGCGGGCGTCATCTCCCAGCGCCTCGTCCCCGGCCTCGCCGGTGGCCGCGTCCCCGTCGCCGAGGTCCTCGTCGCCACCGGCCGCATCAAAGACCTCATCCTCTCCCCGGAGGAGACCGGCAAGATCTCCGAAGCCATCGCCGAGGGCGCCTACTACGGCATGCAGACCTTCGACCAAGACCTCCTCTCCCACGTAACCGCGGGCCGCATCAGCGAGGAGGTCGCCTACGAAACCGCCACCAGCCCCCACGACTTCAAACTGATGCTCGCCGCCGGGGGACAGCGCGCGAGCGGGATCGAGCAGCTGGCGACGCCTCCCGGCGCGCCGGTGGCGGGGTAGCGAGGTGCGGCGGCTGCTCCAGGCGCTGCGCGAGCTGCGGCGCTCCGAGCGCGGCGTCGCGCTGCCGGTGGCGATCACCGTCACCTTCGTCGGCCTCGGGCTGGCGGCGGTACCGGTACTTGCCTCGATCAACACCCAGCACGGAGACTCGCGCAGCCAGGGGTCGAACCAGGCGTTGGCCGCTGCGGAAGCCGGTGCCAACATCGCATTGCTGCGACAGAGCCAGATGATCGCCTCGACCAGCGCGACGAAACCCTGCGTCGGCCTCAACGGCGCGAAGCTCGAAGCTCAGGCGATGCTCACCTCAGGGGCGGAATCGACCTGGTGCTCGCCGGTGACGATGACCGCGGCCTCGAGCCCGGCGCCCCCCTCGGGGACCGAAGTCGTCTACCGCGTCATGCCGTGCTTCCACCAGACCGGCGCCGCGGGTGCCTGCACGGAAATGGTCTCCTGCGCGACCGGGAAGCCCTACGCGGAATCGCCGAAGGAAAACTTCGTCCGGGTCGTCTCCGAAGGCAAAGCGACGGTCGGTGGGCGGAAAGTCACCCAGCGGGTCGCCGTCGTCGGGTGCTCGGAAAACTTCGAAGAACCCGAATACACGCCGCCGGTCGAAGTCTTTGAAGGCGGCGAGGTGGTCGGTATCGAATCGCTCTACTTCTCGGGCAACTCGAAGGTCTACTACGGCGGCGCTGCGTCGAACGGGACCGTTCAGATCATCGACAGCTCGAAGATCTGCGGCGGTCTTCGCTACGGACCGGGGACGCTGGCGCCGGTCGGTCGCTACGAACAGGTCAAGAACGTAAGGCCCGAATCCGAACAGCCTTACTCGAACGGCACCGGAGGCGGGGTCTGCACCGGCGAAAAACCGACCCAGGGAACGGGTGAATACCCCAACGTCACGCTGCCGACCAACCTCGCCACCAATAACTCCGACAGCCGGCTGACGAAGATGGAAGACAAGGGCAACAACAGCTGCGGCCACGAATACTGCAACATCTCCTGGAATCCCTCGAATCGCAGCCTGGTGATCAATTGGGATCAGTTGACGCTGGGAGGCACGCTGCCGTATTTCCTCTGCAGCCTCGAAGTCACCGGCGGCACGAAGCTGCTCGCTGCACCCGGAGCGAAGATCCGCATCTTCTTCGACGAACCGAAGAACTGCCCGGGATTGAACGGCGCCAACCAGCTGACCATCAATGGAGGCGCGACGATCGGCGCCGACTCCGCCAACGGCCCCGGCTTCTATTTCCTCGGCGCGCCGAAGGGCGAAAAACCTGAAAGCAAGATCTACTTCGGAAACGGTGCGGCCTCGGCGAACCTGGTGATCTACGCACCGCGCTCGGAAGTCTGGGTCGCGGGCGGCATCAACCTCAACGGGGCGATCCTCGGGCGCACGATGAGGATCGAAGGCGGCGCCAACATCAACCCGAGCAAGCGCTACGTGACGCCGCCGTCGTCGGAATACCTCGCCGGAACCAAAACGACGGTGATCAAGAAGGAACCGTACGTCCGCCAGTCCTACGTCCAGTGCACCTCGAGCGGGACGCTCGGATCGGGTTGCTGACGATGCCGTATCCGCCCCGCTCAAGGACGGGCGCGCCGGTGACGACCTATACGGGACCGGTGCGCGCCTGATGAGACAGAAGCTGAACGAAAATCCCGTCGCGCAGATCGCCCTCCTCGGCGTGCTGGCGATCGTCGTCGGCTACCTCGTGATGAGCAATATGGGCGGAGGTGGCGAAGAAGGGGCGTCCTCGGAAACCTCCGTCACCAGCGTTGAATCGGCACCCGTCGAAACGACCGTGTCGACGGGGGGCGAATCGGCCGAAGCAATTGGCACCGCCCCCCAGATCGCCGCCGCGACGTCCTCGGTGAGTGCGCCCGCGAGCCGGCCGCTGCCGCACAGGGTCGATGTCGCCTATCTGGACGACAAGATCGTCGTCGTCTTGTTGGTGCGGGACGGGGGAGTCGACGACCACATCGTCCGGCGGGCGACGAAGATGCTCGAAGGCAACCCGCACGTCGCCCTCTTCAGCGCCAAGGCCAAACACGTCGCGCGCTTCGCCGCGCTGACCGGGCCGCTCGGCGTCAATCGCGTCCCCGCGCTGATCGTGGTCCGCCCGAAGCATCTGAACAACGGCGGCCCGGCTCCGGCCTCGGTCACCTACGGGCTGAACTCCGCCACCGGCATCCGGCAGACCATTCGTGAAGCGGTCTACAAGGGCCCTCACCTGACCTACGCTCCGCAATGAGCAGCGACCCGCTCAGCCAGGACCCGGGGGCGACCGAGGTGCACCTCCGCCCGGTCCCAGACCCGCACGCGCAGGTCCCGGACCCGCATGCGTACGTGGCCGGGCCGGGTGTCGCGGCGCCTGCCCAGCCGACGCCGGCGGAACCCGCCGCGCCGACGCCTGCCGCGACCGGCGAGCCTGCCGGGATCACTCACCCGTCGGGGATCGGCGGCAACGCGCGGTTCGTCACCGACGTGCTCGTCGCGCTCGGTTTCGTCGCGCCCGAACGGGTGGAGGCGGCGATCGCCGAAAGCCGCGTGTCCGGCAAGGCTCCGGAGCGGGTCCTGCTCGAGCAGCGGGCGATCGACGCGCGGCAGCTGTCGAAGGCGATCGCCGAGCGCTACGGCCTCGACCACGTCGACCTCGCCGCTTACCCGGTGGACATCTCCGCCGCCAACCTGCTGCCGATCGTCTCGGCACGCCGCTACCAGGCGGTCCCGATCGGCTACGTCGACTCGGCCACGCTGCTGGTGGCCATGGCGGATCCCGCCAACGTCCTCGCCGCCGACGACATCAAGATGGCGACCGGTCTGCAGTGCCGCGTGGTCGTCGCCGATCCCGCCGACATCGAGTCGCTGCTCGGGCGGGTCAACTCCTTGCAGAGCGCCGTGTCGGAGGCCGTCGCCGACGACCACGCGGGGGCCGAGGAGGAGGAGTTCGAACCGACCGGCAACCTGCACGCCACGGCCGACGACGCGCCGGTCGTGAAACTCGTCTACTCGATCCTCGGCCAAGCGGTGGGCCAGGGCGTCTCCGACATCCATTTCGAGCCCGAGCAGGACGACATGCGGGTTCGCTTCCGCATCGACGGCGTTCTCCACGAGGCCGCCCACGTGCCGCGCCGGATGGTCTCGGCGGTGATCTCGCGGATCAAGATCATGTCCGAGCTCGACATCGCCGAGAAGCGGATTCCACAGGACGGCCGCGTCGCCGTGACCGTCGACGAGAGTCGGGTCGACCTGCGGGTGACGACGCTGCCGACGCAGCGTGGGGAGGGGGCGACGATCCGCATCCTCGACACGCGCAACGCGATGCGGACTCTCGACGACTTAGGGATGGGGGACGACGCCCGGCACCCGTTCGAGAGCGCGGTCCGTCGGCCCTACGGCGCGGTTCTCGTGACCGGGCCGACGGGATCGGGCAAGAGCACGACGCTCTACGCGGCGCTGGCCGCGCTGAATTCGATCGAGCGAAAGATCATCACGATCGAGGACCCGGTCGAGTACCAGATCCAGGGGATCAATCAGATCAACGTGAACCCGAAAGCGGGTCTTACCTTTGCCTCCGGCCTGCGCTCGGTCCTACGGGCCGACCCCGACGTGATCATGGTCGGCGAGATCCGCGACGGCGAGACCGCGCGGATCGCGATCGAGGCCGCGCTGACCGGCCACCTCGTCCTCTCGACGCTGCACACCAACGACGCGCCGGGGACGATCACCCGGCTGGCGAAGATGGGGATCGAGTCGTTCCTCACCGCCTCGGCCGTCGATTGCGTGGTCGCCCAGCGGCTGACCCGCACGCTCTGCCAGAGCTGCAAGCGACGCACGGTCGTGACCTCGGCCTCCCTCGCCGAGGCTGGGTTCCGGGCGGCCACCGAGATGGAAGCCTACGAGCCGGTCGGCTGCTCACGCTGCGGCAACACCGGCTACCGCGGTCGAATCGGCCTTTACTCGGTGATGAAGATGAGCGAGCAGATCAAGGACATGACCGTGAACCAGGCCTCGCAGTCGGAGATCAACATGATCGCCCGCCGCGAGGGCATGGCGACCTTGCGGGAGGACGGCCTCGCGAAAGTGCGGGCCGGGCAGACCAGCTTCGACGAGATAGTGAGGGTGACGACCTGATGAACGAGCCCGGGCAGATGACCCACCGGCCGGAGCACTTTGATTTCGCGACGGTGTTGGCGACCGTGGCCCAGCGGCGCGCGTCCGACCTTCACCTGACCGCGGGTTTCCCGCCGGCGATTCGCGAAAAGGGGAAGGTCGTCCCGATGGAGGGGTTTCCGGCGCTGAGCGCGCAGCAGACCCGCGAGGTCGTCTACGGGATCCTCAGCGAGGACCAGCGCAAACGCTTCGAGACCAACCAGCAGCTCGACTTCGCCTACGCGATCCCCAACGTCGCCAGGTTCCGCGTCAACTGCTACATGCAGCGCGGCTCGGTGTCGGCTGCCTTCCGGCTGGTGCCGCAGGGGATCCCGGCACTGGAGGAGCTCGGCGTACCGCCGGTCCTACGCGAGTTCACCCGCAAGCCGCGCGGCTTCGTCCTCGTCACGGGGCCGACCGGCTCGGGCAAGAGCACCACGCTGGCGGCGATGATCGACCTGATCAACCGCGAACGGCAGGACCACATCCTCACGATCGAGGACCCGATCGAGTTCCTGCACCAGCACAAACGCTCGATCGTCAACCAGCGCGAGGTGGGCTCCGACGCCCCCGACTTCGCCCTCGGCCTGCGTGCCGCGCTGCGCCAGGACCCCGACGTGATCTTGGTCGGCGAGATGAGGGACCTGGAGACGATTGCGACCGCGTTGACCGCGGCGGAGACCGGCCACCTTGTCTTCGCCACCCTTCACACCCAGTCGACCGCGCAGACGGTGGACCGGATCATCGACGTCTTCCCGCCCGAGCAGCAGCAGCAGGTGCGGACCCAGTTGTCGGTCGCCCTGCAGGGGATCGTCACCCAGCAACTGCTGCCGACCGCCGACGGCCAAGGCCGCGCCGTCGCCTGCGAGGTCCTGGTGCCGAACCCGGCGGTCCGAAACCTGATCCGCGAGGCGAAGACGCACCAGATCTACTCCGCGATCCAGACCGCCGGGGCGATCGGCATGCAGACGATGGATGCCGACCTCGTGCGCCTCGTCCGCGCCGGCAAGATCACCCAGGGCCTCGCCGAACAGCGGGCCTCGGTGCCGGAGGAGCTGCGGCGTCTGCTGGTCGGCGGAGAGGAGCAGACGGTCAACGGCAACGGCTACGCGAACGGCGGTGCCGCCTACGCGGGCGCGCCGCAGGGAATGGGCTAGGCCATGGCCTCGGCAATCTTTGCCTTCGAGGCGATCGACCTCGCGGGCGTCCCATCCAAGGGAGAGATGGAAGGGGACTCCAAGTCCCAGGTCGCCGAGCAGCTACGCGAGCGCGGCCTCGTCGTCCTCGACGTCTCACGGAAGTCCCAGCCGATCAACCTCGAGGACTACCTGCGCAAGCTCCGCGGCGTCCCGATGCGCGACCTCGCCGTCGCCTCCCGCCAGTTCGCGACCCTGGTCGACTCCGGCATGCCGATGCTCCGAGCTCTGGGAACGCTGGAAGAACAGACCGAGAACGAGGAGATCTCCGAGGCGATCGGCAGCGTCCGCGCCGACGTAGAGGCGGGCGCCTCCCTGGCCCAGGCGATGGAGCGTCGCCCCCGTGTCTTCGACCGCCTCTACCGCGCGATGGTGCGCTCCGGCGAGGAATCAGGTCGGCTTGAGGAATCTTTGGATCGCACCGCCACCCAGATCGAGAAGGTCGACGCTCTACGTCGGGAGGTCAAATCGGCGCTGATGTATCCGGCGCTGATCATGGTCGCAGCGGTCCTCGCCGTGATCGGCATCGTCGCCTTCGTGGTGCCCGTCTTCGTCGGCATCTTCGAAGACCTCGCCAAAGAAAATCACGAAAAAGCCGAACTTCCGATGATGACCAAGATCACCGTCGGGACGTCCAACTTGATCACCGGCGACTGGTACATCGTCTTTCCCGCGGTCGTGATCTTGATCTACCTCGGATTCCGCTGGCGGGGAACCGAGAAAGGCCGAGCGGTTTGGGATCGCCTCAAACTCAAGATCCCGGCGAACATTGGAGACGTCATCCACAAACTCGCTCTGGCTAGATGGTCCCGCACCTTCTCTGGCGCCGTGAGCGCCGGCGTGCCGATTCTGCAAGCGATCCAGCTAACCGGCGAAACCTCCGGGAACGTGGTCGTCGAGGAAGCAATGGGGGACGTCTACGAATCGGTCAAACGTGGCGGCACCATCGCCGCACCCTTGACCGCCAATGAGGTCTTCCCGCCGATGGTGGCCAACATGGTCGCCGTGGGTGAGGAAACCGGTCAGCTGGAGACGATGCTGACCAAAGTCGCAGACTTCTACGAGATCGAGGTTGACGCCAAGGTCAAAGCCTTGACGTCGCTGATCGAGCCGATCCTGATCGTCTTCATCGGAGGAGTGGTGGGCTTCATCGTGATCTCGATGTACTTGCCAGTCCTCAGCATCTACGAAAAAATCGGCAGCTGAGCCGAACCAGGCGGCTTCGTCTCGTCGCATTTGTAAGTAGTCGGTGCGTCCACTTCGTTTGCGGCTGTACACACTTTTCGTACTGCCGGATCGCACTTGTAGGTGGTCCTCCCGGGACTGGACAAAAAGGCACCTCGATAGCGAGGAAAACGCTAAAGCACACCTTCCTGACGCCGATGTAGGGCGAGTAATGAACGGCCAGATCTTCAACGCAGCCGCGGTCCTGCCTCGGTGTGGGGGCGCATCGCCTACGGAGTCTGGCGCAATCCCGAATGGCTCCATTAGGAGGAACCATGTTGCAGAACATCCGTAGGCGGGTTGCTGCCCGTCTCGTCGGCGAGGAGAAGGGCTTCACGCTCATCGAGCTCTTGGTCGTCATGCTGATCCTCGGCATCCTCGCCGCGATCGCCCTACCCGCCTTCTTCAACCAGAAGGAAAAGGCCGGCGACGCCAAGGCGAAGGAGAATCTCCACTCGCTGCAGGTCGCGATGGAGACGTGCTCCACTGAAAATGGTGGCGTCTACAGCGAAGCCAACTGCCTGCAGACGAACCTGCACACCATCGAGCCGAGCATCCCGGCGACGGGCGGGGGCTTCACCGTGACCCCTGAAAAAACCGGCTACACGCTCGTAGCAACCGGTACCGGCACGAACACGTTCACCATCAAGAACACCGCCGGCGCGCTTACGTTCAGCTGCTCCGCTCCGAGCAAGGGCGGATGTCCCGCCAACCAGAACTGGGGTAGTGAATAGTCCCACCTAGGACTTGAACGGTCGTAGGGCGGGCTTGGTGCCCGCCCTACGACGTTCTAGGGCAAACCCCGATCGACATCAGAGAGAGCCTTGATGAACGCCAAGATCAAGTCGGCGGCCTCGAAGGTCCTCGATCGAGTCAGATCGGATGAGCATGGCTTTACTCTCGTCGAGCTACTCGTCGCCTCGGCCATGTCTTTGGTGATCGTCGGCGCGGCTCTCTCGATGCTCATCGTTTCCGTGCGGGACCAGCCAAAGGTGACGTCGCGGGCGGACCAAGCTGGCAGAGCAAGCACGGTGAGTGAACAAATGGTCACGGAACTGCGCCAAGGGGTGAAAGTCGAATCGGTGGAAGCGAGCAAGGTGGTATTCGTGACCTACGTGCATTCCCCCGCATGCACCAGCGCTCAGAATCCCGCATCGCCCGCGAGGCAGTGTCGGGTCACGTTCAGCTGCGCGACCACCGGAACCTGCACCAGGTCGGTGCTGAACGCCGACGGCAGCGGGACGGCAAGGGTCTCCACGCTGGTCACCGGCATCTCGAATCCCACTGAAGTCTTCTGCTACATGCCCAGCTCGGAAACGGGCAAGTGCGGGACCGCCAAAAGCGCGGCGGGGACCACTTTCGTGGGGATCAAGCTGCAGTTCTCGAATACCGAAAAAAGGACCACCACCACTCTTGAAAATGGCGCGACCTTGCGGAACGCGACGTTGAGCTATTGACGATGAAGAGGCTGGTGCGGAGAGACGAGGGCTTCACCTTGATAGAGGTGCTCGTCGCGGCGATCGTGCTGACGCTCGGTTCGCTCGCGGTCTTCACCGTCTTCGCAAGCGCCATCAAGAATGTCCAACGTGGCCAGGAAACCCAGGTTGGCGTCACCGTCGCCCAGCGAGAAATGGAAAAGGTGAGAAGCCTTAAATTCTCGGAAGTGCTCATGAAGACTTCCCCCGAAACGTCGAGCGAAGCTGGCAATCCGGGACTCCGGGTCAACGCGAGTCGGACGGAATACAACCTCAACCGCACCGGGACCGCCGAATGGGCGAAGCTCGCCGTTCCCGGCACCGGAGAAACCGGCGCGGTCGAACCCAAATCCGAAACCTTCTCGGTCGGGGGTACGCCGGTGACGGTCTACCGCTATGCCGTCTGGCGGAAAGACGAAGCCTTCTGCAAGACCTTCACGTCGACGACCGAACCGACCTCCTGTAAAGAAGGCAAGAACTACAAACGGGTGATCATCGACGTCTGGCCGAGCAAGGCCGCCAACCAGGGATCGCGGCGCGGCTACTACGAGCTCCAATCCGACTTCGTCAACCCCAAACCACCCACCTCTTGAATCCAGCGGGCCTCTTCATCGCAGCGATCGCGGGCGCTGTGTTCGGCAGCTTCCTGACCGTTGTCGCCCATCGTGTCCCACGTGGCGAATCGGTAGTTGGCGGACGGTCGATGTGCCCGAGCTGCGGGCATCAGATCGCGGCCTACGACAATGTGCCGGTCCTCTCCTGGGCGAACCTCCGGGGCCGCAGCCGCTGCTGCGGACAGCCGATCTCCGCGCGCTACCCGTTGACCGAGGCCACTCTCGCGGCGCTTTTCCTCGGGGTGCTCCTCCGTTTTAACGGGGACCCGGGTCAGATCGCGGGGGCGCTCGTCTTCTGCGCCACGCTGCTCGCCATCACGCTCACCGACCTCGAGCGGCGGATCATCCCCAACAAGGTCCTGCTCGTATCGGCGGGGGTCGGCTTGGCGATCTACGCGATCTCAGATCCAAGCTCTCTGCCCGAAAGACTTGCTTGTGGACTTGGCGCCGGTGGCGTCCTCTTCATCGCCGCCCTCGCTTACCCCGGCGGGATGGGCATGGGCGATGTCAAGCTCGCTGCCGTCATGGGCTTCTTCCTCGGCGTCGAGGTGATCCCGGCGCTCCTGATCGGCCTGTTCGCCGGCAGCGCCATCGGGATCGGAATGATCGTCCGCGAGGGTTCGTCGGCTCGTAAGAAGGCGATCCCGTTCGGCCCATTCCTCGCCCTCGGCGGCGTGACGGCGCTCTTCGCCGGCCATGTGCTGATCGATTTGTACCTGCGGACTTTCACCTAGCCTGAAAAGCCCCACTTTCGGTGATCAAGCCCAATACCCCGGATGCCGAAAACATGGCAGTGCCATCCCTCAGAGCTCCAAGGCTGACCTTGACCCGATCGAGGAAGACCACGATTCCCGTAGGCGTCGACCTTGACGACCGCAGCATCGCCGCCACCGCGGTCGTCGCGGGCCGTGTCATCGCGGCGAACACCGGGGTCGGGGCACTCGCACCGGGTGCAGTTAACGAGGGAGAGGTAACCGACGTGCACGCGGTCGCCGCCGCGCTGCGTCAGCTTTTCTCTGCTCACGACCTGCCGAAGCAGGTCCGTCTGGCGATCGCCAACCAGCGGGTCGCGTTCCGGACGATCCGCCTTCCGGTGATCGAGAACCCTGAGCACCTGAGGGCGGCCGTCCGCTTTCAGGCGCAGGCAGAGATTCCGATGCCGCTCGAGTCGGCGGTGCTCGACCATCAGGTGATCGGTGTGGTCAACGGTGAGGACGGGAATCGTCAGCTCGAGGTCGCAGTCGTGGCGGCCCGCAAGGAGTCGGTTGCTCCTCTCCTGGACGCGGCTCGGCGCGCAGGCCTCGAGCCGGTCGGGATCGACCTTGCCTCCTTCGGGATGATTCGGGCGCTAGCCGGGAGCGGCTCCAGGCATTCGACCGAGGTCGCTGCCGAGGGCTATGTCGAGGCGACCCTTTTCTGCAATCTCGGCGATCGGACCAACCTTGCGATCGCCCGCGACCGAGCCTGCCTGTTCTCGCGGGTCGCGCAGTTCGGTGTCGGCGATATCGCGCGGGAGCTGACGATCGAGACCGGCCTCAGTGATGAGCACGCCCAGCAATGGCTGATCTACACCGGGCTCGCCACGCCGGTCGATCAGCTCGAAGGTGATCCCGGGACGGTCGGCAAGGTGCGGGATGTGCTTTCCGGGGGCGTCGGGCGACTCGCCGACGAACTGCGGCTCTCACTCGACTTCTACGGTGGTCAGGACGGCGCGACGCCAGTCGGCGATGTCGTCCTCTGCGGTTGGGGTAGCGCGATCCCCGGCTTGCCGGAGGCGCTGGAAGAGGAACTTGGCCGGCGCGTCACCGCGGCGGTCCCGCCGGCACTCGCTGGACCTGGATTCGATCCGGTCAGCGCCGCACGTTTGACGCTGTCCTACGGCCTCGCCTTGGAGCAGTAGGCGTGCGGCCGATCAATCTCATTCCCGAGGTGGAGCGTCGCCGGAATGGCCGCGCCGGACGCACCGGCCCGCTCGCATTCATCGTCCTCGGCGCCCTTCTCGTCGCGCTGGTCGGAGTCGTGATGCTGGTGACCACCGCAAATCAGGTTTCGGAAAGGGAATCAGAACTCACCTCGGTGCAGGCCCGCTCCGTGGCCCTGGAGGAGCGGGCCGACCGCCTCGCTCCGTTCGCGAGCTTTCACGAAGTCAAGGAGCAGCGCACCACGACGGTCCGCGAACTGGCTGACAATCGTTTCAATTGGTCGAGAGTCCTCCAAGAACTCTCGCTGGTCATGCCACGCTGGGTGATCCTCACCAAGGTTTCCGGCTCGTCCGGCAAGTCCGTCGCCGGCGAAGAATCAGGAATCAGCGCCTCGATCCAAGGACCGACGCTCAGTGTGACCGGTTGTGGGAAATCCCAGACCCGAGTGGCGCAGATGGTCACTGCCCTGAAGCAGATCGACGGAGTGACCCGAGTCGGACTCGAAAAGTCAGTCCTTCGCTTCCCGACGGAAAGCTCCGGCGGAGGGAAATCGTCCGAAGGCGAAGAAGGCAGTTGCCCGCCGCGCACCTTCTCGTTCGAAGCCGTGGCCGCATTCGACGGAGCGCCCCTGCCCGTCGAAGCGTCCGAAGCCTCCGTCGAAGCCACGACCGAACCTGAATCGTCGGAATCCACCGAAGGCGAATCCGTGGCGGGCGGTGCCGAAACGGCAACCGAAACGAGCTCCACCGGGGCCACGACTACGACCACTACCGAAGCAGTCCCGCCCGAAAGCTGATGAAAAAGCAAACGACCAAGACTGCTCTTGCCGTAGTCGGAATCATCATCGCGGCCGTTGCCTTCTGGATGCTCCTCCTCTCGCCGAAGCGCGACAAGGCTGGCGAACTATCCGATCAGGTTTCGGTTGCCAAGGCGTCGCTGAACACCGAAAGGGGTCGTGTCGCGAAGGGCCTCGCAGCGAAGAAAGAGTTCCGGCGTGACTACCAGCAACTGATCCTGCTCGGGAAGGCCGTGCCCACCGAAGCGGAAACGGCATCACTGCTGGTCCAGCTGAATGCGCTCGGCCGATCGACCGCGACCCCGTTCCTGGCCATGGCTTCCGAATCTGCCGGATCGGAAGAAACGGAAACCACGACGGCGACCGGGGCGCCGGCCGAAACCACCGTTTCGGACGAGCCCCCGATCGCCTCTGAAGCTGGTCCGGCGGGGCTACGCGCGATGCCGATGAAACTCGGATACGCGGGCGGCTACTTTGCGCTCGTCGAACTCCTGAAACACGTCGACGGGATGGTCACCACCGCACCTGGCAGGGTGACGGCTGACGGCCGCTTGGTGACGATCAACAACTTCGTCCTCAAGCCGGTCGACAATGAGGTCAACTTCAGGATCGTCGGCGGCCTCATAAACGTCACCAGCTACACGACCCCGCCCGATCAAGGACTGACGGCCGGGGCGACCCTCGCCGGACCCGGCACGGAAAGCGCCGCGCAGTGAAGGTGCCGAAACTCAAACGGCCCGAGCTTGGTCGTGGGGGGCCGGACGTGCGGGTGCCCGACTTCATCTCCGACCTCTATTACGACCTCCGCGATCGTCGCTTGCTGCCATTGGTGGCCTTGTTGATCGTCGCGATCGTCGCCGCCCCGATATTGATCGGCGGTAGCAAGAATAAGAGTCAACCTGCACCGAACATCACGATGGCCAAGGGGCCAGGTACCAATGCCAGCTTCTCGGTGGTGCCGGCGGAAGAGGAACTTCAGGAATACAAGAAGCGGCTTGCACATCGCCGCGCTGTCAACCCCTTCAACGCTTGGTCGGCGACCAAACATCGCACCCCTTCCAAACGTGAATTCGAAGAGGTGACCGAAGAGCGGCGCGTGATCGAAGCGGAACCTCCCCCGGCGGAATACTCGCCGGAAGGGCCCGGTCCGGCCCCCACGACCACCACGACCACGGTGATCGAAAAGCGACCGAAGGTCGTCAAGGCGACGCTCAAGGCTCAGGTCGGGGTCGCGGCTGTGCTCAAAGCCGGCTTCAACGGCTCCGGGCTGGAGCAGATCGAAGTCGAAGATCAGGCGCGGCTGCCCCAGCCGCAGAATGCGGCGGTCATCTACAACGGCTACAGCAAGAAGAAGAATGGCGGCGCGCTCTTCCTGATGACCAGCCAGGTGACCGAATTCAGCGGCGAAGGGCACTGTGCTCTCGGCGGCGCGATGTGCCAGATGATCGAACTGAAGCTCGGTCAGTCCGAGACCTTCGCGATCGGATACGGCGAAACCCGCTACACGGTGAAGCTGGTCGGCTTCGAACCGATCGTCAAAGAAGAGGTCATCGAAGCCGAAGGACGCAAGGTCCGGGTGCCGGATCACCGCGGCGGCAAGGCGGGGAACGGAAACAAGAGCAACCCCGAAGAACCCGTCGGCGTCGAACCGTCGCCTCGCCTGCTGCTCCGCTGAGCCGCCGGCTCCAAGGCTTCAGTTAATGAAGCCACATCGCTACACTTCTTGAAGCGTGCTTTTCGGCTTGATAGCCGGAGAAATTCAGGAGTGACCGTGAGCCAAGCGAGCAACGCCGAATGCCCCGTCTGCCGGACCGCCGAAGTGGTCTGCGGCAAGTGGACGCTCCTGTTGGTGCGGGATCTTGCCGAGGGCAACGCGCGTTTCTGTGAGCTTGAGCGCTCGCTGGAGGGAATCAGCCCGCGGACGCTGTCGTTGCGCCTCCGCGCCCTCGAGGAGGAGGGCATGGTCGAGCGTCACACCTACCCGGAGGTGCCGCCGCGGGTCGAATACGCGCTGACCGAGAAAGGTCGGGCTCTGGTGCCGCTGATCGAAGATATGCGGGCCTACGGCAGCCGCTGGCTGGGCGACGAAAACGCCCTCGCCGACCTCGTGACCGCCGCCTGAGCGCCTTCGCCCGGGCCTGACATCGTCGTCAGCAGACGACGACGAGGTGGAACCCTTTGTTTTCCAATTCGGCGCGTTCGTTGTAGGTCTGGACGAAGACACCGTCGGTGTTTTCAGACCAGCGCACGACCGTGGCGTAGCCGGGGTTTTCGACCGCGATCGTGCCTGAGAGGCCGATGGTCGCCTCATACGCGCACTGGGTCACGTCCTGTTTGAAAACGACGGCATAGGTCCCGGTGCCGAGCTTTTCGACGGTCGCGCCGCCGGTGGGCCGGGCCAGCGCGCCGCCCGGGTCGACGACCGCCCATTCGATGTCGCTGTTGCCGCCCGCAGCGCCGCGCGGTCCGGCTTCCCCAATCGGACCCTTGTCGCCGGTCGGCCCCTTGTCGCCCGTGGGACCCTTATCCCCGGCCGGGCCTTTCTCGCCCGGGGCGCCGTTCGCACCGTTCGCTCCTTTGCTGCCCTGCGCCGCCGCCATCTTCGCCAGCTGTTTCAGCACCACGGGGGAGATCTGTTTCGTGTTCGTGATCAGGTAGCGCTTGGCGGCGACCGCGGAGCCGGTCAGGGCGAGGACGAGGGCGGCGACCGCGAGGATCAGGGCGGGGCTGGGGCGGCGGAGGTGGTTCTTCATATGGTCGGTTTCGGCACGGGGACGCGGGGGGTGAATGGGCCGGACGGATGGTCGGCCGAAATTTGGGGTCGGTGGGGCCGCATAACTTGCAAGGCGTCGTGCAGGCGCAGGAGGGCGAGGGGAGCGGGGGAAGGATGCGCCGTGCGCGACTTCTTGCTCAACGAAAGCCTTCGCCGCCTCGCCACCGAGGCCGCGACCCGTTTCAACGCGATGGTTGCCGAGGGGGAACAGATTCCCTTCGACGTGGCGACCGATACGGCTGAGGAC